>Ga0334887_1002164_pt1 | contig 22744 bp, 17 predicted proteins | sample GraSluR1_MG_10_FD_207217 | JGI IMG/M metagenome (GOLD analysis project Ga0334887, IMG submission 207217) | Sludge microbial communities from methane-producing bioreactor in Wageningen University, Netherlands - Granular Sludge_18_07-R1 | ecosystem: Engineered > Bioreactor > Anaerobic >...
TGGCGATTACCCAGATGGTCGTCCAGGTGGCGTTGAGCATAAAGGGGACGCGTTCGAAGCCCATCGCCAGGGCTGCGGCGTTGAGCACGCCGTCGCGTTGCAGGATCCACTTCCAGATGAGGGCGACTACGACCGGCGAGAGCAATACGGGATAGAAATAGACGCTGCGGAAGAAGCCGCGCGCCCGGATGTTGCGGTTCAAGACCAGCGCCGTCACCAGCGCGATCAGCACCATCATGCCCACCTGGAATATGACGAAAAAGGCCGTGTTATAGACCGCACGCCAGAAGCGATCCTCGCGGCAGGTGTTCGGGTCGAGGAAATTGCCGCAGTCGAAGAGCGTTTGGAAATTTCCCATGCCCACAAAGGGACGATCCTGCGGGAAGAGTGCGGTGCCGCCCGTCATGGCGTAGTAGAAGTTGAGCAGCATGGGGAACAGCACGAAGATGCCGAAGATCACCAGGTTTGGCAGCACGAATAGATAGGCCATGTTGCGCACGCCGATGGCGCGCTGGATGGGCGTCATGACCAGGTCCAGGGCGTTCATCACCGCGCCGAACGCCGCATAGAAGACGCGGCCAAGCAACTCGCCGATTCCGCCGGCGGGCGTTGTGGGGCGCGGCGTGTCGATCTGTTCCATTGCGCATCCTCTCGCCTGTGAAAATAAAGGCTGCCGACCCTGTGCGTGCGATCTTCCCACAGGGCCGGCAGCCTCTTGCCGCCTACGGCAAACTGCCGGCCGCGGGCGTTATTGCGTCGCTTCGGCGATGGCCGCGTCGATGTCTTCCTGGATGCGCGTCATCGTCTCGTCCAGCGTCAGCTCCCCAACCAGCGCCTGACCCAGGCGGTCGGTGGTGGCGTTCATGATGGCGCGGTTGTAGGTGTAGCCCTGGAACTGGTAGGCGACCGGGCTAAGCTGCGGAACCTGGGCGGCGAAGACTTCCAGCGCAGCCTTGGCGCTGGGGATGTCGGTGTCGAACTCGACGCCCTGTTCCGCCAGGCCCAGATGGCCGGGGATGAATAGCGTGCGCGCCGAGAATTCCGCCAGGATTTCCTCGCTGGACAGATATTCCATCACGCGCGCCACCTCTTCGGGATGCTCCGTGTCAGCGATGGCGACCAGGGCCGCGCCGCCGGGCACGCCTGTGCACGCACCGGGGCCGCACGGATTCGGCACGGCGGACCAGTCGAAGGCGTCGCCGATCTTCTCGTTGAACTGCCCGATCTGCCAACTGCCGGACACATACATGACGACTTGGGCGTTGATGAACTGCTCATTCGCCGCAGCGTAGCTGCCGCCGGAGCTGATCCAAACGTCGGGGATCATGGTGCCGTCTTCGTGCCACTGCAAGAGCAGCTCGGCGGTGTGGCGGAACGCTTCATCGCCGGCGATGGCCGGGTAGCCTTCCTCATCGAAAATCTTGGCGCCCATGCTGATGGCGGCGCCGGCGAAGCGATGGCCGCTGCGGTCCATCGCCATAGCAAAGGGCGTGCCCGTCGCCTCGGCGACCTGGCGCGTCACCTCAGCCCATTCCTCCCAGGTCACCTGGTCGGACGTGTCGCTGGGCACGGGGATGCCGGCCTGCTCGAAGAGCGTGCGGTTGATGAAGGGGCCGGTGACGGTCAACTGCGTCATGAAGCCGTGGATGGCGTCGGTGTTGCCGGGCACGCGCAGCCAAGACAGGAACGGCCCGAAGTTCTCTTCCCAATATGCCGCGTCGCTCAGATAGGGTCGCAGATCCAGATAGTATCTGGCCAGGCCGCCCAGGTCGGTGACGCGGGCCATGTCGGGGCCTTCGCCTGCGGCGAGCTGGATGGGCAGGTTTTCCAGGATCGACTGGTAGGCGACCGTGTCCAGAACCACTTTGATGTCGGGGTTTTCGGCCTCGAAGCGGTCCAGGAGATCGCGCATGACGATATCTTCATTGCCGTCGGTATACCAGGCCATGCGCAGCTCGACGACATCGCCGGCGGGCGCGGCTTCCTCTGCCGGGGCGGCCTCTTCCGCGGGCGCGGCTTCTTCAGCCGGCGCCGCCGGCTCGGCGGCTGGCGCAGACGGCGCCGGGGCGGGTGCGCACATGGTGGTAAGCAGCGCGCCGATCAGCAGCAAGGTGAATATCAGCCAACTTTTATGTTTCATGGTGCCTGTCTCCTCCTAATTCAGTGTGACAAATGTGTGACAAATGGAAAATGTTGGACGTGGATAAACCGATGCGCCGGAAACGTCATCCGCTTGAGGCGTGCTGGCAGGATGTGAGCAATATGGAAGACACGGCGGCGTAACGTGAACAGCAACATACGTCTACGCCGCCCGCACGTTACTATAACAGAACTCAGAGGGGGGCGCAACGCGTTGGGCTTGCGCGCGGCGCGGACGCTTGGCGTGCGGGCAAGGCGCTTCACCCCCTACACTCAATGTAATACGTCAATTGCGCGTTGACAGGCGCCGGAGCTTGCCATAAAATGCAGTCAACCCTCACCTAACAGGCCAGCCACTTCTGCGCGTCCCACCTTTTCATTCTCCAGGAGGCACTATGACCCATCGTGTCGTTTTGGTATGGTTGGCTGTTGCCGCCGCACTGTCCGCCGCGCTGCCGGTTTGGGCCGCTCCTTGGCTTCAAGGCCAGCAGCAGGGCGCTCTCACCTTCCCCGAAGCGCCGGCTTATGCTACCCTCCCCTTCTTCTCGCAAACGGCGCTCAAAGAGCAGCGGGACAGCAGCGGGCAGCCCTACCGCCTGGGCAATTCCAGCGTGCCTCTTTGGGATCAAGGCTGCGCAGTCGCCGCCTTGGCCATGGTCTACCGCTACCACGGCGCCGACACAGACCTCCCAAGGCTCAACGATGCCTTGCGCCAAACCGGCGCTTTCTCGGGCGCACTGATCGATTGGTCGAACCAAAATGCGCTGATCGATGCCGGCGCGCCTTGGATTATGGGCGTGGAACGCATCAACACCAATCAACCCGCAGACTATCAGGAGCGCATCAATGCGGCGCTGGATCGCGCAGAACCGGTCATCGTCTTTCTCAACCGCGAGCACTATGTAGTGCTCACAGGGCGCGAAGAAAAAGACGGCCAATCGACCTACTATATCAACGACCCGTGGGCTTCCACTGCGGGAGCAGGGCAGGGTATTGCGCTGGAAGACAACCTGTTGCAAAAAGGCGGCTTCCAGAATATCCGGCAGATCGTGTTCGTCACGCCCGAAGACTTTGCGCCAACCAATGGCATCCTCGTCGACCCTGCTCTCTCCCCAACTTATGTCGCTTTTCTCGGCGCGGCGGGATCGTTGGGTAACCCGCTGGCAGAGGCGCGCGCCTTTTCCGTGGGTATGGGCGGCTTATGGCAAGAATTTGAGCACGGCGCCATCATTGCGGCGCAAGGCGCCGAACCCGTTGTTCTCTTTGGCCCGATCTGGGACAAGTTCCGCGCCGATGGCGGGCTCGATATGTTCGGAACGCCATTGACAAGTATCTACAGCGAACTGATAGGGCAAGACGTCGTTTGGCGAGCGGACTTTGGGTTTAGCTCCATCGGGTGGGCAGAAAGCGAGGAACCGCAATCCGCGCACATCCTCGATTCGACCAATGCCTATCTGGCAGAATACTTCGATAACCCTGACCTAACTGGCGATCCTGTTTTGCGTCGCTATGAGCAAGACTTGCTCTTCGATTGGCAAGAGGGCGCGCCCGCGCCGTGGATGCCGCCCGACGGTTTTTCGGCGCGCTTCACCGGCGCCATGCAGGTGGGCGGTTTGGGCTGGCGCTATAACTTCGTCGCCGCCGGCGACAGCGGTGTGCGCCTGTGGATCGACGACGAAAAGGTGCTGGATACGTGGTCTGCCCTCGAACCCGGCGCCAAAACAACGCGCAACTTGGGTCGCGGCTGGCACGACATCCGGCTAGAATATCGTCATGACCAAGGAGACGCCTGGTTGCAATATGGGTTTAGCGATTGGCCGGCTGTGCCGGTTTTTGCCGCCGAAAACACGGTGGGGACGGCAGAGCGCGTGCCCGCCTCTGTTGCACAGTATGTTTCGGATATGGAAGTGTCCGCTGTTCCTGCCGCGACACAGGCGCCGCCTGTTGCGACTGCGGCCTCGCCCTTGCCCGCCGCGGCCGCCACGCCCACCGCGGCGCCGGCCACATCTTTGATCGGGCGCTGGGAATTGGCGCAGGGCGGCGGCGACTGCTTTGGCTACCTCGAACCCGACACGATCGAGTTCTTTGCCGACGAACTCTATACGGCCCGCCCGCTCGAAGCGCAGCCCTTCGGCGGCGCCTATTCGCTGCTGGACGACGGGCGCATACGTTTTGAGTTGCCGCAAACGGTCGGCGGCGGGTTGAGCGTTTGTGAATACGCCTTTGACGGCAACGCACTCCAGCTGATCGGTCCCTATGGCGCGCTCTCGGCGTACGTCCCCTACCAGGCCCTGCCGGCGGAAAGCTACCCCGCCGCAATTGTGGGCCAATGGCAGCGGGGTAGCTACGGGAATAGCGGCTGCCTCGCCGCTTTTGACGCCGCCACCTATGGCGCGCCGGAGCAACTCACCTTTTTGCCTGGCCGTGAATTTCGCGCCGCCGGCGGCGCTGCCGTGTACGTCTATGGCGCATACTCCGTACTAAATGGGGGCGTGTTCCTAGATCCGGTCCGTAACCCGCCCACGCCCACGCCGCCCGCTACAGGCGGCGGCGGATCTGCACAAGAGTCCAAAGACCTGGCGCTGCAGTTGTGGAGCTTTATGGACGACCTCAGCAACCCGGGCAACGAGGCGCCGGCCCCCTTTACCGGTGACGGCGCTTACTGCGAGATTGAACGCTTGACCCACGGACGCTTAGCCCTGGGCGACGACATGGGCAACCAAGTGATCTACCGGCGCACTCTATCCGGCGACGATGTCCGGCGCCAAATAGAAGCCGAGGCTACCCACCAAGCGCAGGCAGAAGCCGAGGCAACCGCAATGGCGGCATCCCAGGCGACAGCGTGGGCTGAAGCGGAAGCGACTGCCGCCACACAGGCTGTAGTTGAGGCGACTGCCACCGCGGAAGCACAAGCCCGCTGGACCACCTACACCACCGCCGACGGCCTGGCGAGTGACGAAGTTTACGCTATCGCCCAGGCCGCAGACGGCAGCATGTGGTTCGGCACAAATAACGGCGTAAGTCGGCTAAATAGCCAAGGGCAATGGACCACCTTCACAACAGCCGACGGCCTAGCGTCAGATGTCGTCCCAGCTATTATCGAATCTGCCGACGGAGCGCTATGGTTCGGCACATGGAGCGGTGTGAGTCGGCTGGACAGCCAAGGACGCTGGACCACCTACACTACCGCCGATGGCCTGGCAGATGACTACGTCTACGCCATCGCCCAGGCCGCAGACGGCGGCCTGTGGTTCGGCACAGGTGGTAGTGTGAGCTGGCTAAATCCTCAAGAGAAATGGACCATCTATACCGAGGCCGATGGCATAGCATTCTCATATGTCACTTCCATCGCTCAGTCTGCCGATGGCGCGCTGTGGTTCGGTTTTTACGGCGGCCTGAGCCAAAGAGATATGCAGGGACACTGGACCACTTTTCGAGAGGCCAATGGCTTAGCGGAAGACTATGTCCAAGCCATTATCCAGTCTACCGACGGCGCACTGTGGTTCGGCACATGGGGAGGCGGCGTGAGCCGACTGGACTCGCAGGGACACTGGACTACGTTTACCACCGCGGACAACTTGGCCGCAAACTCTGTTAACACCATCATCCAATCTGCCGACGGCGCACTATGGTTCGGTACATGGGGAGGCGTAAATCGGCTGGACGCCGAGGGGCGCTGGACCACCTTCACCACAGACGACGGCCTGGCGGATAACTTCGTTAATGCTATCGCCCAGTCCGCCGATGGCGCCCTCTGGTTGGGAACCGGGAGAGGCGTTAGCCGTTACGATCCAATGATAGACTTGAGCCATTGAGCGTACACCCAAAGCAACCGGGGCGAGTCTCCCGTCCAGGAGACCCGCCCCGCTCTGTTTTTGCTAGGTTAGCGCTGTAGCGTCGCGCTTACGCCGTGGCGACCTGCACGCCTTCCAGCAGATCGATTAGCTCCAACTTCTCGATCCGTTCCGCCGTGGGCACGCCTGCCTGCGTCCAGCCCATCAGCCCGTACCAGTAGTTGCGCGCCGTAAAGAAGGCCTCTTCGGTGATCTCGACGCCCGCCAGCGGGCCTTCCTTGAAGGCCTTCATCACGCGTCGCGGCATAATGTCGTCCTCCGCCGAGAAGCCCTCGCGCAGGTTGAATAGGCGGCAGAGCGTTTGGGCGCGCTCGCCCACGGTCAGAATCTCGCGCGGGGTGTAGTCGTGCCCGGTGACGCCCGCCAGCGCCTCCGAAACGTGGCTGTAGTTATAGGGGTGGAAGTGGCAGATGATGCCGCAGTCCAGCAGATGTTTCCAGTTGACCTCGTGGTAGAAAAGTTCCATCTTCTCGCGTCCCAGGTAGGTGGCGGGCATCGGCTCGAAGCGCTGCACTTCGGCCACTTTCTCCAGGGTCGCGCCTGGGCTGACGTAGGCGGTGTCGTGCATGTTCATCATGTGGTCGGCGCCGACCGGGGCGACGGCATAGCCGACGCCGAGCGCGTGCTTGAAGCGCGGCTCGTGCATGGGCAGCTCCTGGCCCTTGACCTCGACCAGATAAGCTTCGGCGCCGTTGCCGATCCACTCGGCCAGGCGCTTGGAGCCTTCGGCCATTTTGTCGCCGAAGCCGCGACGGTGTGCGATCAGGTTGATTGCTTCGAGCATGCCGGCGGCATCGCCCCAGCCGATCTTGAAGCCGCCGGTCATCTCCGGCGTGAGCAGGCCGTTCTCGAAGCACTCCATGACAAAGGCGATGGTCATGCCCAGGCTGATCGAGTCCATGCCCCAGCGGGCGGTGTACTCGTTGGCCTTGGCGACGGCGATCAGGTCGTCGACGCCGCAGGCGCTGCCCAGGCTGCCCAGCGTCTCGTACTCGGGTCCGCCGTAGGCCTTGTCGACCTTGAGCTTTTTGACGAAGTCGGAACGCAGATAGGGATTGCCCTCGAAAGTGGCGTCTTCGTATTCGACGACCTGCTTGCAGGTGATCGGGCAGACCTGGCAGGTGTCGCGGCCGATGAGAATCGTCTCATACATCAGTTCGCCGCTGATTCGGTCACGCTCGTCGAACATGGCCTTGCCGAAGTTGTTGGTAGGCAGCGCGCCCGCCGCGCCAAGCGACGTGACGTTGCGCGGCGTGCCCATCTCGACAGCCCAGGCCGCTTTGGTCTCATAGTTGTCACCCAGCCATTTGGAGACGGCGCCGACGCGGCTGCGTTCGGCCACGGGCACGCGCAGCGTGCCGCGCGTCGCCACGGCCTTGAGCCGTTTGCTGCCCATCACCGCGCCCAGCCCGCCGCGGCCGGCCGCGCGGTTGATATCGTTGATCACGTTGGCGAAGAGCGCCAGGTTCTCGCCGGCGATGCCGCACTGCGCCACGCGAATGCGCTTGTCGTCCAGTTCGGCCTGGATGGCCCATTCAACGTCTGCGGTGTCTTTGCCCCACAGATGCTCGGCGGAGCGGATCTCGACCTCGCCGTCGTGGATCCACAGATAGACGGGCTTGGGCGATTGGCCGTGGACGATGAGTGCGTCGAAGCCGGCGCGCTTGAACTCGTGGCCCCACCAGCCGCCCGCTTCGGAACTGGCAATGGCGCCGGTGAGCGGGCTTTTGCCGCCCACGCCGTGCCGGCCGCTGCCCGGCAGGTTCGAGCCTTGCAAGACGCCGGGCGCAAAGATCAGCAGGTTATCCGGCCCCAGCGGGTCCGCTCCCACCAGCAAATCGCGTAACAGCAAGTAGGCCGTCAGGCCGCGGCCGCCCACCAGCTTGATATAGACCTCATCCGGCGGCTCCTCAATCCAATGACGGCCGTCGGTCAGATCGACGTGTAACAGCTTTCCCCATGTGCCTCCGACAGGCATAGAGCGACCTCCTTAAGGTTTGACAAAGAGCTGAGTTGGCGTTCGTTGAGCGGACAGTGGAATGAGCCGGTCGCGCCGCGAGAGCGCGCCGGGCGCGTAAGTCAAGGATAGGCGGGCGGCTCCTGTCTTGACGCGAGCCGGCAGCCGCCGCTAATACCGGGGACGAGATGGAGGACATCGCCGTCCGCAAGCGCTGTATCCCAATAGGCGGGGCGCCCATTGACGAGCATGATCAGTTCGCCCATTTCGGGCAGATCCAGCCGCGCGACCGCTTCGCCCGCCGTGCGCACGTTGTCCAACTTCAGATCGGGCGCGATGTGTTGTTTGAGGATGCCGGTGGCTTGAATGGTAACGGGCATAGAGATTTAGAGCGAATCCAAGTAAAAAGGGAATTTCTTCCCGTCATTGTAACCGCCGGCGGCCAAAAAGCAAATTGGAGCGCTTGTTTCGGGCGCACTCGTCATGAATCATTCGTCACGGGTCAGGATTGACGGATGATTCGGTCGGGGATGAAAAGGGGCGGCAGAGGCCTCAGGCTTGGACGGAGCGGCCCTTTTGCCAGCGGTCGAACATGATGGCGAAGATGATGACGGCGCCGATGGCCGCCGGCTGCCAATAGGTGGGGAAGCCGAGCAGGTTCAGGCCGGTGCGGATGGTCTGCATGAGCGCCGCGCCGATGAGCACGCCCAGGATGGTGCCTTCGCCGCCGAAGAGGCTGACGCCGCCGATTACGACCGCGGCGATGATGTCCAGTTCGTAGCCGTCGGCCGCGGTGGGCGCGGCCACGCCCAGGCGCGCGGTCATGAGGATGCCGCCGGCCGCGGCGAAGAAGCCGCAAGCGGTGTAGACGAGGAGTTTGAGGCGGCGGTTGTTGATGCCGGAGACGCGGGCGGCCTCTTCGTTGCCGCCCACGGCATAGATATGCCGCCCGTTGGTGGTGCGGCCCAGGAAAATCGAGGTGAACACAGCGAGCACGAGCATGACCAGCACCGGAACGGGAACGCCCCAATCGCCGACCGGCAGGTCATATTGTCCCAGCCGGTTGAACTCCTTGGGCAGGCCGCGCACGGGCCAACCGCCGGTTGCGCCGTAGGTGATGCCGCGGGCGATGCTCATCATGCCCAGGGTGGCGATGAAGGCCGGCAGTTGAAAGCGCGTGACCAGCAGCCCGTTGGTAAACCCCACCAGCGTGCCGACGAGCATCCCGCCCAGCACGGCTAGCCAGACGGGCGCGCCCCACGTCAGCAGCAGCGCCGCTCCCAGGCCCGACAGCGCCATGTTGGAGCCGACCGAGAGGTCGATGCCCGCGGTGAGGATGACCAGGCATTCGCCGAACGCGGCGATGGCGATCCACGAAAACGCTCGCAGCATGTTGAACACGTTCGTGGGCGTGAGGAACGTGGTCGTGGTCAGGCTCAGGAATCCGCACCAGAGGAGGAAGATGACGAGGATGCCGAGTTCCTGGATGCCGATCAGGCGGCGCCAGCCGGCTCCGTTGGTTGCGCGCGTGGCCGGCTTGGCTGCAGCGATCCGCTCTTGCATGGCGATTCTCCGTGGCTGCGGTCGGGGCGATGCCGCCCCGACCGCAAGAAAGCAATGCTTCAGTGCCGGCGCAGTTTAGAACGGATCCGGCAGCGGCTTGGTGAAGTCCGACGTCTCCCAGGCCTCGATCATGGCATCCACGTTATTGGGCGTGACGATATCCATGCCCGAGTCTGTCCAGTCGTCGAATTCCTTGCCCTCGATTAGCCGGTCGTAGATCATCTGCACGGTGTCATAGCCCCAGCCCCAGTACTTCTGGCCGACCAAGCCCTGCACCAGCCCGTCCTTCATATACTCTAGCTCGACGGGCAGAGTGTCGAAGACGATGGTGGTTAGGTTGCCGGAGGAGGCGGCTTCTTCCCACAGCGGCATGGAGCCGCGGTCGGCGAAGAGCGGCCACAGGCCGACGAAGAACCAGCCTGTCAGGTCCGGATAGGCCTGCATGGTTTCCTCGACCACCTGCACGCCCTGGTTGATGTCGTCGTAGCAGGCGACCGTGGTCACGATTTCGATATTCGGGTAGTTCTCGGTGATCACGTCGGTGAAGCCGCGGATGCGCTCTTCCAGGTTGAGCGCGCCGGGGACGCCGGTCAACAGCGCGACTTTGCCTTCTTCGCCCATGGCGCGCACGAGCAGGTCCGCCGCGGCGCGGCCGCCGTCATAGTTGCTGACGCCCAGGTAGGTGAAGCGGTCGCTGTCCGGCGCGTCCGAGTCCCAGGTCATGACTTCGATGCCGGCGGCGACGGCCTTGTTGATGGGGTCGATGCAGCCGTCGGGGTCGTTGCACGAGACGCCGATGGCGTCGACGCCCTGGGCGATCATGTCTTCCATGACGCGGGCCTGCTCGGCCATGTCGGAGGCGACGGAGCCGACGTAGAGGGCTTCGACCTCATAGGGGCCGGCCTCTGTCAGTTCGGCCGCCTTGACCATCGCCCCATCGCGGCCGAGTTCGAAGACGGGGTTGTTAAGCGCTTTGGGGATCCACGCAATCGTGATTTTGCCGTCTGCCAGGGCGGGGTGAAGCTCTTCTGCTGCGGCTTCTTCCTCCGGGGCTTCGGTGGGGGCCGCTTCTTCGGCGGGCGCCTCCTCTGCCGCGGGTTCTTCTGCCGCCGGCGCTTCCGCTGCCGGGGCCGGCGCCGCCGGTGCAGCGCAGGCCGACAGAACTAGTCCTGCGATGATGAGCAGGGATAGCCAAAGACCGATGCGTTTCATGGAAACACCTCCTGTGATATGAACCGGGATGTTTTGCCGTTTACCTCATCAACGGGGAACGCAACGTTGGCATCAAATGGGATTATGGATGAGGCTGATGAACAATGCGTCTCACACATCATGCGTCACTCGTCAAACGTCAAGCGTTAACCGGCGAGGGCGGCTGAACAGCGCCGTTCTCGCCGCCGTTCACAATTCTGTCGTCGTCGCGCGCGCCCACCATGTAGGCTACGATCTGCTCGCGGAATTCGTGGATGTCGCCCGTCACAGGCCGGTCGGCCACTTTGCGGCCTTGACGCAGCACCGCCACGCGGTCGCCGATGCGGAAGATGTCTTCGAGCCGGTGGCTGATGATGATGATCGATGCGCCGTGTTCGCGCAGCGAGCTGATCAGGTCGAGCACCTTGTCGATAGCGGCCACGCTCAACGCCGCGGTCGGCTCGTCCATGATGATGACCTTGGCGTCGAAGGCGATGGCGCGGCCGATCGCCACGGCCTGGCGTTGGCCGCCGGAGAGATTCTCCACGCGCAGCCGCACCGAGGAGATGTCGATGCGCAGCCGGTCGAGCATGGCGCTCGCCCGCTGTTCCATCGTCCGCTTGTTCATCCAGCGCAGGGGGCCCAAGCGCCAGCGCACGACCTCCCGGCCCAAGAAGACGTTGGCGGCGACATCCAGGTTGTTGCACAGGGCGAAATCCTGGTAGACCATCTCGATGCCGAGCCGCCGCGAATCTTCCGGGTTGGCAATGTGGGCCGGCTGTCCGTTGAGCAAGATCTCGCCTTCATTGGGCAGATAGGCGCCGCTCAGGACTTTCATGAGCGTGGACTTGCCCGCGGCGTTGTCGCCGACCAGGCCGAGAATCTCGCCGGGGTAGAGCTCCAGGTCCACGCCGCGCAACGCCTGCACCGCGCCAAAACGCTTGTGGATGTTGCGCATCTCGACGATAGGCGTCTGCTGGGACGACATACGCGCCGCCTTTGTTCTGGGTGGCATGCGCCGGTTGGCTGTCGGGTTGGCGACGGACGGAAGCCGGCCATTTAATGGCGCACAAAAACCGCCGTGCAATGTACCGGTGAGCCAGAAGCGGCATTGTGCAATGGGCGACGGTAATTCAAATGCGCGTGAGGCCGCGATGGAATACTGCGCTGGGGAGCGCTAATCATCGTCGCTGCACATCCAATGTACACGCGATTGGGGGCTAGGTCAAGGGCATTTTGGCGATGTTCCCAGACTGGCGGATCTGGGACGGAGCGGAATAAAATAGGGCCGCCGTAATTGACGGCAGCCCTGTTTCAGTGCGACAACGATCCGCCTGGAGGGGCGTTACTGCGCGGCTAGCCCCAAGGTAGCGGCGGTCTGCGTCTCGGCCATAACTTTGACGGCAGACAACTCCGCCTGGCGGGCCAGGTCGATAGAGTCCGCCAGGACGCGGGCCGCCTCTTGCGGGCTGTGGAAGCCGGTGCTGTTCTCGGACGAGATGAAGTCCCAGCGCATCTGCGACCAACGATGCAGCTCCATCGCCTCGGCCAGTTGCTCATCCGTCGCCCCGGCTTCTTTGGCCGCGACGATGGCGTCGATGGCGGCGAGGTTCGCCTCCTCGCTCTTGCGCAGCAGTTCCGCGGTCGTCTTTTGGATCACGGCTACGCGGTCGAGCAGATCGCCTTCCGAGAACTTATGGCAGGTCTGGCACGAAGCGCTGATGTTGACGAGCGGGCTGCGCAGCCAGTGATCGGACACCTTGACGCTGCCCTCGCGCATATAGGGCATGTGGCAGTCGGCGCAGGCCACGCCCGAGCGATAGTGCAGCGAGGTAGTGAACAACTCGAATTCGGGGTGCTGCACCTTGATCATGCGCCCGCCGGTTTCGGCGTGAGTCCAGTCGGTGAAGCCGGTTTCCTTGTAATATTCCTCGATCTCGTCGATGTTGCGGCCCTTGCTCCACGGATAGGTTAAGATTTTGTCTTCGCCGGCGAAGTAGTATTCGACATGGCACTGGGCGCAGACATAGGTGCGCATCTCCTGGCGAGTGGCCTGGGTGATGTCAACGCCTTCCGCTTCTAGGGCGTTGAGCAGCGCGGGCCGGGTGATGCGCAGGGCCATGGTGTCGGGGTCGTGACAGTCGGCGCACGACGTGCCCCTGTGCAGGCGGTCGGCCAATTCGTTATAAGGCGTGCGGTTGAACTCCTCCCAGCCCATCTCTGCGATCAGTTGGGGCGCTTCGGCTGCGTGGCAGTTGGCGCAAGCGCCGGGTTGGCTGAATTCTGTGACGCGGCGGGTCTCCTTCTGATCGATCAGGGCGTAGTAATGGCCGCGCTCTTCGTTGTGGTCGACGGCGAAGGCATAGCCCGCCCACAGCCGCGTCATGGCGGGATAGCGCTCCAGCTTGCTATAGACGGTGGAGCCGCCATAAGCGGTCGAGCCGTAATCCGTCTCCGTCTTTTTGAACGAGTCATATTGGACGGGGAAGTTTTTGCCCCATACCTCAGGGTCCAGTTCGTCCGCGGGGATTTCGATGACTTTGAGCGGATACTGCACCGCCTCCATCTTACGAGTCTGGATATTCATGAGTAAGGCGGCCACGCCGGCGGTCACGGCTGCAGCCGCTATGAAGACTGCTACATAGAGCCAAAATTGGCGTGTGGACAAAAAGCGCATCGCGTGAATCCTCCTTGTTTGCGCAGATCGGTGAAAGGCTCATGATGGCCGGCTGCTGCGGCGTCTCGTCAGTCGCGCGCGGCGCTTCGATGCCCCACGTTGCCATGACAGCGCACGCAAGACATCTTCTCGGCGCTGTCAAAGCTGACGTGTGCATAGCCCGCTGCGTCGAAATGCTGGATCATGCTCACCACTTGCTGGTGGCACTCTTTGCAGTTCTCTTCGGCGATGACCGAATTGAAGCCTCGAATGCGGATGGGATCGGGGTAGTCGCCGGTGGTAAAGGCGAGGCTATGGTTCCAGCCGTTGATGCCCTTTACGATCCACTTGTCGGGAAAGCGGTGCGGCGTGTGGCAATCGTTACAGGTCGCCACGTTGCGATGGCTGGAGTGATTCCAGCCGTCCCACTGATCTTGCATGGCGTGGCAGTTGATGCAGGCCTGGGGATCGCTGGAGAAGTAGGAGAGTCCCTCGGCATAGCCGAAAGTGAACATCCCCAGCCCCACAGCGACGCCCGCCATCAAAGCCGCCGCCAGCATTGCCCATTGCGTTCGTCCCCATCTAGGGGGCTTCTTCGTTTCCATCACACCAAGCCTTCCTCCTTTGCGGGTCGTTGTAGTGGACGCCGGGATTCTGATTGCTCCCCAGGTTCGGCGGTGAAAGAGGACGTGTTAGATGCCTAAGATATATTCGATGTCATAGATGCTTAATGATGCCGAAACGGTGCTGTGGAAAGGTGCAGCGCCGGAAAATCGGACACGACGCAAAGAGGGTGTCCCAGCTAGAGGCAAAATACCGTTGGCGATTCGGATGGCATGTGCTGGGATTTCACTGCCAATATCATGCCATGAAACGGGGTTTGGCGCAATCCCCATCCGCCGATTCTTCGCCGCCTTGAGTTGCCGCAACCGGCGTCATGTGCAGCAGTCCGTTTTGGCGCTCGACCTGCATGGCGAAGTCGAAGCGGTCCAGCGCCACGCAAAGGGGCAGGTCGTGCGGCGAAAAGTGCGTGACCGTCGGATCGGCGAAGAGCAGGCCCGTCGGCGAATGCCGCACCCGATCCAGGTAGGGTGCGGGGTTCGGCTCCAGGCCGCGCAACAGGGCTTCCAGGTAGTCGGCGCAGGCCATGTCCTCGTCGCCCCAGAGGCCGTCGCCTTCCCAGCCGGTGACGACGAAGGTGACCTGCTGCGGCTGGAGGGCGCGCAGCCGCGCCGCGGTGGCGCGTGCGCAGGGAAAGCTGGCGGTGAGCAGCGTGTCCGCCCGCACAGAGCGCACTACGCCTTGCGTGCCGTGGGTGGTGCGCTGGATCAGGCTGCGTCCGCTCAGGTCGATGTCCAGGTAGTGCGTAGGCGAATTGCTGAAGTCGAAGCCGGGGATGGGCTTGCCGCCATCCTCGCCCATGATCAGGGCGTCCGGGTTCTGCTCGCGCAACGCGAAAGCCTCGGCGATGGTCGAGACCAGGGTAATGCCGGCTGCGCCGGCGCCGAAAGCATAGGCGGCGGAGGTGAAGGCGCGGATCACGTCGATGACCACGACTGCGCCTTCGGCGTCTGCGCAGGTGTCGAGCGTAGCGCGGTGGAAGTTCAATGTAGCTGCTCCTTAACGGCTTTCGGCGTCCGTTGCAGGACGCCACAGGCTTAGCGCGCCGGCTGCTAAAAGCTATACGCAGGCGGCAACGCAGCGCAGTTCCATTCAGCATATCATAATTGCCAGGTCGCGCCTTTGTCCGCTAGGATCAAGAATAGCGGTAACTCGCAGTGAGAAGGCGTTGTAAATCACGAGTCAAGAGGACGGTCTTGACGGATGACATGTGACGCCTGACGTAACAAGCCAACCACGAACCTGGAGCCAACCATGCCAAGCATCTGGACGATGGGCGAGATTCTCGTTGAGATCATGCGGCCGCGGCCGGGGATGCCGCTCGACCAGGCCGGGGAGTTCCTGGGGCCGTTTCCCAGCGGTGCGCCGGCCATCTTCATCGACACGGTTGCCCGACTCGGCCATGCCGCGGGCATCATCGGCGGCGTCGGCGCAGATGATTTCGGGCGCTGCGTGCTCGACCGGCTGCAGGCGGACGGCGTCGACTGCCGCAACGTGACGCAGCTCGCGCACATGGCGACCGCGGTCGCCTTCGTCACCTACTTTGACGACGGCTCGCGCAAGTTCATCTACCACATCGACAACACGCCGGCTGTGCTGGGCGACCTGACCGATGCGTCCGCGGTCGACGACCCCGCCTTTTTCCACGTCATGGGCTGCTCGCTCATGGCGAACGACGCTTTCCGCGCGCGCATCTTCGACACGCTGGCGATCCTCCATGCGCGCGGCGCCAAAATCAGCTTCGACCCCAACATCCGCCCCGAGTTGTTGGGCGAACGCAGCCTGGGCGAACTGGTCGAGCCGTTGTTGGCGAAGTGCAGCGTCCTACTGCCCGGCGTGACGGAGTTGGCGATGCTCGGCGGCGCGGAGGAGGTCGAGGAGAACGTGCGCCGCGCTTTCGCCGCCTGGCCGCTGGAGGTGATCGTGCTCAAGCGCGGCAAGCAGGGCTGTACGGTCTTTACGCGCACGGAGCAGATCGACGCGCCCGCCTTCCCCATCGAGGAGGTCGATCCTACCGGCGCGGGGGACTGCTTCGACGCCGGCTTCCTCTGCGGGCTGCTGGAGGGCAAGCCCCTGGCTGAGTGCGCCCGCATCGCGGCCGCGGCCGGCGCGCTCAACGCCGCTGCCTTTGGGCCGATGGAAGGCCGGATCAGCCCCGCAACCGTCGCCGCGATGCTGCGCGGCGGGCGGCCGGCATAGAGGGCGGAAACAAAAAGCCCTCCAGGAAACCGGCAGCTTCCCGGAGGGCGTGCGTGCGATGGGAAAACTACGCCTCGAAGTAGGCCTTGAGCCGCCGTAGGCCTTCGTTGATCGACGGCACGTCGATGCCGGAGTAGGCCAGGCGGATGTAATGCTGCGTCTCGCCGGGCACGGCGCGGCCGAAGTGATGCCGCGTGCAGAAGGAAACGTCGCTCTGCTTCAGGGCCTCGTCCATCAGTTGGTTGACGTCCTGCAGCCCCTTCCTCTCCATGATCTTCGTCACATTCGGATAGAGGTAGAACGTGCTCTCCGGCGCGGCGATGGAGATGCCGTCGATGGCGTTGAGGCCGGCGACGGCCGCGTCGCGGCGCGCCTCTAGCTCCGCCAGGATGGCGTCAGGGCCGGACGTGTCGCCGGGGATGGCTTCGACCATGGCGTGCTGCATGAAATGTGTGGTGCACGATTCGGCGTTGGTGTTCAGCTTGCTGATGGCGTCGATCACCTCTTTGGGGCCGATGGCCGCGCCGATCCGCCAGCCTGTCATGGCGAAGCGCTTGGAGCAGGTGTAGAGAATGACCGTCCGCTCTTGCATGCCGGGCAGGTTGACGATGGAGAGCGGTTCTCCGGCGTAGCGCATCTCGTGATAGGCGTCGTCGCTGAGCACCCAGAGGTCGTGACGCAGGGCGAGTTCGGCCAGTTCTTCCATCTCTTGGCGAGAGGACTGGGCGCCGGTGGGGTTGTGGTAGTTGTTGTAGACCAGCACGCGCGTGCGCGGGGTGATGGCGGCGCGGATGCGGTCCATGTCCAGCGCGTAGGCGCCGTTGTTCTCGACATAGCCGTAGGGTACGGCAATGCCGCCCAGGTATTCGATCTGCGATTCGTAGATGGGGTAGCCCGGGTTGGGGTAGAGGGCCTCGTCGCCGGGGTCCAGGACCGCGGAGAGGAACTTGCCGATCACAGGCTTGCCGCCGGGCTGGACGGAGACGTTCTCGGCGCTGTAGCGCACCTGTCGCTTGGCGCCCACATCCTGCGCGATCACGTCGCGCAAGGCCGGAATGCCCGCGCCGGGGCAGTAGCCCGTGTAGCCGTCGCGAATCGCCTTGAGCGCGGCCTCGACGATGTTGGCCGGCGTGGGGATGTTGATGTCGCCTAGATGGAACGGGTAGACCTTGTGCCCCTGCGCCGCCCATGCCGCGGCCGCGGCCGATACGGCGAAGGCTGTCTCCGTCCCCAGGTTATCCAGTCGTTGTGCGAGTTTCATGTCTGATTCTCCCTTGTGTGTCTGTGGCGGCCAGGCGCATAGCCCTGTGGGGCGGGCGCGCGGCCGGCCCCTGCGTTGTCGCTAGCCTAGTATAGCGCAACCCGTGCAGAGCGCCGCAAGGTCAGAGGTCTTTGCCGTACTCCTTACCGTACTCTTTACCGTAGATGTAGCGGATGTCGGGCAATTCGGTGCAGTAGTAGTGCACCCAGATGTAGAGGTGGTTGAACGCGGCGGCTAGGAGCGCGGCCTGCGACAAGAAGAACAGGCCCGGCGTCCACAAGACGAAGAAGCCGAAAACATACATGGCGTTGCCCGTCAGGCGAAAGATGCCCTGTCTGACAAACGGCAACTGCCGGTAGGAGTCGTCGAAATGGTCGATGCCATAGGCTCGCTTGAAACCGAAGTGCTTGCGCACCGAGTAGAACAGGTAGAGCGCGGGGATGAGGAGCGCAACCGCAAGCGTGTAGGCCGGCACGGGGTTGAGGGCAAGCGTTCCCCGGTTCGAGTATGCCAGGGCGATGATGGTCAGCAGGCGGGCAATCAAGAAGACGGTGAAGCCGGCGGCATAGTAGAAAAAGCCGTCTTTGCCGAAACGGCGTGTGATCCGTTGGGAGGTCAGTTCGCTGCGCCAGGCCAGCCAGACATAGACCTGGTGGAGGATCGGCGTGATGATGGCGAGGCCCAGCCAGGCCGCGCTCGACAGACCTAAGAAGCGCCCGGCGAGCATATTGTCGTCGAGGACAAAAAACACGCCGGCGATGAGGGCCGTTAGGAGGATGAGGTGCGGGAGTTGTCTGGTGTAGATGGTCATGTTTGTGATGTGCGTCCTGTGGCTGGGGCGGCGCGTTTGGTCTACGCTCTTGCCGCAACCTCGCAGCTTTCCGGAAGACATCGTTCGTTCCGGTGCGTAGGTTCTGCGCCTATTTGATCCGGGTCCTCGCTTGAGTATATCCTACGGTGGCAGAGACCGGTAAGCGACACAACGACATAACAACGAGAGAGAGGACGCTATGGCGCATGCGCTGGCAGGGAAGGTGGTCATCATCACGGGCGCGAGTTCGGGCATCGGCGCGGCAGCGGCGCGCGAACTGGCCGCGGCGGGCTGCAAGCTGGCGCTGGCCGCGCGGTCGGCGGACAAGCTGCACGCCCTGGCCGCGGAGCTAGGGCCGGATGCGCTCGCCGTGCCGGCCGACGTCACCGCCGGCGCCGATGCGAAGGAGTTGGTCGCCAAGACGTTGGGGCGCTTTGGCCGCGTGGATACGCTCTTCGCCAACGCCGGCATCTATATCCCCGGACAGGCGGCGGAGGGAGACCCGGATGCCTGGGCCGAACTAATAGACATCAACATCAACGGCGTGTTGCGCTGCGTACACGCCGTATTGCCCTCGCTGATGGCGCAGCGTTCCGGCGATATTCTCGTCACCAGCTCCATCTCCGGCTTCGTCGATATCGACTGGGAGCCGATCTACAGCGCGTCCAAGCATGCTATCCAGAGCTTCGTGCACACGCTGCGTTGCCAACTGGCGCCGCATAACATTCGGGTGGGCGCGATTGCGCCGGGCCGGGTCGCCAACGCGCTGTGGGGCTTTACGGAAGAAAAGGCGATTGCCCAGGAAGTTGCCGCGCACAACAGCATCCGCTCGGAAGATGTGGCGCGGGCCGTTGTCTTTATGCTGGCGCAGCCGCCGCACGTCACGATCCGCGATCTGGTTATTCTGCCGCAGAACCAGATCATCTAGCCGGCGGCGGGCATCTATTCCACGCCGACCATCAACGAAACCAACTCGTCGCCCGACGTGTCCTTGGCAAGCAGGTCCCCAACCTTCTGCCCGCGGCGCATCACCACGATGCGATCTGCGGTGGCGAAGATGTCTTGCAGGTTGTGACTGATGATGATCACGGGGACGTTGTTGGCCTTGAGCGTCTTGACCAGTTCGTGCACCTTGCGCTGTTCGGGCACGCCGAGCGCGGCGGTCGGTTCGTCCATGATCACCAGGCGTGCGTTCCAGTAGAGCGCACGCGCGATCGCTACAGCCTGGCGCTGTCCGCCGGACATTTGGCGGATGGGGCGGCGCAGGTTGGGGATCACGATGTCCAGGCGGTCCAGAACCTTCGTGGACTCCTCGAGCATGTGCGGGCGATCCACCTGTTTAAAGACGCCCAACAGGCTGCGCATCGGTTCTTTGCCCAAGAAGATGTTGACCGTGGCATCGAGGTTTTCGCACAGCGCCAGGTCCTGGTAGATAGTCTCGATCCCCAGGTTGCGCGCTTCCATGGGCGATGACAGGGTGATCTCCTCGTCGCCCAGAAAGATGCGCCCATCGTCGGGACGGTAGACGCCGGAGATCATCTTGATGAGGGTGGATTTGCCGGCGCCGTTGTCGCCGACCAGACCAATTACCTCGCCGGGGTAGATGTCCACGCTGACATCGTTGACGGCCGTCAGGCCGCCGAAGCGCTTGAAGACGTGTTCGAGCCGCAGGATCGGCGCGGCTTGGCTGGGCGTGTTATCCATGTTCGTCTCCCTACCCTCTGACCATGCGCTCGCGCGCCTGGTCGATCAGGACGGCGATGATAATGACCGTGCCGACGGCGATATATTGCCAGAACGGGTTGATGGCTAAGATCACCAGACCGTTCGCCAGCACCGAGATGATCAGCGCGCCGATCAGCGTGCCGATCAATGTGCCTGCGCCGCCGAAGAGCGATGCGCCGCCGATGACGACCGCTGCGATTGAATCGAGCAGGAGCGCTTCGCCGGCGTTGGCCGCGCCATTGGTGAAGCGGATGTTATAAACAAGGCCGGCGAGCGCGGCAAAGACGGCCGACACCATATAGATCAGGGCGAGTTGGCGCACCACCGGGATGCCGGCGCGCAGCGTCGCCTCTTTGTTGCCGCCGATGGCGTAAGTGCGCAGGCCGAATTTCGAGCGCGACAATATCAGATGGGCGACGACGAGCAGCACCAGCATGATGACCAGCACATAGGGGATAACGCCTACCAACTCGCGCATCTGGGCGCGTTCCAACCCTTCGGGCGGGTTCAGGAACGACCAGCCGATCTGCGGATGGTAGTAGAAGAAGTATCCGTTGCCCAACCGTCCCAACCCAGGTATCTGAATAGGAACGGGCATGCCGTTCGAGAGTAAGAAGCCGACGCCGCGCGCGATGCCGAACATGCCCAGCGTGGCGATGAAGGGCGGCACTTCGAGCCGGGCGATGAGAAAGCCGTTGACGATGCCGGCGATCAGCGCGGCAAGAATGCCGACCACCGCGCCCACCAATACGATCAGCCAGAGCGGCAAGCCGGGCGGCAGGCTGGTCATGGCGATGGCCGAGACGACCGACACCATGCCCATGACATAGCCGGTGGACAGATCGATGCCGGCGGCGATGATGACAAAGGTCTGGCCAAAGGCGAGAATGGCGAGGATCGACATATTGGCGAGGATGTTCTGGAAGTTGTTAAGGCTCAGAAATCCTTTGCCGGTGATGGAGAAGAAAACGATCAGGGCCAGCAGGAAGATCCAGGCCCAGACTGCACCCAGCGTTTCAAGCCAGTTGCGCTTTTGGGGAGAACGCTGGGCCGCTGATTCGAGTTGTGCAGTTGTCATCGTTGGAATCCGTGGTCAGGCGCCAGGAACCCACGGCGGGTTTGCAGTGCGGTCCAGGCAGGTTTCTGGCGGAGGCGAGAACCGAGGTCGAACGCGCCTCGGATGCTGACGAACGATGCAGATGAACGATGCGGGCGGCCCATGAGCCGCCCGCACACGGAGATACACAGCGCAATGGAGGCGCCAACGAGCGAGACTATTCGCTCTTGTAGATCGCCATCTGCGCTTCTTCGCTGTCTACATTGTCACGCGTGATCACCACGTAACCGGTAGGCCAGCGCGACGGGATCTCGTCTTCCCGTCCTTCGAGGGCGAGCATCGAGTATTCGACGCACTTCTGGCCGATCTCGTAGGGCAACTGCGCGATCACGATGTCGACGACCTCGTTGCGCAGATCCACAATGGCGGCTTCCGGCGCATCGAAGTTGGCGACCTTGACGATGCCGGTCAGCCCGGCGTTCTTCACGGCCTGGGCCGCGCCCTGGGCGCTGAACAGGTTGGTGCCGAAGATGGCGCCCAGATCCGGCTCGCGCTGCAGCACAGCCGAGGTCTGCTCGGCGGCCTTGGCCGCGCTGTCGTCGTTGTAGTCTACGCCCACCAGCGTGACCTTGCCCTCGGTGGCCTCGATGGCTTCGATGCAGCCCTGTTCGCGCTGGTCGGTGGTGCTGATGCCCGGCTTGACGTTCTGGATGTAGATCTTGCCTTCGCCGCCCATCGCCTCGATGATGGCGTTGCAAGCGATGCGCCCGCCTTCCTCGTTATCGGAGCCGACATAGGAGAGCGGGAAGGTGACCGGCCCGTTCTCATAGTCGCCGTCGCCGATGAAGGTGTCGACCGAGATGATGGGGATGCCGGCATCGTGTGCGCGCTGCATCGGTTCGATCATAGCCTGTCTGTCGGTGGCGGCGATGCAGATGGCGTCGACGCCGCGGGAAACCATGGCGTCGAGGATCGGCGTCTGCTGCACAGCGTCAAACTGAGACGGGCCGTCGGCCACTGCTTCGGCGCCCATTTCGGCGGCCATGTCGCGCAGACCCTTCTCCATCGTGATGTAGAAACCGTCGCCCGCCACGCCGTAAACGAGGGCGATGGTGGGCGCTTCCGCCGCTGGGGCAGCTTCTTCCTCTGCCGGAGCGGTTGCTTCCTCAGCCGGGGCAGCTTCCTCCTCGGCCGGCGCCGCTTCTTCTGCCGCCGGCGCCGCTTCTTCCGGCGCGGGCGCGGCCGGCGCAGGCGCTGCCGCCGTACACCCTGCCAGGACAAGCGCGACGAGCAGGCTGATCGCGACCAACCATTTGCTGTTCATAGACTCCGTGCCTCCTAAAGGTGGTAATGGGGAAATTGGAAAATTCGCAAGCGCTAACGCACCCGTCCGGCTTGAGCGATCTCGGGACGGCAAACCCTGGATCCCTAAAACTGGAAACGAGCGCTCTGTCGCCACAACAGACGACGATTGAGCGACATTGCCACATTTGAGAAACATCCCGGGGCGTCAATATCCGGCAAACAAGACGCCGCACAGGACTTGATACGACGCTCTATGGAGTAGTTGGACGGAAAAAATCGATGGAGTCACTGTAATACACGCCAGTGTAGATGTCAAACGGGCCGGTAATGTGTCTTGATTGGTTGAAATTGAGAGTGGGGCTGACCTGCTGGTAAGGTAGGGTTGCAGAGACCAAACCGAACCGA
>Ga0334887_1002166_pt1 | contig 22704 bp, 25 predicted proteins | sample GraSluR1_MG_10_FD_207217 | JGI IMG/M metagenome (GOLD analysis project Ga0334887, IMG submission 207217) | Sludge microbial communities from methane-producing bioreactor in Wageningen University, Netherlands - Granular Sludge_18_07-R1 | ecosystem: Engineered > Bioreactor > Anaerobic >...
GAAACAGAATGTGAAACAAGGAGAATTTTTTGACACGGGCTCGCTATGCTCGCACACAGATCCTGCGGACGCAGATTAACACGGAGTCTTTTTAGTATTTTTAATTTGGTGGACGTCAAAAATTTAGTTAATAGTTTAATGAAATACTCAGCTTCCATTAATGTTTTGTTCAGGATAACGGAAGCTATAGCTTCCGTTATCCTGAAAATCTAAATAAAAGCAATTTATTAACTATCAGTTCAGCTTTGTAGAAATCCCATAAAAATAAAAACATTAAAGAAAAAAATCAGTGTAAATCTGTTAAATCTGTGTGCGAGCGTAGCGAGCCCGTGTCTAATAAAACTCCTACTACGGAGTTTGTTTCTAATGCGTCATAATAAAAATAATTTGAGAGGATTTTGTGGATCATGAAGCTTGCAGTTAAACGTTTACATTCTTTTGATTTGCCGTTGCCGAAGTATATGACGAAAGGGTCTTCTGGAATGGATCTCTACGCTGCTATCGAAGGGAAGCTTGTAATCCCTGCCGGTGGAAGAGCATTGATACCTACCGGCCTGGCTATTGCACTTCCTGAATCATGGGAGGCCCAGATACGGCCGCGAAGTGGCCTGGCTTTAAAACATGGGATTACCCTGCTCAATACACCAGGTACGATTGATGAAGACTACCGGGGAGAAATTAAGGTAATTGTTATAAATCTGGGGGACAAAGAGTATATTTTGGATAGAGGGGAAAGAATAGCCCAGATGGTTTTTGCCCGTGTGGAAAAAGCGGAATTGCTGGAAGTGGATTTATTGGATGATACTGATAGAGGAGAGGGAGGTTTTGGACATACAGGAAACTGACCTTTCTTTGCAAAGACTGAGCGGAATCCGAGCACTGGGGTTTTCTCTTTAATAAAAGAAATCAGGGAGGGGATTGGGTGCGTCTCAATGAATTAATCGGCAAGGAAATGGTTAATATTTACGATGGGATGAGAATGGGAACAGTAGCAGAATCAGACATGCTTGTGGACCAGGAAACAGGTCAAATTGTATCAATAATACTGCCTAACAAGGGGAATGCGTTAAATTTTTGGGTAGACAGGCAAAAACTGGTTATTCCCTGGGAGGCAATAAAAAAGATTGGACGCGAAGTAATTGTAGTGGATTTGGATAATACACATATGAGGCTAAAGAATAGTTCAGTATAGTGTAAAAAACGATTCTCTGCGTTATATGCCAGAGGGGCGTTTCGTTTATCATGCTTGCCGGGCATAATAAACGAAATGTCCTCCTGGCATATTTGCGCTTAAGCAGATCACAAATATGTTTTTTAAGAATTATAGAAAAATACCAGGAGGGAAAGATAAGATAAAAGGAGGAGTGATACTATGACTGAAAACTCCAATGAAAATCATAAAGGATCTTTCCCTCCCTGGAGCAGGATGCCTTCTTTAAAAGAAATGACCGAGGAAATAGGTATTGATTTTGACGAATTTGTCAGCAGTATTCAAAACGGCTCTACAGTTGAGGAAATGTCAGAAAAATTTCATATTGGAGAAGCGGCAGTCAAATCCCTGCAAGATCATTTTTTGCAATATGGAATCAGTTCTGTTGTCGGAGGCGATTAATCCTTTTTTTCCTGCAATTTTGCCAGGCCAGCTTGAAAATTAATTTATTATAGGATACTATATCTAAAATCGGCATGCACCGGGGGTTCTTCCCTCAGCACATTTATGCGACGGAAGAGAAACGGATGAATGGCGATATATATTTCTTAAGGAGGCCCTAAAATGAGCAGGTTAATAAAGGAAGGTCTCACCTTTGATGATTTATTGTTAATTCCCGGAAGATCAGAGATTCTCCCCAACGAGGTTGATGTGTCAACAAAGCTCAGCAGAAACGTATCCCTGGAAATTCCCATCATGAGTGCGGGAATGGATACCGTGACTGAAACCAGAATGGCTATAGCAGTGGCTCGTGAAGGCGGCATAGGAATTATACACAAGAATATGCCGATAGAAGAACAGGCTAAAATGGTAGATAGAGTTAAACGTTCTGAGCATGGAATCATAACTGACCCTTTTTACCTCTCACCTGATAATAATATTCGAGATGCACTGGATATCATGGAACACTATCATATATCCGGTGTTCCTATTACTGAAGGCAGAAAACTGGTGGGTATTATTACCAACAGGGATATTCGCTTTGAAACAGACTTCGATCAGCTTATCAAAAATGTTATGACCAGTGAAAAACTGGTCACAGCACCTGTTGGCACCAATATGGATGAAGCCATGGATATACTGAGAAAGTATAAAATTGAAAAACTGCCATTGGTTGATGATGATTTTAATTTAATGGGCTTAATAACTATAAAAGATATCGAGAAAACCCATAAGTATCCCCATGCAGCCAAGGATGGCAGGGGGAGGTTGCTGGTTGGTGCTGCAGTTGGCATTGCCCGGGATACATTTGCGAGAGTTGATGCTCTTGTCAGGGCAGGAGCGGATATTTTGGTTGTGGATACGGCCCATGGACATTCTGTGGGTGTTATTAAGATGGTGAAGAGCATTAAAGAGAAATACCCGGAGACTGACTTGATTGCTGGAAATGTGGCTACAGGCGAGGCAACCGAGGAACTTATTAAAGCAGGAGCAGATTCTATCAAGGTGGGAATTGGCCCGGGTTCAATATGTACCACCAGGGTTGTGGCCGGGATAGGTGTACCACAGATTACAGCCGTATTTGATTGTGCTGAAGTTGCCAGTAAATATGGGGTACCTATTATTGCAGACGGAGGCATAAAGTACTCCGGGGATATTGCCAAGGCTATTGCGGCAGGGGCTGACGTGGTAATGCTGGGTAATCTTTTTGCCGGGACAGAGGAAAGCCCTGGGGATACTGTGATACTGCAGGGGCGAAGCTATAAAGTCTACCGGGGCATGGGGTCACTGGATGCTATGGTTCAGGGCAGTAGTGATCGCTATTTCCAGGAGGATGCCCAGAAGCTGGTCCCTGAAGGTATTGAAGGCAGAGTCCCTTACAAGGGTTATGTTTCGGAAACCATATTCCAGCTGGTTGGGGGCTTAAAAGCTGGTATGGGCTATTGTGGAGTCAGCAATATTGAAGAAATGAAAACTAAAACCAGTTTTATCCATATAAGTAATGCCGGTTTAAGTGAAAGCCACCCGCATGATATTACCATTACTAAAGAAGCCCCGAATTATCGGGTATTATAATGGAAACATTTCTTTTTCGAATTATTCTTGCAGGCTTTATAGGATTTATAATTGGAAAAAGAAGTGATACTTTTCATACCGCTATAGTTTTTGCCATTGCCTGCATGGGAACTGCTTTGCTTACTATTACCTCAACGGAATTTTATAAGCTGAGCACTTTTCCCTGGATGGGAGATCCAGGAAGGCTGTCGGCACAGGTTATTTCAGCTCTGGGATTTATAGGTTCCGGGATGATATGGATTACAAGGGACAAGAAAATAGTAGGCTTGCCTGTGGCAGCTAATCTTTGGATTACCGCTATTTTAGGGATGTTAATAGGTGCAGGTCTGGAAAATGCTACGGTAATGGCTGCCTTTTTTGTGATTATCATTTACTATTTATCAGATCTAGTGATTAGATGGAAAAAAAAGTAATTTGTTTTGAATATAGAAATATTTAAGATATAATAATAGAAAGTGCTTATTCAGGTATTTTTATTCGCTTAATCTTATTATTGAGAGCGGGGGAACCATATTTCGGGGTGAATCAGTATTACTGAAGGGCTACCCTTAAGTCCTAACCCGACAGCTAACCTCGTAAGCGTGTTAAGGGAGGGTGTTTGATAATTTAATGCCATGTGAAAAATAGTAAAACCCTCCACCGTTCTATTGTTGGCACTGATTTTTATAAATTGGATTAAGGAGGGTTTACTGATGAATGATAAAAAGCTGTCCAACCGTGAGCTGGCATTGGAGAGAGCCAGAGTTTTAAAGGCCACTATTCAGGAGTATTTGGATTGCGAAAAAGAGATTGAAACTGGTTTTAGGATGCATGAACGCAGCCAGGTTAACAAAGAAAAGATATTGAATTATTTCAATGCCTCCAACGAAGATTGGAATAACTGGGGATGGCAAATGAAAAACCGCATATCGGACCCAGGTATTCTGGCGCATTTTATTTCATTCAATGAGCAGGAAATGGAGGAATTGAATATCCTGTCGAAACAATTTCGCTGGGCAATTTCTCCATACTATTTGAGTCTAATTGATTTCAGTAATTATCGGAATTCACCGGTATTTATGCAGGCAGTTCCTGATATAAGAGAGGCCTTTGATGAGAGCGGGTCAAGTGATCCTATGGCGGAAACGCAAACCAATCCCGCCTCAACCATTACCCGGCGTTATCCTGATCGCTTGATAATAAATGTTACCAACCAGTGTGCCATGTACTGCAGGCATTGCCAGAGACGGCGAAATTTTGGCGAGAAGGATAGACATGTTACCCGACAGGAAATGGAAGAATCACTTGCATATATAAGGGATAATGAAGAAATACGGGATGTTCTTATTACCGGCGGAGATGCTTTAATGCTAAGTGATAATACTATTGATTGGTTATTGGGCGAGCTGGATAAAATCGAACATGTTGAGATTAAAAGATTGGGAACGAGAACTCTGGTAACCCTGCCCCAGAGAATCACTGACAGTTTATGTGAAATCCTTGAAAAGCATGCGCCTTTATATATTAATACCCAATTTAATTCACCCATGGAAGTAACTCCAGAGGCCAAAGAGGCCTGTGACAAGCTGGTGAAAGCCGGTGTTCTGCTTGGTAATCAAGCTGTTTTATTAAAGGGAATTAATGATAATGAGCATATAATGAAGAAACTCAACCATGAGCTGCTTAAAATCCGGATCAGACCGTATTATATTTTTCATGCCAAGGAAGTTAAAGGGACTTCACACTTTAAGACCAGAATAGAAACCGGGATAAGTATTATGGAGAAATTACGTGGTTATACTTCAGGCCTGGCTATTCCTACTTATATAGTTAATGCTCCCGAAGGCTATGGTAAAACTCCTATGCTACCAAATTATTTGGTATCCATGGGTGACGATGAAGTTACTCTGCGTACCTGGGAAAACCGGGTTATTAAATACCCCAATAAGCTGGTTGGGGAATAGAATTTCGGGGGTGTAAGCCCCCGAAATTTAAAAAAAGTGCGAGCTATTTCTGATTCTGGCTAGCGAAGGTTACGCTCCGCTAGTTCAATGGCTTTGCTTACCATGCTTCCGCAATCCTTTGAACTAACTGCCCCCCACCCCTGGCTCGATACGATTTGATCTACCCCGAGTTCACGGGCAATTTCATATTTGAGTTTTTCAGACATAATGCCTCTTTTTCTGCCCAAATAAAAACCTCCTCATTTTGCTCTGCACTTGTTATTATTATTAGTAAGAAGAAGAGCGAATATAGCTGGTTTAAGATCGATTAAATGTAAAGTATTGCACAAAATCAACTTTTTTGTATAAAGTAAAATCTTAAGGGGGTAAAGCTTATGAGATATGAGGGTAATATATACAGGCCACCAAGTGAGGCCAGGAGCTATATTTTGCAGTGTACAGTTGGCTGCAGTCATAATCGGTGTACTTTTTGCGGCATGTACAAAGACAAAAAGTACCGGGTCAGGTCTCTGGAAGAGATTATGACTGATATTCGCATGGCCAGACATTATTATGGAGATATGGAAAAGGTTTTTCTGGCTGACGGCGATGCTCTGGCTATGAATGCCAGCGATTTGTTAGCTATATTGGATGAATTATATAAGAGCTTTCCCAGTTTGAAACACGTAGGGATATATGCCAGCCCGGACAGTATTATGGACAAGGAAATGACTGAACTGACTGCTCTAAAAGCAGCAGGTTTGACTATTGCTTACCTGGGAGTGGAAACAGGTGATGAGGAGCTCCTCAAGGAAATAAAAAAGGGTGTGAATTATCAGCAAATGCTTGAGGCGGGGAGGAAGATTCGCTCTGCCGGGATACTGCTCTCAGTAACCATTTTACTGGGTCTGGCCGGCAGAACATCTAAGGCGAGGGATCATGCCATTAACACTGGCAGAATTTGTAGTGAAATGAATCCTGATTATATAGGTGCCTTGACTCTAATGCTGGTGCCCGGTACGCTAATATACAGAAAGGTGCAAAAAGGAGAATTTGAGCTTCCGGGGCCTTTTGAGATACTTGATGAACTGCGTATTATGATAGAGCATATGGAAGTGCAGGGAACTGAGTTCAGGAGCAATCACGCTTCCAACTATCTGGCGATAAAAGGCAGGTTGCCGGAAGATAAAGAAAAAATACTGGCCTTGATTAACGAAATGATTCAAAAAAATGACCGAAAGTATTTACGGCCGGATTATTTAAGAGCGTTATAAACAAGACTTTGTTTTAGGTATCAGTTCCTAATTGAGTCTGGCTGTGATATACTTATGAAATCGAATTATTGACGTTTTTGTCTGAGTCAAAAGGGGGGGATGGGGTTGCGCTTATTTGGCAAAAAGGATGACGAGCTTTTTTTGCTTTTCAGTGAGAGTGCCCGGGTAGTAGTCCGGGGGGGCAATATACTCCAGAATGTAGTAAACAATTATACTGACCTGGATGTAAAGATGGCCAGGCTGACGGCTATGGAACATGAAGGAGATCTGATAATTCAGGAATTGGTTCGGAGGTTAAACAGCACTTTTATTCTTCCCTTTGATAAAGAAGATGCTTTTCAACTGGTACAAAAGCTTTCGACTACACTTGATTATATTACTGGAATAATCGACAGGATGATACTTTACAAGGCCGGACCGCCTGATGACAGGATAAAAGAAATGGTTGGGGTCTTACATGAGGCTCTCTTGCTGCAGGAAAAAGCGTTCAATTTAATAAATAAAATAGAAAACAATAAAAAAGAAATAATAGAATGCTGCGACAGGATAAGAAAACTTGAAAGAAAACAGGATAACCTGTATAGGAGCGGTGTTGCCAAGCTTTTTGAAAATGAAAAGGACCCTATCTCCATTATTAAATGGAGAGAAGTATATGAGCACATTGAGATGGCGCAGGATCATGTGGAAGATGTAGCTGACCTCATAAGCAACATATGTGTTAAGTATTCTTAAGCTTAAAGCAAAATAATTAGTAAAAATCCCTTTAAGGACAAAATCCTTAAAGGGATTTTTTTTTGAAAACCTAAAGGATAAAAAGAAATATAATTGGGTAATTTAGGAAACAGGAGGAGGTATGATGAAAAGGCCAAATAGCTCAATAAAGAATAAAAAAATAAGTCTGAAGCTGGGACTGTATATAATATTCCTGACTTTAATGATGCCCCAAATACTTGGAAACTGCGCATTTTTGTGGCAATTACCTGGCATAGAGTTGCCTGAGTCTTCTCTGGTGTTTGATATTAACGGTGAAGCTATCAAGGGATTGGGAGAAGAGAGCAGGATAAGTATTGCTCTGGAAGATATGTCAGATAGCTTTATTCAGGCAATAATTGCGGTAGAAGACAAAAACTTTTATAAACATCATGGAATAGATATTTTGGGTATTATGAGGGCCTTTTTAACAAACATCAAGGAACGTAGAATAAGTGCCGGCGGCAGTACAATTACCCAGCAAACGGCAAAGAACCTCTTTCTAAGCAATGAAAGAACCATTGTGAGAAAGCTTAAAGAACTTGTTTATGCTTTGCAATTGGAACGGGAATACAGCAAGGATGAAATTCTTACTATGTATTGTAACACTATTTATTTTGGACAGGGAGCTTACGGAGTAGAGGTGGCTGCCCGCACCTTTTTTGCCAAGGAAGCCGATGAATTAAGTCTGGCAGAAGCTGCAGTTCTTGCGGGTATGCCTCAATGGCCAAGCAAGTATAATCCTTATTTGAATCCAGAGGAAGCAAAAAAAAGACAGGCTGTTGTACTGCAGCGTATGCTGGAGGAAAACATGATAAGTGAAGAGGAACTGGACAAGGCCCGGGCAGAGGAACTGAAATATGCAAAAGCTCCATTTATCGGAGGCGAAGCACCTTATTTTATCGCCATGGTTAAAGAATATCTCAGCGATAGATACGGTGAACGCCAGATTTACCAGGGAGGCCTGCGTATTTATACCAGCCTGGATTTGAATATGCAAAGGGCTGCCAATAGAGCTATTAAAGAAGGGATGCAGAATCGTGAAGCAGATTTACAGGTGGCTTTGGTAGGACTGGATGTGAGTAATGGACATATACGAGCACTGGTAGGAGGCCGGGATTTTGCAGCTTCGTCATATAACCGGGTTTATTCTCTGCGACAGCCAGGCTCTACTTTTAAACCCTTTATGTATTCTCTGGCAATAAGCTGGGGATTTACTGCAGCGGATATGATTATGTGCGAAGAAGTGGAATATCAATTACCGGGCGGCGATGTGTACCGGCCAACGGATTATGGCGAAGAACCCTACCATTGGAGAGAGTTTACCCTGAAGGAAGCTGTAATGGTATCTGATAATGTTGTTGCCGTAAGACTCAATAATCAATTGGGCCCGGAAGCGGTCGCAGCACATGCGGAAAAATTTGGATTCAGCAAGATAAAGCCGGTCTTGTCTTTGCCCCTGGGTTCCAATGAAGTAAGGCCGATCGACATGGCTGCTGCTTATGCGGTATTTGCCAATAATGGGGTATATACTGAACCCGTGTATATACTCAGGGTGGAAGATAAAGAGGGAAAAATTCTGGAAGAAAACAAATCAAAACAAAAACCGGTCATTGATGCAGCCAATGCCTATATAATTACTGATATGCTTAAAGGAGTATTGGAGCCTGGAGGAACCGGAGCCCATTTGAAAAATGTCGTTGGACGTCCGGCGGCAGGCAAGACCGGAACAACAGACCAGCGTAATGATGCATGGTTTGTAGGTTATACACCACAATTATGCTCTGCAGTTTGGGTGGGTTATGATCAGGGAAAAAGTGCGGGCTTGACCGGCGGAGCAGCCGCCGGGCCTATCTGGGCAGCTTATATGAAAGAAGCTTCTGCCGGAATACCGGGAATCGACTTCAGCAGACCGGAGAATGTCCAGGTGTTTAATATTTGTGCTGATAGTGGTTTGTTAGCATGCGAATCCTGCCCACGCACAATTTCCATGGCTTTTATTAAAGGAACTGAACCGGAAGATATCTGTTATTACCATTTGCCTTATATGGAATGGCTGCTGGAAAAAGAAGATGCCCCCTGGTGGCTAAAATGGCTTCCTTAGCCGAGTGTGAATAATATTTTCTTAATATTTGAAATGAAGCAATCAGTCAATAAGCCTTGGCCAAGTACCCTGCAACCGAAAAATAGCTTGATTTAATCTGAGATGCGGGCTTGCTATATCTTTAGAGAAATTTTTGCTAAAGTTTAGTAAACTAGAAGGAATTAGAACAATAAATATTTAAGTTAATAATTAACAGAAAGCTTGAGGGAGGTCAAAAGATGCAAGTTGACATAACTATACTGGTTGAAAATACTACTCCGGTTTCACCTCTGATAGGTGAGTACGGTTTCGCTGCACTGCTTCGAGTTGATGAACGAAAAATTCTTTTTGATACCGGCAGTGCCAATGCGCTTTTCCTAAATAGTGCTGCATTGGGTATAAAGCTGGATGAAATCGAAGCTGTGCTTATCAGTCATGGACATTATGATCATACAGGGGCCCTGCTCCCATTTATTAAACAATATGGACCTAAACCGATTTATGCACATTCAAATATATTTTCCAGAAGACCTATGCCCACTAAAAGGGATCCCTACAGAGAAATAGGCTGTGTTTTTCAACGTGAAGAAATTGAGGCTGCAGGGGCACAGTTATTCTTTACAGATGAATTTTGCGAAATTTTCCCCGGCATTTATGCCAGTGGTGAAGTTCCCCGAATAAATGATTTTGAGGATGTTGGAGGCAATTTTAAAGTTGAAATCGATGGAGAACTGATAAAGGATAATTTGCTTGATGATATGTCCTTGATTATTGACCATCCTGATGGTTTAATAATTATCAGCGGTTGTGCTCATGCAGGAATAATTAACATTTTGGAGCACAGTATCAAGCAAACCGGGAAGTCCAAAATATTGGCTTTTATCGGCGGAACACACCTTATCAATGCATCTGAAGAAAGACTGACAAAAACTGTAAGCGCCTTGAAATCTTATGATATCCAAAATCTTATTGTTTCACACTGTACAGGCTTCTATGCAGCAGCCAGACTATATAATGAGCTGGGGACCAAAGTCGTCAAGGGCGATACCGGTATGACGTTCAGGTTTTAGTGATTGACGACATAATGCGACACAGTTTAATAGACGCAGATTATCGCTGATTGTTTTCGTTGATTTTTGTTTTAGAAGAGTTCTAAGATTTGAACTTATGGTTAATGAATTTGCTTTTTTCTAAAAGTTTTCATAAGAATAGCCAAGCTTTAACTTCCGCTATTCTTGAAATAAACACTATTCTAAAGCTAAGTATTATATTAACTATCAGCTAAATTTGGTGTACACCAAACCTGAAATAATCAAATAATAAAATCAGCGTTAATCTGTTGAATCTGCGTGTGAGCGTAGTGAGCCAGCGTCTATTTCCTTGCGTTCCATAGTCTCTGTCAAATGGGAAGTGGGAGTTCTCGAAATATTCATATGGAGGTATTTTTTTTGAACAACAATAAGTATAAAGTTAAGGCAAGAGATCTGGTTAAAAGATGTAATCCTGCTATTTTTAAATTCGAGAGCACTGCAGAAATTCAACCTTTGAAAGCTGTTATCGGGCAGGATCGTGCTCTTAATGCTCTATCCTTTGGAATTGACATAGATAATCCCGGTTATAACATATATCTTGCCGGAGCATTTGGCACCGGCAAAAGCACTCTGGCCCGCGAAGTGCTGGAAGACAAAGCCCGGCAGAAAAGGGTCCCATCAGATTGGTGTTATGTATATAATTATAAGGATCCAGATTCTCCGAAGGCACTGAAATTGCCTGGAGGCAAGGGGAAAGTATTTAAAAAGGATATAGCAATTCAGATAGAAAAGAGTATAAGGAAAATTGTCAAAGCATTTGAAAGCGATGATTTCGACTATAAAAAAAATGCTATAGTATCAGAATTTGTTGAAGAAACCAATAAGATGTACCTGCAGCTTGATGAAGAAGCCCGTTCATATGGTTTTACTATTTCCCGGAACCAGAATAGTGTAAATACTGTACCGCTTAAAAATGGAGAAGTACTCACCCAGGAAGGCTATCTGGCACTGTCGGAGCAAGAACGGGAAGAGTTAAACCAAAAAAACGCTATTGTTCAAGAAAAACTAAATGCTGCTTTCAGGCAATACAAAGAGATAGAAAAAACGATCAAAACAAGGGTAAGAAATTTGGAACATGAAACTGCCAGGGCAGCAATAGCACCATATTATGCGAGTTTATTCGATAAGTACCGCATTTACAAGGATCTGGTAGAATATCTGGAAGATATGCAACAGGATATGCTGGATCACATTGATGTTTTCGTAGGACGGGAAGATGATTCTGCTGCAGGTTTTTTTCGCTATATGAATAAGAGGGCTTCTCTCAGACGTTATGAGGTGAATCTCATAGTTGATAATTCCCAGCTGGGACATGCTCCGGTAGTTTTTGAGACAAACCCTACTTTTGCCAATCTCTTTGGACAAATAGAATATGAAGGCGAATTTGGGATTCTGGCTACCGATTTTTCCAAAATCAAGGCCGGAGCCATACATAAAGCCAATGGCGGGTTCCTGGTACTGCAATTCTTTGATATCGTAAAGAATTTTTACATCTGGGATACTCTTAAAAGGATCCTTAAGAACCAGGAAATTGTGGTAGAGAACGCCAGTCGTATGCTGGGGATTAGCAATACTGAGACTCTGGAACCGGAAGCAATCCCTGTTAATATAAAGGTAATTCTTATAGGAGAACCAATTTATTACTATCTTTTGTACTCATATGATGAGGAATTCCGAAAGTTGTTTAAAATCAGAGCAGATTTTGATTCTGAAATGGACAGAAGCCGAAAGCATGTAAATGAATATGCGCAATTTATAAGCTGTGTTTGTCAAAACGAGGATATCAGGCATTTGAATCCTTCAGCTGTTGCAATGATCGTGGATTACAGCAGCAGAATGGCTGGAGATAAGAATAAGTTGAGTACCCTGTTCAATAAGCTGGTGGAAGTAATTTATGAGGCTAATTGCTGGGCTGAACGACAGCGTTCCCGCATTATAAGTGCCGAGCATATCAAACAAGCCCTGAAGGAAAAGAAATACCGTTCCTCTTTGCTGGAAGGAAAAATTCAGGAGCACATAAAAAAAGATTCTATTATAATAAATGTCAGTGGAGAAAAAATTGGGGAGTTAAACGCTTTGGCTGTTTATGAAACAGGAGATTATTCTTTTGGAAAACCAGTCAGAGTAACTGCCAAAACCTTTATGGGAGAAAAAGGATTGGTAAATATTGAGCGGGAAATTCGTTTGAGCGGGACTATTCATAGTAAAGGTGTTTTAACTCTGAACGGGTATTTGGGGGCACAGTATGCTCAGGATAAGCCCCTGTCCTTATCTGCCAGTCTCACCTTTGAACAGAGCTACCAGGGAATTGAAGGAGATAGTGCTTCCAGTGCTGAATTATTTGCCTTGTTGTCCAGTCTGGCAGAGGTGCCTGTAAAGCAGGGCATTGCGGTAACCGGTTCAGTTAATCAGAATGGCGAGATACAGCCAGTAGGAGGAATAAACCAAAAAATTGAGGGGTTTTTCAAAGTCTGTAAAGATAAGGGCTTTGATGGAAAGCAGGGGGTAATAATTCCTGTGCAGAATGTTTCTCAGCTCATGCTTGATGAAGAAGTTATTGAAGCAGTAAAAAGCAAAAAGTTTAATGTATGGGCTATCGCACATATTGATGAAGGTCTGCAAATCCTTTGCGGTTTGCCTGCTGGCAAGAAAAATGACAATGGTGGATTTGAAAGCGGTTCAGTACACTATTTCGCGGATAAAAAACTGAGGGATTGGAGCAAGATGAGAAAATATCCAGGGGGAAGCAGGGTAGGTCAATCAGAAACGAAAGTAAAGAGCAAAAGGAGGAGGGGGTGTTGAAAAGGAAAAAAGCGGTCTTTGCCTGTTGTATTATAACTGCTCTATTATTGGTCAGCGGATGCAATTTTGACATTCAAAAAATTGTGCAGTCATCTTCGGAAAAGGAGAACACTCCTTTAATTAAAGTGAAAATTGTTTTTACCGATGCAGAGACACTGGAGACGTATGTAAAGAGCCTGGGAATTAACGAGTCGGGCAAGGTTTATGTGGGTGGTTCATCACTTAATTATTTCTATGATTCGAAGGGGAATGTAGTCGGTTCATACAACTACCAGAGAGTATTGTATATAAAGGTCTTGCCAGAACAAGATAAGCCTGATTAAGTTTGGAAAAAAGCTTAAAAAAACAAGGGAATCGGTTTATTTTGTTGAACTATATCGAAAAGGAAAATAATTCTTAAAATATATGGAAGGGGGCTACAGACCCTATGATGAGTTTTGTTGAGAGAATGTTTCGGAAAATAAATGTTAAACTGCGTTTGATCGTTATTTTCAGTTTGGTCTTGATGGTTACTACTGGGAGTATGGGACTTTATGCCACATCGGCAATGTCGGACAAAATTCTCTATACTGCCCAGGAAAAGCTGAAATCCGATCTGGCCCTTGGTGAAGAGCTTCTGGATAAGAATTACCCCGGAGAATGGGAAATAGTAAATGGCTTATTGTACAAAGGCGATGTCCTGATGGAAGAGAATTATGAGGTAATAGATGAAATAGGAGAATTGACTGGGGATACAGTGACTATATTTAAAGGTGATACCAGGGTTTCCACCAATGTAACACAGGACGGAGAACGCTGTGTAGGAACCACAGTCTCTGATATTGTAGCCGAAGCAGTACTTAAGAATAATGAAACATACATAGGCAGAGCCGAAGTTGTGGGAACAATGAACGAGACCGCATATAAACCCATTAAAGACAGCAGCGGAAAGACCATAGGTATCTGGTATGTGGGTGTGCCCGCTACTCCTTATGATGCTCTCGTTGATCATTTTCGCAGCAGCATGATAATATTCAGTATTATAGCAATCATTATAGGTATTATCTTTTCCTTCTTGATATCTTACAGTGTTCATATGCCGCTTACCAGAATTGAGGAAGCGGTTAAAAAGATAGGACAGGGGGATTTGTCAGTCATAATCCCTGTCTTTGCAAAAGACGAGCCGGCTCGTCTGGCCTTAGTGGTTAACGCAATGGTGGAAAGGATGGCGGAACTTGTAGGTACGACCAGACATCTGGCTGATGAAGTAGGTCAATCCAGTTCCCAGCTTTTAAAACAGGCGGAAAACAGTTCTCGGGTTATGGAGAATATGACTATGAAGTCTACTGAAATGAGTCAGAGTGCCGCCGAACAGGCTGAATTAACAGGAAGATCCAAAATGGTTATCGATGAAATGTCAGTAGCTATTCAGCAGGTAGCGCAAAATGCCCAGGAAGTATCCTCATCAGTAATGAACGCTAATTCAACAGCGGAAGATGGGGGCAAACAGGTTGAAAAAACTATAAGCCAGATAAGCACTATCAGTAATACGGTCAATTCAACTGCAAGAATAATTGAAGGGCTGGGAAGCAAGTCTCAGGAAATCGGTCAAATTGTTGATCTGATAACCAATATAGCCAATCAGACAAATCTTTTGGCACTCAATGCTGCTATTGAAGCAGCCCGCGCCGGAGAACAGGGCAAAGGCTTTGCGGTAGTTGCCGAGGAAGTAAGAAAGCTGGCCGAAGAATCAGGTGAAGCCGCCAAGAGCATAGCAGATTTAATCAGTGAAGTTCAAAATGAAGCTGATAAGGCTGTTAATGCGATGGAAGAAGGAACCAAGGAAGTTGCCATGGGAACTGAAGTCGCAGCCAGTGCGGGCGAAGCCTTCGAGTTTATTATAAAAGCTATTAGTCAGGTTAATGAGCAGATTCAGGAAGTATCAGCTGCCAGTCAGCAAATGGCTGCAAGTGCCGAAACCGCAATCGAAGCCATTGACCATACTACTATTCAGGCAGAGAACAACAGCGGTGCTGCCCAGACTATCAATGCTCTGGCAGAAGAACAAATGGCAGGAGTAGAAGAAGTCCATGCTTCTATAGATGGCTTAAATGCAGTTATAGGTGAACTGGAAAAATCAGTAGCATATTTCAAGATATAGCAACAATATCTTAAATTATGGAATCAAAGGCTCATTCACGCAAGCGGATGAGCCTTTTTCAGGAGAAGAACATTGAGGAAATTGCATCTGAGAAAAAAGACTATAGATAAACTTCCTGGATACGAGCTACGGATAAGAGATCGAAATCTTACAATACAGGATTTTCTATGTGAAGTTAACGATTTTTTCGAAAATGCTGAACTGCAAGACTGTGGCCCCAAGGCAATCATAATTGCTATGGCTGTGACCTCTGTTGCCATGAGCCTTTGCCGGTGAGTTCAATTGATGTGGAACAAATCTGCCAGGCTACCGGCAGCATCTTCAGCCAGGCTTTTAAATATCTGTGGGTAGAAACCCAGGGTAATATTATTGATATTACTCTGAGAAGACGCCGGGACGGAAGCTGCATATTTCTAAGGAAAGATTCTACCTGCAGTATATATCAATATCGACCTTTCTTGTGTCAGACTTATATTTGCTGCCAAACGAGTCCTGAGATGGAAGAAGTTCGGAGTACAATAGTGAATCAGGGAATGGATGAGCTTGTAAGAAAGAGTTTGCTCTTATTTAATTCACGTGGTCTGGAATTACCAGTAAACAAAGGTAATAAAAAGTATATCAAGATTGGAGACTGGAAGAAGAACAAGTTCAGTGGCAAAAGCAGTTATTCAGATATACTGATAAAAGACATACTTCCTTCAGATTTGATGAGACATCTGTTACTATAATAGCAGAGGAGTATAATTATAGGGGAGGGAGTATCAATGAAACATATTACTGCCAGGTGCCTGCTGTGCGGGAAAAACCAGGATGTGACTGAAGAACACCCTGAATACAACAAACTGGAAAAACAAGGGAAATCACCGGTCTTCATATGTGATATATGCAGCCACAAAGTACGTCACGAGTCAGATGAAGAAAGAAAAGAAAAAAAACCTATCTAGGTTCGGGAGAAAAAGATGCAGGAAATAAGTATCATACAGGCTGAGGAGCGGTTGGCAGCCTATGTTTTTTTACCGGAGGACAGATTTAATTATTTTTTGATTATATCCCATGGGTTCAGGGGAACCAAAGAAAACGGCGGGAAAATATTTGATTTTGCCCAGCGTCTCAATGCTCTGGGGTTTGCTGTGCTGGCTTTTGATTTCAGCGGCAGCGGGAACAGCGATGGCAATTTTGACGATGTAAGCCTTTCCCGGCAGGCAAAAGATCTAAAAGCGGTAATGGCTTATGTTAACGATAAGTATCATTTACCGCTAATATTGCTGGGAAGGAGCTTCGGGGGCAGCACTGTACTGGCAGCCGGGGCAGGAGATGAGCGGGTGGCTGCTTATGTATTCTGGTCTACTCCTGTCAGACTGCAGGAAACCTTTAAAACTATCCTGGGAGATGAAGACAGAGAGAAGATTGCCAGAGGAGAGAGTATCAGCATAAGAGATGATGCCGGGGTTTATCAGATAAAACCAGCTTTATTTAATGACTTCGCGGTGCACAGAATGGGTGAATATATGGGAAGCATTAAAGACCGCCCCGTCTTAATTGTCCATGGATTGGCTGACGAGGTGGTGGATCCGGCTAATGCCAGGGAATTATACAGTAAACTGACTAATGCTGAACTGGTACTGGTAGAAAATGCAGATCACAGGTTTGTGAATAAATACAGGGAGAGAGAAGAAATTACAATTCAATGGCTGCAAGCGAATTTTGCATGAGAATAAAGCAATTCTAAAGCATAATTTGAAGCCCAAGCCCATCGGTCTGATAAATACCAGGATTATTTAAAATACCGTATATCCCAAAACGAATTATAGGGTATTTTATTTTGCCTGCAGCCAGAGAATATGGAGAGTCCCATTATTCTATTTACGGTGTTATTGCGGGTATGATGGTAATGGCTTTGAGTCTGCAGTTAATGGCTTAACAAGATCATTATATAAGTGGGCGATGTGCAAGTTCAAGAAGTTTCGGGGGCACCGGCGCAGGGCCGAAGAGTGGCTAAAACAAGTAAAAGAAAGAGAACCCAACATGTTTGCACATTGGGCTCTCCGTGGAAGCTTTTAGTATGAGTGAATGATAAGAGCCGTATGAATCGAGAGGTTTACGTACGGTTCTGTGAGAGCCTACAGGTGAAACTCCTGTGGGCTACTCGACTGAGAGGGATGACTGCAGCATTACCCTACTCGATTTAGGTAAATGGAGATACTTACCACGGTAAATTATGTTAAAATAGACAATGGAGTTGCCGTTTGGCGGTTGGTCACTTCCCCTTCGAAGGGAGGTGATGCCTATGATTACATATAGCGAATTATTTGAATTTTGCATAGTAATCGTGGGAGTTATTTCCCTGTGCATTATGCTCAGAAAATAACTGAAACCGCCTGAGTAAGGCGGTTTAGCCTGATTTTTCGGACCTGCCGCCACACAAAAAACGGCAACTCCTTTATTAAATATATAATATCACTCAAAAAACCATTCTGTCAAACTTTGCTTCCTGATTAATTCTCAAAAAATGGTAAATATTGAATTGAGATGGATATTAATTAATGAATGATATATACTATGTATAAACAAGGGAAAGGGGAGTTATTATGCAGACCAAGGTTACAAAATGGGGTAATAGCTTAGGAATTCGCATTCCACAGTTACTTGCCGAGCAAGCTGAAATAAGTGATGGGGCAATTGTTGAAATCGAAATTAGAAATGAAATAATCCAAATTAGGAAAAAGAAGTTTTCTCTGGAAGAGTTATTAAAAGATATTAGTGCTGAAAATATGCACAAAGAAACAGATACAGGCTTTCCGGTTGGTAAAGAAATATGGTAAAAAGTTATATCCCTGAGCGAGGGGATGTTATATGGCTGGAGTTCAATCCTCAGGCTGGGCACGAACAAGCTGGAAAAAGACCTGCCCTGGTTATTTCTCCAGAAGCCTATAATCAAAAAACCAGTCTGCTAATAGTTTGTCTTATTACTTCACATATAAAAGGTTATCCTTTTGAAGTAAGACTCCCTGGTAATTTGCCTTTACAGGGCGTTATTCTGGCAGATCAAGTAAAAAACTTGGATTGGCAGGCCAGAAATGCGCAATTTGTCTGCAAGACTCCTAAAAATATTATCGAAGAAGTAAACATGAAAATACGTCTTTTGATAGATTGACAAGAGGGTTAAGTTTAGTGGGCGATACGCACGTACCATTAAAATAATTTTCAGAGGAGAATTTTTATCCGTCGGGAAGACCCCTTCCTAAAGGGAGGGGTCTTCACTTAATGAATCCACCTGGCGGGGTTCTGGTCTCGAAACATTCACTCGGGTATGCTGCAATTAAATTTAGAGTTGCCGTTTGGCGGTTGGTCACTTCCCCTTCGAAGGGAGGTGATGCCTATGATTACATATAGCGAATTGTTTCAATTCTGCATAGTAATCGTGGGAGTTATTTCCCTGTGCATTATGCTCAGAAAATAACAAAACCGCCTTTTGAGTAAGGCGGTTCAACCAAGTTTTTTGGGACCTACCGCCATGCAAAAAGCGGCAACTCCTTTATTAAAGTCATGATAGCATGCTGGAAAATATTTGTCAATGAAGTCATAAGCCTAAGGTTTATGGTAATACTTGGATGGTTGTAAAAAATATGTTAATATAATATCTGAGTTGCCGTTTGGCGGTTGGTCACTTCCCCCTCGAAGGGAGGTGATGCCTATGATTACATATAGCGAATTGTTTCAATTTTGCATAGTAATCGTGGGAGTTATTTCCCTGTGTATTATGCGCAGAAAATAACAGGACCGCCTTTTGAGTAAGGCGGTCTAAGACGGTCTAGGACCTGCCGCCACACAAAAAGCGGCAACTCCTTTATTAAAGTCATGATAGCATGCTGGAAAATATTTGTCAATAAAGTCATATGTTTAAAAATTCTGCGGCCTGTATACAGGCTGCTTTTTGTATTTCAGGGGGTATTTATGAATATTCAGGAATTTGTTCTTAAATCCAGTGATGCCTTGCGCCGGCACAATAGACTTACCAATATGGTTTTTGCGCAGATTGAGCTGTTAAACCAGCTTACAAAATGCCCGGTAAGTATCGTACTACGCAAAGGAGAAATTACATTTGGGCAAAACTGCGCTGCGGATGTTTTGTATCCGGTCAGGCCAATCATGACAAAGTTCTCCTGGCAAACAGCTACTGCTTTTTCTATTTCAGACGGTATAGTGGTATTCTGGTCACGAAAACTACCTAAGGACATAATACACTGTGTATCTCACGTCGATATTATTTTGCAATGTTTCTTGCTGCGCCAGGAACTTGAAGCCCTGGTGGCTACCGATGTTTTAACCGGCTTAGCTTCACGACGCAAGTTCATGGAGACATTGGAGAAGGAAATTAAAACCGGCCTGCGTTATGGAAGGCCCTTTGGTTTTCTGATTACCGACCTGGATGATTTCGGAGCGTACAATAACAGCTTTGGGCACCAGGAAGGGGATCAGCTCCTGCGTTTAGCCGGCAGCACTTTACTGGGGACCATACGCAAGTCTGATATGGCCGGGCGTTATGGCGGGGAAGAGTTTTCCGTTCTGGTTTTGGAATGTAATGATCGCCTTGAACTGCAGACATGTGCGGAGAAAATACGATTAGCGTATGAAGAAGCCCTGTGCCCGCCAACGAGCAGGCGACAGGTAACAGTCAGCATTGGTGGGAGCCTGTTCCCGGATGACGGAAGCAGTACAGAGTCTCTTATCGAGGCTGCGGATAAAAGACTGTATCAGGCCAAAGCAGGCGGGAAGAATCAGGTTGTTGTATAGAAAGGAGGAGATTTGATGATTGCTGCAGTTAAAATGTCTATATTAATAATCACCCTGGGAATGGTCATTGTCAGCGATCTGAGAAAAATGATCATACCCAACCAGGTTTTAATAGTGAACGCAGTATTTGGCTTTGTCTTCGCGTTTTTGCTGCCTTCCTGGTCATGGATTTTAGGAGCAGCGTTCGGCGGGGGCTTGTTTTTAGCTATGTATCTGGCAATGCCGGGTATGCTAGGAGAAGGGGACATTAAACTGGTTGCTATTATCGGGCTGTATCTGGGCTGGCCCAATATTGTTCCGTTTATAGTGATATCTATACTGGCCTGTTCCGTAATATGCCTGTTTCTGGTCTTAATTCGTAAGGCAACAATGCAAAGTAAAGTGCCGTTTGCACCGTTCCTGGGGATTGGAGCAGTTGCCACAGTCCTTTTTCAAACACAAATATGGAGTTTTATTGGGTATATGGTTACCGGTTTTTAATGAATTTTAATTAAACAAGGAAAACTAATGGTGGTTTATTGCGTTTGGTGAAGGATATTAGTATACAGAATTCTGTCTGCGCAATAACAATAGCAACGATTTGGGCCGGTTTTATAGTTCAGATAGATAATGTACATTGTTTAACGGGAGGTATTTAAATGAACGAAAAATGCGAATTTAGTATAAGGTGGAAGATTACCCTCTTTTTATTTGCTTTAATTCAATTGGGGCTTTGGATTTATATGTTAATAAACCTAGAACCAGGTGTGAGCTATATTGGCTTGATCTATTTCTGATCATATGTATGAATAATATTTCTTAACTCATTTCCGCTTAATTGTCCTTTTTTTTCTAGGTTACTGGCTACCATTTTTATTAATTGACTATTTTCATCTATAAGCTTTGCCGTCTCGGTAGCTTGAGAATCAACAAATTGTTTGGTTTTTTGATTTAGTAGTGTTTGATTATTTTTTTCTATTGTCCCCAATTCATCATTGTAAGATAAACAGAAATGTCTTCTTGCTATATCATATGCTTGAGGTATATCAGTACCTCCACCTAATAGATGATTTTCTCCAAAAAAATGCTTGGTTGATAATTCACCGGCTAATTTTATTCTAACCAAATATGTAGTGGTTTTGGGTGTTAGAAATTTTTCGTTATTCTTACTGGAATTAAAACCCATAGAAATGTTTTTAAAACCTAAAAAGTTTAAAAATTCATAAGTTACTTTTGGATTACATTTTATTTCTATTACTGTTCCCGGGAATAACCTTTCAGTTGCGACCGCATGTCCAGCTTCGTGAAAACAGATTTGTTTATAGACATTTCCAGGATAATCTTGATTCATATTATTTGACCATATCAAAAAAACAAATACCATTAATAGGATACTTAGTGTTAAACCGGCGTTAAATAAGTTTTTTTGCCACTTCTCTTCTGGTTTAATTTTAAGATTAATGTATTTTATAAGCCTGGATATCCATGACAATAAGCGTAAGAATGGGCTATTAAAGATCAATAATATAATCGAAAGGATCATTAGGAATATAAAAAGGAAAATTTCCCAAGCATAAAAAAGGGCATAAAATGATACCGTTACAATATTAAGGATGATTGAAATGTAGAAAGCAAGGAGTCGGTATTGAGGCAAAAGTGATATTATAATTGCTTCTGCAAATAATAACAATATTGCCACTGATATAGTTATGGAAAAAATATTAAATTGCATGCCTGCAGCAAAATATACTAAAAATAACAACTCTAATAATAAAATTACAGAAACTACTTGATTTCGGTATTTATATTCCTGTAGTTTTGACATTCTTTTATCCTCCTGTCATATATTGATTAATCGCATAGTAATTCGCATATAAATGTCATAATTTTAACACACACATTTTGTGAATAATGCCGAAATATGAAACTGGCAAAATGTTGACGTGTTTTATGCTCTGTTAAAAAGCATTAGTTCTACTAAGCTGATCGCTAACCAGCCAGGCTGTACAGATTAATACAAGGCGCAAAATTGATAGAAGGGGATTTCATAGTCCCGGGTCCCGCTGGATAAGATCCTGTAAGGACGAAAAACGCTTATTGGTATTCATGAGGTAGCCGCAAGAACAAAATAATCCGACATAGACAGCCGATTATAGGCTGTTTTTTTGTGGAGAGCGGATGGTGCTGAACTATTATGGGCAAGGGGAGGCTGATGGTTATGACTTTAGAAGTTGTATAGAGATTCATAGAGGGTAGATCGAGTTATTGCTTAAAATATGCTATTCGAATCCGTGTTGAAACCATCCCGGAAACGTCATAACTAATGATAAGTTCATGTCAAGTGAGTAGGCTGATGCTAAGCGATATACTGAATTCATTAATAAACTTGGAATAGCACCTTCCAATGGTCTACCTTGCCGATTCAAACAGTCCTCTGCAGTCGTAGAAACAACAATGTGAGTACGGCAGACTAATGGTCTTGCTTTATAAACAATACAAAGACCATCTTCTGATAGATGTCCTGTCAATAAACATTGCAAACAATTTGGCCAAAAAATAAGTTGACACTTACCCTGTATTTTTTAAAAGCTCAAAGCTTAATCTGCCTGGGCTTCCATCTCTTTTAGTAAAACTCATCCTGAG
>Ga0334887_1002169_pt1 | contig 22685 bp, 20 predicted proteins | sample GraSluR1_MG_10_FD_207217 | JGI IMG/M metagenome (GOLD analysis project Ga0334887, IMG submission 207217) | Sludge microbial communities from methane-producing bioreactor in Wageningen University, Netherlands - Granular Sludge_18_07-R1 | ecosystem: Engineered > Bioreactor > Anaerobic >...
CTCATTCTACCAATCCACTGCTGCGGGCTGAGACGATTTCGAAAGCGATCAATCAACTGCTGGCTGTGTATCCCACACATGATTCGCTGTTCGGGGTGACCCGCCGGCAAGTGCGCCTGTGGGATGAGTTGACCCGGCCGATCAACCATAATCCGGCGATTCTGCTGCAAACCCAGAACCTGCCGCCGGTGTTTGAGGAAAATTCCTGCATGTACATCTTCAAGCGCGAGCATCTGGCGGAGCGCCGCAACCGCCTGGGCGAGCGCCCGATGATGTTTGAAGTTACACCGCAGGAGGCGATGGATATTGATGATGAGACGGACTTCCAGATGGTGGCATTGATGATGCGTCTGCGGTTGGAGGGGAAGGCTTAGGCTGGTACTGCCCTTTTTTCTCACGCAAAGTCGCAAAGCCGCAAAGAAAAACGACGACGGGAGCAGTCAAAAGATGTGGAATATTGTATTGTGAACATGGCGTAGGCCTGCCTCTACCGCTTCGGCTTACCCATTCGGGTATCATATCGTCCCCTCCGAGGATACTAACAAGCTCAGCCTACGCTATGGTCGCAATGACAGAGCGCTTGTTGGTATAATCTTCTAGCTTATTTGAGCAATCAGAAAAAGATAATTGGTGAAAATATGACCTATCGCATTTTGTTATCGGCACCCTATATGATTCCCTTTGTGGAGCGTTTTCGACCCGTATTTGAACATTATGACCTGGATGTGGTCGTGCCCGAAGTGCATGAGCGCATGGAAGCAGCGCAGATCCTCGAATACGCTGGACAATTCGATGGCACGATCTGTGGGGATGACCGCTATTCCGAGCAGGTGATCGCCGCCTGCCGGCCGCGCCTGAAAGTGATTTCCAAATGGGGCACCGGCATCGACTCGCTGGATCAGAAAGCCGCCGCCAACCACGGGGTGATGATTGGGAATACGCCCAATGCTTTCACCCTGCCCGTGGCGGACAGCGTGCTGGGCTATGTACTCGCTTTTGCCCGACGCCAGCCGTGGATGGACAGACAGATCCGGGCGGGGGAGTGGGTCAAGATCCCTGGACGTTCATTGAGCGAATGCACGCTGGGCGTGATCGGGGTTGGGAATATCGGCAGTGCTGTCGTCCGCCGGGCGCGGGCTTTTGGGATGCGCATCCTGTGCAATGACATCCTCCCGCTGCGGACTGATTTTGTGCAGGAGATGGGTGTGGAAGAGGTTAAACTGGACGGACTGCTGGCGCAGGCTGATTTTGTCAGCGTGAACTGCGACCTGAACCCGACCAGCTATCATCTGATCACTACGGAAACCCTGGCGAAGATGAAACCGCAGGCGGTATTGATCAATACGGCCCGTGGGCCGATTGTGGATGAACCGGCGCTGGTCACGGCCTTGCAGGCTGGGCAGATAGCCGGTGCGGCGCTGGATGTGTTTGAACATGAACCATTGCCGGCGGATTCCCCGCTGCGAGGGATGGATCAGGTGATGCTCGGTTCGCATAATTCCAATTCCAGCCCGGCGGCCTGGGAGCGGGTACACTGGAACACGATTCGCAATCTGTTGATCGGTTTAAAGATTGACTGTGATGACCTGGACGACTTCAAGGCAAAATAAGGAGACCAGCACAATGAGTGAACGCAAGCGAGTAATGTTGATCACCGGGGCGGCAGGCGGGGTTGGCAAGGCCACCCTGACGGTATTTGCGGAGGCAGGCTGGCGCGTGATTGGCGTGGACCGGCGGCCTTTTGATGCGGCTTTTCCTGAAGACGGACTTTTCATTCAGGCTGATATCGCTGTGCCGGAAGAGGTGAGGGCTGCTTTCGATAAAGTGAAAGCATTCACACCGGTATTGGATGCGGTGATCAATAATGCAGCCCTGCAGGTGTGCAAGCCGATCCTGGAGACGTCGATTGAAGAGTGGGATGCAGTCATGGCGGCCAATTTGCGGGCGGTGTTCCTGTGGGCGCAATACACTCATCCCCTGCTGGTCGCTGCCGGCGGTGGGGCGTTTGTGAATGTATCTTCGGTGCATGCTGTAGCAACTTCCAAAGGCGTCGCCAGTTATGCGGCCAGCAAGGGCGGCATTCTGGCGATGACGCGCTCAATGGCAATTGAGTTTGCCTGTGATCATATCCGCACCAATGCCATTTTACCGGGGGCGGTCAATACGCCTATGCTGACGGATCATTTGAATAAGGAACGCCTGGAAAATCTAGCCCGCCGCACGGTCAACGGGCGGGTGGGCGAGCCGGAAGAGATTGCCCATGCGATTTACTTCCTGGCGGATAATCATCAGTCTTCTTTTATGACCGGTCAGTCGATTATTGTGGATGGCGGCGCGACCAGCTTGTTAAGTACCGAGGGCGAATGAGCGAAACCAGAGAGAAGATCAAGAGCATTATTCCGCGGCCTGTGTTGACGCTGATGCGCGAGACACGAGATGGTTTGAACCGTGCAGGCCAGTGGCCGGCGGCCACTTTCCACCCCTGGCGGCGGGAGAGCATCCAGCGCCTGGCGGCATTAAAAGACACACGGCGCGGTGAGCGCTGCTTTGTGATTGGCAATGGCCCCAGCCTGAAGAACACCGATATGAGTCTGCTGCGCAATGAGAACACAATTGGGATGAACCGCATTTATCTCATGTTTCCGGAGCTGGGCTTTCAAACCACTTATCTGGTAACGGTCAATGATCTGGTGATTGAGCAATGTGCGGAAGATTTGCAAAACCTGGAGCTGCCGCGCTTTGTTTCGTGGCGCTCACGCAAATGGCTGCACCCTGACACCGATCTGCATTTTCTGTATAGCACCTATACGGGTGAGAAATTTGCCAAAGATGTGACCGGCAGGGTATGGGAAGGGGCGACGGTGACGTATGTCTCCCTGCAACTGGCCTATCACCTGGGCTTTGAAGAAGTGATCCTGATTGGAGTGGATCATAGCTTCGCATCCCAAGGTAAACCGAATACCACCGTGGTCTCGCAGGGTGATGACCCCAATCATTTTTCAGCGGCTTATTTCGGCAAAGGGTTTCGCTGGCAGCTGCCGGACCTGGATACCTCCGAGATCGGCTATCAGCGGGCACGGATGGCGTTTGAAGCGGATGGCCGCAAAATTGTGGATGCCACCGTGGGCGGCAAGCTGCAAGTGTTCCCCAAAGTGGATTATGATTCTCTTTTTGGTCAGGATTAGGCGAGAAAGGTGATGACGTCTTCTTTGCCGCGGGTCAGTGTTATCACCCCTTCTTTTAATCAGGCCGCCTTTCTGGAAGAGACGATCCAGTCGGTGTTGTCGCAGGATTATCCGAATCTGGAATACATCATCATCGATGGCGGTTCGAACGATGGCAGCGTGGAGATCATCAGGAAATACGCCGACCGGCTGGCGTATTGGGTTTCCGAAAAGGATGCCGGTCAGGCGGACGGGATCAACAAGGGGTTGGCGCGGGCGACTGGTGAAGTCGTGGCCTGGCTCAATTCGGATGATCTGTATCAGCCCGGTGCCATTCACGCAGCGGTGGAAATCTTGCAGGCTTTTCCTGAGTGTGGACTGGTATACGGCGACGTGTTGTCTGTGGATGCAAAAGGCCAGGCGCTCAATCTTACCCATTACGATGATTGGGGGTTGGAGGAGCTGTTAAAATTCAGGATCATCGGCCAGCCAGCCGTCTTTATGCGGCGCTCGGTGCTGGATGAGGCCGGGCTGCTGGATACGCATTTTCATTTCCTGTTGGACCACCAGTTGTGGATCCGTATGGCAAACCTGGCCGGGATGAAATATGTGCGCGAGCAATGGGCAGCGGCCCGTTACCATGAAGCCGCCAAGAATGTGGCCCAGGCGGAACGGTTTTGTTCCGACGCGGATGCCCTGGTCGCCTGGGTGAAAAGTGAGCCTGTGCTGGCTGAACGATATGAACGACTGGGCAAACAGGCTGAGGCTGGATTGGCAATGTTCAAGGCGTTTTATTTGTCCACCGGAAGGATGCCTTTGAAGGCATTGCAGGCGTATGGACAGGCGTTTTTGATCAGTCCTGCGCTGGCGTTGGAACAATGGCGGCGCATCCTGTGGACGTTGGGTTCCTTGCTGGGTTTGGAACGCATCCCAGGCCTGGCCCGCCGGTTGAATCGCGGTAAGGCGAAAAAGTGAACGGATACGGATGAAAGAAAGGGAGCAGATGGCGACAGCCCAACCAACGATTCCAGTGAATGCAAAGCGCAGCCTGCTGACCATGCAGAACCTGCTGCTGGTGCTGGTATTTGCGTTGGGGCTGGCGATCCGCCTGTACCATGCCACCACGCCGCCGCTGGATTTCCATGCCACGCGGCAGCTTCGTTCGGCGGTGATTGCGCGCTCGGTGTATTATCAGCTTGACCGAAACGCTGATCCGGCCCTGCGTCAGGAGGCGGTCAATCTGGCCGGGTTGGAAATCTATGAGCCGCCTATTTTAGAGACGCTGGTTGGCGTGCTGTACTGGGTGACGGGTACTGAACAGTTATGGCTGGCGCGGCTGGTGAATGCCTTTTTCTGGGCAATTGGCGGGTTGGCGTTGTATTTTATCGGCAGGCGTTTTGCCGGGTTTTGGACAGTGTTGACCGGGCTGGCGTTTTACTTCTTCCTGCCGTTCAGCGTGATTGCCACGCGCTCCTTCCAGCCCGACCCATGGATGGTGATGTGGGTGCTGCTGACCGCCTGGGCAGCCTTGCGCTGGTCGGAGACAGCTTCATGGCAATGGGCGATCCTTTCCGGTCTGGCGGGCGGGATGACGCTGCTGGTCAAGACGTTTGCCGGGTTTTATGTGGGGCCGATCTTGCTGGCGGTGGCGATTCAAACCCTGGGACTGAAGCGCTTCCTGCGCAGCGGACAGGTGTGGGCGATGGCCGGGTTGAGCCTGCTGCCAACGGCGCTCTATCTGCTGTTGAATGGGCAGCGTTCTTCGGATTTCATCTCGTTCTGGGTGGTTTCTCTGTCCGGGTTGATTCTGACGACGAATTTTTATGCCGACTGGCTGGCGATGCTCAAAGGGCTGATGAGCCTGGGTACCGCCCTGGCGGCAGTGCTGGGTGTGTGCATTGCCCCAAAGCCTTTCCGCGCGGTGCTGTTCGGCGGCTGGATCGGGTATGTGTTGTTCGGGCTGGTGTTCCCCTATCAGTACACCACGCATGAGTATTATCATCTCATGCTTGTGCCGCTGGTGGCGTTGTCGGTGATGCCGGTTTTGCAGGCGGTGTTTGACTTGCTGAAAGGGCAGCATCTCATATGGCGCCTGGGGGCGTTTGGGGTGGTGCTGTTTGCTTCGGCCTATGCCTTGTGGACGGCGCGCTCGGTGATCTATGTGCAGGATTATGAACTGGAACCGGCAAGCTGGGCACGGGTGGGAGCGGATATCCCTGAGGGACACAGCTTCATTGCCTTGACGGCGGACTATGGAATGCGTCTGCGCTATTATGGCTGGCGGTCCTCGGGGGCGGCCTGGCCATCCAGTTCGGATTTGAACCTGTTCTCGCTGACGGGTAATGATGCTGTTGCGGTAGAGGATTATTTTGTTGAAGCCACCCAGGGCAAGGATTTCTTCGTGGTCACGGCGCTGTCCGAACTGGAAGGTCAGCCGGCGTTGAAGGAAATCCTGGATGGGTATCCGCTGTATGTGGAGGGGAACGGGTATCTGATCTATGACTTGCGGGAGTAGATGTGTGTAGCGCAGGCTGAGCTTGTCAAAGGGGACAGGGCTAGTTCGACTTTGGAGTAGAAAGGAAGGATACCATGAATGATTTTGTAACCGGATATCAAGAGCTTGAATTTTATCCGCATTTTCCTGATAAAGACCTGCCGACAAAAGTTGATTGTGCTGGATATATTTACATGTCAATGGTGCAATTATGCAATCTGGCAGAGGCGAACGGACAAGGGCGTTCCTCTGCTTGTAATGCTTTCGGTGGTGATAATGGCGATATTCCGGTAAGTAGAGAACGCCAATCATGTAAGTGGTATGGGCAAGGCCACCAGAAGAAAAAATTCGTGTTGATCAATGCAGTGGAGCAATACTTCCAAGAAGTTGGAATCGATTGGGCATAAAGCGATCATTGTTCAGAGCCAGGGATGGCGGACAGGGCTCCTGACCTGTCTACGAAAGCCCTTGCTTTGACAAATAATGATGGATTTAGAGATATACCTATGAACGAAAAACAAACGGTATTTGGTGAAAAGAAATGGCTGATGTGGGGGGCGGTGCTGCTGATCTTTGCGGTGGGTCTGGTGATCCGCTTCTATGATCTGGATGACGCCCCGCTGGACTTTCATCCCACGCGGCAACTGCACTCGGCGCTGATGGCGCGCGGTATGTATTACGAGAATCTGCCGGATATGCCGGATTGGCAGCGCGAGCTGGCTGTGGAGCAGTGGAAACAGGAAGGACTGATCGAACCACCCATCATGGAACGCCTGACGGCGCTGACCTACCGCCTTGCCGGACAGGAGAATCTGGTTTATCCCCGTGTGTATGCGATCCTGATCTGGACTCTGGGCGGAGTGGGGCTGTTCCTGCTGCTCAAAGACCTGATTGGCGCAGACGGAGCGGTGATTGGCCTGGCCTATTTCATGATCCTGCCATACGCCGCACTGGCGAGCCGTTCTTTTCAGCCGGACCCGCTCTTGACCACGGGCATCATCTGGGGCTGGTGGGGGATGCTGCGTTGGTACCGGCAGCAAACCTGGAAGTGGGTGGTGATCGCCGGTTTGCTGGCTGGATTGGCGATTTTTTTCAAGTCTACGGCTATCTTCTTCATCGGACCGGCCTGGATGGGATTGATCCTGTCTGGGATGGGTTTCAAGCAGGCCATCCGCAGCAAACAGGCGTGGGCGCTGGGCGGGTTGACCGTGCTGCCGTATGCGCTCTTTCATATTTACGGTGTGTATATCGTCGGCTTGCTGGGCGGGCAGTTCGCCTTGCGCTTCTTCCCCAATCTGTGGATTGATCCGGTGACCTACCTGCGCTGGAAAGGAATGATCGACAGTACCCTGGGGTTTGAGTGGTTCCTGATTGCGCTGATGGGCATTTTCCTGATTCGCGAGAAAGGCCCGCGGGTGATGTTCATTGCGGTGTGGCTGGGCTATTTCGTGTACGGGATGACCTTCTCTCATCACATTTCCACCCATGATTATTACCAACTGCCGTTTGTGCCGGCGGTGGCGATCGGGATTGCGGCTGCGGCACAGGTGGTGATCAGCAAGATGCGCACCCCGAAAGCGGTACTGTATGGTCTGGTGATTGGCGTAACCCTTTTTTGGGTGACGATGAACGCTTGGGATGTGCGCGTCAAGCTAAAACGAGAAGATTTCCGTGGCGACGCTGCTTTCTGGACAATGCTTGGTGAAAAGCTGGATGGCAAGTCATCGATGAGCATTACCCCGGATTATGGCTACCGGTTGGCATACTGGGGCTGGACGAGCACGCAAAACTGGATGTCGTCCGGCGATTTTGAGTACCGCGCCCAGGCTGGTCATGAATTTGATGTGGACAAGATGTTTGCTGAGGAAGTGACCGGAAAAGATGTATTTCTGGTGACGATGTTCGGCGAACTGGAAAAGCAGCCCAAGGTCAAGTATCTGCTGTATGAGCAGTACCCGATTTTGGAAGAGGATGAGGAATACGTCATCTTTGATCTGCGCGATCCGCTGCCTGCCAAAGACGCGGGTGAATAGAAGAAACAACTGAACAGTGTTGGATTTTAGCGGTAAAAAAAACACCCCCTCCCCACCTCCCCCAATTTGCTTCGCAAATCAAGGGAGGAGAAAAACTAAGGAACCTCATGCTGGTATCAATCATTACACCCTCTTTTAATCAGGCCAGGTTCGTCGAGAAGACGATCCAGTCCGTGCTGGGGCAGGACTACCCGAATATCGAATATATTGTCATTGACGGTGCGTCCACGGACGGCAGTCAGGAGATCATCCGCAAATATGAGGACAGGCTGGCGCATTTTGTGTCGGAGCCTGACCTCGGTCAAACGGATGCGCTTAACAAGGGGTTTGCGCTGGCGAAGGGCGAGGTGCTGGCCTGGCTCAATTCGGATGACACGCTGGAACCGCACGCGGTGGCCGAAGCGGTGGCGTATTTGCAGGCGCATCCCGCAGTGGGGATGGTGTACGGGGATGGCAATTTCATTGACGCGGATGACAAGGTGATTGGCAAATTTCCTTCGGCGCAGACGGACTATGCCCGCCTGCGGCAGGGCTATGTGCATATCTGCCAGCAGGCATCCTTTTTCCGTGCGGAGCTGTGGCGGCAGGTCGGTCCCCTTGACCCGGATTTCTATTTTGCGATGGATTATGACCTGTGGGTGCGGCTGGCGAAGATCGCCCCGCTGGTGTATGTGCCCCGGCTGTGGGCGAACTTCCGCCTGCATGGGGACGCCAAGACCGTGGCGGCGGACGACCGCTGCTGGCCGGAGATGCTGCGTGTCCACCGCCGCGAGGGCGGCTCCTGGTTCTCGGTGATCCAGGCCAAGTACCTGCTGCGCAAACTGCTTGCGCCAGTGATCACATGGCGCAGACGGAAGATGTTTGAGTGATACAATGGATACTGTTCAATGTATAATGTATAATGATTGACCCGTTCTAAATAAGGTTTACACGTATACTTATGAAAAAGAAAAAAAAATAAAATTATTATGTATTTTTGAAAATAAAGGGTACAGGAGAAAAAATGATGAGCGGCAAACACATTTGCATTTCCGCATTTGATCGGGAACGTTTGCAGAAATTGCTTTCGGAAGCACGAACTACGGATTACCGTAAAAGCGAGTATCTCAGAAAACTCCATTTGGAAATGGAGCGGGCAACAATCGTTCAGCCCAAAGAGATGCCGGGAAATGTGATCACGCTTAATTCCAGGGTTTGTTTGGAGGATGTGGAAACTGGCGAGGAAGAGATCTATACCCTCGTTTTTCCGGAGGATGCTGATTTTCTTCAGGGGAAAATTTCGATCCTTGCTCCGATTGGAACGGCCATGTTTGGTTATGAGGTGGGCGATACCTTTGAATGGGATGTTCCGGAAGGGAAAAGAAGCCTGCGCGTCAAAGAGATCCTTTACCAACCTGAGGCTTCGGGCGATTATCATCTTTAGGTTCCTGACAAAGGAAATAAGGGCTGTGCCGGGTGTGTGCCGGACTGGTGTTTTTCGAGGGACCGACCGGAAAGTAAATTCTGATGTTGAGCAAGCTGCTCGCGCTGATGATCGTCAGCACGAGCAGTATAATTTTGTGATTTACTCGGGTGCGCGGGTACGCGCTGCACCAGGCAGTGATGATCCTTCCGTATTATACCGAGACGAACCCGGCATTTGTGACATGGCAAAGCAAACGGTTCATCAAATTCTGGTTGATGTCACGTAACCTTGGGGTGCGGATAAGCAGAGAACGCTCATTGCAGCGGGGAATTCATTCGTCAAAATGTAAGTTTACCGGGTTTCTGTAACGACTAAAGTCGTTACTACAATTGTCATAACTTATGTTAAAGTCACTTGCAACGAGTTATAATAAACGGGACGCATAAAAAACAAATTTCGATCAAGGCGGGCCAAACGATGTCCCTTCAAGCCATCTCGTATCTGACAATCCTCGCTGCCGCAACAATCATATCGATCATGCTGGCCTTGTACACCTGGAAAAACCGGCAGACCACAGGCGCCAAACCTTTTGCCCTGATGATGCTGGCACTGTTTGTGTGGAGCCTGACATATTTGATCCAAATCCTTTCCCCTGATCTGGCATCACAGGCTTTCTGGAATAAAGCAACCTATTTTGGGATTGTCACAACGCCCATTTTGTGGTTTTTGTTCTCTCTGGAGTATACGGAACGCAAAGACTGGATCACCCGCAAACGCTTGATTGCTTTGTTTGTTTTTCCGGTGATTACTATTTTGATGACCTGGACGAATGATTTCCATCATTTATTCTGGTCAACCGATGGGAAACTGGTTCAAGATGGCGGTGTATTGCTTCGGAGTGCAGAGAACGGGATCTGGTTCTGGATACACACTGTATATTCTTACTTTTTTATCGCGGCAGGAACGGTCATGGTGGTGCGTGCCTTGTTACATTGGCCTTCACAATATCGCGGTCAGATGATCTGGATCTTGCTTGCCCTCTTTGCCCCCTGGATGTTAAATGTCGTCCAAATCTTCCAACTGCTTCCTATCGTGATCGACTTAACTCCTTTTGCGTTCACCCTCACCGGGATTGGGATGGGGTTTGCCCTGTTCAGGCATCGTCTGTTGGACCTGGCACCTGTTGCGCGGGATGTGATCATTGAGGGGATGCAGGACGGCATCATCGTGCTTGACCCCAGCGACCGGATTGTTGAGACCAATCAAGCGGTACAGCGTATCCTGAATATGCCGGAAAATCAAACGCTGATCGGCAAGAAATTTACAGAAGCGTTCAGCCAGTGGCCTAAACTGGTTGAGCGCAGTGAAAAAGCCACAGAAACAGAGGTTGAAATCGCACTGGGTACCGGTTCAGACCAGCGCTGGGTGGGGCTGAGCAGTTTGCCGCTGCAAGACAAAAGGCGTAAAGCTGTGGGACGGCTGATCATTATCCGCAATATTACCCTCCGCAAAAGAGCCGAGGAACAGGTGCGAAAACTTTCTCGCGCCGTTGAGGCAAGTCCTACATCGATTGTGATCACCGGGGTAGATGGCGACATTCAGTATGTGAATCCAAAATTTACGCAAGTGACCGGCTACAGCATGGATGAGGCATACGGTAAAAACCCAAACATCCTAAAAACAGATGAAACCCCGGTTGGCACGCATCGAGATTTGTGGCAAACAATTTCTGCAGGGCGCGAATGGAGCGGTGAATTTCGCAATCGCAAAAAGAATGGTGAGCTGTATTGGGAGCTGGCGGCTATCTCGCCGATCCAAGATGAGGATGGAACGATCACACACTACGTTGCGGTTAAGGAAGACATCACCGAACGGAAGCGGGCCCAGGACGCGCTCTTTATTGCATATGACCAGGCATTGGAAGCCAGTCGTGCGAAAAGCCAGTTGCTCGCCAGGGTAAGCCACGAATTACGCACCCCCCTGGGAGGTATTCTGGGGTACGCAGAGCTTCTGAAAGACGGTGCCCTGGGAGAAATCACTGAACACCAAAAAGATGCTGCAAAAAGTATCTTGCAAAGTACGCAGCATTTAACGGTAATGGTCAACGAATTGCTCGACGAAGCTCAGATTCAGGCCAACACGACCATCCTGAAAGAAAAGAAGTTCTCGCCAGCCGCGCTTCTGGAAGGGGCAGTTTCGGGTTTGGATATAATGGCAGAGAAAAAGGGGCTGGGCTTTATGACCTATATTGATCCGAACTTACCGGAGCATTTGCTGGGTGATGAGCAGCGCCTGCGCCAAATTTTGATCAACCTGATCGGGAATGCGATCAAGTTCACCGAAAAGGGCGAAGTGTGGGTCAGGTTGGAGCGCCGTACCTCCAAGCAATGGGTGATCAAGGTATCAGATACCGGCATGGGCATCCCGAACGAAGCGCAAACGTCCATTTTTGAACCTTTCCAACAAGGCCACAATGCGATCACCAGCGAGAATCGCGGGATTGGATTGGGATTAGCCATTACCAAACAACTGGTAGAGTTAATGGGTGGGCGCATCAGACTTGATAGTCAAACAGGGCAGGGGAGTCGCTTCAGCGTCCTCCTGCCGATTAAATTGCCTCCACAAGAAAGTTAAAGGGTGACAACATGGAAAAGCCGCTTGTACTGATTATTGAAGACGACCCGGCACAGAACCAGATTTTTAATATATCGCTGAGAAATGATTTTGTGGTGGAGACTTTTCTGGAGGGGGGGGCTGCTGCCGCCCGTCTGGAAGAAGTCATCCCTGCGCTGGTCTTGCTGGACTTGAATCTACCCGGCAAATCCGGGCGCGAACTGCTTGTCCAGATCCGGGGGGACAAACGACTGGCCGCTACCCGCATTATTCTCACAACAGCAGATGAACAGCAAGCGGACATGATCGAAAAAGACGCTGACCTTGTGCTGCTCAAACCGATCAGCCCCGGGCAATTGAAGGAGCTGGCCCTGCGGATGGTGCAAAAATTGTCAGGGGAGGAGTAGGAAGAACGGGAATCCGTTGACCAGGGATCAATCCATCAGGAAGGAAACTTCCTGATTTTTTATCAACAGGAATTGCCTTTTTGGGCATCACAGGGGATAATACTTACAGTCAGACTTTTTCGAATTAGAGAATAGGGACGACATGAAGATGTATATCCAGCCCAGCGAATCGCTGTATCTGATGCTGAGGCTGGATATCTATTTCATCCGTGCTGAAGATTGCGACGCTGGCTGGCTGCGTGCTGAGGTAGATGTGCCCATCTCCGGTCATCAGACCTGGACGGTGCCGGAGTAGGGGGAGGTAATTTTAAGTGGTATTGCGCACAAAATAGAGGAGTGATGAAGGCGGGTTGCACATATTGGGGGAAAAGCAAGCACAGCGAATCCTCGCATATTCTTAATTTTGGGCAGGCGGGGGTTAGTTTGCGAAAGTCAGAACGCTGATGAGAATGCTGTGTATTTTTATTTCACGTCTGGATTGGGGATCATGAAATCCCGGATCAAGGCTTGCAGCTCATGGTATGAATCGATGAAGGTGCGCAAGGTGCGAACGGCTGCGCCGTAACTGTCAAATTCCGGGATAGTCATCCCATTTTCATCATACCCTCTGGGAAAGTCGGGGATGTGATTGTAGAGATCTTCGATGTATTTGGGGTCCACTTCATCGGACATACGTTCTTTGACCTCAATGTCTGAAGCATTAAAACGCAATTGCCAGCCATAGGGTATGGTCAGGATGACATCGCCGCCGATCAATTCACTCCAGTGCAGGTGATTACGATATGCTGCTGCCAACAGGCGGGCGCGGTAGCCGCGTTCTTTGAAGATTTTGTATGCTTTTTTGATGCAGGCTACCCCGGCCCATTCCAGAGATTCAGGATGGACAGTGATATTGTCGCGCTTTGCAACGACCTTCATCCAGTCATCCGTGCGCCCAACCATGATTGTGCAAACGGGCGACATGAGGGAAGTGTCATGGCCGTCGGTTTTCCGGCGGGCCAGCCCGCGCTCAACCGCTTCGGCGACAGCGATGGCCTGTGGAACGGTGAAACACACTGTGGCATTGATACTGACGCCATGATAGGTCGCTTCTTCAATTGCTTGGATGCCGGCTGCTGTGGCAGGAATCTTGACCTGCACGTTGGGGGCCAGACTGTCGAAATGGATGGCCTGGGCGGTGATTGCTTCTGCGTTGCGGTAAAGCGTCGGGTTAGTCTGAATGGACAGCCGCCCCTTCTTTTTCCCTTCACGTTCAAAGACCGGGTAGAGCAGGGATGCGCCCTTGATGCCCATTTCTTCGATTAACTGCCATGTGATCTCTGTTTCCGACCAGGTGGGATTTTCCTCAATGATCTGGTAGATGCGATCTTTCCACAGGTGCATTTCTTTTTTAAGGACATTCAGCACGATGGTTGGATTGGTGGTAGCGCCCACTGCGCCGTGCTCGATGGCATAGGTTAGCTCTTCAACAGCGCATGAATCATTCCAGTAATCGGTATCCGTTGTGGATACAGTTTGATGCAGGGGGCTTTTGAATTTTTCGTTCATCTGAGCCTCTTCTCTGTGAAACATGTTTATTTGCGGTTACCCGGACAATGAACGGATATTTGGGTGATTCAGCCAGCTTGTAGTGCAATTAGAAATTGGCATGAAGAGGCTGCCGGTCGGGCAGCCTCTTGTTTTCTTAAGCGTGATATTTACATCAACAAAGACATAACAGCTTTTTGCACATGCAGGCGGTTCTCAGCTTCATCAAAGATAGCCGAGCGCCAGCCGGGGCCTTCCGTCTTGTCCATCACGTCGTTATTGACTTCCCAACCGCGGTCAGCGGGCAGGCAGTGCAGATAAATGCCCTGTCTGTCACAGGTGTCCATCAATTCACTGGTGGTTTTCCAGGATTTATATTTGTCAATGATGCTCTGGGCTTTGTCCATATCATCTTCGCCAACGGGCGGCTTGAAGAGTTCAACCGGGCACCAGGCTTTAGGATAGACCACATGTGCGCCTTTGAAGCCTTCTTCAAAATTGTCGGTGATGCGGAAGGAGCCTTTGGAATCCCTGGAATAGGTTTCACATTGCTTGATGATCTCGGGGTCAAGGGCCATTTCTTTGGGATGTGCCAGGGTTACATTCATGCCCAGCATGCTGGCAAACAAGATGGCGGATTGAGGAACCGCACGCGGTTTGTGAACGGAGGGAGAATAGGCCCATGACATGGTAAAGTTGACGTCCTTGAAAGTGCCAAACTCTTCATAGACGGTGAGCATGTCGGCCAGTCCCTGGAAGGGATGGTAGATATCATCTTCCATATTCAATACCGGAACATCAGCCCAGCGGGCAAATTCGGCCAGCAGATTATGCGCTCCGCCGTATTCCCATTCCACGGGGTCGCCGTAGCAGCGAATGGCGATGGCATCGCCCATACGGGAAAGAACGCGGGCCACATCCGACACGCGCTCGGTGGAATAGGCAACTTCTTTGCCTTCCAGGGCGGGGGTGTAGATCTTGCTGGGATCGAGGAAGTGAGCATGGCCGCCCAACTGGGTCATCCCTGCTTCAAACGAATTGCGCGTACGTAGAGATTGGTTGTAGAACAGCATGAACAAAGTCTTGGAACGCAGCAAATCATCATGATAGATGCCCATACTGCGTTGAAGCTTCAGTTCACCGGCAACTTCCAGAATAGTTTTGATTTCTTGTGGGGTGAAATCTGTTTCGGCCAGAAAATCACGACCCTTGAATCCAGTTGTTTTCATTTGTTTGCTACCTCCTCGAATTGTTGGTTTTGAAGATTATGTTTTTGATAGCCAATGAGTGCATGTTGAGAAAGCATGCTTTTGAAAGTGTTCAGAACACTTACTTCTATTGTATTGAATTCGAGACTTTCCTGAATGTGACAAATGTAACTTGACCAGGGTTACATAAATCCTATATACTACACGTGTCGACAATGCGTGTCGAAAAAAATCTGAAGTTAAGGAAATACATGGTTACCAGAGATGATGTCGCCAGACAGGCGGGGGTGTCTCCCTCTACTGTTTCATATGTTATCAATAATGGCCCGCGGTCTGTGTCAGAAGCAACCAAAGAAAAAGTATTTCAGGCAGTTCAGACTCTTGGATACCGTCCCAATGCGGTTGCCCGAAATTTGCGCCGCCAGCGTACGTCCAGCCTGGGGTTGATCATCCCGGATATTATCAACCCTTATTTTGCTCAAGTTGCCCAGGGGATTGAGGCGGTTGCCTTTGAACGAAATTTTACAGTTGTGTTTTGTCACACCCAATACAGCCTTGAGCAGGAATTGAAATACCTGGATCATTTGTACGAGGAGCGGGCTGCAGGGGTATTGTGGGTGCCAGCAACCGGGGAGATAGAGCCAGCGCAGCGTTTGATAGATTACGGACTGCCAACTGTGCTGATCGACCGGGTGCTGGATGGCATTGAGATGCCGGCGGTAGTGGCTGATAATTATCGTGGGGGGTATATCGCTACGAAACATTTACTCTCGTTGGGGCATCGTCGGATTGGCTGCATTGCCCGCCCGGTGCGGCTTTCGCACAGCCGTGAGCGTGTGCAGGGCTATCAAACAGCTTTGAAAGACGCAGGGATTGCTTTTGATGAGCGATTGGTGGCAGCTGGTGGGTATCGTCTGGAGAATGGGTATGAAGCGATTCAATATCTTCTCGGTTTGGAAGACCCGCCGACGGCCGTGTTTACCTACAATGATATTATGGCGATCGGCGCGACCCGGGCACTGCGAGAGCGGGGAATGGATGTGCCGCGCGATTTTTCTGTTGTGGGCTATGATGACATTCCCGATGCGGCTTATACCTGCCCGGCGTTGACCACTGTGCGTCAGGCAAAGTATGAGATGGGAGCCAAGGGGATTGAACTGCTGTTTAAGATTATGGATGGCGAAATTGTTGATCCACAGGTTAAAGAAAGTGTAAGTGTTGAATTGATTGAGCGAGAATCGACCGGACCTGTGCCAAATTAGCACGTAATTCAGAGAAAAGGGGCAGCCATGAAGATTGCCATAGGGTCAGATCATGTTGGGTTTCCGTTGAAAGAGGAAATTGCGGCATACTTGCGCACTATGGATGTCGAAGTGATTGATGTAGGTACTGAAACAGCAGAAGTTGCAGTGGACTATCCAGATTATGCCCGGAAGATAGCCGTGTCGGTATCATCAGGGATTTGCGACCGCGGCATTGCAATCTGCGGTACGGGGGTGGGAATATCCATTGCAGTGAATAAATATCCAGGCATTCGCGCTGTGCTGTGTGACAGTGTTCACATCGCCAGACAGAGCCGGATTCATAATGATGCCAATGTGCTGGCGATGGGTGCGCTGATCACAAAACCAGCTCAGGCCAAGGAATATATTGAAGCCTGGCTGGCAACACCGTTTGAGGGCGGGCGGCACTTGCCGCGTCTGGCAAAACTGGATATTGCCTTCCAGCAGGGTTGGCAGGATTTGTCCACCCTTGACCGCTCCAAAATCAAACTGGGGATTGCTCTTTCTCCCCGAAAATCTGTTTTTGGCCCCTTGATGTATGCCGGTGATTTGACAGCAGGACTTCGGGCGGCGGCCGAGACGGGTTTTGATGCGGTCGAGATCAGCTTGCGTGTTCCTGGCGATTTGCAATTATCGCCTTTGCAGAAAGAATTGCAGGCATTGGGTTTGGATGTGTGTGCGATTGCAACGGGTCAATCCTGTCTGCACGACGGGTTTTGCCTGGCGTCAGCGGATGATGAAAAACGAAATGGGGCAGTAGCGCGTATCAAAGGGCATGTTGATTTTGCTGCCGAGCTGGGTGCGAAAGTGATCCTGGGCGGGATACGGGGACGATTCACAGTTACCGATGAAAAGCGAGACAGCACCCGAAAAGCAGCGGTAGCCGCCGTTACAGCGTGTGCGGAATACGCCGATAAAAAAGGTGTCAAGCTGCTGCTGGAACCAGTGAATCGCTATGAAACAAACTGGATCAATTCCGTTAATGATGGATTACAGTTGATTGAAGAGATTGGCAATCCTGCTTTGCAGCTTTTGCCGGATACCTATCACATGAATATTGAGTCGCGGGATATGCTCGCCTCCCTGTCGGCAGTCAGTAAACATATTGGGTATATGCATTTTTCTGACAGCAACCGCCTTGCTCCAGGTCAGGGGCATATCCATTTCCCGGCGGTACTTAAGACGCTGATTGAGGATGGATATGAGGGCACGATCACCAGTGAGATCCTTCCGCTGCCTTCTGATTTGGAAGCTATGCAGCAGGCGGCCGGGTATTTAAGAGCATTATTGAACGATTGGAATGTCGTTGGAAGGGCTGCATGATGATTGAACAGAAACAGGATATATTGATTAAAAATGGTCATGTGATCTGTATGGATCCTTCCGGGAGCCGCTATCAAAATGCAGATATTGCCGTCAAGGATGGGGTGATCACCGCAATTGGCCCTCAGCTTTCAATGGAGGCGAAAACGGTGATTGATGCGGCGGGAAATGCAGTCATGCCGGGGTTGATCGATTGCCACATGCACGAAACTCTGCTACGCGGTTTGATGGAAGACCTGCCGTTGATGCGCTGGCTGAACGAGATTTGCTTTCCCAAAGATAGGGCCTTCCAGCCGCATCACCAACGGGCGGCTGCGATGATGGCACAGCTGGAAATGATCCGCGGAGGGATCACGACTTTTATCGATATTTTTCGCTATCCGGGCGTGGCGGCAGAAGTGGCCGAGGCATCCGGTCTGCGGGGCATCTTCAGCCCGCAGTTGATTGATGACCCGCTTGGCCCCGGTGAAACGCTGGAGAGCAGCCTGGCTTTTATTGAGGAATGGCGGGATCGCTGTCCGGGCCGGATCATGACCTGGTTTGGGCCGCACTCTCTGTATACGGTGCAGGAAGAGACCATGCGTCAGTTGCAGCCTCTGGCAGAGAAATATGGCGTTGGCGTGCATATTCATTTGGCGGAAACCAGGGACGAATTTGATCAGTGCATGACAAAACACGGCAGAACGCCAACGCAGCGTCTGGCGGATTTTGGTTTGCACGGCCCTAGGGTGCTGGCTGCGCATGGTGTGCATCTGACGGATGAGGATATGCAAATTCTGGTGGCGCTGGATATTGCTGTGGCGCATAACCCGTCCAGTAATATGAAACTTGCTTCAGGGGTGGCGCGTATACCGGATTTGATTGACGCTGGTGTGAGGGTGGGGCTGGGTACGGATTCGAACCTGAGCAATAACAATCTGGACATGTTTGAAGAAATGCGCTTGGCAGCCATGCTGCAAAAACTGAGCCGCAGTGATGCTGCCAGTATGCCGGTGGACCAGATGATGCGCATGGCTACTATTAATGGGGCGGCTTGCCTGTGTTTGCAGGATCAGGTGGGGTCGCTGGAGCTTGGCAAGCGGGCGGACGTGATCATCGTTGACCTGCATGCGCCGCATATGTGGCCGGTGCTGCCGGAACCAGCGAGTAATGTGATCGAACAGCTTGTTTATTCTGCCAATGCGGGAGATGTATTGACGACGATTGTGGATGGACAGGTGTTGATGCGTGACCGGGAAATCTTTTCTCTGGATGTGCGAGAGACAGAGGCGTTGGTGCTGGAGGCGGCTCAGGATTTGATCAAGCTGGCTGGTATTCAGTTATAGGTTGATGCAACGAAAGAAGATGATGACCGAATTTCGTTTTGGTAAATTACAAAAATCAAGTATTACCTCTTCACAAACTGGCGGGATAGGGCAAAGTATTGCCAGGATCGATGTGATCCCCAAAGTGTGCGGCGAAGCTGTTTATCCTCAAGATTTTAACCTGCCTGGTCAGCTGTATGCCAAAATCCGCTGGAGCGATCATCCACATGCGCGCCTGGTTTCCCTGGATGTGTCTCAGGCTGAGGCGATTCCTGGCGTGGTCAGGGTGATCACTGCGCCGGATGTGCCGCATAATCATTACGGTATTCATATGCCGGACCAGATGGTTTTTGTGCCAGCGGGCGAGAAGGTTACCAGTATTGCAGATCGTCTGGCGATGGTGGTCGCTGAAAGTGAAGAAATTGCCGCTCATGCGTGTAGATTAATAAAGGCGGAATATGAACTTTTGCCGGTGGTGACGGATGCGTGCCAGGCCATGCAGGATGACGCTGTATTGGTGCATCCTGAACGCGGCGATAGCAATATCTTTGAACATATCAAGATCCGTAAGGGTGATGTGGAGGAAGGCTTTTTCGCGGCGGATGTGATTGTTGAGGGACAGTACGAAACGCCCTGCCAGGAACATGCCTATATGCAGCCAGATGCCGGTATCGGATATATTGACGAGGAGGGGCGTATTGCGGTGGTTGTGGCAACACAGGCACCGCATGATGATCTGCCGCATATCGCCAGTATATTGGCTATCGACCCCAAAGATGTTTGTCTGATCATGCCCGGGATTGGCGGCGCGTTTGGCGGGCGGGAAGATATGCATGTGCCTCATCTGCTGGCGCTGGCAGCATTGCTGTTGAAAACGCCGATTAAGATGGTGTATTCCAGGCAGGAGACGACCACCCGTACGGGACATCGTCATCCGTTCAGTATGCGGTACAAGACCGGCGCAACACATGAAGGTTTGATCACTGCAATGGAAATTGAATTGATCGCTGATGGCGGAGCGTCGCTTTCCTCCAGCGTGTGGATGTTGAACAATGCCGCCAGTTCTTCCGGCGGGCCGTACCGGATTCCCAATGTGCGCGTGGATGCCTATGGGGTGTATACCAACAATGTGATGAATATGGCGATGCGCGGGTTTGGTGCATTGCAGGTTGCTTATGGCTATGAGATGCAAATGAACAAACTGGCTGAAGCCCTGGAGATGGACCCGGTAGAAGTGCGAATGTGCAATCTGTTGGAAGACGGGGATATTCATTTGACCGGCTATCCCATGCCTCAGGGGGTGGGAGTCAAGGAGACGCTGCGCCAGGCTGCGATGAAGGCGGGGTGGAAAGAAGAAGGTGGGCATTGGACTGCGCCGCAGTTTGCCACGAACGGTGACCCAGAGAAAAGCCTGGGGATTGGTGTGGCAACCTGCTATAAAAATGTTGGCTTTTCCTGCGGCATGGATGACAAATCACATGCGAAGGTGTTTCTGTGGCTGGATGAGGCGGGGCAGATTGAATCGGCATCTGTGTTGTGCGGGGCAGCTGACCTGGGGCAGGGTTCGCAGACTGTGTTGGCCCAAATTGCCGCGGAGACTCTGGGAATCACTGTGGACAAGATCAACATGCCGCTTTTCCATACCAGCTATGTGCCATACGCAGGATCTTCATCTGCGTCTCGGCAGACCTATGTTTCCGGCAATGCTGTTATGCGTGCCAGCCAGGAGGCGATCAAAAACTGGCATACGCTATTGCGCAACGAAACCGGAGAAAGGATGGTTAGCGGGGAGTTTGAATACCATACCAGCAGCCAGCGGCCGACCAGTTATTTTGCGCCGGAAACCGGCATGTGTGACCCGCACGTCAGTTATGGGTATGCCAGCCAGGTTGCGCTGGTGGAAGTGGACTTGCTGACCGGCCAGAGCGAGGTGCTCAAGCTGTGGACTTCGCAGGACTGCGGACGGATGATCAACCCGGATCTGGTGCAAGGGCAGGTGGAGGGTGCCATTCATATGGCGATTGGGTATACTCTGATGGAGGAGTATGTGCAGGAAAACGGCAGGCCGCTGAAGCACGGGTTTACGACTTATTTAATTCCCACCGTGTTGGATATGCCCGGAGAAGTTGAATCGATCACTATCGAAGTTGCCGACCCAACCGGACCATTTGGCGCGAAGGGCGTAGGAGAAATGGCATTGCTGCCGACGCCGGCGGCGATTGCAGCAGCAGTCAGGAATGCTGCCGGCGTGTGGGTGGATCAATTGCCCATCACTGCCGAACGGCTGTGGCGAACAATGCGATCACTAGAATCATGATATGGAGGAGGACGTAATGTATCGAGTAGGACTGGCGGGGTTTATCCACGAGACAAACACATTTTCGGAAGCACCGACACCGTTGGAAGCCTTCATCAATCAGAGCGGGTTCTATCCTGAATTACGCAAGGGTGAAGACATTTTCAAGTTCAAGGAAGGCCGGTTCAATATTGCGGCCAGCGGTTTCCTGGCTGCTGCGGAAACTCTTGATCTGGATGTGGTGCCATTGGTATGGTGTGGAACAGAACCTTCCCAGCCCTTATCGGGAGATACATTTGATGCGTTAATGGAGATGATCCTTGAGGCGCTGGAAGAGAATGGCCCTTATGATGGCATCTTCCTGGATTTACATGGGGCGATGGTGTATGGCGATTTGCAGGACGGAGAAGCAGAAATCCTGCGGCGCGTGCGCGCGGTGGTGGGAGATCTCCCGGTAGTGGTTTCATACGACCTGCATGGCAATATTGACCCGGTTTGTTTTGACCTGGCGACGGCGATGGTGGGTTATCGCACCTATCCACATGTGGATGGTTTTGAAAATGGAGAACGCTGCGCTCATTTGTTAGCCTATATCATGCAGGGGAAGCCCATTTTCGGTGCGTTTCGCCAATCTCCGTTCCTGATGCCTGCCACAACACAGGCAACGACCAAAGACCCGGCGCGGAGTCTGTATGATTATCTGGAAGAAGTGGAAAAGGTGGAGGATGTTCTTTCTGTGACCTTCATGGAAGGTTTCCCTCCCTGCGATCTTGCCCATACCGGCCCGTCGATTTTTGCCTATGGCAAAATGCAGGCTGCGGCTGATGAGGCGGTTGAGCGGCTGTATCAATATATTCTTGCGCATGAAGGAGAGTTTGTTTGCGACCTGGTCCCGTGGGATGAAGCGGCAAAGAAGGCAGTCGAAAAGGCGAAAACAGCCTCGGCACCGATCATTCTGGCGGATATTCAGGATAATGCTGGCGGCGGCAGTCCCTCGGATTCCACCTGGCTGCTGGAGTCATTGGTGAAATATGGGGCGAAACAGACGGTGCTGGGACTGATCCATGACCCGGAAGCTGCTGCTGCGGCGTTTGCTGCGGGCGAGGGGGCAGAGGTGGAGCTGGCTGTTGGCGGAAAATCGTTAGCCGGCCATCACCCGTTCCAGGCACGCTTCAAGGTGGTCAAACTGCACGATGGTGACTTCATGGGCACAGGGCCGATGGTGAAGAACAGGACGCTGAACCTGGGCAAGATGGCCCAGCTTCTGGTGGATGATGTGCGGGTGATCGTGGCAGCGGAGCGTATGCAGGCGCTGGATCAATCCCTGTTCCGCGTGGTTGGCGTTGAGCCAAAAGAGATGAAGATCCTGGCGCTGAAAAGCGCCAATCATTATCGGGCAGACTTTGGCCCGATTGCGAGTGAGATCATCAATGTAGAATCTCCGTCTGCGATCATTGAAGACCCCAGCAAGATCCCGTACAAGCATCTGCGCGAGGGGGTGCGCTTGAAGGGATTGGGTCCGGTATATCACCGGCCAGCATGAAAATTCGTTGATTTAGGGGAGTTTTTCTGATTTTTGGCGAAACTCCCTGTCAATTTGGTGAAATAATGTTAAAGATTCACGATTT
>Ga0334887_1002171_pt1 | contig 22677 bp, 19 predicted proteins | sample GraSluR1_MG_10_FD_207217 | JGI IMG/M metagenome (GOLD analysis project Ga0334887, IMG submission 207217) | Sludge microbial communities from methane-producing bioreactor in Wageningen University, Netherlands - Granular Sludge_18_07-R1 | ecosystem: Engineered > Bioreactor > Anaerobic >...
TGTGTATAATTCATTTGGGGTTCCTCCTGTTTGTAAAATATTTTTGTATTTGTTCTACATCTTTATTTTACAGGGAGGTTCCCTTTTTTTCAACCCTTATCTTTTCTTATTACAGGAATGCTCCTTTTAAAAATTATTGATTATTAAAATCTGAAAAAACCATTTAAATTAATGATTAATCCTGAAGGTAAAATATCTCCGAAATTTATGTTATAACTAACCCCGCCTCCAACTGCAAATTTTGGATTTAATTCAAAAAATGTTTTTAAACCTGCAACTAATCCAAAATCTAATGAAAAATCTTCGATATAATCATCTTCATCACCTAAATAAATTATATTTAATCCCGCATAAGGATAAAGAGATATTCTGTTCATTAAAATATTATAAGCCCCCCCCACAGAAGCTTTAGTTACTATTGGAGAACCTAAAACAACATCAATATCTAAGATAGCCTGTATTTTTGATGTGTAAAATGATGTCATACCAGTTAGATTTACTCCTAAAACCAATTTATCAGCAAAACCTGTAGTAATTCCAACACCCGTCCAAAAATCAGATACAGGATATTCTCTCAAAATATCCCCTTCAGACACATTACCGTATCTAATTTTTCCAATTACATAATTAGGGGTAATATTATCTATATATACATACCCTTCTTTAAATGGATCTAAAACTTCAAATAAATATCCTTTGCTTACAATTTTAGATTCTATACCTGTAATCATAACATAATTGCCTTGTACCTGAGCTACTTCTGCTATTTGAGGAAAAAATTCTCTTAAAACTCTTAAAATATTTTCATTAATAGCCTTTACTGCATCAAATTCCGAATCATTAAATCTTTCATGAGATCCTTTAAAGCTAACAGGAGATGAGTTTATAAGCGTTCCATCATACAAATCAAAAAGCTTAATAAATAATTCCCCAGTAGTAACATATTTTTTTGAGGAGTTGTCATATGAAGTACTAAATCTTGTCAATTCAAGTAAAAGAGCGTATCTTGCACCAGCAAGTCTTCCTGTGTTAAATGCATCTGATTGAGTTATCCCAACCATCCCAAGTTTTCTTTCTTCTAATATTTGTTCTAAGCTACTTCTTGTTATAACATTAAATCTTTTCGCTTCTAATGCTTGATACTCAAGCTGATTAATCAACGAATACGCAATATCATCTCGCCACCTTACAACCGACTGAACTGGGAAAATAACTATAGGTGTTTGCTCTGATATTTCAACTGCTCTCTGTCCAAAAATTCCTAACGATAACAAAATAAAAATGAACACTAAAACTTTTTTCATAAAACCCACCTCCCTGAGATATATTTATAGTATAATATATATATAAAACCAAATGATTCTATTTAATTTTTGTGGGTTTAAAACTTTAGAAAGTTGGTTAGTAAAAATGAAAAACATTTTAATATTAACCTTTTTTTGATTTTAATGTAGTGTAACAGCCGCGCTGAACTTCGCACGGCATTACTGCACAGGCAAAAACATTCATCTTTTGCGTTAAACGATGGTTCAACAATGGTTCAACGATTGCTCAACTACCGTTCCCAAAAATGAAGTGGTAAACATTGGATAAAATAAATTGCTCACAAGATCAAATTTTCTAAAAAACAAATTTCGCCCTTGTCAAAAAAGGCTAAAAATAGCAAACTCGCTACGCTCAGACATGCTATTTTCTGACGCATTTTTTGATCTTCCTCAATTGTTTTTTTGACGAAAATTCTCAATTGCTCGCTACTTTATTTCATCCATATTTACCGTCAAAGCTTTATAATCAAAAACTGTCAAAAGTCTCATTTCTCTTTTCAATATTTTAAACGCTTTTCCATTTCAACATTTAATCATTATTTGTTTTTTACAGGAGGATACTATGAATAAGAACTTAGATTTATTTATAAAACTTTTCAATAAAAGTCATCATACAGTTATTTTAACAGGGGCAGGGATTTCAACAAGTTGTGGCATTCCTGATTTTAGAAGTGATAAAGGTTTATATTCATCAAAAGAATATAAAAATCCCGATAAAATTTTTGATATTGATTATTTTTTTGAAAACCCATCATTCTTTTATAGTTTTTATAAAAATTTTTTACCTTTTACAGAAAAAGCTAACCCAAGTTTTACTCATTACTTTTTGTCTGATTTAGAAAAAAGAGGTAAAATAAATCAAATAATCACTCAAAATATCGATTTTTTACATCAAAAATCTGGAAGCGAAAACGTCTATGAACTTCATGGGAGTATAAATAAAAATTATTGTTATAAATGCAAAAAAGAATTTTCTTTAGAACATATTATATATAACTTAAAATTTGATATCGTTCCTTTATGTGAAACTTGTAAATTACCTATAAAACCAGATATTGTATTTTTTGGCGAACCTATAAAAGATTATGAAAAAAGTTTAAAACAAGTCGAAAAATGTGATTTGTTAATAATCATTGGTTCATCACTTTCAGTAATGCCCGCAGGTTATCTTCCTTATTATGCAAAAAAAGATATCGTTATAATAAACAAGGGATATTTTGAATCATATTATATAAGAAATAAAAATAATCTTTTACACTTTGATATAGATATAGACCAATTCTTCAAAAAAATAGAAACCGCACTCTAAAATTCTACTAATGCAATAGAAAATTCAGACAATAAATACGCTTTTAATAATTTATATTTATCAATATCTTCAGAATTCAAATGGTAAAAATAGAAATCTTCCATAGTTTTATATTTTTTATTTGATAACTTAACTAAAAAATTAAACTCACGAACCTCTTCAATATCAAATAGTTCTTCAAGCTCAAAAGACTTCAAATAAGTATTTACAATATTCTGAAGATACTTTTTTACTTCTGACTTAAAAAGTAAAAATTTAGCGGGATGTTTTGATATAAGTTTTGCAGTATTCATTGCGATTATTCTTTTAACAGTAATAAGATGAAATATATTTTCAAATTTAATTTCAAGCTTTTTTCCAAAATATTTTGAAGAAAACATCCCTCCTGAACCTTCTTCTTCTAAAACATTATCTCCTACAATCAAGGCAAAAGGAAAGTTTAATATTGTTTCTAAATAATTATCAAAGTTTATCTTCAATTCACTAACATTAGAAATTTCTATCATTTTAAAAGATTCTTTAGCTTTGATTTCAGCTTCTTCAAACTTTTCTGATGCGATTTTTAGTTTATTTACTATTTCATCAAAATCGTCTGGATTAATATCCTTTAGAAATTCTAAATTAAAATTTCTTAATTCAGGATTATCTTTAAGAATCTTATTTAATTTTGCCTTAAATTCATTTTTATCAAAATCCATATTTACCACTCCTTCAGTGATATGTTTCATAATTGAATGATACCATAAAATTTAAAAAAAATAAATAATTTCTTTTTTTTTATTATTATAGTATAATTAATATGCAGAGTTGTTACAAGTAAATAACTAAAAATTATAAGGAGTGATTATTTTGAACTTTTATTACAACATCTCTTCTGAAACTTCAATAAACAATATTTCAAAACAAAAATTTTTTAAAGGCACAAATGGAAAGGTTGTACTTTTGCTTCATGGTTATACCGGAAGCCCTCATGATATGTCTTTTTTAGGCCATAAATTAAATAAAGAAGGATATTCTGTATTTATACCCAGATTGCCAGGTCACGGCACAAATGAAACTGATTTTTTAAACTCTAGCTGGAAAGATTGGTTAAGAACTTGTGTTGAAAGTTATATCAATTTGAAAAATGATTATGAATCAGTTTATATTGTAGGATTATCTATGGGTGGATTATTAACGTTGTTAGTCGCTTCAAAATTTAATCCTGAAAAAATTGTTTTAGCTGCCCCGGCTATCGAAGTTTCAAATAAAATGCTAAAATTCACACCCTTTTTAAAACTTTTCGTAAAAAAACTTCAAAGAAAAAATATAGTAAATTATGAAGATGAAAACGTTCAAAAACTTAATGAATCATATTGGCAATATGATTATATTGAAAAAGCCGCTGATTTATATAAACTCAAAAAAATGGCAAAAAAAGAACTTCCAAACATTAATTCAAAAACTTTAGTAATACTTTCAAAAAAAGATGCTGCGGTACCTATGAAAGCTAAAAAAACATTAGAAAGAAATATAAATTCGGAAATTGAATTTAAAATTTTAGAAAAAAGTGCCCATGTTGTTGTTAATGATGTTGAAAGAAAGGAAGTTGCGGAAGTAATCATCGAATTTTTAAACAATTAGAGGAGGTTGAGGTTAATGAAAAAAGTAGCAATTTTTGTATTTAACCATGAAAAAATGTGTTTCATGCACGTCTTATTATATGCTCTTGAATTAAACAAGAAAAACTACGAAGTAAAATTGATAATTGAAGGAATGGCAACAAAGACTATAAAAGAGCTTTATGAAGACGGGAAATCTCATTTAGCTAAAAAATACCTTGAAGTTAAAGAAAAAAATTTAATTGAAGGAGTATGTTTGGCCTGTTCAAAAGCTACTGGGTCATATGAAGATTTAAAAAAACAAAATCTAAAATTTTTAGATGAATTGGAAGGACATCCATCATTAGAAAATTACATTTCACAAAACTACGAAATAATTTCTTTTTAACTTTTTTAAAACCAATACAGTCGGTAACCAATGTTACCGACTGTATTGGTTTTATTTTGTATAATTAAATAAATATATAGAAAAAATTTTAGGAGGTCATTTTTATGAAAAGAAAAATTATATCTATAAATGAAGATTTGTGTGATGGATGCGGAAATTGTATACCAAACTGTGATGAAGGTGCTTTACAAATAATCGACGGTAAGGCAAGACTTATAAGCGATTTATTTTGCGACGGATTAGGAGCTTGTCTTGGCAATTGTCCTACAGGTGCTATGACTCTTGAAGAAAGAGAAGCCGAACCTTACGATGAAAGAAAAGTAATGGAAACTCTCGTTGAAAAAGGTGATAATGTTATAAAAGCTCATTTAAAACACTTGAAAGAACATGGAGAATTTGATTTTTTCAATCAAGCCATAGAATATTTAAAGGAAAATAATATAGAAAACCCTTTAAATAAAGAAATGCTTCAAAAAACAAATCATTCTGGTTGTCCAGGAAAAAAAGAAGTTTCATTTAAAACTAAAAATACTTTTCAAGAATTTGACAAAATACCTTCTGCATTATCACAATGGCCTGTTCAACTTCATCTTTTAAACCCTTACGCATCATACTTTAAAAATGCCGATTTATTAATAAGTGCAGATTGTGTCGCTCATGCTTATGGAAATTTCCACAACGATTTTTTAAAAGGAAAAGTACTTGCTGTAGCATGCCCTAAACTAGACTCTAACCAAGAATCTTATATTGAAAAACTTATAACTATGATTGATGATGCAAAAATAAATACAATAACAGTTATCATTATGGAAGTTCCTTGTTGTGGCGGACTTACTTTTCTTGTTCAAAAAGCTCTTGAAATGTCTCACAGAAAAGTTCCTGTAAAAAAGATTGTTATAAGTATTCAAGGAAAAATATTATCTGAAGAATGGATATAAAAATACCGCCAAAAGGCGGTATTTTTATATCTCGTATATTTTAGAATATTTTTCTTTTACATATTTAACAAAACACGAAGAATCTATATTATTTCCTGTTATCTTTTTTACCAAATCTTGCGGCTCTAACAATTTTCCTTCTTGATGAACATTCTTTCTCATCCAATCAAGCATAGGTTTTGTTTCACCTTTTTCTAAAAGCTCCTCAAAATTTGGAATATCTTCAAGCATTTTATAATAAAGCTGTGCAGAAATCAAATTTCCTATCATATATGAAGGAAAATATCCAAAACTTCCATGCGACCAATGTACATCTTGTAAAACACCTTCCGCATCATTTTTAGGCTCGTATCCAACATATTCTTTCATTTTTTCATTCCACACTTTAGGTAAATCTTCAACTTTTATTCTATCATTTATTAACGCTTCTTCAATTTCAAATCTTAACATAATATGTAAATTATAAGTCACTTCATCAGCGTCAACTCTTATTGGCGTTCTATCAACAAAATTTATCGCTTTATAAAACTCTTCTAAAGAAATATCTTTATATTTAGGAAATAAATCTTTAATATCTGAATATAAAAATTTTAAAAAGCTGAAATTTCTACCTACTAAATTTTCCCAAAATCTTGATTGAGATTCATGAACTGCATAAGAAGCTGCACTACACAAAGCTAATTCGTTAAATTTTTCTGGAAGCCCTAATTCATACAAAGCATGACCAGCTTCATGTACCGTAGAATACAACGAATCGGTAAAATCATCTTCTCTATATCTTGTTGTAATTCTCACATCTCCCGGTGAAACTCTTAAGGTAAAAGGATGAGCTGCTTCATCAAGTCTTCCGGAATTGAAATCATAATTCATAGCTTTTAATACTTTATAAGATAATTCTTCCTGTTTAGATTTTTCAAAATTTCCATGAAGTAAAGATTTATTAGGTTTATTTTGAGAATCAAGTATTTTTTGAATAAAAGGAACAAGCTCATTTTTTAAAGTTTCAATAGTCTTTTTTACATCTTCTGTCTTCATACCTGGTTCAAACTCATCTAAAAATACATCATATTTATTTTCATTATAACCAATATATTCTGTGTATTCTTTTGCTAAACCAAGAAGTTTTTCAAGATGAGGTTGAAAAATAGCAAAATCCGATTTTTTTCTTGCTTCTGCCCATGCAGGTTGAGCTCTTGAAGTTGCTTCTGCCATTCTCATAATATAATCAACAGGAAGCTTTTTTGATTTTTCAAATTCTTTTTTCTCTAATTTAACTAATTTTTTATCCTCTTCAGATAAAGTATTAAAAATTTCTTCACTACTGAAATAATTAATAAATTCTTCCATCTCTTTTGAAACTGTCATATTAAAAATCAATTCAGAAATTGCAGCCATAGATTTTGATCTGCTCTCAATAGCATTTTCTGGTGCTTTTGTTTCTAAATCCCATGAAACAAGCCCTCTTATATTTCCTAAATAAGATATCTTCTTCAAATACTCTTTAAAATCTTCAATCTTTTTCATTACACACCTCCAAAATAATTTATTTTAGTTATTTTATAAAAACATTAAAAGTTGGTCAGTTGGTCAGCAGACAGTTGGTCAGGAAAAACAAAAAAACGTATAAATGTTTAAACGTTTAATTGGTTAAATGGTTAAACGTTTAAAATAGTGAAAAGTTAAAAGTGGCGAGTGGCACAAAAACCTGTCCACCCCGTCAACCTTCGGTTGCCACCCCTCAAGAGGGGAATTAGCCCAAAGTCTTTTTTTATGGTGGTTTTATGGTAAATATGAATGAAATAAAGTAGCGAACAATTGAGAATTTTCGTCAAAAAAACAATTGAGCGAATCAAAAAATGCGTCAGAAAATAGCATGTCTGAGCGTAGCGAGTTTGCTATTTTCCGAATTTTTTGACCGAGCGAAATTTGTTTTTTAGAAAATTTGATCTTGTTCGCGTTTATTTTATTCGTTATTTACCACTTCATTTTTGGGAACTACTGCTTAACTATCGTTCAACTATCGTTTAACCATTGTTTTTGCCTGTGCTGTAAAGCCGTGCACAGTTCAGCGTGGCTGTTACACTACATTAAAAGCAAAAAGCGGTTAATATTAAAATGCTTTTCCTTTCCAACTTTCCAACTTTGCAACTTTGCAACTTTCTGCTTTCCATCAATAATTTTTAAGCATTTTTTTTACTATCTCCATCAATTCTTCTATTAAAAACGGTTTTTTCAAATAATAATCAATATCTAAAGAATAGGCTCTTTTAATAGTATCAGGACTCTTACTAAAATCTATTAATATAAACCCTATACTTTTAAATGCAGAAAATTCATTCATCATTTTTTTAAGCTCAAAAGCATCTATTTTATTTATCATTATTGAAGAAATAACAAGAACTATTTTTTCTGATTTAATTATTTTATAAGCTTCTTCTCCATCATCAGTAACTACAACTTCAAAATTTAATTTTTCTAGCTCTTTTCTTATTATTTTAGAAGAATAGCTGTCAAAATCACAAATTAATATTTTACCTCTTGATTTTATAAGCTTTCTCAACATTGCATCTTCAAATACTACATTACTTCCTAAACTCTTTACTATTTTTAATCTCATATTCGCTCTATTCATTATTTCATCAAGAAGTTCTTCAAAATTTACTTGTTCATATACAAACAATTCAATAAACCTAAAAATTGCTATTGAAACTGTAATTTTTTCAATAAAAACTTTCGATCCACTTATCATATTTCTAATTTTTTCAGCTATTTCGAGAGCATCATCATCTTCATTTTCAATATAATATACAAACATAGCCCCTTTCATTTTATATATATTGTGTTTTTTACCCTTGATTTCTCTTAAAATATATGAAACATTTTTTATAGTTTCATCTCCTACATCATTACCATATTCCATATTTATAATTGCTAAATTATCTATATCAATAAAAATTATGGAATAATTTTTTCTTTTTTCCATTATTTCTTTCAAATCTATTCTCAACTTATTCATAAAATATCTTCCATTGAATAAATTTGTTAACTCATTTATTATTAAACCTCTTTTTGTTTCTTCTAAAGATTTTTCAAGAATATTATTTTTTTCTTTTAACACATTTATTTCTTTTTTTAACTTATTTACTTCCAAACTATCATTTTTTTGATTATATATATAAAAAATTCTTGAATTATCAAAACTATTTTCTTTAATAAAATTGTTAACTAAAGGAACTAATTTATCTAAAGCATCTTCTCCATATTCCATATATATTTCTTCAAGAATCAAATTCAACACTGATTCATCATAATAATCAAAATTTTTTATTTTTTCAGTAAGATCTTCTAAAAAAATTGATTCTTTATCAAAAAAACGCTTTACTTTTTTTAAAAAAAAATCATAATGTTCAAAAGTTATTTTTTTCTTATACAATTCTTCATATTTTTTACCTGTTTTTATATTTTTTAATATGTCCATATAACCAGTTAAATTCTTATCTATTATAGAACCTCTCAATGGTGCTATCATATCAATAGAATACTTTTTTAAATTGTAAATTACAGATTTTATAACTTCAGAATCCGAAAAAAAGTTTTCATGAAAATCTATAAAACCGTCTATATGAGTTTCATCTGCGTAAAGAAGAAACTCCTCATTATAAGAACTGAATAAGTTTGAACTAAATAAAATTTTTTCTTGTTCATCATAACAAAAAAAAGAATCTATTTTATCTACATAAGGTGCCGGAATAAAATTCAACAACCTTCCAGATGAAAGCTTTAACTTATACTTTAAATTTTCAAGATAGATACAATCAAAATTGTTTAAATAAGTCTTTAAAGAATGAGCAAAATTTTCAGAAGTTATTATTTTGGCATTTTTAAATGTGTTTAAAAAAAAGTAAAGTCCCGAACAAATTTCGGGTTCTATACTCGTTATAACTATATATTTAAGTTTTTCTGGATTGATAATATCCAAAATATTTTTTATTACAGTAGTAGAATCTTCTCTTGAAGACGTATCAAATAGAACTGCTTCTTCATCCACAAGAAGATAGCTATTAACTTGCATATGATATTTTTGAATGGAATTACCTATCCAATATATTGAAGTCTTTATTTCTTTTAATTCATTTTTATCAATCAATTTTATACCTCGTTTTTAATACCCCTCCGGATTATTTTTCTGCCAATTCCAAGAATCTCTACACATATCTTCAAGATTTTTTTGAGCTTTCCAATTCAATTCTTTGAAAGCTTTTTCTGGATTGGCATAACACTTGTCAATATCTCCGGAACGTCTTTCAACAACTTTATAAGGAATTTTTATATTGTTTGCTTTTTCAAAGCTTTTTATCACATCAAGAACACTGTATCCTATTCCTGTACCTAAATTATAAGCATTACAACCCTTTACAGCATTAATTTTTTCAAGTGCTTTCAAATGTCCTTGAGCTAAATCTACAACATGAATATAATCTCTAACACCTGTACCATCATGAGTATCATAATCATTCCCAAATACACTTAATTCTTTTCTTTTTCCAACAGCCACTTGAGTTATAAACGGCATCAAATTGTTAGGAATTCCATTAGGATCTTCACCCATTCTACCACTTTCATGTGATCCTATCGGATTAAAATATCTTAATAAAGCAATACTCCATTCATTATCTGAAATATATACATCATTAAGTATTTCTTCTATAATAAGTTTAGTTCTAGCATAAGGATTTGTTGTGCTTTTAGAAAAATCCTCTGAAATAGGTACTCTTTCAGGATTCCCATATACTGTAGCAGAAGAACTAAAAACAATTTTTCTCACATTATATTTTTTCATCACTTCCAATAAATTTAAAGTGCCAGTTATATTATTATGATAATATTTTATAGGAATTTTTACTGATTCCCCTACAGCTTTTAACCCCGCAAAATGTATTACTGCATCTATTTTATTTTCAATAAATATTTTTTCTAAATTTTCTTTATCTAAAAGATCTGTTTTATAGAATTTTAAATCCTTACCAGTTAATTCTTTTATTCGATTTAAAACTTCGACTTTACTGTTATACAAATTATCTACAATAATTACTTTGTCAACTTTTTTTACTAACTCAACACAAGTATGACTGCCAATATAGCCAGCCCCTCCAGTAACTAATATATTCAATTTTTTCACTTCCTTTACGATCTATTTTTTAAACTATGGATAGAAAAAATTTTTCTATCCATAGTAATTATATCATAAATTTTGAATTTATCTGAAATATCTTCTAAATTCAAAAAATAAATACCAATTCCAATTATCACTCTTTTTATTAAACTCTCTAAAATAACCTTCACCAAATTTTCTATAAATCGAATTATAAATTCTTAAACCTGTTTTTATATCAGCTTTTGTTACATATGCTTCTATTTCATAATTACTAACAATATTATCAAATAAAAATTCAAATTCATTTTTTGATTCATAATCAAAAAACGCATACAAATCTAATCTGAAAATATCTTTTCTCAATTTTATTTCTGGATTTATAGTTATGTTAAATAAATCTTTTTCTAAAAATGTTTTTAAATCAATAGAATAATTGTTATTCCCTGTTGTTCTATATTTTGAATTCAAATTCAAATAAGTAGCATATTTTAATTCTTCATCAAATTTTAAATGTAATTCATTCATAATCATAATAGTTATAGGATTTTTTGTATATACCCAATCTAAACCACCATTTATACTTTTAGCTTCTTTTGAACTAATACCTTTAAAATCATATCTTTTCTTCATATAATGATCATAACCCAAAGTTACAACTCCAAAATTTATATCTCTTAAATAAAGATTAAAATGTGGAGTGAGGATATTTCCGGGCTTAAGAATATTAGCTCTTCTAAAATAAATATCATTTACATAATATAACCTTGGTTCTATTTCGTATTCCGAATTAGGCAATTGATATATTGCTTTATCTACACCGTTTGAATAAGTAATTGTGATTTCTTCTGAATCCGAATCATAAATTATAGTTTCTTTTAAATAATCTGCATTAAGGTCCACATTATCATAATTCACTACAGGAATTAAGCCATAACTAATCTCAGATAATATTCTAAGACCTCTTAAAAATTCCTGTTTTATATTTATTTTTGCTTCAAAGTTCAAAAAAGTTTCTTGCACAGAAACTTTTCCAGAAGGTATGTTATCAACCCTAGTATAATAAAAATTATTTATTTCACTTATAGATCCTGTTAATTCATTACTAACAGAATACCCTGATTTAAAAATGTCATATTTGTTTTGATTTGCTGTATTCGAAAATTTACCCGAATAATCTTTTGCTTTATTTTCATATGAAAATTTTATTTCATAATCAGCTTTTGAAGATTTATTCAAATAGCCTACACCAAATTCGTCATTATTAATAATATTTTCAAATTTGAATTCTGTATTTATATTTTTTCTTAAATCAACATCTAAAAGCCATTGTTTACCTAAATCTTTATAATATATATATAAATAATCTATTAAAAATTCAGGATAAAATTTAAAAGTATCTTTTGAAAGATTTAATTTAAATTTTTCAAATTTTATTTCTAAATTAGCATAGTTTATATAATAATCATATTTGCTATCACTATCTAATACATATTTAAAATCAACATTTAAAGTAAAAGTAGGATCTCCTGAATAATCAATACTTTTTTTCTGAGTTGAATAATTCAAAGTGAAGTTAGTATTTGTATCTATCCCATCAGGCGATAAATACATATGAAATCTTGAAAAATATTCTGTTGGTTTTTCATAAGAAGTAGAGAAAAAAACAATCGAAAAAACTGAAATAATTATAACTAAATAAATTTTTTTCATTTTCATATAAAATTCACCCCTATTATAAAAAAACCCCCGAATTATAAATCCGGAGGTTTTTTTTATTAAAATTTCAATTAAAATGCAAATCTTGCGAATGCTGATAAGTACCAGTGAATATCAGCTAAATCACCAAAGTTATTTTCATTACCAACATGAGCACCTAAAGTAACTATTGAATTTGGTTTATAGGCTGCATCTACAGTATATGCTAAATCAGCTATACCAGAAATAGTTGTATAAAGTCCATCAGAATTTTTCAACCAGTTGAATAATCTTGCAGTAACTGTTGTTTTATCCATCGGTCTTACAACAAATTTTGCTTCATAAGCAAAATATTTAACTGTTAAATCATTTAAGTTATCGAATAATACGAAATGTCCGTAAGGACCCCATACATCTGCAATTTCAACTAAGTAAGAGAAATCAAACATTTCTTGATTCATTGCACCATTAACTTTTACATTTAATCCCAAAGGTGCTGCAACGTCTGTTGCATTAAATTTTCTAACGTCAGCCATTATATTTGCTGTAGGTGAAGCTGAATTAACATATTTCGCACCATAATAGAAGCTTAATGGAGATACTCCATCAGCTGAATCAAAAGCAAAAGTAATTTTATCATAAACAGAAATTGTACCTGCATTATTTAAATCAATTGTTGCATCTAATCCACCATTAATATATGCAGTATCAGAAATTGAACTATGTCCGTGTCTTGTGAATGGTAAATCATTTAATCCATCTCTAACTCTTGCTTCTGCGTGAAGTTTTCCAGAAATCATTTCAGAAAGTTCCATTGTTTTAGCATAAACTGCTGCTGCATGAAATGCAGTTTTAGTATCGTGCATACCTAACATAAGAGTAGCATTTAAGCCTGCAAGTGCATCATTACCAGACATAATTGCTTCTGCTGCAAAACCAACATGTTCTCCATCTGTATTTGCCGCATCTAAAGTAATATTTCCTCTTGAAACTTTGTCAGCATCAGTTCCTGCTGCCCATAATGCTCCTGAAACGTTTCCTGATAAAATTCCTAAATCAAGAGGGTATTTAGCCGCAAAAACGTCCGCTGCTAAGAAACCGCTTGCTTTTACGTTTGAATGCATTGTTAAAGCTGCATCGTTTAAAGTAATGTAAAGAATTTCAAGACCAGGTAATGATTTTACAGTTGTTTCCAAGTATTTTGTACCGATTCTTGGAGAAGCTAAGTTACCCCAAGCATCAAACCAGTTTGATAAGTAGTTACTTGAGAAATTTTTACCGTAACCATAGTTATAAAAACCTACATTAACTAAATTATCATCATAAATCGCTGAATTAAAACTCAAACTTGTCCAAGTGTTTCCTGTTCCATGTGATCCACTAAAATTAACGTTTAAACTTGCTTCGCCATCTTCTGCTGCTGCTACAACTGTTACTTTGTAACCATGAAAAGATTTGTACTGTCCAGCATTGTTCAAATATAAATCTAATCCGTTTTCATCAAAAAATAACCCAAATGTTGCAGAACCTCTTATAGCTACTGAAATGTTAGGTCCTGTTGTTGTTATTGCCGCAAATGTCGATAAAGCCATAGCTAATACCGCTAAAAATACTAAAAGTTTTTTCATGAAAAACCAAACCCCCTTCTAAAAATGTTTGTTTTTTGGATTTTTATTACAAAAAATCTTGATTTATTATACCACAATGTTCACTTTGTTGTCAATTCCTTAAAAAAAATCGTCTTTTGTTAACTTAAAAATACATTGATTATTATTTAATGAATGCTGCGTAAATTCCCAAACCCACTCCAACTAATGCTAATAAGTAAACAGGAAGTAAGTTCTGTGGTGCTGGCATATTTCCTTCAATTTCTTCAAGTTTTAATTCTATTGTAGGAATTTTTGTTTCAATTTCATCTGTTTTTGCAGTTACTGCATATAATTCATCAGAAATATCGAATAAATCTTCGAAAATAGCATCGATGTTGTTTCTGATAATTATTAATTCTCTTGAATTATTTCCCAATGTTGTTTTCATTGCAGTTACTTCTTCTTTTGTTGCATAATCTCCATTTGTTGCTACATTTTTATTATAATCAGCAACAAAATCATCAAAATCTTCTAATAAAATTAAGAAATCGTCTAATAACATTTCTACGTTACTTCTTGCAAAATAAGCTGCTCTTGCTGCTTCTTCTAAAATTGCTATTTTACCTTCTGCAGTTTGAACTCTGTCTTTTAAATCTACAACAGCTGTTTCGTTTCCAACTGCTCTTCTTGCTATTCTTGCTATCGCTTGATTTCTTTGAACATTTTCAGTCATTATTCTTGAAATTGCTCTATTTGTATCTTGGAAATCAAGTAAAAAATCATCAAATTCAGCTTGACTAACACCTTTTGATTGTAAAGCATTAACTTTATCATTTAAATCCATTATCCATTCGCCGTGAACTGTTAATTCAACTTGCATAAAGTTAACTTTTTCTTGTAATTCAACAGTTTCTGAATTAGATTTTGTTAAAGCTGCCTGTAAATCTTTAATCTGCATTTCAAGACCATCAATTTCTGCAAATGTATCGTATTTTAACATAAGAAGGTGTCTTGTAATTCTTGCTTTGAAATCGTTGTAGTCTTTTAAATCTGTTTCTAACGCTTTAACTCTGTTAGAAATTTTGTCTAATTCTGGTGTTTTCGCAATCATTGGAGAGTTTTCTAAATACATAACCAATCTTGTCATCCAAACTGCTGCATCTGCTCTTGTCAAAGCATCAAAACCTTTAAAGTTAGGTTCTTCAACCTGAATTATACCTTTAGAGGTTAGATTCGATATGTAATCATACGCCCAGTGGTCTTCTCTTACATCTCTAAACCCTGTGGAGAAAACAGATAATACCATGATTAACGTTACTGCTACTGCCAAAACTTTTTTCATATTTCCTTACCCCCTTTTATAAAGTGTTTTTAATTTTTATGGGTTGTTAATTTTTTTCATGCTAATTATACTATAAATTTCTTTTTTTTAAAAGCTTTAATTTTTAAGATATCTTTATTTTATAAAAGTTTTTCTTTCCAATTCTTAATATTTCACCTCCCTTTAAATTTATATTACTTTTAAAGTCGGTTATTTTTTCATCATTTATCTTGACACCACCCTGTTGAATCTGCCTTTTAATTTCTCCATTACTTGTGAATAATTTTGTTTCTTTAACCAAATCTACAATAGAAATTTCAGATTTAGTTTCCAAAAAGGGCATTTCATCAGGAATATCTTTTTCTCTAAAAACTTTTATAAAATGTGCTTCAGCTTTTTCTGCAGCTTCATTTCCACAAAAATATGTTGTGATTTCTTTGGCTAAAATCATTTTCACATCTCTGGGATTTATTGAATCAGTCTTTAATTGCTCTTCATACTCCTTTATTTGATCATCAGAAATATCTGTCAAATATTTCATATATTTAATTATTAAAGTATCTGGTATCGACATTAATTTGCCGTACATATTTTCAGGAGCGTCCTCAAAAGCAATGTAATTATCATAACTTTTACTCATTTTTAAATTTCCATCTGTACCTTCAATCAAAGGCATTGTTAAAACTATTTGTGGCTCTTTTCCATATTCTTCAAGATATTTTCTTCCGACTAAAAGATTAAAAAGTTGATCCGTGCCACCTATTTCAACGTCAGCCTCTATTACAACTGAGTCATATCCTTGAGCTATAGGATACATAAATTCAGATATACTGATGGGTTGATTTGAATTATATCTGTTTCTAAAGTCATCTCTTTCAAGCATTCTTGCTACTGTATATTTCGAAGTAAGTTTAAGCATATCTTCAAAAGTCATTTTATCAAACCATTCTCCGTTATATCTTATTTCAGTTTTTTCTTTATCGACAACTTTAAAAATTTGATCAGTATATGACTTCGCATTAATCATTACTTCTTCTTTTGTCAACATAGGTCTGGTTTTAGTTTTTCCTGAAGGATCTCCAATTCTAGCAGTAAAATCTCCAATGATGAGAATTACTTTATGACCCATATCCTGAAATTCTCTTAATTTTCTCAAAACTACTGCATGACCTAAATGCAGATCCGGCCTTGAAGGATCTACTCCGAGTTTTATTTTTAAAGGAACATTTTTTTTCAGTTTTTGAAACATTTCTTCTTCATTAACAAAATCAACTGAATTTCTTTTGATTTGCTCAATCTGCTGTTGTAAATTTTGCAAAGTCTGTTCCCCCTTGAAAATTTATTATAACAATACCATTGTAGTTACAAAACAAGATACCATAAAAAGTGCTGTAAAAACCATTTCAAATTTTGTAGCTGAATCAAAGCCTTTTTCTCTTCCAAAATGAGCACTTGAAGCACCGCCGCCAAAAGCTCCACCTAATTCTGCATTTTTTTGCATTCTTTTAAGCGCAAAGAATATAACCCCTACAGATAAAAGAATGTGCACAATTATCATAATAATTCCCAATACATTCATTTTATATTCCTCCTTATATATTTTACCATACTTAAAGATTATACAATAATAAAAATAAAAATTCAAGTTTTAATTTGCTTTTTTCAAATTTTATCAAAAATATTATTTTTCTCAAAAACTGTTAATCGAATATAATTAAGCTTTATCATTTGAATTATACATTTATAAGCAAATATTACTCTTTAATTTAAAATTGAGATTGTTTTTCGGGTTTGGATATTTTTTGCATTATTGATTAAAATTGAATGAAACCGCTTACAAAAATATTAATTGGAGGTGCTTAAATGAAAAATAAAAACCCTACTATAAAAGATGTTGCAATTTTATGTAATGTTGGTATATCTACTGTTTCAAGAGTTTTAAATAACTCTGATAAAGTTAGCAAAGATACAAGAAAAAAAATACTTACAGTTATTGAAGAAATAGGATATTCACCAAATTTGCATGCAAGAACCTTATCTTCAAAAAAAAGTTTTTCTTTATCTTTGGTTGTTCCAGATATGGGAAACCAATTTTATGGAATGTTGTATTCTACTATGGAAAATATCATGGCCGAAAACAATCACAGAATTATAGTTTTTCCATTAACAGATAAAATTTCACTTCAAAAAATTAAACAAAAAACAGATCTTATTTATCAGACTGATAGTGTTTTTATAGCCTCTTTATCTGTAAATAATATTTTCAAAAAATCTTCAATCCCAAACAAAAAAATTATTTTAATAGATTCTTTTGATGAAAGGTTTGACTCAGTTCATGTAGATAATTTTAAAATTGGCGAGATAGCTGCTCATTATTTAATCGAACAATCTAATAAAAACTCTAATTTTTTACTTGTAACTTTCAAAGAATTAGAAAACGAATTTACTTCTCATGTTTTTTCAAAAAGAGATGCTGGATTTGTAAGTACTTTGAAAAAGCATAAAATAAAATTTGAGACTATTTATTCAGATTTATTTTGGTCAGGGGGATATGAAGCTATAAAAAAATATTTTGATAAATTTCCAAAGAAAAAATTAAATATATTCACAACTTGTGACATGCTAGGTTTTGGAATCAAAAGTTATTTAGATGAAATAAAATTTACTCCTTTTAATGATTATAATTTAATATCAGTCGATGATCTTCCTTTAAGCAAGGTAATAGGATTAACCACTATTAGGCAACCTTTATCAGAAATAGCTGAAGCTTCATGTGATTTATACTTCTCTTACCTTAAAGGAAGAAAAAAAATAGAATCAATTTTATTAAATTCTTCTATTATAAAAAGAAATACTTGAACTATGGCAACATATATGTAAAAGTTGAACTGACATCAACTTACTTTTGTTTTTATGATTCTATGAATTTTTTTGTAGGCCAGTTGGAAAGGAAAAAGTTGGTAAGTTGGAAAGCGTTAAGACCAAATGCTTATAATAATGAAGTGGTAAATATTGGATAAAATAAATCGCTCACAAGATCAAATTTTCTAAAAAACAAATTTCGCTCGGCCAAAAAATGCTAAAATAGCAAACTCGCTACGCTCAGACATGCTATTTTCTTACGCATTTTTTGATTCGCTCAATTGTTTTTTATACGAAAATTCTCAATTGCTCGCTACTTTATTTCATCCAAATTTACCATCAAAGCATTATAATAAAAAACTGTGTTTAAAGTATCATTTCTCTTTTCAATATTTTAAACGCTTTTCCATTTAACCAATTAACTATTATTTGTTTTTCCTTACCAACTTTCTGCTTTCTCCTTTATTGTAAATTATAAGTAAAAATTATTGAATTTAATTTTAATTTTTTTATTTTCATGGTATAATATTAAGTATTAATAAATTTACAAGGAATTTTAAGTGAATAATCAACTATTTATTTTGAGGTGAATACTTTTGAATGTTTTTCTCCAAAATGTTAAAAACATTAATTTTTTATTAGGTAAAAAAAATGATGTTTTTAAATATATTGAAAACTCTATTGAAAAAAATGAAAAAACATGGATTATTACTTTAAATGCTTTAATGTATATGGAATATTTTAAGAATTCTGATTATAAAAAATGTATCGAAAGTTCTTCCTTTAACATTCCTGATGGAGTTAGTGTAGTCAAAAAATTAAAAAAGTTGAATTTCGAAACAGAACGAATTACTGGAATAGATACTTTAAATTATTTATTAAAAATTTCGGAACTAAAAAAATATAAAGTTTTTTTTCTTGGATCTCAAGAAGAAATAATAAAAAAAGCTTTTACAAATACCAATTTATCTTATAACAATGTTGTATGCGGATATAATAATGGTTTTTTTAATTATGATGATGAAGAGAAAATTATTAAAAAAATTAATAATTTAGAAACCGATATATTATTTGTTGGCATGGGAATCCCCAAACAAGAATTATTTATTTTAAAAAATCACAATCGTTTAAATGTCAGACTTTTTATGGGAGTAGGTGGAAGTTTTGATGTGCTTTCAAATAGCATTTCAAGAGCTCCTGTTTTTTTTCAAAAATTCTCAGTTGAGTGGCTTTATAGAATGTTAAAAGAACCAAAAAGATTTGAAAAGTTTCCTGATTTAATAAAATTTTATTTCAAAAAAATAAATTAAGGCGAGGGAGGTTTTTCTTAAAATGATTCTTACTAACTGTACGATTCTTACCGGAGATATTAACGAAGTTATTCAAAATGGTGCTATTTATATTAAAGATAATAAAATAGTTTCTGTAGATTTTACTGAAAAAATATTAGAAAAACATTCGGAACATGATACTGATATACGGGATATGGAAGGAAAAATTTTAATCCCTGGACTTTCAAACCCTTTTTCAAATTTCTATATTAACGAACTAAACTTTTTTGACAAAATAATTGGTTCTAATTTACCTCCTTATGAAAAATTTTCTAAAATTATCAATCATATAAAAAATATTTCAGATAATGAATTTATATTTGAAAGAGTTGTAAAATTAGCCTCATTCAAATCCTTGATTAATGGAGTTACTTCTGTTATTGTAACTCTTCCATTTTCAGAAAATTTAAAATACTTGAAAGAATTTTCTGATTCTCTTGGAATAAAATTAAAAGCCTCTCCTATGATTCTTGTAGAAAATGGAATTTCAAATGAAATAAAAGAAAATTTATTAAATAATCCCAATATTTATTCGATTACTTTACTAGGAGCTTGGGGATTAGAAACTTCTGATTATGAATTTTTAAAAGAATTTATGTCTAAAGGCAAAAGAGTAAAAGTAATAATAATTGATTTTAATTTAGAAGATAGATACAGCAGATTAAAACACGGAAGAAATTTATTAGATGTTTTTAAAGAAAATAATTTTTTATCAAGAAATGTAGATATAGTTTTTGCCGGAAACATTACTTCTACATATATGGATCAATTAGCTTCAAAAGGAACACGTTTTATAAAAAGCATAAGAACAGAATTAACTGAAATAGGAAATACTCCGAAACTTATTGATATGATGGGACGAGGGATAAAAGTTTCTATTGGTACAAGTTTTTCAGATTATTCTCTTTTTGATGAAGCAAAATTTCTTATTACTTTTGAAAAATTTAACAACAAAATAAAACCCGAACTTCTTAACAGCGAAGTAGAAAGAACGATTTTTTTAAACAATTATTCCGTTACATCGGAAGAATTTGGTCTTCAAATGGGAAAGATTCATCCTGGTTATGATGCAGATATATCAATTTTGAATTGCAGAACCGGAGATATATTAATTGATTCAAAAAATCCTTTCACTCAACTTGCTTCAAAAATTTCAAACGAGATAGAAATTTTTGGTGTTATGGTTTCAGGCGAATTTGTTGTTTGGGATAGAAAACCAAAAAAAATTGATATAAGAGTAATAAAAAGGTTCCAAAAAGAAATAAACGAAGAAATATTAAAGATTGATATTTAAATAAAAAAATAGATTTTATGTAATCTAGCTCATAATAATTTAGTAAAATAAAAGAACGAATAATTGAGAATTTTCTATCAAAAAACACAATTGAACGAAACAAAAAAAAGAGGCAATAGCCTCTTTTTTGTTTATTTCATTATAAATTTTGATTTTGTTTTTCCATCGCCTAAATCGTACATACTAAATAGAAATCCAAATTCCCCTCTTATACCTACAAACTGTTCATAAAATTTAGAAAGATCTATAAATACTACTGCTATATCTCCCATATTTATTCTTGAATTTAACGTCTTAAACAAAGAATTTTCTGATAATTTTTTTGACGAATCAATTGTTTTATTTAACTCTATTTGATTTACAGAAGACAAATATACTTGGCTATTTTGTTTCCATATATAATAAGTATTTTTTTCACCAATACCCATGCCGGATAATTCATCGGGGGATTCTAATTCAAAAATAATACTATTATCGTTTATATATCTGTGATTTAAATTATTTTCAGTAAATATAGAAGACAAATCCGTCAATTTTATTTCAGAATCAACAACAAAATAGCTACTCTCATCAAAACCTATTTCTCCCCTAGGAGAAATTATCATATTAAAATCTGCATTAACTTCAAAACCTTTAGAATTTAACAAAATACTTTCAACTAAATCAGGATTTGCAACTATATTTATTATTTCATTAAACATACTTAAATCTTTAGGTAAGAAACTTGAAACCGCAAAAAGAGTTCCTAGAAAATCATAATCTTGAGCTTTTTTTATATATGAAGAAGAAACATTTTCAGGATTTATAGTTCCCAAAGCTTCTCCTATTAAGTATTTATCTTTTATATATGCATATCCTATATTTTCTATTTGAGCAGATAACAATTTATAATATATGCCATTATCAAAGACTTTTTCAAAAGAATGACCACCCAATTTACTATTTTCATAAACAAGTTTATCTTGGACCAAAGTAAGATATTTACCATCTTTTTTTTCAGTAAAAACAGGAACAAAGTTTATCCCGGCCTCTTTTATTGGAAGCAATATCCTTGACAAAGCTTGATAAAGCATATCTGTATTTTTGACAGGACCAAAAACGACTCCAAAAATATACAAGTTATCATACGGTTCCTGCATGAAAATAGCCATATTTGTCTTTAAAGATTGAAAAAAAGTATCTGGATTAACTTGAATAGTTCTTAAATACATCTCTATAAGACTTGAAATGAATATTTCTGCGTTAATAGGCTCTAACAAAAAATTTTTCATAGAATCTACAGTTTTAAAACTCTCATAAGTTTCTGTTAGATTTTTTACATAAAATAATGCTTTAGAATCACTCGGCACTAAATCCAAAACATTTGAAAATGCTGAAGTTATTAGTAAAATTGTACATAAAACTAAAAAAAATTTTTTCATTATAATACCTCCCTGAGTTGTTGAAGTTAATTGAATTAGTTAATAAAAAAGTTTCTATAGTAAAATAGTTTGGCTAAAAATAATTTATATTTAGTTGATCAGGAAAAACGATAATGGTTAATTGGTTAAATGGAAAAGCGTTTAAAATAGTTCAAAGTGGCAAGTGGTACAATTTTTTTTATTATAATGCTTTTACGGTTAATATGGATAAAATAAAGTAGCGAGCAATTGAGAATTTTCGTCAAAAAAACAATTGAGCGAATCAAAAAATGTGTCAGAAAATAGCATGTCTGGGCGTAGCGAGTTTGCTATTTTTAGCAATGTGCGACATGAAGTCGTAATATAGATTGCTTGAATAAAGCTACTCCTTCCATTTGGGGTATTCCTATTTCTGCATGCATTAGGAGTAATTCTTTTGTGTGAAGCCAGAAAGACAATATGGGAAACA
>Ga0334887_1002174_pt1 | contig 22654 bp, 19 predicted proteins | sample GraSluR1_MG_10_FD_207217 | JGI IMG/M metagenome (GOLD analysis project Ga0334887, IMG submission 207217) | Sludge microbial communities from methane-producing bioreactor in Wageningen University, Netherlands - Granular Sludge_18_07-R1 | ecosystem: Engineered > Bioreactor > Anaerobic >...
CAAACAAAAGTTGAACCATTTTGCTTTGCGAGCCAGTTTGTATATCAAAGCTACTCGCTCCGCCTTTGATGAGCTTCAAGCTCTCAAGGCTGCGTAACATCAGTTATTAAATCCCTGTATTTTGAAGATATGCCTGATAAAATGCATTCAGCAATGGCTGTATTGTTCTATAATGGTGGTACGGTTTGGTCAGACAGCTATACAAAGTATCCAGAGAATATACCATATGTAGGTAAGGTTGCATGCCATTTGGAATATTATGTGCCAGACAAATTTGGATATTCTGATCCCGATGTAATAAACATTTTGTATGGTCTTCAAAGAATAGTAAATGATCATTTTAAGTTACCTACCATAATCGAAGATAACCCAGACTTATGTAGCTAGAATGAAGAATGGAAATATAAAAATGAGAAAAATTATAATGCTTCTGACAACTGTAGTATTATCTCTGTTATCAAGTTGCTGCTATATGAAAAATAATTATGAAATAATATTTAGCAACAATTATACAGATATATTCCAAATCAAAGATGATGGAAAAAGTAATGTTGAACAACTTACATTTACTCCTGGAATTGGAGAATATTATTTACAAGTTTCAGATAATGGAGAGCAAATTGTTTTTTATGCAATATCAATTACAAGTCAAACTGATTCAATAGAGTCATCTGAGAAAAATAATCATATCTATTTATTAAATACAAAAGATAAAAAGATAGACGACATAACAAATAATTTTCGCGGGTCTGATTATCCATGGAGTGAACATACAATAGATTGGGCATATGACCTAAACAAATTTGGGATGATAAGATATGATAAACAAGAAGATGAATATATTAATTATCTTGATATTTTTGAATTTGATGGTTCAGATAATCAACGATATTTAATTCCAACTATTGGTAATATGTCCGCATTAGTAAATAGTGCAATCTGGTCGCCAGATGGAGAAAAGTTTTTATTATCGCAGGAAGTAATTGAACAGCAGAACAAATATCCGGGGTCGCTTCTATTTATTTATTTCCTAAATGATGGTAGAACAGTTCAATTAACAAATTATGAGGATAATTGTTATTTGAGTAGTTGGTCTCCAACAAGCAAGCAAATTGTTACAATGTGTAGATATATTTCATCAAATGGAATATTAAATAATCCAGGGGAAAAAACAATTCGCATTTTTAATACTGAGAATGAAGAGCAATTGTATGACTATGTCGGTTTTAGTCCTTGCGAATATCCATCATGGTCACCTGATGGAGAACAAATTTCTTTTGTTTGTAAAAAGAAAAATGGAGAGGAAGGAATATTTGTTGTAAATGCTGATGGAAGTAAATTTCATGAAATAGATATCGAAAATTTTGATGATTTCTTGTTCTTTCATGGTCCTCATTGGTCACCAGATGGCACTCAAATAATTTATGTTGCTTTTTTGTCAAACTATGATGCCAGTCATGGAAAGATCTATTCTGTGAATATTGATGGTTCTGATAATCATGCAATTACTGCTGAAGAAGGAGCATATATTATTGAAGCTGTTTATCCTATAAAATGAAATGTTGAGGCGTGTGCTATTACTGAACTCTGTCTACAATTAATAACGAGTTATAACAATTTCTCTTGTGATTGGTTCTACTTATAAATCAATTGATGAAAAAAGACATAAACATCTCAGTCAAAAAAAACACCCGTGAAGGCGGGTGTTTTCAGGAGCGGGATGGAGAATACCTGTACTTTGCCAGAGTGTGAAGCAGATGCAGTCACCCTGCCGGGCGGCACGGGGCAGTCCCAGGTGACGATAGAGTACATGTATGATGCTTTGAACAGGTTGACCAGTGCGACCTACTCCAACGGCACAGCATTTTCCTACACGTACGATGCATCTGGGAATGTATTGACCTACAATTCCAGGCATTACGGCCTGACGACGACCACGACTTACACCTACGATGATGCCAACCAGTTATTGACCGCCACAGATGGAGATACCACTTGGTACTACAGCTATGACGGCAATGGAAATCTGGTGATGAGCAGCCCCAGCCAGGGCGAGGCCAACGGTGCCATACGCAACACGTACAACACGACTGGACATCTGGTGAAAGTGGAGGAACACAACGGCACGGCCTGGCAGGTACAGTCCGAGATGCGCTATGACGGCCTGGGCAACCGGCTGGAGATGACGGCCTACGATGAAGGTGTGGGTGAGACGATCCGCTACCAGTTGGACAATGGCAAGCCCTTGGCTGCCGTGGGGACGGAGAGTACGAGCTTCTACCTGTACGGCAGGGGGGTGATTGGCACGAAGACGGACAACAGCCCCCTACGCTCCGCTTCGGGGGTGCTACGCGAGGGCTATGTCCTGCAGGACGGACTCGGGTCAACGCGTCAGTTGGCGACGCACGAGGGTGTGATTGCGATGAGCGTGGCCTACACGCCGTGGCCCCCTGCGCTGCGCTTCGGGGATGCGACGCGAGGGGATGTGCTGGAGTACGGCGGGTACCTGAAGAGCAGCCCCTGATTGACCGATCGACTGATCGACCGATCAACGAAATCCGCCCATCTTTTTCCCTCCCTGCGTGCGTCTTATGTTATCATCAATACCATGCTCAAATACCTATTAAAAACCATGCGGCCCAAACAGTGGGTCAAGAATGTCTTTGTTCTGGCTGCCATCGTTTTTGACCGGCAGCTCACGGACATCAATGCCCTGGCCGTGACCATCGGCGGGGTCATCATCTTCTGTTTATTATCCAGCACGGTGTATATCCTCAATGATATCGCCGACGTCGAAGCCGACCGCCAGCACCCCAAAAAGCGCAATCGGCCCATCGCTTCCGGCAAACTGCCCGTCACCACCGCCAGGATCGCTGCCATTGTCATCCTTGTGATTTGCTTCCCTGCGGCCTGGTTCCTTTCGCCGTCCTTTGCCTTGATCGCTTTCGCCTACTTCATCATGAACCTGCTCTACTCCAAGTGGCTCAAGCACATCCCCTTGATTGACGTGATGATCATCGCCACCGGCTTTGTCCTGCGCGTTGTGGCCGGCGTCAGCTTGATCCAGGTAGAGCGCTTCTCCCCTTGGCTGTATGTCTGCACCACCCTGCTAGCCCTCTTCATGGGTTTCGGCAAACGCCGCTCCGAGCTTGTCCTCCTTGCAGAGGGCGCCAATTCGCACCGTAAAGTCCTTGATGGCTACACCATCGAGCTGCTCGACCAGATGATCCTCATTGTGTGCGCCTCCACCCTGATGGCTTACACCCTGTACACCGTCTTTGCGGTCAATTTACCGGATAACAACGCCATGATGCTCTCCATTCCCTTTGTGCTGTATGCCATGTTCCGCTATCTCTACATGGTGCAGGTCAAGGGCGCTGGCGGCGCACCGGAAGACCTCGTCCTGACGGACCGCCCGCTGCAAATTGCCGGCTTCCTGTGGGGCGTGACCGTGCTGATCATCTTCTATCTGTTCTAATCTCTGATCCAAACTGAGGCAACCCTATGCCATCTATTTCGGCATCCGCGCCAGGCAAAATCATCCTGTTCGGTGAACATGCCGTCGTCTATGGTCATCCCGCCATTGCTGTCCCTGTGGAAGGCGTGCGCGCCAAAGCGGTCGTCATGGCCCGCCCCACTGCACCCCAGGGCAGCGTCCTGATTGACGCACCGGACATCAGCCTCAACGCCCTGCTGGCTGATTTACCGCAAGACCACGCCTTTTCCCGCCTGTTCACCGCCCTGCAAAGCTATCTCGAAATCGACCATTTCCCCGCCTTTCATCTGCGGGTCACGTCCTCCATTCCCATCGCCTCCGGCATGGGCTCTGGCGCTGCGATTGCCGTCGCCGCCCTGCGCGCAGTGGGCACCTTCCTCGGCCGTCCACTGACCAATGAAGAAGTCTCCCTGCTGGCCTATGAATCCGAGAAAGCCTACCACGGCACCCCCTCCGGCATCGACAACACCGTCATTGGCTACACGAAACCTGTGTGGTTCGTGCGCGGCCAACCGGTGCAGTTCCTCCCCATCTCCACTCCCTTCACCCTGGTCATCGCCAGTTCAGGCATCCACTCCAGCACCGCAGATGTGGTCAGCGCCGTCCGCCGCAATCATGAAGCCGATCCGGCTTTCAGCGATAGCATCTTCCAGCACATTGCACAGATCAGCGCAGACGCTGCCGCTGCCCTGCAAACGGGCAATATGGCAACCCTCGGCCCACTGATGACCGAAAACCACCAGCTTTTACAGCAGTTGGACGTCTCCCTGCCGGAGCTGGATACCCTGGTTGAGATTGCCTTGCAGGCTGGCGCATTGGGCGCAAAACTCTCCGGCGCAGGGCGCGGCGGCAACATCATCGCCCTTGTCCGCCCCGAAAACGCCCAAACTGTGGCCGATGCCCTCCTGAGACACGACGCTGTCGAAACCATCCTTACCACCATCGCCGCCACGGAGGGCTGACCATGCTGACCTTCCTGAAACTTGGCGGCTCGCTGATCACCGACAAGGACAGCCCGCACACCGCCTGCCCCAAAACCATCCGCCGTTTGGCAGACGAAATCCTCGCCGCCCGCCAGACCCATCCAGCCATGCAGCTCGTCATCGGGCATGGCTCCGGCTCATTTGGCCACATGCCCGCCAAAAAATACGGCACACGGGACGGCGTCCACACCCCCGAAGAATGGCTCGGCTTTCAGAAAGTCTGGCAGGAAGCCCGCGCCCTCAACCAGATCGTGATGGACATCCTGTCGCAGGCCGGACTACCTGTGGTTTCCTTCCCGCCCTCAGCCAGCATTACTGCCCAAAGCGGCCAAGTGCAAAGCTGGGACCTTGCCCCGCTGCGCGCCGCCCTTGCCGCCGGTCTCATCCCTCTCATCTACGGCGACGTCATTTTTGATACAATCCGCGGCGGCACCATCCTGTCCACCGAGGAACTCTTTTTCCATCTCACGCCTGTCCTCTCCCCGCAGCGCATCCTCATCGCTGGCATCGAGAACGGCGTCTGGCAGGATTACCCCGCCCGCACCACCTTGATCGAGTCAATCACACCTTCCACTTTTGACGAGGTTGCCGCCAGTTTGAAAGGCTCCCAATCCGTAGACGTAACCGGCGGCATGCTCGCCAAAGTGCAAAGCATGGTTGATCTTGCCGCCGCCCATCCGGGTCTGGAAGTGCTCATCTTCTCCGGCAGTCAGCAGGATACGCTCACCCAGGCCATCAGTGGTGAAAACCCGGGCACCTGTATTTCGAATCAATCATCATAGCCTGTCCATTATTCAGTTAAGGAGTAGTTCCATGTCCCCCACCCGATCCGAATACGAAAAATTCGAAGACCAGTTCCTCGCCTCCTATGGCGTGCGCAGCAAAGACAGCAAAGGCCGCAAATTCCCCGAAGAGCAAGCCGAATACCGCACCTGTTTTCAACGCGACCGTGACCGCGTGCTGCACACCAGCGCCTTCCGCCGCCTGGAATATAAAACCCAGGTCTTCATCAATTACGAAGGGGACTATTACCGCACCCGCCTCACCCATACCCTCGAGGTTGCCCAGATCGGCCGCACTCTGGCCCGCGCCCTGGGCGCTAACGAAGACCTCGTTGAGACCATCTGCCTGGCGCATGACATCGGTCATCCTCCTTTCGGTCATTCCGGGGAACATGCCCTCTCCAAACTGATGCGCGATCACGGCGGATTCGAACACAACCGCCAGTCCTTCCGCATTGTCACCGAGCTGGAACAGCGCTATCCCAATTTTCCCGGCCTCAACCTCAGCTTTGAGGTCCTCGAAGGGATGATCAAGCACGAGACCGAATACGACAAAGCCGACGTCCGCGACTATAACCCCGAACTGCGCGGCCAGTTGGAAGCCCAGATCGCCAATATCTCCGATGAACTGGCCTACTCCGCCCATGATCTGGACGACGGTTTGCGCTCCGGTATGCTCACTCCCGGCATGTTAAAAGGCATCGAACTCTGGGAAATCGTTACCGCCAATCTGGGCTGGTCAAACTGTGACCTCGACGATCTCTGGCGCCACCGCATCATCCGCCGCCTGATCGGCATGCAAGTCAGCGATATGATCGAAAGCACCAGCCAGCGCATCCAGGAGAGCGGCTGCCGTACTGTGGACGAATTACAGCGCCTGACGTATAATGTAGCTGGCTTTAGCGAGGAAATTCACCGGCGCAACCGCCAGCTCAAAGATTTCTTGTATGCAAAACTCTATCGCCATCCGCGCGTCATTCGGATGGCTGTTAAAGCAGAAAGAACCATCACGGAGCTTTTCAACGCCTATCTTTCCGAACCCACAATCCTGCCCTGGCACATCCAGGAGCAGATCGAAGAGCGTGGTCTGGAACAAACCGTGGGCGATTACATCGCCGGCATGACCGACCGCTTCGCTGTTGAAGAATATGACCGGCTCTTCAACCCCTTGTCATTACCATGACATTGAGCATTCAACTGGCCGTGAGGCCCTCAGTTTAGCAGCTTACAAATGGAGTAAGACATGCAAGAAGTTTCATATTTAACCGCCGAAGGCGCTCGCCGCCTGAAAGAAGAACTTGAACACCTGAAAACCGATGCCCGCGAAGACCTCGCCCGGCGTCTGCGCATCGCCATCGAGCAGGGGGACCTGTCCGAAAACGCAGACTACACCGCCGCCAAAGAAGAGCAGGCATTTCTGGAAGGCCGCATCCTGGAACTGGAAGCCACGGTGAAAAACGCCCAGATCATTGACGAGATGAAAGTGAACAAGAACGTGGTCAGCATTGGCAGTCATGTCACCGTCAAGGAAGACGGCTACCCCGAAGAGACTTATTTCATGGTCGGCCCCAAAGAAGCGGATCCGGTCAATGGCCGCATCTCGTATAAATCCCCGATCGGCGAAGCCCTCCTCGGCCATAAAAAAGGCGACGTTATCAGAATTGAAACCCCCGATGGTGATATTCAACTAACCATCGTCGAGATCAGCTAATTTGCAGGAGAATACCATGCACACAGTCGAAATCAAGCCAGGCATCTTCTGGGTGGGCGTCAATGACCATCAAACCGATTACTTCGAAGGCCTCTGGCCGATCATCGATGAGGGCATTTCTTATAATTCATACCTGATCAAGGATGAGAAAAACGCCATCATCGACCTGGCCAAAGAATTGACCACCGAAGAACTTTTTAACCAAATCCAGGAAAAGATCAGCCTTTCTGACCTCGATTATCTGGTCATCAATCACATCGAGCCAGACCACTCCGGTGCAATTCCAGCGCTACTGAAGCTTGCCCCCAACCTCACCCTGGTTGGCACCCAAAAGACGCAAAATATGCTCACATGCTTTTACGGGATCGAAACTGAGAAATTTTTGGTTGCCAATGATGGCGACGAACTTTCACTGGGCAGACACACCTTGAAATTCATCAGCACTCCCAACGTGCATTGGCCCGAAACCATGATGACCTACGAAACCAGCGAACAAATCCTCTTTAGCTGTGATGCCTTTGGCTCCTATGGCGCTTTGCAGGGCGGCATCTTTGACGATGAAGTCCAGAACAAGGATTTTTACATTCAGGAAGCCCAGCGCTACTACGCCAATATCGTCAGTCTGTTCAAGAAAGCTGTCATCAGCGCCATTAAAAAACTGGCCGATCTGCCGGTCAAGATCATTGCCCCCTCCCACGGCCTCGTGTGGCGCAAAAACCCCGGTGAGATCGTCGAACTATATAAGCAGTGGTCCGAATACTGCATCAGCAGTTTTCCCCGCCCTGCCGGCATCGTCATGCTGGTCGGCTCCATGTATGGCAACACCCAACAGCTCGCCGAGGCAGTCGCCCAGGGAATAGCTGACGACAACGTTCCCCTGAAAATGATCGACGTCCTCCGCACCCATGCCAGCCACATCCTCTCGGATGTGATGGTGAACGAAGGTCTCATCATCGGCGCCCCCACCTATGAAGGCGTACTCTACCCCCCGATGGCCCACACCCTCAGTGAACTGGCGCACAAGCGCTTTGCCAGCGAACGCACCGTGGCCCGCTTTGGCAGCTACGGCTGGAACGCTGGCGGCTTGCGTGAATTCGACACCATCACCGCCTGCCTGCGTTGGGAGATCTTTGACACCCTCGAGTTCTGCGGCGGCGCAACCGATGATGAACTGGCAAAAGCCCGTGCCTTCGGCGCAGCCTACGCCCGCCTCATCAAGCAAAAATCTTCCTGACCCAAACACACAATAGAAAAACTTCCGCAGGAAATTGCTGCGGAAGTCTTTTGTTTTTCCTAATCCCTATTCCCGAATCCCCAAATACCCGCCCAATAAAAAAAGCTCCCCATGTAAATGAGGAGCTTTTGAACTTCAATCATTCGTGTACCAGGCGCTATTCCTTCGGCCACACCGCCAATTCAATCGTGATATGGTCGAAATAACTCTTATCGGGCAGCGCCCCGGAAGCATATTCCATATCCACCACCCGGGCGGCCAGCAGCAGAGTCGCCGTCTCCAGGTCCACCTGGTCGCCAATCCTGGCCATGACCGGGTCACCTTTAGCAGACAACTTCTGGCGCAGTTCACTATCCCCAAAACCGTTTTCGCTCATGATGACCTTCGTCACGGTTTGAATGTCATTCTTGTCAAATAACCACACCTCTAGCGCAGTCACCTTCTTGGGATCCCCAACGCCAATCGTCTCTGACACACCAACGCCGCACTCACCCAGGAACTCACCTGCCGGTGAATCAATGCTGAACGAATCGTCATAAAAATTATTCCCCAGCTTGTATGTCGTCATGAACTGGGCAATCGGTACATCGTATCCATCCGCAGCAAAATCGGTTTTGTCTGCTTCCCGATTCATGCGCTGTGATTCAGACATCGCTGTTGGCTTGTCTGACTTGCCGCCTTTTTTGCGGATCAGCAGGAAAAACACCAGCCCGCCAACCACCACCAGGCCGAGGCCGCACACCGAAATGATCAACAGCCGCAGATTAATCCCGCCTTTTTCCGCCGGCGTTTCATCACCGGCAGGCAGCACGTCAGAGATATCAGCAGTCACCAATTCAGCAAAGGTATTGACTAACTGCACATCCATTTCCGGGTCTGTGCGCAACTGATTCAGAACTGCTTCGCCACCTTCTCCCAGTGAATCCCAACGGGCCAGGGCCTTATCAATATCCCTTGTTTTCTCAAAAGACTGGATCGTCATCTTCAGCCATTCGGTTTGCAAATCACTCCGCAAATGCCGGGCTTCGCCGTCAACATAGGACACCGGCCACAGACCCCAGCCAATGGCAAACCAGCCAATCAGCAGGCCGATTACAAGACCAACACCAGCCGGAATCAAGTTTTCCTTCGTTAAATATTGCTTTATTTTATCCATGACCAATGCTCCTCGTCTCATCCATTTTTGCCCGGTGCAGGTGTGTAAACATACACACTTGATTCTATTTTAGAACAAATTTCACAATTACGCAACCAGACAGGAAATAATGTTCAAACAAAAAACATCCACAACATGCTCTGCTGTGGATGTTGCAAGGACTATGCCTGTTCTTTTTGGATCTGCCGGACTTGTTCAAGCAAAAATGCCTCTTCGCAATCCAGACATTGTACTTCCCGCTTGTTCTGGATGACCAGCATTCCTTTACAATTTGGGCACGGCTCAGGGATGGGCATCTTCCAGGAAGTGAAGTCGCATTCCGGGTAATTGGAACAGCCATAGAACACCCGCCCTTTGCGTGTTCGGCGCTTGACAATTTCGCCGTCATCGCATTTGGGGCAATGCACGCCGATCTTCTCCAGCCATGGCTCTGTGTAGCGGCATTCCGGGAAATTGCTGCAACTGATGAATTTACCAAACCGTCCCCAGCGGATCACCAGATCATGCCCGCATTTGGGGCAATCGCGGCCAACTTTTTCAAGCTCGGCTTTCGTCTCTGGCATTTCTTTACGGGCATGTTCCAGTTCTGGTGAAAACTTGTCATAAAACTCAGAAACGACCTGCACCCATTCCTTCTCACCGCCAGCGATGCCATCCAGTTCCTCTTCCATGCTCGCCGAAAATCCTGTGTTGATAATATCTTCAAAATATTGCACCAGCAAATCATTCACCAAAATCCCCGTCTCAGTCGGGAACAGGCGCTTGTTTTCTTTGTAGGCATAGCCGCGATCCTGAATTGTTGACAAAATCGAAGCGTATGTCGACGGGCGGCCAATACCGTGCTCTTCCAGCGTCGCAACCAGACTGGCATCGGTAAAACGCGCCGGAGGCTGAGTAAAATGCTGTTCAGGGATCAGGTTGATCAGATTTTGGCGTTGTCCCTCTTCCAGGCCGGAAGGAATTTCATCATATCCGTTTCCATTGTCATTTTCATTTTCCGACTTGTCGTCACTCTTTACATCGGCAAATACTACCAGGAAACCGGCAAACCGCATCGTCGAACCCGAAGTGCGCAGTTTATACTGATGCGCTGCCCCATCTGCGTCAATTTCGATGGTCAGGGTATCAAAAACTGCCGGGGCCATTTGCGAAGCCATAAAGCCCTGCCAGATCAACTGGTACAAGCGGTACTGGTCACGCGTCAAGTGACCTTTGATTGCTTTTGGCTCTCGCAGCACCGAGGTCGGGCGGATCGCTTCATGTGCTTCCTGCGCCGATTTGGCGCTCGTCTTAAAAATATTCGGCTTCTCAGGCACATATGCTTTGCCATAATGGTCAAGAATATATTTTCGTGCCTGTCCGGCAGCTTCCTTGGCGATATTCGTCGAATCAGTACGCATATAGGTAATCAAACCCGTTTGGCCGCCATCCCCCACATCAATCCCCTCGTACAATTGCTGGGCCAGCGCCATCGTGCGTTTGGCAGTGTAACCCAAACGACGTGAAGCTTGCTGCTGCAAGGTACTGGTGATGAACGGCGCATTAGGATTACGATTGCGCACCCCGCGTTTGATCTTCGCAATCTCGTACTTTGCCGCTTCCATGTCCTTGAGGATGTCCTGGATCGATTCCTCCGTGGGCAGGGAAGCCTCTTCTCCATCAATCCGCGTCAACCGCGCAAGATAATCTTCTTTACCGCCTTCTGCGCGCAGCTTCGCCTTGATCGTCCAGTATTCCACCGGCTCAAAGGCATCAATTTCCCGCTCGCGCTCCACCACCAGCCGCAGGGCAACCGATTGCACGCGCCCCGCCGAAAGCCGGCTGCGCACTTTCTGCCACAACAACGGGCTGATCCCATACCCCACCAGCCGGTCCAGAATGCGGCGCGCCTGCTGCGCATCCACCATCTGCATATCCAGCTCTTTGGGATGATTGAAAGACTCTTCAATCGCATTCTTGGTAATCTCGTGGAATACCACCCGTTTGGTACGTTCCGGCTCCATTTCAGCGGCTTCCAGCAAATGCCAGGCAATCGCCTCACCTTCGCGGTCAGGGTCAGTCGCCAGGTAAATTTCCTCCGCCTTTTTCGCGTCCGCTTTCAATTCTTTTACAATCGGGCGTTTTTCATTCGGCACACGGTACTTGGGCGTGAAATCATTTTCCACATCCACTGACAGGGAAGAGCGCAGCAAATCGCGCACATGCCCCACCGATGCCTTAACCGTATAACCCTTGCCCAAAAACCGCCCCACGGTACGCGCCTTGGCTGGCGATTCAACAATCACCAGTTTCCCGCTGCGTTTTGCCCGGCTGCGCTCTTTCTTCGGCGGCGGTGTCATTCCCTTATGTGCCTCCGTATTCCCGATGCGCACCATTCTGGTACCGCATTCCGGGCAGGTGCCGCGGGTAATCGGCGCGCCTGAAACATTAAAATCAGGCTTCAGATTCTCCATTTCACGTTTTTCTTTACATTTTACGCAATATGCTTCCAAGCTATTCTCCTACAAATAACGCTTCCAGTCTGATGTTTTGAAAGCATTGACCAATTCACGAACCTTCTGGGCATCACGGCGAGGACAAATCAGAATAACATCCCCTGTGTCCACCACAATGTGATCCCGTACGCCGATCGTCACAATTGCACGATCCGTAGCGTTGCCAAAAATTAGTGATGATTCCGTTTCCAGGCCATAGTGCCTGGTTTGAACAACGATATTTCCATTTTCATCAGCAGGCAGAACGTCAAATAACGAGTCCCAACTGCCCACATCATTCCAGCCCAAATTTGCCGCAGGCAGCACCGCCACCTGGGCAGCATGTTCCATAATACCATAATCAATCGTCTGGGGCTGAATCGTCGGCCACACTTCCTGCAGCGCCATGTTTTCCGTATGCGCTTCCCAGGTCTCTGAAATTTCAGCCAGTTTACCAGCCAAATCAGGCATTAAGCCGCGAATCTCTTCCAGAATCCGGTCAACCCGCCAGATAAACATCCCCGAATTCCAGTAATGGTCACCACTGGCAATCATTTCTTCAGCTTTTTCAGCATCGGGCTTTTCTTTAAAGCGCAGGGCATGGTATGCGGTCACCCCGCGAAATTTCCCCAACTCCTGGCCGCTTTGCACATACCCATATCCAGTTGCCGGATAAGTCGGTACAATCCCCAGCGTGACCAGATTGCCGCGTTGGGCCACATCATTGGCCGCCAGCAGCAAATTCTGGAACATGGGAATATCTTCAATATAATGATCCGCTGTCAGGATCGCCATCGTTGCTTCGGGATCCCGGCGGATCAATTCAATCGCCGCCAGGCCAACCACAGAAGCCGTGCCACGCGGCATCGGCTCCAGCAGGTAATTTTCTGTTGGAATTTCCGGGCATTGTTTCTGCAAACCGGCGGCCTGTTCCGCTACGGTTACCACCAGAATCCTCTCCGCCGGAAAAAGGCCCTCAAGACGGTCAACCGCCAGTTGAAACATGGTGCGGTCGCCAACCAATCGGAGCATTTGCTTCGGGGTTTCCCTGCGCGAAAGCGGCCACAATCGCGTTCCGCCGCCGCCGGCCATGATCACTGCATAAAAATGATTTGACATGTTAGTCCTCACTCCTGTTTCCAGTTTCATAGACAGCCCGCACTTCACGCGCCATCACATACTGCATACCGCCTACCTGGCGTACTACCCCTTTCAATTCCAGCATCGTCAACGCCGCTGATACTTTCTGTACCGAATACCCTGCCGCCCGGCTCAACTCATCCACGTGAACAGGCTCAGTCCGCAGGATTTCAATCAACTTTGCTTCCACTTCATCCGATGGGATCACGTGCCGGGCAGCCCGGTATTCCTGAATTTGCTGCAAATTCAGGGCTTCCAGCACATCCTTCGGCTGCAGCAAAGGCCTTGCCCCATCCTGAATCAACTGGTTTGTACCAATGCTTTGCGGAGCATGCACATTTCCCGGGATAGCGAATACATCCCGCCCCTGATCTGCTGCGAATTTTGCCGTGATCAACGCCCCGCTTTTCTTCCCTGCCTCCACCACGATCACCGCCAGCGAAAGCCCGGAGATAATCCGGTTACGGGGCGGAAAATTAACGCCCTCCGGCGGGGTACCGGGCGCATAATCGCTGATTACCGCGCCATTCGCACAGATTTCATCGGCCAGATTACGGTGTTCAGGCGGATAAATGTGGTCCACGCCACTCCCCAATACAGCAATGCTGCGTCCGCCAGCCGCCAGGGCCGCCTTATGCGCCAGCCCATCCACGCCGCGAGCCAGACCGCTCACCACCGTGATCCCGTTGCCTGCCAGGTATCCCGCCAATTCTTCTGCCATCTGGCGGCCGTACGCTGTCACCCGCCGCGTGCCCACAATCGCCACGGCCCACTCATCTTCCAGCGTCAAATCGCCGCGCACATACAATACCGGCGGCGGCTGGTCAATTTCTTTTAAACGTCGGGGGTATTCCTTGCTTTCCCAGGTGAGTATCTGGATGTTTTTGGAGAGGATCTTCTCCAATTCAGCTTCGAGATCCACTTTGCCGCGTACGCGTACCAGGTTCTCGATCACCTTGCTGCTCAATCCGGCGGCTTGAAAGGCCTCAGGCGGTGATTGCCACGCAATTTCCAGACTGCCAAAATAGTTTAACAACCCCTGCAAACGAACAGACCCAATTCCCTTGACCAGATTAAACCCCAACCAGTATGCTCTTGGATCCATACTTCCCCGCTAATACCAGTCCATTGGACGGACAATCATCTTTCCGTTATCCGTGTCAATTTCCAGCACAACCGCATCAATAGCAGGCAGCAGCAATTCCTGTCCTTCCGCTGTGTGCACCACATACACATCATTCGCGCCAGTCACCAGCACCTGCTCCAGCACGCCCAATTCTTGCCCGGCCTCATCCTCTACCCGCAAACCAATCAATTCATGGTGATAAAATTCGCCCTCTGGCAGTTCCGGCAGCGCATCTGCCTGCACGTACACCATCTGATTACGGTATTCACCGGCCTCTTCTCTCGTCTCCACGCCAGCAAGACTGATCAAAAGTTCCGGGTCATGGCGGCGTAGTGCCACAATCTCAACAGGCTGGTGGGCTTCTCCCACCAATACCACTTTCCCCGGCAGCAGTCGCTCAGGAAAATCAGTGAGCACATCCATCAATATTTCACCATAAATGCCGTGCGGGCGGCGCAGCTTGCCAACCACCAGGAACAAAGGCTCGCCCTCACCGGGCGAGCCTGTTTCATTCTTTTTCCGGCCAGGTGACATCCTTCGATGTCTACTCATCGCGGCTCCGAAATCTCCAGATTGACTTGTTTTCCTTCATGAGCAGCGGCTACACGCAATAATACGCGCGTTGAATTTGCCACGCGCCCGCCTTTGCCAATTACTCTGCCCATGTCATTCTTCGAGACATGTAATTCCAGGTATACGCGGTTTCCAGAACGACGTTCTTTAACACGTACTTCAGCAGGACTATCTACCAGCGAACACGCTATATATTCAACCAGTTCTTTCACGGTACATCCTTTCCCTGATCGCCAATCAAATCAACAGACAAAACAGATTCAGCAATTATGCTGCAGGGGCATCCCGGCGAGTGCGGGGATCGACGTTGCGTTCCTCGTAGAGTTTTTCGGCTTCTGCAACCAAAATTTCAACATCTTCACCAGCCTTGAAGCGCTCATAGCGTTCCGGCAGACCAACGGTGTTGAAAAGTTTCACGACGGAGTCGCTCGGCTGGGCGCCTTTGCTCATCCAATCGTAAATCCGGTCTTCCTTGAGCACGATTGTGGAAGGCTCCGTGCGGGGGTTGTAATGTCCCAAAATTTCAAGAAATCGCCCGTCGCGGGGGGATTCTTTGTCAGCCGCTACCACACGATAGCTGGCCTGATGGCGTGAGCCTGTCCGACGTAATCGAATACGAACCATGGTACCTTTACTCCTTCTTATCTAGTATCAAAATTTGACAAACAGTGTCACCTTTGGTTTTCTGCTCTGACGAGGGGCGGCGTTGAAGGGGACGCCTGCCAAACCATCAAACTTTCAGGTTATCCAAATAAACCGGCCAGACCGCGTCCGCCCGTTTTTTTGATCTTTTTCATCATCGTCTGCATCTCGCGAAACTGTTTCAGCAGACGGTTGACATCCTGTACATCTGTGCCTGAACCGGCAGCAATCCTGCGCCTCCGGCTGGCATTCAATATGCGCGGGTCGCGGCGCTCGGCAATCGTCATTGAATTGAGAATTGCCTCGCTCTGCCTGAGCTGCCATTCAGCATCCTGCGGATCAATCTGCCGGGCGGCTGCACCCATCCCGCCAGGGAGCATATCCATCACCTGCGATAAAGGACCCATCTTGCGCATCTGGCGCAATTGATCCTGAAAATCTTCCAGAGTAATCTTACCAGATAACATGCGTTCCGCGGTAGCCATTGCTTCATCCTGGTCAAGGTTAGCCTCTGCTTTTTCAATCAGGCCAATCATATCACCCATTCCGAGGATGCGTGATGCCAGCCGCCCTGGATCGTATGTTTCCAAAGCATCGGTGCGTTCACCCGTGCCAAGGAACTTGATCGGCACCCCGGTCACACTGCGGATCGAAATCGCTGCACCGCCGCGAGAATCACCATCCATCTTGGTCAGGATCAGGCCGGTCAGCGACACTGCATCGCGGAATCCTTCCGCAATCCCCAGTGCTTCCTGACCGATCATCGCATCAATTACCAGCAAAATTTCAGCAGCCGGCAGCCTGGCCTGCATCGAGCGCAGCTCCGTCATCAAATCCTCGGCAAGCTGTGAACGACCAGCCGTATCAATGATCACCACCGAAGTGCCGTCTTTTTGTGCCTGTTTGTACGCTTCCTGAGCCAGTTTGACGGGCGCAGCACCCTCGCGGGTGTACACCGGTACGCCAACCTGCTCGCCCAGCATTTGCAGCTGCTTAATCGCTGCCGGACGGTAGGGGTCGGCCGCGGCCAGCAGCACACGTTCGCCCTGCCCACGCAGCAAGCGGGCCAACTTCGCCGCCGCCGTCGTTTTACCAGAGCCTTGCAAACCCACCAGCAGGATCACATGCGGTTTGGCCCCGCTCAAATCCAGTTTGGCGGGTTCCCCCAGCGTGGCAATCAATTCTTCGTTGACGATCTTGATCACCTGCTGCGCGGGGTTTAACGCCCGCGACACTTCATGACCAATAGCGCGTTCCCGCACCCGCTTCACAAAATCTTTGACCACACTGTAATGAACGTCCGCTTCCAGCAGCGCCATCCGCACTTCGCGCATCGCAGCATCAACATCCGCCTCCGAGAGTTTTCCCCGGCGGCGCAGGTTTTGGAAGACGTCATTCAGTCGATTGCTAAGTGATTCAAACACAAGACTCTCTTCTTTTCATGAGAATAGACACCATACAGCCCTTTGCAAAACAGGGCTGATGCGCACGTGATTTTAGCTTGAATAACACAAACGGTCAAGGGATATCTCCCTGTTTCCCGATTACCGGATTGACGAATTACCAAATTGACTAATCCCTGATCTCCTACTATAATTTTTCTGACCATTTCACCACTCATCCATTTCACCGCGCGCTTCCACGAAAAAAGGATCTGCCCCATGAAAAATATTCCCTCCATTGGTGTACAAATTGCTGATATTCTCCTTCCCAAAAAGACGATTGACCCCGGAAAATGGGCGGTCATCGCCTGCGACCAGTTCACCTCCGAACCGGAATACTGGCACGCCGTCGAAAAGCATGTCGGCGATTCCCCCTCCACCCTCAACCTCATCCTCCCGGAGGTCTATCTTGAAAAAGCGGACACCCGCGATCGTGCCCGGATCACCCAGCGGACCATGCAGGAATATCTGGATGGGGGGTTACTTGAATCCCGCGAAGGCTTCATCCTGGTGCGCCGCACCGTCGAAGGCAAAACCCGCCACGGCCTGATGCTCGCCCTCGATCTGGAACGCTATGACTTCAACAAAGGCTCGCACAGCCTGATCCGCGCCACCGAAGGCACCATCGTTGACCGTCTGCCCCCGCGCATCAAGATCCGTGAAGGCGCTGCCCTCGAACTGCCCCATATCCTCGTCCTGATTGACGATCCACAGCGCACCGTCATCGAACCCCTCGCCGCCAACACCGGCCAGCTCGAGAAACTTTATGACTTTGATCTCATGCTGGGCAGCGGCCATCTCGAAGGGTACGCTATCAACGACAGCGATACCGAACAGGACATCATTTCTGCCCTTGAAGAACTGGCTGATCCCGCCGCTTTCCGCCAGAAATACGATGTCGGCGAAGACCAGGATGTTCTCCTCTTCGCCATGGGCGATGGCAACCACTCCCTGGCGACCGCCAAGGCCATCTGGGAAAAGATTAAGGCCGAGGTCGGCATGGATCACCCCGCCCGCTACGCCCTGGTCGAGATCGAAAACGTCCATGACGAAGGGCTCGAATTTGAACCCATCCACCGCGTCATCTTTCACCTTAAATCTGACCTGATTGCCGACCTGAAAACCGCTTTTGGCGGCAGCCTGCGGTTGGTGGATTGTGACAGCAAACAACAAATGATCGCCCTCGTCGATAACCAGACCGATGCTGGTGAACAGGCCATCGGCCTGATTACCCCCGCCGGATTCCAGGTGGCCTACATTCGTAACCCCGCCTTCAACCTGCCCGTCGGCACCATTCAGGACTTCCTGGACGTCTGGCTGAAAGCCGGCAAAGGTGAAAATATCGACTACGTCCACGGCGAAGATGTTGTCACCCGTCTCGGCAGTCAACCCGGCAACGCCGGTATCTACCTGCCCGGGATGGACAAAAGCGACCTCTTCAAAACCGTGATCCTCGACGGCGCCCTGCCCCGCAAAACCTTCTCCATGGGCGAAGCCCGTGAAAAACGCTTCTACATGGAATGCCGCAAGATCGTTCAATAAAACCAAACAATTGTAGTAACGACTTTAGTCGTTATCTCTATGCCAAAACCCAGCCCCTTTCCTGCACCATTCCCTCAGAAAAGGGGATTTTCTTTCTGTTTTTCGGCTCGCTGTCATATCCTCCACTTTGCCCATCAATCCGCATTCAAATTCACCTGATACTGATCACAAATTGCCTGATTGCCTGATTCCTTCCTCCCGATAAAAGGTATAATTCCTGTATCAAACTACAGGAGACCCTCTTGAAACCTGCCCGCCGGCTGATCCTCACCCTCTGCTTCGCCCTGGCCGCCTGCACCCCGCAGGCCGCTGCCCCCGCGCCGGCACCCACCCAGCCAGCCGCCACCCTGCCTCCTTCCACAGCCACCGCGCAGCCCACACCCACCCCGCAGCCCCCACCCACCGAAACCCCGACGCCAACCCCCGTTCCCCATCTCACCGAAATATGCTCCCCGCTTGAAGGGTTTGAGCTGGCTGATCTGCCAGCCCTCCTGGTCAATCCCTATGATCCGCCTCTTCCCGGTATGGACGATGGCCACCATGGCGCCGATTTCGCTTTTTGGACCAGTCCCGCCCTGGGACTGTATCAAATGAAGGGCCTGCCCATCCATGCAGTTCTCGAAGGCACGGTGGTCACCATTAACCGTGACATTGATCCCTATGGTTATACGGTCATCATCGAGACGCCCCTGGAGAAGATTCCCCCCGAATGGCAGGATGCCTGGCAGCTTTCACCCCCGGCCCCTCTGCAGGCCCCGCCTTCAGCACTGACCTGCCCGCAGGGAGATGTCCCGGCCGCCTGGGAAACCAGTTCGCTTTCCATTTATTCTCTCTACGCGCACATGGATCAGCCTCCCGCCGTCCAGCCCGGCCAGACCATTGAATGCGGTCAGACGATTGGCGTGGTAGGTACCACCGGCTTGTCCGTCAATGACCACCTTCACTTTGAAGTCCGCCTTGGCCCGGCTGGCACGCAATTTGCCAGCCTCGGTCATTACGACACCGCCACCAGCGAAGCAGAACGGCACAATTACTGCACCTGGCGGATCAGCGGGTGGTTTCAACTGGTTGACCCCACCCTGATCTTAACGACACAATAACCTCCCCCGGGGTGCCCCGAAGCACCAGTGCTTTGTCCCCCTTGTCAAAGAACGACAGGCGGATTGGGACGGTCGCTCACGTTTCACAGACAAAATCTACAACATTGTAGTACCCCCACTCCTCTGCGGCTTTACCTGAAACAAAAGGGTTACCTGTATAATAAGGACTGATGAACACAGATATTGACTCCCTCCCCCCGCCTAAAGACCGGCGTAATATCATCATTGCCATCCTCATCGGACTTGTAATCCTTGTGTCCGCGCTGGCCGCTTTGATTTTCTTCAACAACCCTCCGCCTGCGTCCCAAACTGCCACCCAGGCCACCGCCAGCGTCACGGCCATTGACCTGTCTACTGCTGTGCCCCTTGTTGAACCGCATATCGAGCTGGGATATCCCCCCTTGCCCACCCTGCCAGCCGGCAGCTCCCTGCAAGACTCCCTCAGCCACAGCGGTCTGCTCGTCCTCTCCATGGCCGACGGCTATCACAATCATCTGTTCGCCTACCATCCCCAATTTCTGCCCCTCACCCGCCTCACTGCCGCCCCCTATGATGACATCACCCCCGCCGTCAGCCCGGATGGCAGCCGCATCGCCTTTGCCTCCCGCCGCAATGGTTTCTGGGACCTCTACCTGCTGGAACTGCCCGATGGCGAACTGACCCGGTTGACCGACACCCCCGCCTATGACGGCGCACCTTCCTGGTCGCCGGACGGGAAATGGCTGGCCTATGAAACCTATGCGAATGGCAACCTCGATATCATGCTCCTCGCCGTGGACCGCCCCGCCAATGCCCCCATCCGCATCACCGACCACCCCGCCGCCGACTATGCCCCCGCCTGGTCGCCCGCCGGCAGAAGCCTGGCTTTCATCTCCCAGCGCAGCGGAGAACCGGATGTCTGGCTGGTTGACCTGGACAAGAACGCCGATCAGTTCACCGACCTTAGCGCTACCCCGGCCGCCCAGGAAGACCATCCCAAATGGTCGCCCGATGGCCGTTATCTGGTGTGGGGGGCTGCCGCCGAAGGCGGACACAACCTTTATCTATGGGATTCGCAGACCCCGGACAGCGCCCCCGTTCAGCTGGGCGCAGGGTACCTGCCTGTCTGGAGTCCCCAGGGCGACACCCTTGCCGCCGGCATGATCGGTGCCAACGAAACCACCCTCGGCGGCTATAACCTGCGCCAGCGGGCCCTCGCCTTTCCCGCCGAGCGCCTGCCTGGCCGCCTGTTTGGCCTCGACTGGGCCTCCGGTGACTTCGCTGCCAATTTGCTCGCCATGCCGCTCCCCGAAGACGCTGCCCATCCCATCCCCCTGCTGTGGAGCCCCGCCCTGAGTGCTGACCCGCTCCCGCCGGACGGCCGCTACGGCATCGTCAAACTACAGGACGTTACCGTCCCCCATCCCTACCTCGTCGATCTCGCGGACGAATCCTTCGACGAATTACGAAAATTCACCGCCCTCCAATCCGGCTGGGACTTCCTTTCCAGCCTGGAGAACGCCTATTTACCCCTGTCTGAACCTCCCACCCTCGCCGCCCAGCAAAACTGGCTCTTCACCGGGCGCGCCTTCGCGTTTAACCCCGTCCCCCTTAACGCCGGTTTCATCTCCCTGGTCCGCGAACCAATCAACGGGCAGACCTACTGGCGCGTCTACCTGAAAACCCGCTATCAGGACGGCTCGCAGGGCCTGCCTCTCACCAGTCCCGTTTGGGATATCAACGCCCGCTACAATGAAAACCCCGTTTCCTACGAACAGGGCGGCCTGCCGCAAACGGCTCCTGCCGGTTACTGGGTCGACTTCACCGACCTCGCCGCCCGCTACAACTGGGACCGCCTGCCCGCCCAGCTCAACTGGCGCACCTTCATCAATGCCGCCCGTTTCAACCAGTTCGTCCTCACCGGCGGCCTCACCTGGCACCAGGCAATGGCGGAAATCTTCCCGCCAGAGGCCCTGATCACGCCCACATCCGTGCCCTCTCTCACCCCGCTGCCCTCCTCCACGCCCAAAGACACCAACTGGCACTTCTATACCGTCACCCCCACTTTCCAGCCTACACCTACGCCCATCCCCCGTCCTACCTGGACGCCGCTGCCATGATTTTCCGAAAAACCACCCTCTCTTTTTGGCTTGTCTTGATCATCCTGTCCGCCTGTACCCCGGCCCCTGACGCGCAGCCAGAAGCCGCACAGCCCGGGCCTCCGCAAGAGACCCGGATTGCGGTTATCGCGGCCACCCTGTCTGCCGAGGTCAGCACAGCCGCCCAGGCGACCCCGCCTGCGCCTGCTGATGTACTTCCCATCCCCCTCACCCTCGACAACCTGGCCGCCGAAGAAGCCCCCATCCGCTACACCTTCCCCATCCCCGAACAGGAACCTGTTTCCCTGTGGCGCCCTCCCCTTTACGACACCCCCTGGGCGCTCACCCCCCATGACCATTTCTACTTCGCCCGCCCGGTTGCCGCCGATGAGGTCAACTGGCCGCTGGATAATTACCGCTACGGCGCGCAGTTCCCCGGCCTGCCAGATGTGATCCACACCGGTGCGGATTTTCCTGCCCCGCGCAACACGCCCATCCTCGCCGCCGGTCCGGGCGTCATCATGTGGGCTGGCTGGGACCTCTTCGACCGCCAGTTGGCCCCCTCCGAAGACCCCTACGGCATTGCCGTCGCCATCAAACACGATTTTGGCTATCAGGACCGCCGCCTGTACACTGTCTATGCGCATATGGACCGCGTGGATGTCGTCCCCGGACAGCGCGTCGAAACCGGTGACCCATTGGGCATCATCGGCACCACCGGTTTCACCACCGGCCCCCACGTCCATTTCGAAGTGCGCATCGAAACCGGCGGGTTCTTTGCCAGCCGCAACCCCGAACTGTGGATGGCGCCCCCCCAGGGATGGGGCGTGCTTGCCGGCAGATTGATGAATACCAACGGTTCGCTGCTCAAAGGCCATTCCCTCTATGTGCGCAGCCTGCAAACCAACGAAAGGCGTACCATCCACAGCTACAGCAGCACCACAAAAGTAACCGGAGACGATTATTACCAGGAAAACCTGGCCCTTTCAGACCTCCCGGCCGGAGACTATGAACTCAGCATCGAATATGAGGAAGGCACCTGGTTCTCTACCCAGATCACCATCCAACCTGGCGCTGTCTCCTACTTCAGCTTCCGCGGAGACAAAGGCTTCAGCCTCAATCCGCCCGCATCTCCCGACGCAGAAGACCTGCTCAATCCAGCCCCCTGATTTTTG
>Ga0334887_1002176_pt1 | contig 22648 bp, 19 predicted proteins | sample GraSluR1_MG_10_FD_207217 | JGI IMG/M metagenome (GOLD analysis project Ga0334887, IMG submission 207217) | Sludge microbial communities from methane-producing bioreactor in Wageningen University, Netherlands - Granular Sludge_18_07-R1 | ecosystem: Engineered > Bioreactor > Anaerobic >...
GCCCGAGCTACCGGCTGAAAGACCACGTGAAGCCCAAGGGAGGTGAGGCCATGGCGTGACCGACAGGCAATCTTGACCTACACATCACGCCGTACGTGAAACGACATATGGACTTGACCACCGACACAGGGGCATAGGCGGACTTGTGCGGGTACTTTCGAGGAGGGCGTCTTCTCGATAGAATCACTACGGTTACTGGGTAATCGTCTCAGGGTATAGGGCTCAGCATGATGGAAACAAACGCGCAAAGAGCGGAGGGTCGACATGGTTCCTAGCTCCATCCTCGTACCGACTGATGGGTCGGGCCCGGCAAAGGCGGCCGAGGTGTTTGCGGCCGAACTCGCCGGCCTCATGGGCAACGCCGAGGTGAGGCTCATCAACGTGATTCCCATGACGTGCGTGGGCGATATCGTTGACTACACGGCTGAGAACGTGGTCAAGATCAAGGGACTGAACTACCGGGCCTGCACCCTGGAAGAGAGTGAAGCGGCTCAGAGAGTGCTCGAAGCGGCCGCGGAGCGGGTGAAGTCCGTTGCCGGTCCAGGCGTTGAGGTCTCCACCAAGGTTGTTGAGGCACCCTCCCCCGCGGGAGCCATCGTCGAGGAAGCTCAGTCCGAGAGGGCGTGCGGTCTCATCGTCATGGGTAACCGTGGCCTCGGCGGCTTCGGAAGCCTCGTGCTGGGTTCGGTGAGCACGCAGGTGCTGCATGGAGCCCAGTGCCCCGTGGCCATTGTCAAGGAGGAAGCGTGAGGATCCCTCGAGGAGGTGGGGCTCGATGATTCCGACCACGATTCTGGTGCCCGTTGACGGCTCGGCCTCTTCGCAGGCCGCAGAGTTGTTCGCAGCGGAACTGGTCAACCACGGCGGACGCTTCGAGATAGAAGTCGCCACGGTGATCCCCCCACGCACCCTTCCCTATCGCCGGGCCATGGTTCTGGCCCGCACCTCGTCGGAGGAAGACGCGCATCGGGCGGAGGAGCTCCTACGCCAAGCGGCGGGACGCATCCAAGCTCAACTCACCAACGATGATGTCACCGTCGTTGAGCAGTTGGTGGAGGGAGAATCCCCGGCCGAGGCCATCGTGCAGGAGTCACTTGAGGATGGTACCTGCAAGCTCATCATCATGGGTAGTCGCGGCCGGGGTGGCTTCGGTAGCCTTGCCCTCGGTTCCGTGAGCCAACAGGTTCTCTTCGAGGCGAGCTGTCCCGTCATCATTGTGAAAGGCTGACGGGCGCACTTTCCAACAGAGGCGCTTCTGTCTCGACATGGGTGGTTCCGGGCGCACACGTGGTGCCTTCCGGAAACGCGACGGATGGGGACGGTGGTCCTTCCCGGCTGAGGAAGGACCACCGTCCCCTCTTTCAAGCCGTGCCGGCGGGAGGCGAGGGGGCGTGGCTCAGCCGTTGCCGGGTCTTCTGCTGCGCGACAGGCTGTTCTCGATCAGCGCAGCGTACCCGAGAAGACCTGCCAGGCGAGGGCCGACTTCGCCACCAGAGAGAGCAGGATGTACATCTTCTCCCCGTAGAGGTAGTCGCGCCACGGTCCCACCTTCTTGTACTGGAGCACCATGTTGACGGCGAAGGCGTTGAACAGGAGGAAGACGGTGGGGAGGATGAACCACACGAAGGTGGGGATGGAACCACTGAACGACGAGAGGGCGGCGAAGAAGTACCAGGCGATGATCAGCCAGGGAACCACGCCGGCAAAGATACCGCAGTAGAAGGCAGTCCAGTTGGTGCGACCCGTGGCCTGATTGTGGAGCTCCATCATGAGGCCGAAGAGATTCATGCAGGCATTGAGGGCGAAGAGTAGCACCAGGCTGGGCAGGTCGAACATGCTCGAGAGCATGGCGATGATCACAAGCATGAGAGACGAGCTGAGGGCATACTCGAACCAGCGCAGGTAGTTGATGTGCCGGCGCAGGTTGCGGGCGTACCAGGCGAACACTCCGGGCACGGTGACGACGAGATGGGCCACCGCCGAGAGGAGGAAGAAGGCGGCCACCAACGGGCCGAGAGGAACGGAGACGAGCTCCGACAGAAGTGGAGAAGCTTCTTCCCGCAGGGGGTTGTAGCTCAAGAAGGAACTCGTGAGGGAGAGGCGAAAACCGGTGGAGAGGGCCAATACCAGTGCCGCCTGCCCGGCGTGAATGCACCCCATGAAAAGGTTGTACCAGCGCAGGTTGGCTACCTGCTCATTCCACGACTGCGTCTGTAACAGCCCGCCCTCTGTTGTCATTCTTCTCCCTTCCCCGCCTCGTGAGTCGCACAGGTGCAGCGCGGCTGGCGGATCAGGATACCATTAGTCGGCCCTATTCCGGAGGAATTACGTGGAGACGGGGGTGTCGAGAGGTTCAAGGTGCAGGCGCCAACCGGGACTCAGGCTCCGCCGGGGCGGCAGGAACCTCCTGGTGACACCTACCTGTGGGCCGCGAGGGTGGGGTAGGGGTTGATGGCCGCACCGCCCCCCGGGCGTATCTCGAAGTGCAGGTGCACGGATCCGCCCCTCGCGTTGCCGGTATTGCCGGCGTAGGCGATGACCTGACCTGCATTCACTCTGACGCCCGCACGGATGCCGTCGGCTATGCCGTCGAGATGGGCATAGTAGTAGTTGTTGCCGTCGTCGGCCTTCAGCCACAAGGTGATGCCGCCGAGACCCGACTCGGTAGGATTCGTGCGCAGGATGGTGCCGGTGTAGACGGCGACCAGGGGAGTGCCCCGGGCGCAATGGATGTCTGTGCCCTTATGCACCCTGCCGCCCGAGCGGGGGGCGTGCCAGGTGTCGCGGAAGCTGTGAGGACCGGCCACAGGGAATACCCAGCCGCTCGCACCCACATTGACGGCCACCGATGTGGGCCGGCTCGGTGTCGGGCTTGAGGGACGAGCCGTCGTCCGGGTGGACGAGCCGCTCGAATTCGAGCCGTTGCCTGCGCTGGCCGCCGCCTTCTCCCGCTCGGCGCGGGCCTTCTCCTCGGCGATGCGCTGGGCCTCTTCGGCTTTGCGTTGCTGCTCCTGGAGTTCGGCAACGCGGTTTCTGAGCTGGGCGTAGTCGGAGCTTGCCGCCGTGAAGGCGCTCTCTGCCCGCTCGTTGGCGGCTGAGATCTCGGCCACTATCTGTTGCTGTTCAGCCTTCTTCGCCGAGAGCTCGGCTTCGAGTTCGTTGAGCTGGGCCAGCTTGCTCTCCACCTGCCGCAGCACCTTGTTCTCGCCTTGGAGGATGCGGTTCAGGAGGTCGAGCCGGTTCACAATGCTCGTGAAGGAGGTGTTCTCGTCGGAGAAGATTGCTTGGAGGATGGCGAGCTCGCCGTAGGCCCTATCCATATAGGCGCGGCGAAGGCGTTCCTCCAGCTCGTCTTCCATGGTGCCGAGGTCGCTGCGTGTCACTTCGAGCTGCGTCTGCACTTGGGCCACGCGATTGTCGGTGTTGGCCAGGCGGCCAAGGGCTTCATCCTTCTGCGCTGCAAGCTTGTCGAGCTTGGTCTGGAGCGCAGCCATGTCTTTCTTGGCCTGTTCCAGCTGCTTCTTGGCCTGTTCAACACTCTTCTTCGCCTGCTCCACGGTGGAGGCGGAGGCGGAGCTGGGACCGATAAGTGGGGAAAGCGAAGAAGGGGCGAAGGCGACGCCCACATTGAGTGCCAAGGCGCCCACGAGACACCAGCTGACAAGTACGCGGATCGCGCCATGGCGGGTACGTAAGACCCTCTTGCCGTGGCGGTCGCAGCGCGCCGCACGTGTGTGCTTGGGCCACATGGAGTTGCATTGTAGCATTAGGGGGCGACCAAAGCCAGGCGGTAGTGTATGCAGACCACTCGAGGAGGAGGGGCTGACCCAGTTGAATCGGCAGGAGAGTGACCTCCCTGAAGGTACGAGGGCCACGCGTGCATCGTCAGCGGCCATCCCGGTTCCTCGCGTGCTCCTTCTGGTTCAACGTTCATGGTGGCGGCACGATGCCCAGTGGTTCAGGGCGGTCGCTCGGCGCTTCGGCTTGGACGCCGCACACGAGATGAATCTCGAGGCGCTCGAGCGGGCTACGCGGGCGGCGGTCCTCCTCCTACGTAGGGAGGGAGCCATGGGGCTGATGGAAGGCCTGCGCGACCTGGAGCAGGTATTCAGAATGTTGTGGTCCGTGTTTTTTGCTGGAGGGCTCTACCAAGACTCCGAGTTTGTGATAGATGGAGAGGAAGGATACCGGGTAGGAGAGAGCTGCCACGCGTACGAGCAGTTGTGCCGTGGCGATTTGGTGTCGGGCTACGAATGCGGCTGCCGGGCTTTCCACAACGGGGTGAGGAGGGGTCTCGGTGTGGACTTCACCCACGAGATCGTCGAGAGCCTGGTGGGTGGCGATGGGCGATGCCGGGTCTTGTTCCGCATGGCTGCCGTGCCGGAGCCTGGTCCATGTACCCCATAGTCTGTGCGACGCGAAAAGGTCTCGGGCCAACGTGGTTGCCCGGCGGCCGTTGATTCTGGGAGCGGGAAGATGAAGGAACAGGTGACGTTCGGGGCCGGCCCTCGTTTGGAGGGCATACTGGAGGGCTCCGAGGCTGGGTTGAGGCCTGCGGGGGGAGCGGTCGTGGCGCATCCTCACCCCCTGTATGGGGGAACGATGCTGCAGCCGGTCGTCCACCACGTGGCGAAGGCCTGCCGGTCGTCCGGCCTGGTGACGCTCAGATTCAATTTCCGGGGGGTGGGCGGTAGTGAAGGCGACTACGACGGAGAAGCGGAGAAGGATGATGTGCTGGCCGCCTCCTCATATCTCAGAGACCACCTCCCCGCGGGAACCCCGCTGGTGCTCGCCGGGTACTCTTACGGTGCGAGCATGAGTGCGCTGGCCGCCGCGGAAGCTGTTTCTCCAGTGGCCGCCCTGGTGCTCGTGGCCTTTCCTGTCGTCTTTCAGGAGCTCGGTGCTTCGCTCTTCTCTGGTATCGGCCGGTTCAGCGGTCCCACGCTCTCCATCTGCGGTGAGCGCGATGACATCGCACCTCCCGCCAACGTGGCCCGCTTTCTGAGAAATGCGGGTCTCGACCCCGAAGAAGTGGTCATTCCCGGGTGCGACCATCTCTTCGCCGGGGGCCATCGGCGCATCGAGGATGAGGTGGCCGGCTTTCTGAAGAGGCGTGTGCTCACGGCGCCCCCGGCCGAGCGTGGCGGCGCTCGCTCACGATGAGCGCCGGGGTGACCGGAAGGGAGAACGGGTGATGAAAAGTTTCAGCGAGTTCGGGCTCAGCGCTCCCGTCCTCGACGCCGTCGCGAAGATGGGGTTTGCGGAAGCAACTCCCATTCAGGAGAAGGCCATACCGGTGGTTCTTGAGGGCCGGGATCTCGTGGGGCAGGCTCAGGCCGGTACGGGGAAGACGGCTGCGTACGGCATCCCCATAGCCGAGAAGACGAAGGTTGCCTCGTCGGCCGTGCAGGCCGTCGTACTGTGTCCCACCCGCGAACACACCGAACAGGTGGCGGAGGAACTCCACGAGTTGTGTCTCGGTACCGAGCAGAAGGTGTTGCCTCTGCGGGCCGGCCAGCGCCGCGAGCGACAGGTGGAGGCGTTGGCGAAGGGAGCTCACGTGGTGGTCGGCATGCCCTCCCGGGTACGTGACCACCTCGAGCGGGAGACCCTTGATGCGGGTGAGGTACGCCTGGTGGTGATTGACGAGGGCGACATGATGGTCGACCTCGGACAACTTGGGGAGATCGAGCGCATTGTGGCCCACTGCCCCGCCAACGTGCAGCTGCTGGTGTTCTCGGTCACGGTCCCGGAACGCTTGTCGGAACTGATCGACAGCCGGCTCAAGGATCCGGTGCGGGTGAGTGTGGTTGCCGAGACGCTCACCCTCGACGAAACCGAACAGATCTTCTACGAAGTTCCCGAGAGGGAGAAACTGAATACGCTGGCCGCCCTCATCGATCTCGAGGAGGAGAGCGGGTCCACGGTGGTGTTCTGTCGGACGCGGCGCAATGTGGAGAAGGTCACGCGCAAGCTGCGGGCTCTCGGATACGAGGCGGTGGGCCTGCACAGTGACCAATCGCCGGCGGACCGGGAGCGGGTCGCGGCCGCCTTCCGCGAAGCGGGTTCAGGGCTGCTCGTGACCACCGACGTGGCCTTCAGGGGGTTGGAGCTCGGCCCCGTGCAGCGTCTCATCAACTACCACATCCCGCAGGATCCGGCGGCTTACCTCGTGCGGGTGGATCGCATGGGGATAGCGGGCCGGTCGGGGGCGGCGATCACGCTCGTCACCCCGGCCGAGTATTTCGATCTTCTGCGGATTCAGGAGACGACCACGGGTCAGCTCGAGAAGCGGGAGCTTCCCCAAAGAAGCGCGACGGCCGGCACGGGTGAGCGTGGAGATGAACCGTCCGGCGCCGCGGCACCATCTGGTGCCTCGGGCGCCGCCGAACCGCCTGATGCCGCCGAACCCGTCGAACCGTCTGGTGCAGCAGAAACGCCTCGTGGTGATGAAACGCCGACTCCCACGGGGGCCGCCGTCGGCGCAGATGCGTCGGGAAGGGGCCGCCGGACGGGTGCCACGAATCGGATCCCCCAGGACGGGGAGAATCTGGTGGCCGATGTACTCAGGCGTGCCGGGGAGGAGGCCAAGGAAGGGGAGACGGAGGCGGAACGCCTGCAACGCCGTCACGTGCAGAAGGATGTCGCGAAGAAGATCGCCTGGACGGCTCATGAGATCGCGATGCAGGAGGCATGGCGTATCCAAAGGGAGCGTATGGTGCACTCGGTGCACGAGGAGGCGGCCGGTGTTGAGCCGAGGTCCCCCCACGTACCGCCGGGCATCGCCCCGACTCCCGCGGAAGACATGGTGGTCGGTTCCTGGCCCCGGTCATCCCGGTCCGAGGCTCAACGCCTCGTGGAGTTGGAAGAGAGGATCCGCGAGGCGGAGAAACTGGTCGCGGAAACCTTGGCCGAGCGCAGTCCAGCGCTAAGCGCCGAGGAAGAGCAGAGGCTTCTCCGGGCGTTGTACGCTCGCGACCTCTTGCGCGGGCTTCTTGACCGAGCCCAATCTGCGAGCGGAGGCACCGCCGACGTGGAGGGAGCGGCTCGCGGGGAGGCAGAGGGGGTTCCGGCTGGAGCGCCGGGGTCGGATGTAGAGCCAAGGCCGGCTGGGGGGTCCGGGCCGGACGCGGCGTCTTCTCTGCGGCGGGATCTTCTTACGGTTATCGACCACGTCGCTGAGAGCCTGGCTGAGGGCCACGATGTGAGGGTCATGGCCGCCCTCCTCCTCGAGGAGGTGCTCTTGCTGTCGGCGGGGGGCCCATCATCCGGAGCAGGGCAAGATGGTGCTGCTTCGGAGGCTGTTGATCCGGGCGCCCCTGAGCAGGGTATCGCCCCGGCAGCCGGGCCAACCGGCCAACAGGGCAGGCGAACCGGTGGGCAGGGTGAGACGGTGACCGGCCGGTCCGAGGACATGGCCAGACTGTTCGTCTCGATTGGACGAAGACAACGGGTCAGCAAAGAGGAGCTGGAACGATTGCTCAAGGAGACGGGCGGCATCCAGGAGGGTGACATCGGCCGCATAGACCTCCTGCCCCGCTACGCCTTCGTGGAAGTGCGCAGAGCGGTCGCGGATCGCGTGGTGGAGAGAATGAACGACATGCTGTTCCGAGGCCGGGAGATATCCGTGGAGCCGGCGCGGGAGAGGGACCAGGATGAGGGCCCCGGAGCGTCTGAGGTGAAGAAGGATGAGTGAGCCGGCGTGCAGAGAAGTGTCCGTAGGGTGCGCGCATACTCTGCGGGGTATGTGGGTAGAAACAGCGCAGTGAGTTGGGAGCGGTATCATACCCATGTGTGATCCGGCCGATGAGGGCCGCTGCTATTCATGTGGGGCTGCTCTCTACACCGAGCGAGCAAAGGAGGCGCAGGAGTGGAGTTGAAGGGTTCTGAAACCGAGAAGAATCTGATGAGGGCGTTTGCGGGCGAGTCCCAGGCGAGGAGCCGCTATACGTACGCCGCGTCCGTCGCGCGCAAAGAGGGCTTTGTTCAGATTTCGAACATCTTTCTCGAGACCGCCGACAACGAGCGTGCTCATGCCAAGGTATTCTATGATCACCTGCAGGGTGGCATGGTGACGTTCGACGCGACGTATCCCGCCGGGCCGGCCGGGTGCACGGCTGACAACCTGTTGGCGGCTGCGGAGGGCGAGAAGGAGGAGTGGAGCCTTCTATACGCCGGCTTTGCCGAGACGGCGGAGAAGGAGGGCTTCAAGGCGGTTGCAGCTTCCTTCAAGAAGATCGCCGACGTGGAGTCCTATCACGAGCGGCGTTTCCGCAAGCTTCTTGCGAATGTCGAGTCCGACGAGGTCTTCAAGAAGCCTGAGTCGTTGAAGTGGAAGTGCGGGAACTGCGGATATGTGCATGAAGGCGCGGAGGCCCCGGCGACGTGTCCCGCCTGCAAGCACAAGCAGGAGCACTTCGAAGTGTGGGTAGAGGCTTACTAGAATCACTCCTGGGAGCGCACCGGGGCCGTCGGGCGGCCTCGGCGCGCTCCCTGTGTGGCGCCTGCCCCGGGCCGCCGCCACACAGCGCTTACAAACCCCGCACTCGCCTGCGGGCGCGCGGTTCTTCTGTGTGGCGGCCTGAAGTGCGTCGCCAATCTCCACCTTAAGTCCCCTTCAAGGGTTGCGGGTGTGGGCCTACTCTTGGGCCCATGCGCGGTCTTCCTCCAAAACGCCTTCTCTTCTACGCCTTGGCCGGCGTGGTTGTGGTGGCCGTGGGCTTGGTGGGTCTTCTGGGGCGAAACTCGGACGGCGGCGGAGATGCCGTGGCCATGGTGGTCGTGCCTACGTCCGAGGTGGTGTCGACGTCGACCACCGCCACGTCGTTGCCCCCCATATTCGTGCAGGTCTCGGGTGAGGTGCGTGTGCCGGGTGTCTACGAAGTGCCTGCGGGGTCACGGTTGTTCGAGGTGCTGGAGCGAGCGGGCGGGGTTACTTCTGAGGGTGACCCCGAGGCCCTGCCCCTTGCGCAGATGGTCGGCGACGGCGCGAGGGTCGTCGTGCCCAAGAAGGGGGAGGAGCCGGTCCAGGGGGTGGGTGGATCGGTGGACGTGGCGGGCGGAACTGGGTACGGCGCCATGGGCGGGAGCGGTTCCGGACCCGTCTCGCTCAGTATTGCGAGTGCGGCCGAACTCGAGTCACTCCCCGGCATCGGCCCGGTGACGGCCGGCAGGATCATCGCCTACCGTGATCAGCATGGGCCGTTCCAGGCGGTCGATGAACTCCAATCGGTACCCGGCATCGGTCCGGCCACCATGGAAAGGTTGCGTGCTCTGGTCGTGCCCTGAGGAGGGGTGAGGCTTCATCGTGGCATATCCACGGGCTGCCGCGCATCGCTCTCACGCGAGGGCCAGGGGTCTCGGCTACACGTTGGTGTTCCGCGCCGGGCTGTCCCGGGTTTCCACCTGCGCCTTTGTCGGTGGGGTGGTGGCTGCCGCCGTGTTTCACGGCGCCTCTCCTTCCACGCATCCCTCCCGCCTCCCGGTGGTACTGTGCTTGGCAGTCGCGGCGGGTGCGCTGGCTACGCTCGCCGCGTACGGGCTCAAGGCGGCGAGCGGGCCCGCAACAGACAGTCCGGAGCGGATCCCGGTCGCCGTTCCGGTCGCCTGTGCCGTGCTGTTCCTGGTCTCCGGGGTGCTGGTCGGCGAGACCCGCCTCCAGAGCCTCGACCGCAGCGGTCTCAAGAGCGTGACTTCAGCGGTCGCAATCTCTCGTCTGGTTGAAGGAGCCGGAGCGGAAGGACGGCAACCCGGCACCAGGAGTCCCGGCCCGGCCGGGCTGCAGGTGCGTGCGGTGCTGGAAGAGGATGCGCGCATCGCGGGGGGTCGTGCTGTGGCCCGGGTGCGCATGCTTGAAGCAGGGCCTCCGGGTGCTGATCTCGTCCCCATCCACGGCGAAGGCGCCCTCCTTGAGATCAGGCTACCCCGGGAGGAAGATGAAGCTTCGCGGCAGGGTGCCACCTCCACGCTCGTCCGTGGAGCCATCGTCAGTGTGCAGGGCGCAGTCGGGTTTCTCGACGACCCCGGGGTCGTCGATCGGCTCGGTTCCTCCTACGCCTCGTACCTGTGGCGCGAGGCCGTTCATGCGCACATCCGGGCTGAATCGCATCAGGTGAAGGTCGAGGGGAGGCGGAGCGGTCCGGCGGGAGTGGTCGATCGCGTCCGTGCCTCCTCGGTGCGCCATCTGGGTCTGGGTCTCGACGCTCACGAGGCCGGGCTGCTTGGGGGCGTCGTTCTGGGAGACAAGACGGGGATTCCGCAAGACATTCTGGTCTCCTTCCGGCGCAGTGGGCTTTCGCATATGCTGGCCACAAGCGGCCTGCACGTGGCTGCCCTCGCAGGGGTGGCATTGGGGCTGATGCTTGGGGCGGGGACGCATCGCCGGGTGGCGCTCATCGCCTCCCTCGCGTTGGTGGCGGCCTTCGCCGTGCTGGTGGGGCTCGGGGTGTCTATCGTGAGAGCCTCCCTCATGGCGGGTCTCGCCATGCTCGGGGAGGTGGTCGGCCGGGGACGGGACAAGTGGCAGGGCCTACTGATCGCGGCGGCGGTGGTTCTGATCTCGAACCCCTACCAAGTTGGTGGCGCGGCCTTCCAGCTGTCTTTCTCGGCGGTAGTGGGGTTGTTCGTGCTCGCCAGGCCATTGCAGTCCTGGGTTGTGCGCCGTACTCGCCTTCCCGCCGGGGTTGCAGGGATTCTCGCGGTGTCGGCTGCAGCCACTGCTGCGACTGCACCGGTCTCGTTCTTCACCTTCGGCGATGCCTCGGTGTGTGGGGTGGCGGCGAATCTCCTGGTGGTGCCGCTGCTTCCGGGTGTGATGGCGCTTGGCTTCGGAGCGATGGCTGTGGGCATGGTGTGGGGTCCGGCTGCGGCCTTTCTGAACACACTCAACGCGGTGCTCATGGGGTGGATCGTGCAGGTTGCCTCCCTGTTCGCCCGACTGCCCACCGCCGCGGAGATCGGGGCTCTGCCCTTGATCGGGATGATTCTGGGCGGGCTTGCGGGCCTGGGGCTGCGCCGCGTGCCTCGCCGTGGGCGAAAGGTGAGCGGCATGGACCACCATCGCAGCCGCCTCTTCGTGACGGCCGTGGGGGCTCTCGCCGGTCTTGTGCTCGCCCTGGGCGGCTCGTATGTGTGGAGCCGGACGGTCGCCCCCTTGGTCGCCGAGCCGTGGCCCTCTTCGCCTGAGGTGAGGGTGCTCGACGTGGGCCAGGGTAACGCGACTCTTATCCGCACCCCCGGCAGGCGCGCGATTCTCGTGGATGGAGGGCCGTCGGGGTGCGGTCTCGCCGAGCAGCTGGCAGAGCTCGGGGTGAGGAGACTCGATCTGGTGGTCGTCAGCCACCCTCACGCCGACCACTTCGCAGGGCTTGCCGAGTGTGTGGGTGTCGTGGATGTGGGCGTACTCGTGGACGGCTTCCCGCTCAACCCGGCTTCGGTCTCGACGAACCCTCAGCCGTCTGAGCGAGGAGGCGATGTGGCCACATACCTCAGAATGAGAGCGGAGTTCACCGCAGCAGGTGCCTCCTATCTCCCGGCGGTGGAGGTGGGCACGTTGGAGTTGGGCGGAGCTCTGTTCACCATCCTCAATCAGGAGTCATCCGTCCGGGTGCTTGCCTCGTACTCTCCTGCCGGTGGTACCGCCCGTTCCCTGAGTGGAGAGGAGCTCAATGGGGCCTCGCTTGTCGTCATCGTGCGCGTGGGCGACGTTGCTATACTGCTTCCAGGCGATGCAGAGGCACCCATATTAGCCGGGTTGCCGCTCGAGGAAGTCACCGCCGTGGTCGTCCCGCATCACGGGAGCCGGGGAGCAGTGGACGCCCGGTGTCTTACGGCGCTCTCGCCTCGGCTCGCGCTGGTCTCGTCGGGGAGTGGTAACTCATTCGGCCACCCTCACGATGAGGTGCTGGCCGAACTGGCAGGGGTGGGCTGTCCGGTTCTTCGCACGGATGAGGTGGGGTTCGTGGCCCTGCGCGCCGGCCCGGACGGAATCTCTGTTCATACCGGGAGGCCACCTCCCGGTGCAGGCGGGCACGAGTGAGGAGGGAAGGCCATGGTGGCCGAATCCGGTCGAAAAGAGTTGAAGCCCGCCTATCTCATCCTGGGCGACGACCAACCCAAGGTCGAATTCGCGTTGAAGCGCCTCCGGGCGCGTATCGAGCAGGAGTCCGGCACAGAGCTCAACATCGACGAGTTCACCGCCTCGCCCGGCAATGCGGTGGAGGCTGTGGCCGCGGCCAACACGCTTGCCTTCCTGGGAGGCGTACGCTTGGTGCTGGTGAAGGGAGTCGACGGCTGGCGCAAGGAGGACAAGGCCGCCGTCAGCGCGTACCTCGGTTCGCCTGCACCCGATGCCTGCCTCACCCTGGTGGCCGAGAAGCTGCCGGCTGCTGACCCGTTGCGGCGCTCGGTGGAAGCACTGGGGCAGGTGCTCGAGTACCACGCACCCAAGCGCAACCAGTATCCGCAGTGGACGAGAGAAGCGGCGAAGAAGATGGGCCTCGCACTCGAGCTTGCTGAAGCGCGGTTCTTGGTGGAGAGGGTCGGTGAGCACCAGCAGCTGCTTCTTCGTGAACTCGAGAAGCTCTCCGCCTACAAGGGCAAGGCCCGTGTGACCAGGGACGACCTCGAGCTGCTCGTCCCCCTCACCCTGGAGGGGAGCGTGTTCGACCTGGTGGACGCCTTGGCGGCCGGTCGCCCGGCCGCGGCCTTCACGGCTCTGCGGGAGCTCACAGCTGCCGGCGAGCCGCCGACCCTGCTCTTCTATCGCATCTTGTGGCACTTCCAGCGCCTGACGAGGGTGGTGGCTTTGCGGGAGGAAGGGTTCGATCAGGGAGCCATCCAGAGTGAGCTCAAACTCAAGCCCTTCCCTGCCAAGAAGCTGTATACGCAGGCCGTGGCCTTCAGCAGCGGTGGCATGGCGCAAATCATGACCATGCTTGCCGATACCGACGCCCGCATGAAGGGCAGGAGCAGCCTCCCTCCGGATCTCGAGCTCGAGCTGTGCGTGGGGGGCATCCTGGAGGCAGTCGAGAGGGGGGGCGAGGGGACCGCCCGGAAGCGCCCCTCGAGATAAGTGGACGTGCGCAGGGGTCCGAACGAGTACGGATCGTCCGGCGGCAAGAAAAAAGCGCCCACGTCACGGGCGCTTTCATCACGGCAACCTCGCGTCTCAGGGAGGCGCGGAGTCTATAGTTCGGAGAGTGCCTGATGCACTTGCGACTTCTTGCGCGCCGCTGTGTTCTTGTGGATCGCCTTGTGCGCCGCCGCCTTGTCGATGACGGAGGTGAGCTTATTGGCTACCTGCTGGGCCGTTTCGCTCTCGCCCGCTGCGATAGAGCTACGAAGCCGCTTGAAATATGTCTTGATCGAGGACTTGTAGTGCAAGTTCTCGAGACGCTGGCGCTGCGCTACGCGAACGCGCTTTCTCTGCTGGGCCGTATTAGCCAAGAATCACCTCCTCCCACTTCCCATGAAAGCCGAGGGAGTTTAGCATAGCGGCCACCCATGGGCAACGTTCCCACACATCGTCTCGCCCGCTCGGCCGTGTTCCTCACGGCTGCCACCGCGGTATCCCGCGTGCTCGGGCTGGTGCGGGAGATGGTGATGGTCGCCTTCCTTGGTTTGGGGCCGGCCATGGGGGCCTTCACCGTCGCCTTCAAGATACCCAGTCTGGTGCGAACGTTGGTGGCCGACACGGCCTTGAGTGCCGCCTTCGTACCGGTCTTCTCCGAACTCCTCGCCAAGGGCAACCGCCGGGAGGCATGGCAGCTCGCCTCGACTGTCACGCTACTTGCAGCCACGGGGCTCGGTGTGGTGAGTGTGCTCGGCATGCTGTGGGCGCCACAACTGGTGAGCGTGGTCGCACCCGGATTCGCGGACCCGGAGACCATCAAGCTCACCATCGACCTCACCCGCATCATGTTCCCATCGGTGGCAGTGCTGGGACTGGCCGGCATCTTCATGGGTATCCTGAACTCCCATGATCATTTCGCCCTTCCTGCACTTGCCCCCATTGCCTGGAACGTGGTCATCATTGCCGCCGTCGTTGTCGGTGTCGGCTGGCTGGGCCGGGGGCAGGGCTTCTACGCACTCGCTTGGGGCGTGATGGCCGGAACTGTGGTGGAGCTTCTCATACAGATCCCGGCAGTTTGGAGGCGTAGGAAGCGGGCGGCCGGGCTCATGTGGCGGCATCCGGCGGTGCGAAGGTTCTTCGTGCTGCTCGGTCCGGTCGTACTCAGCCTCGGCATCATCAACTTCAACGCACTCGTGGCCACGATCTTCGCCAGCCTGGTGAGTGAGTCGGCTCCGGCTTACGTGGACAAGGCCTTCCGCCTCTTTCAGCTCCCACAGGGCATGTTCGCCGTGGCCATTGGTACGGTGCTGTTTCCCCGCCTCTCGCGGCTTGCGGCCACGGCCCGTTTCGATGAGTTCCGCGCGACCATGAACGTGGGACTCCGTCAGATCTTCTTCATCACGCTGCCCTTCACCGCATTCTTCGTAGTTCTCGGCGAACCCACCGTGAGGCTCATCTTCGAGCGAGGCATGGTCACAGCCCTCGATACTCAGCAGGTGGCTTGGGCGCTCATGTTCTTCAGTGTGGGGATGGCGTTCGTGAGTGCCAACACTCTGCTGAACCGCGGCTTCTACGGCATACAGAAGAGCTGGATACCGCTGGTGGTGGGAGTGGCCAATCTCGCCCTGAACGCCCTCCTCAACTTCCTTCTCTACAAGCCGCTCGGAGTGGGAGGCATCACCTTGGCGACATCCCTCGTCTCCACCTTCAACTTCTTCGCCCTCATCATCCTCTTGGCGAAGTATGTGGGAAGCCTTCACACCGCGCGGCTGCTCGGTGGGGTGGCGAAGAGCATCGCGTGTATGGTGCCCTTGGTGGTCCTCGGATACGGGTCGTGGTGGCTGCTCGACCACGCCCTCGGACGGACGCTCGCAGCGCAACTGCTCGCTGTGGGGGTGGCCTACGTGGTTGGCTTCGCTGCCTATGGGGGCTCGGCCAAGCTTCTTGGCATGAAGGAGATCGACGAGGTGCTGAAGGCGATCAGGCGCCGGGGCGGTCGCGCGGAGGAGAGCGGCGTGCCCGCCCCGGGCTCGGAGACCGGGGCGGACGGTCCGGTGAACGGTGCCGCGTAGGCGGAGAGCCCTTAGGGGATGACCTTGTTGAGGGGGAACTCGACGATGTCGCGGGCACCCGCCTGCTTGAGACGGGGGATGATGTCGCGCACGGTGGATTCCTCCACGATGCTGTTCACAGCCACCCACTCGTTGTCGCTGAGCTGGGAGATGGTGGGGTTGCGCATGGCCGGGAGCACGGCGATGACGGCCTCGAGTTGATCTCGCCGGGCGTTCAACATGATCCCCACTTTGCCGAGCGCATTGATCGCTCCCTGCAGCAGCATGGCGATGTCGTCGAGTTTGCCGCGCTTCCAGGGATCCGCCCATGCCTTCTTGTTCGCGATGAGCTGCGTGCTCGACTCCAGCACGGTGTCGATGATGCGGAGCTTGTTCGCCCGCAAGGACGAGCCGGTCTCGGTGACCTCCACGATGGCGTCGGCCAGCACCGGAGGTTTGACTTCGGTGGCGCCCCAGCTGAACTCCACCTTGGCCGTGACGCCGTGCTGGGCAAGATAGCGGGTGGTCAGGCCCACGAGCTCGGTGGCGATGAGCTTGCCCTCGAGATCCTCCACCGACCGGAACGATGAGGCCTCGGGTGCGGCGAGGACCCACCTCACCTTGCCGAAGCTCTGGCGCGCATAGACGAGGTCGATCACGGTGTGGACATCGGCTTCGCACTCCAGCACCCAGTCCAGCCCGGTGAGCCCTGCGTCGAGTACGCCGTCGTCGACGTATTTGGCCATCTCCTGCGCCCTGATGAGCGTGCATTCGATGTCGGGATCGTCGATGGCCGGGAAGTAGGAGCGGTGGGAAGTGGTTATGGTGAAGCCGGCGCGCCGGAACAGGTCGATGGTTGCATGCTCGAGGCTGCCTTTGGGGATGCCGAGCTTGAGGGCCATGCGCGTCTCCCTTGATCGGTCGGTTGTGGGACTGCAGTGCCGAGGCGCGGAGCGAACGATCAAGGGATGTTCGCCCCGGCCGGCCGTGCCCTGGTGGAACCGGTCACTCTGACAGTACTCGCCGGGCCGCTTGATTATAGGCGCAGGGAAGCGCGGCGGCAAAGCGCGGCGTGGTCTGGCCCGTCCCGCTCACTGCTCGAGAGCGCGCTCTTGCCGCCCGATTACCACCGGGTGCCGGCTCATTGCCCAGGCGGCCACTCGCCACCCCGGCAGCCGGTTGCCTGTACAATATCCTTCCCATGGCGGGCTTCTCACACATAAGGAACTTCTCGATCATCGCCCACATCGACCACGGCAAGTCGACGCTGGCCGACCGCATGCTGGAGATCACCAATACCGTGGACAAACGGCAGATGCGCGACCAGGTACTCGACCGCATGGATATCGAGCGCGAACGGGGCATCACCATCAAGGCCCAAGCGGTGCGGGTGATGTTCAAGAGCCGGGACGGCGGGCTCTACCAACTCAATTTGATAGACACGCCTGGCCACGTCGACTTCAGCTATGAGGTGTCCCGCAGCCTAGCCGCCTGCGAGGGAGCTCTGCTCGTGGTCGACGCCAGTCAGGGCATTGAGGCCCAGACACTCGCAAACACCTATCTTGCGCTCGAGAACGATTTGGAGATCATTCCCGTGCTCAACAAGATCGACCTGCCTGGGGCGGAACCTGAACGCCGGGCTGAGGAGATCATGAATCTCATCGGCTGCACCCGGGAGGAGATTCTGCATATCTCGGCCAAGACGGGTGAGGGCGTCGAGGAAGTGCTCGAGGCGATAGTCGCGCGGGTGCCTCCACCGGCGGGTGATATCGTGGGCCCGCCGCGTGCGCTCATCTTCGATTCCGTCTACGACCAGTACCGAGGGGTCATCGCTTTTGTCCGTGTGGTGGACGGGTCCTTTGTTGCCGGGGAGGACTTCTTGGCCATGGCCAATCGTCGCAAGAGCGACATCGAAGAGGTGGGTGTCTTCAGTCCCGACATGGTGAAGACCGAGAGGTTGCGTGCCGGCGAGGTGGGCTACATCATCACAGGCATCAAAGAGGTGGCCGACCTGCGGGTGGGCGATACGCTCACGAGTGCCGTGAAACCGGCGGAGGCTCCTTTGCCCGGCTACCACGAGGCCGTGCCTATGGTGTTCTGCGGCTTGTTCCCCATCGTCAACGACGACTATCCCAGCCTCCGCGATGCGCTCGATAAGTTGAAGCTGAACGACGCTTCGCTCTTCTACGAACCGGAGACGTCGAAGGCGCTGGGTTTCGGTTTCCGCTGCGGGTTCCTCGGGCTCCTCCACATGGAGATCGTGCGTGAGCGCCTGGAGCGAGAGTTCGATCTCGAATTACTCATGACCACGCCGAACGTGCGTTATGAGATTCTACTCACGAGCGGTGAGACCATCCACATCAGCAATCCCGTGGACTTCCCCGATCCCGGTGTGATCGAAGAAGTCAGAGAGCCCTATATCTCCGCTTCCATCCTCGTGCCCAACGATTTCGTGGGGCCGGTCATGGAGCTCTGCACGGAGAAGCGTGGGAGCTTCCGGGAGATGGAATACCTGAGCACCGAGCGGGTCCGTCTGGCCTACAACCTACCTCTGGCCGAGATCGTCCTCGACTTCTTCGACCTGCTGAAGACGCGTACCCGCGGCTATGCCACTCTCGACTACGAGTTCAAGGATTTCGAGCCGGGCGACCTCGTGAAGCTCGACATCCGCATCGCCGGGGATATCGTGGACGCGCTCAGTCTCATCGTGCACAAAGACAGGGCCTACCCCGTGGGGCGGGTGCTGGTTGACCGACTGCGCGCGCGCATACCCCGGCAGATGTTCGAGGTAGCCATTCAGGCGGCGGTGGGGAGCCGGATCATCGCCCGCGAGACGGTACGACCTCTGCGTAAGGACGTGCTCGCCAAGTGCTACGGGGGTGACATCACCCGCAAGCGCAAGCTTCTGGAGAAGCAGAAGGCGGGGAAGCGGCGCATGAAGATGGTGGGTACGGTGGAGATTCCGCAGGAAGCCTTTCTCGCCGTGCTCGACATCACCGAGAAGTAGGCCACAGCATGATCATCGAGTACCTCTTCATCGGCATCATCCTCATCGGTGTGAGCATCCTGCAGCTCTGGCTGAACGGACTGTGGCCGTTTCCTGCGCGTGAAGAGGGGCGTGCCGGCCGGAACGGCGAAGCGGGAGCAGCCTCATCCACTGATGGCTCAGACACGGAGTCCGTGCCGGCACCGCAACCAGTGCCCGAGAAGGCGCCTCTCCGCGGCGGCCTATGGACGTCATGGACTCGTATCGTGGGTTACGTGGGCATAGGCGCCGGCGTCTTCGTCATAGTCCTTGGAGCCGTTAGGGGGTAGCCAAGGCGTGCGGGTGTAGCCGCCCCGGAGCACGGCGCAGCACCGCAGGTTGATGTCGCGTGGGCGCTTCTCTGCGGTTTGGTTCGATATTCAGACCAAACCCATGACGGCGGCTGTGATATCCTGATCAGCCACGAAGCCAATCACAGAGGAGGGCAGGCAGCGGACAGGCTTGGCGTCCGCCTCCGGTGCGTTTCGTGCGCCGCCTGCCTCCCGAGAGAAAGGTCTTCCTCATTTGTTGTCCGACCTCTAGCAGAGAGTGGAGAGCCGAAGGGCCTCCAGACATTTGCAGCGAGGATTGCCCGCCTGGCCCAGCACGGCGTCACGGCGTGAGCCGTCTATGCAGGGCCGCCGGTACGCGTGGGTGGGGGTGGCAACCGGCGGTTGGACGGGAAAGCGGAACTCGTGTCTTCCCCGCGCTTTTCGGATCGCCGTCCCCAATCGACCCCAAGCCCCTTCGGTCGTCCACATCCGAGCGGGAGTACCGTCTCACCGGCTTGACCCACGATTGTTCGCAGATCCTTCCTGGGTCGGCTTCTGTGCGATGCCTTCTTGACGAACAGACATACCGTGGAGAAAGGTGTTGCGTTCCCCGTGCATCTAGGAGCAAGTTTCCATGATCCGACTGTCGCACGTGGTCAAGTCTTATGATCACAAGACCAATGTGGTGAATGACCTCTCCCTGGAGATACCCGAGGGGGAGATCTGTGTGTTGATCGGCGAAAGTGGTTGCGGCAAGACCACGACCATGAAGATGATCAACCGCCTCATAGAACCTACCTCCGGCACCATCGAGATCGAGGGTACCGACATAAGGAAGATAGACAAGATCTCGCTACGCCGAAACATCGGCTACGTCATTCAGCAAATCGGCTTGTTGCCCCACCTGACCACCGCGCAGAACATCGGTTTGGTGCCGAAGCTCCTCCGGCAACCCCAAAGCTCAATAGCCAAGAGGGTGAAGGAGCTCATGGAGATGATAGAGCTCCCCTATGAGGCCTATGGCCATAGATACCCAAGAGAGTTGAGTGGGGGGCAGCAGCAACGCATAGGGGTGGCACGGGCATTGGCCAACGACCCCGATATCGTTCTCATGGATGAACCTTTCAGTGCTGTAGATCCTATTGCAAGGCAACAGCTGCAGAACTCTTTGCTCAAGTTACAGGACAGCCTTCATAAGACCATAGTATTTGTGACTCATGATATTACTGAGGCAATAAAGGTTGGCGACAAAATTGCCATAATGCAGAATGGCAACATTGTGCAATATGCGGGCCCAGAGGATATTCTCAAGCGTCCAGAGAATGAGTTTGTCGAGGCATTTGTAGGTAAAGATAGATTGTGGAAGACCCCGGACATGATCAAGGCCTCAGACATAATGGACACCACTTTTGTGGAGATTGGCCGTAATCGGTCAATAGCGCATGCCATAGAGCTTATGAAGGCGCGGAAAACCGATATTCTTTTCGTTGTTGCTACGGTGTCTGAGGCTCCCGAACCTCTGCTTGGTGTTGTGAGTGCGCTGGAATTGCGCGGTGGAGATAAAGAAGGTAAGAAGATGCATGAGATTATGCGCACCGACGTAACAACTATGCATATAGACGATTGTTTGGCAGACGTATTGGCAACGCGTTCCGCTACCGACAGCAGCGTGACCCCGATTGTTGATGATAATGGTGGGGTCGTGGGGGTGATTTCGGACACAAGTGTGCTCAACGTATTGAGCGAGATCGCACCGGAAAGGGAAGTGCAGACATGAGTCTGTGGCAATACCTCGCTGCAAACTGGGATTACGTGTTGGGGAAGACGGTCCAGCACATCGAGTTATCCAGTGTTGCAGTGGCGTTCGCATGCGTGGTGGGGATTCCGCTGGGTGTTTTCATCACGAACCAGAAGAGGGCGGCCGATGCCGTCATTGGCGTTGCAAACGTGATTCAGACGGTGCCCAGCCTGGCACTGTTCGCTTTCATGATTCCCCTCTTTGGGATTGGCTATCGAAACGCCGTGTTCGCACTCTTCCTCTATGCACTTCTGCCAATCATCAAGAACACCTACATCGGCATCATGAATGTTGACCCTGGGGTCATCGAAGCCGCGAGAGGCATGGGCCTCACGAGATTTCAGGTGCTCTACAAGGTGCAGATGCCTCTGGCGGTTGCCGTCATCATGGGTGGAGTGCGAATTGCGACCGTGACGTGCATCGGTGTGGCGACGATCGCGACCCTTGTAGGGGCCGGGGGTCTGGGTGACATCATCTATCGCGGGATCGCGATGGTCAACTTCAACATGATTCTCAGCGGGGCGATCACGGCCGCCGTGCTGGCTCTCCTCGTTGACTTCGTGCTTGGACTTGTCGAGAAGAGACTCACATCGAGAGGCATTCGGGCCCAGTAACGCTTGTTCACGAAGGTGTCGTGAGAATATGTGAGACCGAGGAGGAGGAGAACAGAACAACACGCAAGAGGCTAGTAGTCAAGAGGAAAGGATAGACTGTAGATATGATGAAGAGAGTCGTATGTTTACTGATTGTTATTCTCGCACTTTTTGTCGTGGTCTTGGCTGGCTGTTCTTCCGGTGAGGATGGTACGAAGGATACTGTGCGCATAACGCACAAGAACTATACGGAACAGAGACTTACCGGGCAGATGCTGTCAATATACATAGCAGAAAACACGGACTACAGTACCGAGGTCACTGAGCTTGGTGGCACGCTTCTGTGTTGGAATGCCTTGGTTGATGGGCAAGTCGATATGTATGCAGAATTCACTGGCTCTGCGTACGGAGCGATCTTGGAGCAGACAGGGAGGCTTGGCACACAGGAGACGTATGATTTCGTAAAGAATGCGACCGAGGAACAGTACGGCATCACTTGGTTGGATCCTCTGGGGTGGAACAACACCTATGTGCTATCGGTGAGGAAAGGGACGGCCGAGGAGTTGCAGCTGCAGACCATCTCCGATCTCGTGCCGCATGCCAAGAACATGGTTCTGGGGGGCGATGCCGAGTTCCTGGCGCGCCTGGATGGAATCATCGGGCTGAAGGAGGAATACGGCCTCGAGTTCAAGGACGAGCGGGGCATGGATCAGGGGTTGACCTATGCCGCGCTGCGGGACGGACAGCTCGACGTGAATTCATCGTTCAGCACGGATGGGCGCATTGCGAAGTTCGACTTGGTGAATCTGGAAGACGACAAGGCTTTCTTCCCACCCTATTACGTGACCCCCATCATGAAGATCGAGTTCGCCGAGGCGCATCCCGATCTCATCGAGACTTTGAGGAAACTGGGCGGTCAGTGGACGGAGAGCGAGATGCAGGTGTACAACCTCAAGGTGGATGAAGGAGCGGACGTCGAAGAAGTAGCGAGAGAGATGCTGAAGGACAAGGGCTTGATTGACTGATCTCCAAGCCACAGGTGAGGATGATCATCTTGAGGCGGGGGCCGAGAAGCGATGGCCCCCGCCTCAAGTTCCGGGTAAGGGCGCCGAGGCGGGCGATGGCACGTACGTGAACGAGGACGGAGAGGGCGGCGGCCGGCCGATCGATGGCAGTGCGCGGGTGCGTCACCTCTACCTGCACATACCCTTCTGCCGCGCCCGTTGTGCCTACTGCGACTTCGCCTCCACCTCTCTTCCGCTACCGGAGGCAAGCGGCCTGGCCGAGCGCTACGTGGAAGCCCTCAAAGGTGAGTGCGAGGCCCGGCTCCCGTGGGGTGAGCGTGGGCTCGAGACCGTCTACGTGGGCGGGGGCACCCCCACCCATCTGCCCCTGCCGCTCCTTGTTCGAGTACTCGAGCAGGTGGCGATCCGGCTTCAGCCGGGGGGTGAATTCACCGTAGAAGCCAACCCGGGGACCATCGATGCCGCTGTGCTCGAGGCCATGAGCGGCGTTGGAGTCAACCGGGTGTCGCTGGGCGTACAGAGTTTCGATCCCCGCCTGCGCTCCAATCTGGGCCGGTCGGTGGAGCAGGCAGAGATCGATCACGCGATGGGAAATCTGCGGCAGACCGGCTTCGAGAATTGGAATCTCGACGTGGTGTTCGGCATACCGGGTGCGCGCGCCGTCGATATTCGCCGCGATCTGGAGCGGGCGGTGGAGGCCTGCCCGGCGCACATCTCGCTCTACGATCTCACCTACACTTCCGCCTACACCGCCTACCTGGCGGCGAAGTTGGGGTCAAAGGCGGCTGAGCGGGCGGCGCGCCGGGCCTCCC
>Ga0334887_1002178_pt1 | contig 22641 bp, 19 predicted proteins | sample GraSluR1_MG_10_FD_207217 | JGI IMG/M metagenome (GOLD analysis project Ga0334887, IMG submission 207217) | Sludge microbial communities from methane-producing bioreactor in Wageningen University, Netherlands - Granular Sludge_18_07-R1 | ecosystem: Engineered > Bioreactor > Anaerobic >...
GGGCGGTTCGGGCAATTGCTTCCGGGTTGCCATTTTCACATCTGGAGAGGATCCAGATCATCATGCCTTTGCCTTTAAGCTCCATGATTCTCCTTACAAGTATGGGGTGTGATTACGCGTCGAGCGGAATGCCATCGGGTGAAAGATTGCCAGCCAGGCCGATTTCGGGGGCAATACTGCGCATAGCCATAATTACGTTTGTGGTATGCTGCCAGAGTTCGACTTCAAACGCTTCAGCGCCTTCCGCAATTTCTTCCCGATTGGCACCGGCAGCGAAAGAACGATCCTTCCACTTCTTCTTAACAGATTTTGCCTTTAAATCGTAAAGGGATTTAGAGGGGCGCACGAGGGCGACAGCAGTGATCAGGCCGGTGATCTCGTCGCAGGCATAGAGGGCTTTGCGCATGAGGGTATCCCGCGGGACGCCGGTTTCTACGCCGTGGCTGAGGATGGCCTGAACGACCTCTTCGGATACGCCGCGTTCGCGCAGGATGGGGGCGCCGGCGGTGGGGTGTTCTTCCATTGTCGGATGAATTTCCCAATCGAAATCGTGCAGCAAACCAGCCAGCCCCCATGTTTCAACGTCTTGATCCAATGTTTCAGCATACCAGCGCATGGCAGCTTCAACGCACAGCATGTGATTGATTAATCCGCGGTTTTTGACAAATTCTTCTACGATTTTTAGTGCTTGAATGCGATCCATGGTTAATGGTCCTCCCGTAGTGATTTATAAAATTATACCTGAACATGGCACCCAGACGGGATAACTGGATGGAATAGGGTGGTGCAAGAAGTATACTACCCGAGGCGGCAATTCCATCTCAGACTTGATTGACGATTGCCACAGTTGCTGAAAAGCAGTTGGCAATGACAGCGAGGGGTGTTGATTTTCTGCAAACGGAGCGGGTACCCGGATTCTAATTCTATTCTGTTGGAAAAATGGGTTCCGGGTCGCCGAGGACGGGAGGCAGGGGTTTTAACCAGCCATCGCGCAATGAAACGAGGGTGGCGACGATTTCGCGGGCTTGCCAGATGAGTATGGAGCGGCGCGGGTAGGGCAGCTTTTTAGCGACAACGCCAGTGGATTCGATGTTGAGCTGGCGGCAAAGGAAAAGTGCCCGCGGCAGGTGATAGCGTTGGGTGACAAGGATGGCATCTGTAACGCCGAAGATGGCTGAGGCGCGGTAGCAGCTGTCGTAGGTACGGCGTCCGCCGTAGTCCAGGACGATATCCTTTTCCGGGACGCCCAGTTCAACGGCGTATTCATACATCCCGCCGGGTTCGTTATAATCCAGGAAGCGATTGTCGCCTGTCATCAGCAATTTCTGCACTTTGCCATTAAAATAGAGATCCGCAGCGGTAGAGACCCTGTCCCGCAGTACTGCGGTGGGCGTGCCGTCATAATTGAGTCCTGCGCCAAAGACGATGGCGACGGGCGCTGTGGGGCTGTCTGCGACGGAGAAAATGCGGCAGCAGGCCAGCAGCCGGGTGAGTGCAATTGGAAATCCAAAGATGAGGATAGTCAGCATGATGGATCTGCTGGCGAGGCGCAAAATGAATTTGATCACTTTTTTGAACATTTTTCGATTGTAACATGAGAGGAAGGAAATGGTGAATTTCTACAATATCCTGTGCGCCATCCGTGATGGAGAGCAGTCAAGCTATATTGCAAATCCTGTTGCGTTTATGTAAATCATATAGGGGTAAAATATACTTACTGGTCAGCGTTGAAATGATTTATTCGTACTGATTTCAAAAGGAGTTATGGGATGAAGAAAAAAGGGACTGGTTTGTTAATCTTGGGGGTGATCATCGTACTCATTGCTGGGCTGTTTATTGGGCTGCCATACTTAATGCAGCGTTTGTTAAGGGATACCACCGAGGCGGCGATTGCACCAATTGCGGAGGCAAATGCACAGATGAAAACACAGGTGGCGCAGTTTATGAACCCTACACCCACAATCATTCCTGATCCGGTGACGATCATTCAAGAGGTGCGTTCACTGGCGAGACTGGAGAGTATTCAGTATTCGGTGGAGAAAGTAATCACTGCCGAGATTGCACAAGGGCAGCTGGACTTTCTGTTTGGTGACAGGCTTCTGTTTGTGGCGCATGGTACGGTGATTGCGGGGATTGACCTGGGAAAGATGACCACCCAAAATTTATGGCTGGAAGACGGGGCATTATACGTCAATTTGCCCGAGCCTGAAATATTTGTAGCAACCTTGAATAATGACCAATCGTATGTGTATGACCGGGAGACAGGTCTTTTACGGCAAAGTGACGCCAATCTGGAAACGCAGGCGCGGCAGGTGGCTGAACAGTCAATCCTTGAGGCCGCGTTGACCGATGGGATATTGGTTCAGGCGGACATCAATGCCGAGGCGTATATGGAACGTTTATTCCGCAGCCTGGGATACGAGGAAGTGATCTTCATCCATGAAACGGAATGAGGCAGGGTCCGGTTTTGGTCTGCCGTTGTTATGTGTTTGTCTTTTAACAGCAGGACAGCGCGGCCGGTTCCTTCTTCGGTGAGTTGACCTGGCAGCAGGTTGATGTTTAAGGGGTCTTGAAAAGGTTCAATGCACCGATAGCTTTCCAGCACACTTAAGAGATTTGTGGCTAACTACTCAGGTACCTCGATGATGTCACTGCGAGGAGCATGCTTTTGCGACGTGGCCGCGGAGCGTCCCAGACTGTCCGGGATGCTCTGCGGCCACGTCGGCCTTATCTACACTGCTACCGAAGCGATGTACAATGCCGGCCTCGCAGTGACATACCTGAGCAGTTACATTTGTGGGGCCCTGGGGTTCCTGATATAATACTTTTCCGCTGATGGTGAAGAATGTCTGCGGGAAACAAACCATAAGAGATCGGGGTATGAGCTATGAACCAGAAAAAAATTGTTAACATTAAAAACGCGCCAAGTGAGATGGTGGATATTTTTCTGCCGGATGGGCGGGTGCTTTCCGGGCCGCGGGGCGCGACGGTGGAGGAATTTTTGAAGTCTCTGCCAGATTGGGAGGAACAGCAGATCGTCGGGGCGATTATTAATGGCGGTTTGCGAGAGCTAAGTTATCCGATCAAAATCGAATCCCAGGTGAAACCGATTGGAATGGCTGACGCGGATGGGGCAAGGATTTACCGGCGTTCCCTGATCTACTTACTGGAAGCGGCCTACGAGGAGCTCTTCAGTAACGGCGATTTGACAGTGGATCATTCTGTGTCTTCTGGCGGTTTTTTCTGCCAGGTGTTGGGCAGAGAACCATTAAGTGAAGATGAACTGCAGCAGCTTGAAGATCACATGCATAAACTGGTGGATGCGGATTTACCGATTGAACGGCAGCAGATTCCGCTGGATGAGGCGGTGGCTTATTTTGGAGCAAAGGGGCAGACCGATAAAGTGCGCCTGTTGAAGTATCGCCAGAAACCGCATTTGATGATGTATGAATTGGCGGGGCATCGTGATTATCATCACGGCTATATGGTGGTATCTACAGGGTATTTGCGCTGGTTTGAATTATCTTCGCTGGAGGAGGGGTTTATTTTACATTTTCCGCGCCGTCACTGGCCTACAGAGATTCAGCCTGCGCCGGAGTCGCTGCGCCTGATTGATACTTTTCGGGAGTATGGGGATTGGTTGACGCGCCTGGAAATTGATAGCGTGGGGGGACTGAATGAAGCGATTGAAAAATCCCGGATCCGTGGTGTGGTGCTGGTATCGGAAGCCTTGCATGAAATGCGGATTGCTGAAATTGCGCGCAGGATCGTGGAGCAGCCGGAGAAGTCGGTGATCGTGATTGCGGGGCCGTCCTCTTCGGGGAAGACGACATTCTCGAAGCGGCTGGCGGTACAGCTGCTGGCGCAGGGCATTTCTCCATTTGCATTGGAGATGGACAATTATTTTGTTGATCGCGCCAAAACGCCAAAGGGGGAAGATGGCATGTACGATTATGAATCTCTGAATGCGCTTAACACAAAAGTGCTGGGCATGCATTTGCGGCAAATGATGACGAGGGAAGAAGTGCAATTGCTGCATTATGATTTTAAGACGGGGTTGAGCGAGCCAGGGGAAGTGGTAAAACTGGCTCCGGATCAGTTGATTATTCTGGAAGGCATTCATGGGTTGAATCCGAATCTGATTGCGGATGTGCCGCAAGAGCGTATTTTCAGGATTTACATTTCAGCGCTGACCCAGTTGAACCTGGATCGTCAAAACCGGATTTCGACGACGGACACGCGGTTGATCCGCCGGATCGTGCGGGATGCACGTGAGCGCGGGTATTCCGCCAGTCAGACGATTGGACAATGGGAATCGGTGCGCCGTGGGGAAAAACGCAATATTTTTCCCTATCAGTATAACGCGGATGAGATGTTCAATTCGGCGCTGGCCTATGAATTGGCAGTGTTGAAGCCGTTCGCCGAACCGATTTTGCGTCAGGTGCCATACGGTACACCGGAGCATGTGGAAGCGAAACGCCTGTTGGCGCTGCTGGAATGGTTCCTGCCAATGGATATGGAACTGGTCCCCGATAATTCATTGTTGAAGGAATTTTACGGGGGGTCGATCTTTAAGGAATTTAAGTTATGGGGAGATTCAACATCGTACTAACGGCGACAGAAAATTAAACCAAACCGCCCCGTTGCTTTGACGGGGCGGTTTGGTTATCGATTGGGCACGGGAATGGCGCGAGGATCACATTTCTTGTTGGATAACACGACCGAGACGTGCAATGCCCTCATTGATCAAATCCGGCGGGGAGAAGGAAAAATTGAGGCGCATATTGTTTTGGCCGCCGCCAGAAGGGAAAAATGGCTCGCCAGGGACAAAAGCCACTTTTTCTTTTAATGCTCTTTGAAGCAGGTCGGTGGTATTGAGGTGTTCAGGCAGCGTTACCCAGAGGAAAAGGCCGCCTTCGGGTCTGTTCCATTGCACGCCTTTCGGCATGTGTTCATCCAGACAATCCAGCATGGTGTTGCGGCGTTCAAGATAGACTTTCCGAATGACATTGATATGTTGATCGATGAAGCCGTTTTTACAGACTTCGTGTGCGGTCATCTGGGTAAATTTGGCGGTGTTCAAATCGGCGCCCTGTTTGGCTTTCACCAATGTGCTAATCACATTTTCTGGCGCAATGACCCAGGCAAGACGGAGACCAGGAGCAAGGATTTTCGAGAAGGTGCTTAAGTAAATCACATTGCCTGCATAGGGCAATGTGCAGGCAATGTCGACACATTCGCTGTCCAGGGATGAGATACTGGGAAGGGCTTCTCCTTCAAAACGGAGTTCTCCGTAAGGGTCGTCTTCGACAATCGGGACGCCGTATTGCTGCGCCAGGTCGACAATTTTTTGGCGCCGTTCCAGCGATGTCGTGCGTCCGGTAGGATTTTGGAAATTGGGCAGTACGTAGATGAATTTTGGTCCGGCGCGAAGCGCTGCATCCAGGGCGTCAATTTTCATGCCATGTTCATCGGATTCAACCGAGATAAACTCCGCCTGATAAGCCTGCCAGGCCTGTAAGGCGCCCAAATAAGTGGGGGCTTCAACAAGGATACGATCACCGGGGTTGATGAAAACCCGGCCAATCAAATCGAGCCCTTGTTGGGAGCCGGAAGTGATCATGACGTTCTTTGTGGTAATGTTGATGCCAGTTCTGACGCTATATTCAACAACCCATTTCCGTAAAGGTTCAAAGCCTTCGGTTGAACCATATTGCAAGGCAGCAGAGCCACTATTGTTCAGGACGTTAATGGCGGCCTGTTTAAATTCTTCAACAGGGAAGACGGAGGGGGCGGGCAGCCCGCCAGCAAAGGAAATAATTTGGGGGTCGTTGGTCAGTTTGAGTAATTCGCGAATGATGGAGCTTGACATCTGTTGGATACGTTGTGCGTAGCGGTAGTCCCAAAGTGTTTGCATGTATTTTTCTCCTGGCAGAACAGGTATGTGGAAATCAGGCGGGCAGTTTAAGCTGCCCGCCTGAAAAAAACTATCCTAATTTCGGATACCGGGGAATGACGAGGGCAGCATCGGGCAGCGTGATGCGGTCGCCGATGGATAGCTCAGCGGGGGCTTTTGCGGCTTTCCTGGGGGCACTTTGGAAGATAAAGATTGGGGTCCCTTCCTCGGTATATTTCGTTTCAAGATACGCCTGGCCGGTGAGAAATCCTTCGCTGTCAATGGCACAACTGGTCACGACACCGGTCGTGCGTCCTTTTTTGTCGAGTACGGGGTCGCCGAGGTGGGCCATGCGGACGCCTTTTTCTTCGAAGCGGAAGCGGATAACTTCTGCCTTTTGATCATTCTGACGTTCGAGAAAGGCTTCCCGTCCGATGAACCAGGGTTTGTAGACTTTGACGTAGTACCCAAAGCCTGCTTCACTTACGCCTAGTCCCAGTTCTCCGCTCATTTCGTGTCCATAAAGCGGGAGGCCGGCTTCGGTTCGCAGGGAATCACGGGCGCCGAGACCACAGGGTTTGAGGCCCAGCGGTTCACCGGCTTTGAGGAGAGCTTTCCATAGGGCAGCGGCCTGGTCAGGGTGGACAAACAGCTCAAAGGACATCTTCTCGCCGGTGTATCCGGTACGGGAGACGATCAGGTCAAATCCGCCGACGGTTGCGTCACACAGGCGGGTGCGGGTGAGGCGCTTGATGCTGGCGAGGTCTTCATCGCTGCATCCCAGAGAAAGGAGGATGTCACGTGAGCGGCGGCCCTGAAGGGCGATGCCGACGCGCATGTCTGCGCCTTCCTTCTTGTCGCGCAGGTTCCGCAGGACAGCATTGCGGCCAAAGACGCGCACGCCGGGATGTTCTGCATCGACCATGACTTTGCCTGCGTGAACGGCGTTCAGCCATGCCCAGTCTTTGTCGTCATTGGACGCATTGACCACCATCAGGAAAACGTTCTGGTCGCGGCGGTAGACCATCAGATCATCGATCACGTTAGCGTGGGGGTCAAGCAGGTGGGTGTAGCATGATTCACCGATTCCCAGCGCGTCGATGTCATTGGCACAGACGCAGTCGAGGAAGGCGGCGGCTTCCGGGCCTTCACATTGATATACGCCCATGTGGGCGATATCAAACAGTCCGGCTGCCTGTCGGGTGGCGAGGTGTTCTTCGACAACTGAGGTGTACCAGACGGGCAATTCCCAGCCGGCAAAGGGAATGATTCGTCCGCCGAGTTGTGTGTGGATGTCATACAGCGGGGTACGCTTCAAGGGCGGATGTTCGGGTTCTTCCCATTTGAATTCGGGCAGGGTTTTTCCAGAGCTGTTTTTGCGGCCAATAAAGTATGGTTTGGTTAATTTGTACACTTCTCCATCCGCTTCAGTGACCGGAGCAGCGTCGGATTCACGGATTGTTACCGGGCCGGGAAGGCGGCGGGTTAAGTCGGCGTCGAACTTGACATATCCATCAGAAATATCCCGCAGCCAGGTAGCGGCGAGGATCGCTTTGTCTGTGGGGAGGCTGAATTGGTAGGTGCCCGGCTCGACATAGGTTAGCACACCTTCAATGGTTTCGTGCGGTGTACACAGACTGGTACGCTGGCTTTCCCCGACCTTGAGCGCTTCAACATCGCTGGAGAAGGCGTAATATACAAAGTGGTAAATGGATTTGCCGGGTTGGAGGGATTTAGCGTTATCGCCTGCAAATTGGTAATTGCCGGCATGATACACACTGCGGGAGCTTAATTCAAGGGCTGTCCATTTTTGCGTGGATTTTGGATGGTCATCGAGATAGAAGAAATGCGGGTAACCGTGGCTTTTGAAAGGTGCGTCAATGGCTCCTGCGGCGGCCAGTTCGCGAACACGAATTTTTGCTTTTTCGAGAACATCAAAATCCACTTTAGCGCGCAGGGCAAAGCCGTTGCGAGATTTGATCTGGTACGGTGTCGTAGAAAGCAGGACATCGGCCATAATATCGCCGACTTCAATCATTTCTTTTTCGCCAAGACCGCGCTGAGTCATCCAGGGGGTACCGTAGCGGACGCCCATGGCGCGCAGCGCTGTGCGGTCGCCGGGGATGGTGTTGCGGTTGGCGATGATACCGGCAATTTCGAGGATACGGGCGGCCATATCTCCTGAGAGCGGGGTGCCATCCGGGCCGGTGACGGAACGGCAGTCAATATTGCCGAGGTGGGTATTTGTGCCGCCAAAGGAGATGCGCAGACCGCGGTCACTGAGACGGTCTGTGAGGACTTTGCAATTTTTGATGATCTGGCTTTGCAGATCATGGAATTCTGGTGTACGGGTCAGTTTGAAGGTGAGAGCCAGAGCGGCGATGGCATGGATATGAGGGCCGCCTTGTTCACCGGGGAAAACCGCGCGGTCAATTTTACGAGAAAGGGCGTCGCTTTGGGTGATGATGCATGCGCCGCGCGGGCCGGTGAGGGTTTTGTGGGTGGTAAACGTGATCACATGCGCATAGCCGACAGGGGAGGGGATGACTTTGGCTGCGATCATGCCGGCGATGTGGGAAATATCGGCCATGAAATAGGCGCCGACGGAATCGGCGATTTCGCGGAATTTCTTCCAGTCAGGTACCCAGGGATAGGAGGAATATCCGGCGACGATGATCTTGGGTTTGTATTCCTGGGCGAGGGCCTGGATGGCATCATAATCGAGCTGCTCGGTTTCGGGATCAACGTTATAGTGTACAGCGTTGTAGAGTTTGCCGGAGCGGTTGACCGGGGAGCCATGAGTAAGGTGACCGCCGTGGAGCAGGTTCATTCCCAGGATGGTGTCTCCAGAATTTATGAGGGCGTGATAGACGGCGTTGTTGGCTGGAGCACCAGAAAGGGCCTGGACATTGACGTACAGCTTGTCAGCGGAGACTTCCTCCGTGGCGAAGGTTTCAGCACAGCGCCGGCGGGCGAGGGATTCGACGATGTCAGCATATTCGACGCCTTGATAATAGCGCGGGTCACTGTAGCGGCGGATGTAAGCCAGCCGGGCGGGGTAATCGAGGATCTCATCTTCCGTCATCCAGCGCATGGCTTCACCAGGGTAGCCCTCGGCATACAGGTTCTGGAAGGCGGAGCCGAGCGCTTCACGCACGGCCAGCGGCGCAGAACTTTCGCTCGGGATAAGGATCAATCGGCGATACTGTCGTTCTGCTTCCAGTTGGGTTAATTCATATAATTCGGGATCAAGTTCGGACAGTGAACCATAGAAGAGATGATCGTGCATGTTTACGCTCCTGTGAAATATTAAAACGCCGTGATGAGGTTGAGGAGATCCCGGCGTTTTTGGTATAAAAATCGGTCAGGTGTGTGGATTAGATAGACAACAAACAGACTGGATGGGGGACATTCCAGTTTCATTTCGCATACAACGGAGGCGAAGCCAGTCCTTATGTCTATTCTAGTTAGCACATTCTTATTGTAGCTTGTGCAAGGGTTGGGGTCAAGATGAATCGGAGCGAAACAGGTTGGATGGAGACGAAAAATTGCAGGGAATGTGGGCTATAATAGTTTTGTTAAGAAATGAAACAGGCAACATACTACGATAAGGAGAGATGATTTTTCATGATGGATCCTCGTATTGAAAAACTGGCTGATTTGTTGGTGGATTATTCTGTGGCTGTAAAACCAGGGCAGAAGATTTTGGTCTGGGGGCCGGACGTAGCATCTTCGTTGCTGCAGGAAGTGTACGCGCGGGTATTGCGCGTCGGGGCGGAGCCTTTCCTGCTGGTGGAAATGCCGTGGGAGACCCGCACCTGGCTGGAAAATTCTTCGGATGAGCAGCTGCAAAACCCACCAATCATTCAAAAACATGTTTTGGAAACCTTTGATGCGATGATCCGCATCAAAGGTGACGTGAATACAAAAAACCTGACGACGGTGGATTCGGACAAGATGGGAAAATACCAGATTGGCCGCGGAAAACTGAGCGAAGTGTATTTGCGGCGTTCTGCAACGGGAGAGATGAACTGGGCCTTGACCATTTTCCCAACGAATGCCTATGCCCAGGACGCTGAAATGAGCCTGGAAGAATATGAAGACTTTGTGTTTAAAGCCTGTATGCCAGACATGGATGATCCGATTGGATATTGGAAATCCGTTTCTGCACGCCAGGACAAGATCGTGGATTGGCTGGAGGGGAAAAAAGATGTGCATGTTATCGGGCCGGATACCGATTTGCGTTTGAGTATTGATGGGCGGAAGTTCATCAATTGTGATTGCCATAAAAACGTGCCGGATGGGGAAGTGTTCACTGGCCCGGTGGAAGACAGTGTGGAAGGGCATGTGCGTTATTCTTATCCTGCCATCTACCAGGGCCATGAAGTGACCGGCGTAGAGTTATGGTTTGAAAAAGGACGGGTGGTGAAGGCAAAAGCGGAAAAGAATGAAGAATTTCTGCTGCAGATGCTGAATACCAGTGAAAGTTCGCGGTATCTGGGTGAATTTGCGATTGGCACCAATGATGGCATCGACAAATTTACTGGTCAGATTTTATTCGATGAGAAAATTGGCGGCAGTTTCCATATGGCCGTTGGTGCTGGATACCCGGAAACGGGCAGCAAGAACAAGGCGCCTATTCATTGGGATATGATCTGCGATTTACGGGATGGCGGCGAGATTTGGGTGGACGGCGATCTGCTGTACAAGAATGGTAAGTTTGCGATTGAGTTTTAGCCAGTAAAAAAACAGAGCGGGCATGCCCGCTCTGTTTTTATATAACGACGTGAAAGGGTTATGCCCAGCCTTGATCCTTGACGAGTTTTGTGATCACAGGGATTTCGACCAGTTCACCCTTGTTGGCTTTCATTGCCCAGATGATGGTGATGATGATGTAAGCAATCCAAACCACACAGCCAATAAAGAAAACAAATGAGAGTAAGGAGCTTACCGCATAACCGATTATTCCCCAAATAAGGGCTTGAACATTGTGCGCTTTGATGAATGGACGGTCTTTCTTTTCATCCATGAGCATGATGACAATCGGAATAAGGGGTGAGAAGATGTAGGCAAGCATTGCCCACAGACGGTCATCATCGGTAATCTGCGATTCAGGAACAAAATTTTCTGACATGGTATCCTCCAAATATAAGTTGATTTATCGGTACCTCTATTTTACAACATTTGCGAGTATTAAGGGTTAGATTATCGTTAAATTTCAATATTGGCAAGAAGTGACATTCACGGAAATTTTCGCCCGTTACCTTAAAGGTGTGTTAAAATCGGTTTTACTATGGTAAGAATTGTCTTCATGGGTTCACCGGAATTTGCCATTCCTTCTCTGATGGGATTGGCAGCTCATTTTTCTGTGGTTGGTGTGGTGACACAATCGGATAAGCCGGCTGGCCGGGGACGGAAACTGTCGCCGCCCGCGGTTAAGGTGCGGGCGGAGGAATTGGGAATTCCGGTGCTTCAACCCCTGCGTTTAAAAAATACTGAAGTGTTCGCACAATTAACAACATGGGCGCCGGATGTGATTGTTGTGGCTGCGTATGGAAAAATATTGCGGCAGAATGTGCTCGATTTGCCAAAGTACGGCTGCATCAACGTGCATGCCTCCTTGCTGCCGCGCTGGCGTGGGGCTGCGCCGATCCAGGCATCTATTTTGCATGGGGATGACAAAAGCGGGGTGTCGATCATGCGCATGGAAGCAGGGCTGGATACGGGCCCGGTGCTGGCAAGGCGTGAACTGGAGATCCTGCCGGAGGATACTGGCGAATCGTTGACGATGCGCCTGGCGGAGCTGGGCGCTGAACTGTTGGTGGCAACCTTGCCGGCGTACCTGGCAGGGGAGATTGAGCCAAAGGCACAGAATGAAACGCTGGCTACTTATGCCCCGATGATCAACAAGGAAGAGGGCGAGCTGGATTTCTCCTTGAAAGCGGATGAATTGGCGCGTAAGGTGCGCGCATTTAACCCCTGGCCGGGTGCTTATCTGGATTGGGAAGGCGGACGCCTGAAGGTACACCGTGCGCATGTTGTCCCTGAGAAGGGGCTGGAAAGTGGCCGGCGGGCCAAGATTGCGAAAATGCCTGCAGTTGCTGCCCGGGACGGCTGGCTGGTGCTGGATGAAGTGCAGCCACCGGGAAAGAAGCCCATGCCCGGTAACGTGTTTTTAAACGGCGCCCGGCAGTGGGCAGCAGATGCGGGCGAGGAATAAGAATGGCGAAAGAATCACTCCCCGAAATGAAATTTCTGGTGATTGGTGCTGGTGCGATTGGCACGTATATCGGCGGCAGCCTGGCGTTGTCGGGACAATCCGTGGTATTTTTGGAACGACCAGAAATGGCCAAAACCCTGCGTGAAAGGGGTTTATGCCTGAATATTGGCGGCAATGAACAATGTGTTCGCGCTCCCCAGATTGTTTCTTCGGTGGATGAGGCGCTGACCCGCGGGCCGTATGATGTCGGTATCCTGGCGGTGAAGTCGTATGACACTCCGGCGCTGATGGATATGCTGCGGCCTTATGCAGTAGCGCTGCCCCCGTTCCTGTCCTTTCAAAATGGTGTGGAAAATGAGATGTCACTGACTGAGGTTTTGGGGGAAGAAAAAGTCATCCCCGGAACCCTGACCAGCGCGATTGGCCGAAAAGGTGCCGGGGATATTGTGCTGGAACGGCTGCGCGGGATTGGAATAGCAGAGACGCATTTGTTGACAGCACCGCTGGTGAGCGTTCTGGATGCGGCCGGGCTGAATGCGGTTAAGTATGCCAGGGCAGACAGTATGAAATGGTCAAAGCTGCTGACCAACCTGTGGGCAAATGCCACTTCGGCTATTCTGGATATGTCGCCGACAGAAATTTATGCGCATCCTGGCTTGTGCCGCCTTGAACTGGTGATGGAGCGGGAAGCGTTGCGGGTGATGCGGGCCTTGCATATTCCGGTTTGCGACTTGCCTGGGACGCCGGTGCGATTGATGGCCGGAGTGATCCGCTTTTTGCCGGATTTTGTGAGCGCGCCGCTCTTGCAACCGGTGATTGGTAAGGCACGGGGCGATAAGATGCCTTCTTTTCATATTGACCTGTACAGCGGACGCGGCAAGAGTGAAGTGGCGTATCTGAATGGTGCGGTGGTACGGTTTGGCGAAGCGGCGGGGGTTGCGACACCGGTAAACCATTTGTTGATGGAGACATTGACCGGCCTGACAGAGGGTGAAATTCCTTTGGAGACATACGCGCGAAAGCCGGACAAGCTGCTGGCGCGATTAAAAAAATAGATTTGCATTGGAGAAAGATTAATGGTATTGGAAAATACTCAAAAAATTAATGAGAATGTTGACAGCATTCCTGAATGGTTGACCGGAGCCGTGTTTTATCAGATCTTTCCAGATCGATTTGCCAATGGTGATGCGCGGAATGATCCGGCCAACGTGCAGCCCTGGACCAGTCGACCTTCCCTGTACAGTTATTCTGGCGGCGACTTGCCTGGCATTCAGCGCAAGCTGGATTATATTCAGGATTTGGGTGCGAACACGATCTATCTCAATCCGATTTTCCAGTCGGCGGCACCGCACCGCTACCACACAACAGATTATTACCGCATTGACCCGAAACTGGGTACGATGGAAGACTTCCAAGCTTTGCTGGAGGAAGTTCACCGCCGCGGGATGCGATTGATTTTGGATGGGGTATTCAATCACTGCGGGCGCGGTTTCTTTGCGTTCAACGACCTGTTGGAGAATCAGGAACATTCGCCTTATAAGGACTGGTTCCATGTGAAGCGTTTTCCGATTGACGCTTTCTCGCCGGGTGAGGCTGAAGATTATCTGGCGTGGTGGAATATCAAGAGCCTGCCGAAATTCAACACCGACAACCCTGAGGTGCGCCAGTATTTGCTGGGAGTGGCACGCTACTGGATTGAGCAGGGCATTGACGGCTGGCGGCTGGATGTGCCCAATGAGATTGATGATGATGCCTTCTGGGCAGATTTCAGGCGGGTGGTGCGTGAGGCCAACCCTGAAGCAGCCTTGATCGGTGAGATTTGGGAAATTGATCCCCGCTGGGTCAGTAAGGGACATTTTGACGGGCTGATGAATTATCCGGTGCGGGATGCCGTGCTGGATTTGCTCAAGCAGCGTAATGGTATTACTCAGTTTGTTGAACGGATTGAGCATGTGCTGGGGGCGTATCCCTGGGAGCACAACCTGGTGATGTACAACACGCTGGGGACGCATGACACCAAGCGTGTGCGCACCTATCTGGATGGGGATCTGAAGCGGGTGGCGCTGGCGTTCACATTTCTGACCGCTTACCCTGGCCTGCCGGCGTTTTACTATGGCGACGAGGTGGGGCTGGAGGGGGATAAAGACCCGGACAGCCGGCGTACTTTCCCGTGGGATGAAAAAGACTGGGCGATGGAGCTGCGGAATCTGGTCAAGAAACTGATCAGCGTGCGCAAGGCAACCAAAGCGATCCGGGTTGGTGATTACCAGCGTGTGTGGGTGGATGAAGGCCGGCGCGGGTACGCGTTTGCCCGTCAGGCCGGCAATGAAACTGTGCTGGTGGTGCTGAATGCCAGTGACAAACCCATGCAGGCGGAGATTCCGGTGGATAAGTTGGGATGGCAGGATGCAACCCGGTTACGAGACTTGCTGCTTGATGATCTGGTGGAGGTTAGGGCAGGCATGGCGCACGTGGAACTGGCAAGATACAGCGGAATGTGGCTTTCGAAACAATAATAAAAAAGAGCTGCCTTTGATTGATGAGGCAGCTCTTGATTTTTCCTGTAAAGTATAGAATACTGCGAAAATATACCGACTAAACCCACTATTCCTATCAGGAGCGCGATGCGGAATGGAAAAGTTCCATCATTGGGGAAAACTTCTGGCATTCATGGAATCATGTAAGTCCTAAGGAAATGCAGCCCATTTGCGTTTATAGAGCCCAGGTAGGTAAGAATTACGGTGCGCTGAGCTAAAACAATACCAATTTATTTCTCGCCGAATTTCTTTTGCCATTCGTAGAGTTTGTTGAGGGCTTCAATGGGGGAAAGGGTGTTGACGTCCAGTTCGCCGAGTTCTTCGAGCAGGGGATTGGTCTCGGGGAAAAGTGCAAGCTGGGCGGAGGCAATCGGGTTGATGTTGACGGCCGTGCCGGAGGAGCTTTCCAGCTGCTGAAGGATCTGAGCGGCGCGCTGGATGACGGGATGGGGCATCCCGGCCAGTTGGGCGACATGGATGCCGTAGGAGCGGTCAGAGCCGCCTGGGACGATCTTGTGCAGGAAAACGACCTTGCCTTCGGATTCGGTGACGGCGACGTTGTAGTTGCGCACACCGGGCAGGAGGTCGCTTAGTTGGGTGAGTTCATGGTAATGGGTGGCGAAGAGGGTGCGGGCATGCAGGCCGGGATGATTATGGACATACTCCACGGTGGCCCAGGCGATGGAAACGCCGTCGTAGGTGCTGGTGCCGCGCCCGATCTCATCCAGGATGAGGAGGCTGCGCTCGGTGGCGTGGTTGAGGATGTTGGCGGTTTCAATCATTTCGACCATGAAGGTGGATTGGCCGGTATGGATTTCGTCTTGTGCGCCAATGCGGGTGAAGATGCGGTCGACGAGGCCGATGTTGGCGGATGCGGCGGGGACAAAGCTGCCCATCTGGGCCATGAGAACGATCAGGGCAACCTGGCGCAGGAAGGTGCTTTTACCGCTCATGTTGGGACCGGTGATGATGCGGACGACTTCGCCTGTGGTGAAAATGGCGTCGTTGGTGACAAAACGGGTATCTTTCAGGTAGTGCTCGACCACCGGGTGGCGGCCATCCCGTATATCGAGGGTGGTGTCGTCTAGCAGGGTGGGGCGGACATAGGCATTGATGGCGGCGGTTTCGGCCAGTGCGGCAAGGGTGTCCAGTTGGGCCAGGCTGCGGGCGGTTTTGAGCACATAGCTGCTGCCGCCGGCAAACTGGCTGCATACATCCCGGAAGACACGGCCTTCAATCTCGCGGATGCGTTCTTCGGCGTTGAGTACCAGCGCTTCGTATTCTTTCATCTCCGGGGTGATGTAACGCTCGGCATTGACCAGGGTCTGCTTGCGGATGTATTCCGGCGGAGCCTGGTCGGTGTTGGAGCGGGTGATCTCGAGATAATAGCCAAAGACCTTGTTATAGCCAACTTTGAGATTTTTGATGCCGGTGCGCTTGCGCTCAACGGCTTCGAGGTTGGCGATCCATTGGCGCGCATGGCGGGAAGAGTCGTAGACCTGATCGAGTTCAGGGGAAAAACCATTTCGGATAGCGCCTGTTTTTTGCAAAGTGGCAGGCGGGTCTTCAGCGATTGCGGCCTGGAGCAGGGAAAGCTCGCTGGCGCAGAGATGCAGGTCTTTGAGCACGTCTTGCAGTGGGCCATGTTCATCTTCCAGCATGATCTTGATACCGGGCAGGACTTGTAAAGTGTCACGGATGGCGACCAGATCACGCGGCAGGGCGTTGCCGGAGATGACACGGTTGGTGAGACGTTCCAGGTCGGCGAGGTCACCGAGGGAATCGCGCAGCTCGGCACGGAGAATGCCGCGGTCAAGCAGGTAGGCGACGGAATCCTGGCGGATGGTGATGGTTCGAATGTCGAGAAGGGGTTTGCTGACCCACTGGCGCATGAGGCGTTTTCCCATGGGGGAAACGGTCTGGTCGAGGATGTGCAGCAAAGAGCCGCGCACCTCGCCATGACGGATGGTTTCGGTTAGTTCCAGGTTGCGGCGTGTCACTGCGTCCAGTGTCATGAAGTCGTTCAGGCTGTAGGTAGAGAGCGTGGTGAGCAGCTTGCGGGCAGCAGGCTGGGATTCCTCGATGTATTGCAGGGCAGCGCCGGCAGCGCGAATGGCGAGGTTCATGTGAGCGAGGCCAAAGCCGTCCAGGGCGGCCACCTCAAAATGGGTTTTGAGGGCCTGCTCACAGCGGCTGCGTTCATAGCGCCAGTCCGGCCAGGGGCTGATGTGACCGGGCAGGTCGCCGTTGAGATTCAGGTCTTCCGGGGCGAGAATCTCGGCGGGGTGAAGACGCATGATCTCGCCGCGGACGAGGTGCTCAATCTCTTCGCCCCTTAACTCGGTGGCGGCGAATTCACCGGTGGTGATGTCGGCATAGGCAATGCCAGCTTTTTTATCTTCGATGTAAATGCTGACGAGGTAGTTGTTGTGGTCACTGCGCAGGAGGCCGGGTTCATCAATGGTTCCCGGCGTGACCACGCGGACGACTTTGCGTTCCACGAGGCCTTTCTTGGGGACGGGGCCGACCTGTTCACAGATGGCGACATGGTAGCCTTTTTCGATCAGGCGGGAGAGGTAGTTTTCGGCGGCATGGTAGGGAATGCCTGCCATAGGAATGCGCTCGCCTTTGGCAACGTTGCGCGAGGTGAGGACGATATCCAGCTCGCGGGAAGTGATCTCGGCGTCCTGGTCAAAGGTCTCGTAGAAGTCACCCAGACGGAAAAAGACGATGGAGTCGGGGTACTGTTTTTTGATATCCAGATACTGGCGGCGGATTGGGGTAACGTGTTCTGACATGGTACCATTCTAAGATGAGCCGTGTTTTTCGGCAAGGGAAAAAAGGATGCGAAAAAAGGATGGGATTTGTTAACACGGCCAGGAACATTGTGAAAGGGCATGCGATTTCGCGTAGCCATAATCTTGGCAGGTTATTTTTGGGTGATTCCGGAATTTTGGTAATGCGCTGGTTATTTTCTTAGAGGAATGTGCTACTATAGTACAGGAACAGCTTATAGCGAGCAAAACACACTTCCACATTTTCAGTAAGGATAATTGCTATGGAACAAACTATACAACCCGATCAGGATGATCGTATACAGGCAGAAGCGCAGGATACTGGATCACCGTTTGGTGATGTTGAAATGGGAATTGGCACCTGGGCGTGGGGGGACCGTCTGTATTGGGGATTTGGTAAAGGGTATGATGAGAAAGGCCTGCGGGATGCGTTTCACTGGCTGGTGCGCAGCGGGGTGAATTTCTTTGATACTGCCGAGATTTACGGGCAGGGTAAATCCGAGGAAATGTTGGGCCGGTTTGTGGCTGAAGTAGAGCAGCCGGTGCGGATTGCGACGAAGTTCATGCCGCTGCCGTGGCGATTATCGCGAAAGGCGCTGCTGCGGGCGCTGCGCAAGAGCCTGAAGCGCCTGGGGGTAGCAAGTGTTGATCTGTATCAAATCCACATGCCGCTGCCGCCGGTAACAATTGAGACGTGGATGCAGGCGATGGCCGAGGCAGTGCAGGAAGGATTGATCAAAGCGGTGGGCGTGTCTAACTACAACCGTGAGCAGATGCAGCGGGCGTTTGATGGGTTGTCAACCGAAGGTTTGACGCTGGCCTCCAACCAGGTAGAATACAGCCTGCTGGACCGCCATATTGAGAAGGACGGTTTATTGCAGGCCAGCCGCGATTTAGATGTACGGCTGATCGCTTATAGTCCGCTGGCTTCGGGTGTTCTGACAGGAAAGTATACGCCGGAAAATCCGGTGCAGGGGATTCGGGCAAATCGGTATAACAAGGCCACGCTGGAAAAAGTGGAGCCCTTGATCCGTTTGCTGAATCGGATTGGCGGGACTCACGATGGTAAGACACCGGCGCAGGTTGCTTTGAATTGGGTGATTAGTAAGGGATTGATGCCGATTCCCGGCGTAAAAACGTTGAGTCAGGCAGAGGTGAATGCCGGAGCTTTGGGATGGCGGCTGAGCGAGGAAGAAGTGCAGCGGCTGGATGAGGTCAGCGGGGCAGCGTTGGAGGCAATGGGGAAAAGTTGATCTCCCGCACAAATTTATACGGTGGATATGTATTTTCACCGTTTTGGGGAATCATCCTTCTGTGGTTTACATGCAACTTCCTGCTGTTTTTTCCGTATAGATTAGTGAGAATGGAAAGATTGATTATTAGAGGAGATGATTATGGAAACAAAACGAAATCGTTTGCGGCGTTCGCGGCATGACCGGATTTTAGCCGGGGTGTGCGGTGGCCTGGGTGAGTTCTTCGGGATCAGTACTTTTTGGTTCCGGTTGGCTTTCCTGCTATTGTTTTTGCCAGGCGGTTTACCAGGAGTGGTGCCTTATCTGATATTGTGGATCATCATGCCAAAGGAACGCCGGGATTGACCGGGGATTGATACGACCGGAAGAGGAAACTCTTCCGGTTTTGTTTACGGAACGATATAATTAGGTTTTATGGTCATCGGCGAGTGCCAATTTTGATGACCATTGGTGAGGAATAATGGATCAAGACAAGCAAATGCAATTTTTTCCGTTTCATGCGTTGAATGAATTCATGCGGGATGATTTCCGGTTGGATATGCTGCGTTCGGTGATGGCCGGGATGCCGCAATTGTCGAAACCGGTTGGCAGCGGGTTGACCCGGATGGTGAAGAAGTTGGTGCAGGTGCCGGGGTTTCGCAATAGTTCGCTGGCGCCAGCGGCGATCAAGGCGAAGAGTGCGGTGAGCGCATTCGAAAAAAGCCCGGCGTTTACCGGGCTGGTGCTGGCGGCATGGCTGGAACTTCATCCTGAGCTGGGTGCAAAAATGCACGCACTGCTGGAAATGCGGGGATGGAAGGTGCTCCCGCTGGACGCGGACCGTACAAAGATGCCGGGGTTCATGATCCAATGGCCGCAGGAAGATGAATTTGAAATATTGCATGCGGCTTTTCGGGAAGCCAACCCTGATATGGAAGTCAGCGATGATGATCTGGGCCTGATGGCGGTGTGGATCAGTGGTCGTCTGCCGTATGAGCATGTTGAGAAGGCAGCCTTGTTCAGGGAAGAAGCTGGAGAGTAGTTGAAGGGTTTCAGAGAAGGTGTAACCGGTCTGATGATTTCATCAGGCCGGTTTTTGGTTGTTGGGGCGGGGGTGTTTTTTGGCCGCTCAAAATCACCCCCTTCTAACTTCCCCCAATTTGCGGCAGTATTGCAAATTGGGGGAAGCATTTGGTGATCTCGCGTGCGGGGGATATTCTGAAGGTGTGAAGGAAAGCGACGGTTGAAGAAAAAATACTATGTTTTATGCCGTTTGATGAGCGACATGGGAATGGTGAGAACTTCCTTGATGCCGAGGAGGTAGGCGGCGATGAAGTAGACGGTGACACCGAGGCCGCCGCCGATGACGAGCAGGTACAGGCCGGTGAGACCGAGCAGATTTTGTGCACCGAGGATGACGGCTGACATCAGACCGGCGGCAAGGATGGCTTTGCCCGCATCCAGCAGGATCTGCCTGGCGTGGATGCCTTTCCAGCGGCGGCTGATGATGAACAGGCCGATGGAGGCTTCAACGCCGACGGCGATGCCGTTGGCGAGGGCTGGCCCGGCGTGCGAGATGCCGCCTTCCGCAATGGGACGGGTGAGCCAGATGGCAAGTCCAATATTCAATGCGGTGGTGAAGATGGAGATGTACAGGGGTGTGTAGGTGTCCTGTTGCGAGGCGAAGGTACGTACGACGACTTCCAGCATGGACTGGGTGATGAGGGCCAGTGCGTAGAATTTGAGGGCGTAGTAAACCATCTGGGTGCTTTCAGGGGTGAATTCGCCGCCCTCAAAGAGGATGCGGATGATGGGTGTGCCGAGAACGATGAGGCCCGCCGCAGCAGGGATGGCGAGGGTGAGGATAGCGCGCATTGCGCCGCTCGTGGCCTTCTTCTGTGCGTCGAGGTTTTTTTCGGCAGCCAGGGCAGCCATGGTGGGGAATACAGCAATGCCGATGGCGGTGCCGATCAGAGTCCAGGGCATGTTCATCAGGCGGTAGGCATAGTCCAGCGCGGCCAGTCTTCCAGCGCCGAGACGGGAGGACAGGGTGGCGTTGAGCCAGTTGATGCTGGCGCGGGCCATGAGCAGGTCAATGATGCGCGGCGCCATCAGGATGGCGACTTTCCTGACTTCCGGTTCGAATTTCAGATCCAGTTTCCACTTGACTTTGTAATGCAGCAGGGCGGGAACTTGAATGAGCATGTGCATGCCAGCGCCGATGACAGCGCCCCAGGCAACGCCGAAGATGCCCATGCGCGGGCCAAGCACGAGAGTGCCGAGGATGATGCCCAGGCTGTACATGCTGGGCAGCAGGGCAGGTACGATGAAGTGTTGATGGGCATACAGGGTGGCAGTGAAGATGCTGCTAACGGCGAAAAGGATGGTGGAAAGCAAAAGCAGGCGCATGAGCTGCACGATCATTTGCTGTACGTCTGGGGCATAGCTTGCACCTACACCCAATCGTCCGCCGACCAGTGAAGGGCCGGCGATGGCTGCAATCAGCGATGCCCCGGCGGTGATGAGAAAGATGATGTTGATCACCTGGCTGAAGAGGCGATTGGAGCGGTTGGGATCGTTCTTGCCGAGCAGTTCAGTGTAGACGGGGATGAAGGCGAAGCTCAGCGCACCACCGGAAAGCATGGTGAAGATCAGCTCGGGGACGACGTTGGCAGCGGTGAAGGCATCGAGGGCGGAGCCAATGCCAAACTGACCGGCGATGATGCGCTGGCGCACGAGGCCAACGACGATGGATGCGCCCCATCCGATCATCACGATCAGGGTCGAACTGGCGATTTTGTTGGCTTTGGTGGATGTCTTTTTTGGAAGGTTAGGTTCTGTCATGTGGAGCCTTTCGAGGATTGCAAGCCCTCATCCCCCGGCCCCTTCTCCTAGTTCTGGGAGAAGGGGAGGATATTGGCATGGAAATGGGGAATGATTTTGTTACATTATTCCTGGGGGCGATGGCGTTTGTCGAGTTCGTTGAGGATATCGGCAGGGGTGAGGCCGCTGTCGGCGAGGAGGACAAGGGTGTGGTAGGTGAGGTCGGCGACTTCTTCGATGAGGCGTTCCTTGCCCTGGGACTTGGCAGCGAGGATGACTTCAACGGATTCTTCGCCGATTTTTTTGAGGATCTCATCCTGCCCTTTTTTGAAGAGGTAGTTGGTGTAGGAACCTTCGACAGGGTTTTCCTGGCGATCCAGGATGATGTTATAGAGTTCGGTGAGGGTCATTTGTTTCCTCCAATGTGTATGTTAATCGTGCGAGTTATAAGATAAATTGTCGTAAGGATATTATACGAGAGTTGTTCTGTTTTGCAGAATCATCTCTGGCGTGCGGCGGCCGTGCATTCACTACCAGGAACAGGGTATGCTTGCCCGCACCCTTCGACAAGCTCAGGGTGCGGTTTGATCTGCGATCCTCTCGTATACATGCCAGTCAGCCTGTTTCTATTCCGAAAGAGTGACCGGGTTGTGAAAGCAGGTCATTTTGCCGGTGTGGCAGGCTGGGCCGGCGGGGATGACTTTGATGAGGATGGTGTCGGCATCGCAGTCGAGGCACATCTCGACCACTTTTTGGGTGTTGCCGGAGGTGACACCTTTGTGCCACAATTCCTGGCGGCTGCGCGACCAGAAGACGGTCTCGCCGGTTGCAAGGGTCATGGCGAGGGATTTTTCGTTCATATAGGCCATCATCAGTACCTGACCAGTGTGATTATCCTGGACGATGGCGGGGATGAGGCCTTTTTCATCATATTTGGGTTGAAGAGTGCAGTTGATCATATTATTTTATTCGATCTATCCTTTTCGATGCGGTATGTATGAATTTTATCGCCGGATTGGTGATGCGGTTGTCAAACAGCAGGTCACGTTTGTAAAAGAGCCTGGTTGTTACATAACTGATGTTACGCAGCCTTGAGAGCTTGAAGCTCATCAAAGGCAGAACGAGTAGCTTTGATATA
>Ga0334887_1002184_pt1 | contig 22596 bp, 15 predicted proteins | sample GraSluR1_MG_10_FD_207217 | JGI IMG/M metagenome (GOLD analysis project Ga0334887, IMG submission 207217) | Sludge microbial communities from methane-producing bioreactor in Wageningen University, Netherlands - Granular Sludge_18_07-R1 | ecosystem: Engineered > Bioreactor > Anaerobic >...
TGCTCTGAAATACGATGTGCCCCTCATTTTCTATGGTGAAAACGAAGCGGAATATGGCAACCCGATTGCTGATAATGCTTCGTCCATGCGGGATAAATCCTACTTTACCTACAAGAGCTTTGATGATCTGTGGCTGGCCGGGGTGCCGGTCAAGCGCTTGATGGATGAGTACGGCATGACCCTGAACGATGTGCTCACTTATCTGCCCGCAGACGCGGATGAGCTGGCCAAGAGTGATATCGAAGTGCATTATCTGGGCTATTACCTCAAGTGGACACCGCAGGAATCGTATTACTATGCCGTCGAGCATACCGGCTTCCAGGCGCGCCCCTTCCGCACCCAGGGCACGTATGCCAAATACAACAGCATCGATGACAAGATCGATGATCTGCATTACTACACCACCTGGATCAAGTTCGGCATTGGCCGCGCAACCTATGACGCCTCGCAGGAGATCCGCAACAAGCATCTGACTCGTGAGGAGGGTGTGGCTCTGGTCAAAAAATATGACGGTGAATTCCCCGACCGCTACTTCCAGGATGTGATGGATTATATTGAGATGAAGCCGGAAGAATTTATGGCTTTGTGTGACAAGTTCCGCTCGCCGCATTTGTGGAAGCAGGAAAACGGCGAATGGAAGCTGCGCTATCCCATCTGGGAAGTGGCGCCTTAGTTTAGTGTTTTGTAGGGACAGGTTTCTAACCTGTCCTTTTTCCTTGCTGGGGAAATCCCCCCAACCCCCCTTTCACAAGGGGGGCAAAGAGGTATGAGGCATTTATGACCGAAATCCTGACCATTATCCCGGCCCGCGGGGGTTCGAAGGGCATCCCGAAGAAGAATATTGCCCCGCTGGCGGGCAAGCCGTTGATCGCCTGGGTGATTGAGGCGGCGCTGGCTTCAAAAAACATCTCCCGTTTGATCGTGGACACAGATTCGGAAGAGATTGCGGCGGTGGCCCGTGAGTGGGGTGCCGAGACGCCTTACATGCGCCCGGAGGAGTACGCGCGCGATAATACGCCTTCCATCGTGACCTTGCAGCACAGCCTGCGCTGGTTTGAGGAGCATGAAGGCTATGTGCCGGATTATCTGATGTGCCTGCAAGCTACGACACCCTTCCTGACGACTGCCGATATTGACGGCGCGGTGGCCCTGCTGGAAGAGAAGCAAGCCGAGGCCCTGGTGAGTGTGTCTCCGGCCAAGCATCCGCCGCAGTGGCTGCGCAAGGTGGATGAGGACGACCGCTTGCAGGATTATTTTCCTGACCAACCTTTTATCTCCCGCCGGCAGGATGTTGCCCCGGCCTATGAGTTGAATGGGGCGATCTTTATTGCGCGCCCAGGTCTGTTGCTGGAGAAGGGGACGTGGTATGTGGATGGTACCTGCGGCTATGTGATGGAGAATGAGGTGTGGGTGGATATCGATACGCCGTTTGACTTGCAGTTGGCGGATCTGGTGATGAGGAATTTGGTGGATAGTAAGTAGGAAAAACTTTAATCTCCCCGCTTCGCGAAGACGCAAAGAAAAAGCATTTATTGAGATACGCATAATTTGGGTAACTCACATTGACAGCAAAAACACCTCGTTTAATATGGTGCAGTGTTAACTCAGACCGGATTTGTTGGAGCGGGTAGTGAATTGGAGTTTGTTGATTGGTACGGTCACGTTTTTTGACCGCACCCTACGCGTGGGGGTAGGTGATGTTGGCGACCTGCTTTGAATTGAGTTTTTGGCCGGTGCATTGACCTCATCCCCGGCCTCCAGGGGCAAGGTGTCTCCTAATGCCTGGGGTGCGGGAGAAGGGGAGCGATGGGCGAAAAATGATAATTGTATTGCAATAAATTATCATTAATGATAATATAAATATATGGATTTCAAAGAATTGCTTGCGTTGGTTGAGGATGAACCGGTTTTTGAGACTGGATTATTGTTGGCTGGCAGTGTGGATGTGGATAATGTGCGCTTGCAGCTTGGCCGCTGGACGAAGAGCGGGAAGCTGTATCAGCTGCGGCGGGGGCTATATGCGTTGGCACCGCCTTACCAGAAGGTCAGGCCGCATCCTTTTTTGGTTGCCAATCGCTTGCAGCGCGCCTCGTATGTGAGCTGCCAGTCGGCGCTGTCATTCTATGGACTTATTCCCGAGATTGTACAGGTCACAACCAGCGTGACCACCGGCCGTCCGGCTGTGCGGGAGACGCTGCTGGGGCGTTTTAGTTACCGGCATGTCAAGCTCACCTTGCTGCGCGGCTATCGTATGCTGGACTTTGACGGCCAGCAGGCTCTCGTTGCCAGGCCGGAGAAGGCTTTGCTTGATCTGGTCTATTTGGAGCCAAAGGGGGACACCTTGGCATATCTGCGCGGGCTGCGGTTGCAAAACCTGGACAGGTTGGATGCGGATGTGCTGCATGAACAGGCAGAGGTGTTTGGCTTACCGAAGATGGGGCGTGCTGTGGAAGAGATTGAATCGCTGATGCAAATTGAGCGGGAGGAGTATGTGAACCTATGAAAGAAGTATTGACTGAACTGGTGAACAAATCTGCCTCTCCCGAGCAAGGGCGTAATATTGCACGGGAATACCTTCAGGCCCGCATTTTGGGAGCTTTGCAGCGCAGCGGGGCGATGATCCCGTTGGCATTTCACGGCGGTACTGCTTTGCGCTTTCTGTATGCTCACGGTCGTTTCTCCGAAGACCTGGATTTTGCCCTTGAAGGAGCAAAGGAAGAGTATGATTTCCTCCGTTATGTAAAAGCTATCCGCGCGGAGTTGGCTCCAGAGGGCTATATGGTGGAATTGAAGGTCAGGGATAATCGCACGGTACATAGTGCCTTTGTACGTTTCCCCGGTTTATTATATGAGTTGGGCCTGTCCGCGATGCAGAATGAAGTGCTGGCAATCAAGCTGGAAATTGATACCAATCCCCCACAGGGAGCGGGTCTGGAAACCACGGTAGTGCGCCGTTTCGTGATGCTGCAATTGCATCACCATGATAGGGCTTCCTTGTTGTCCGGCAAGTTGCACGCTGTTTTACAGCGGCCTTATACCAAAGGCCGTGATGTTTATGATCTGTTATGGTACCTTAGTGATCCTGCATGGCCGCAGCCGAATTTGGTGCTTTTGAACAATGCGCTGGTACAGACAGGCTGGGGAGGAGAGTTGTTGACCGAAGAGAATTGGCGCGGTGTAACATTGGAACGGCTGCGTCATTTGGATTGGGGGAATGTTCTGGCAGATGTAGGGCCTTTCGTTGAGCAAAGTTTTGATCTGGGGCTGCTTACGCTGGAAAGCCTGGAGCAGGTTTTGTTGTAATGTGGGTTGCTAACCCACACTACCCTTTCCCCTTATTCTGGTAAAATTGCACTTATCCCAACCCCCTTCGGGGATTGTGAAATATCATCAAATGTACAGGGCTGCGATGAGCAGCCCATGTTTAGAGAAGGAGCATTTCATGGGTGATACTGTGAAGGCTGGGTTGATCCAAAAACTGGAAGATAAATCTGCCGTTGTTGCGATCATGGGGCTGGGCTATGTCGGCCTGCCGCTGGCGGTGGTGTTTGCCGATGCCGGTTTCAGGGTGATTGGCATTGACCCCATTCAGGAAAAAATCGATATCCTCAACAGCGGGAAGTCTTATATTCAGGATGTCCCTACCGAAACGGTCGCCCGCCTGGTCAAGGCAGGCAGGCTTTCGGGAACAACAGATTTCGCTGCCTTGAAGGAAGCGGATGCGGTCAGTATTTGCGTCCCGACCCCGTTGCGCAAGACCGGCGACCCGGACCTGTCTTTCATCGTCTCGGCCGCCGAATCACTGGCGCCTTACCTGCATCAGGGCATGGTGGTGGTGCTTGAGTCCTCTACCTATCCCGGTACCACCCGCGAGATGGTGCTGCCCCGTTTGGAAGAGGCCAGCGGACTGACCGTGTGTGATGACTTTTTCCTGGCATTTTCGCCGGAACGGGTGGACCCCGGGCGCGAGGACTGGACGACGATCAACACCCCCAAGGTGCTGGGCGGTATTTCTGGCAATTGCACCGATGTGGCCGCGGCCTGGTACGGCCAGGCTTTGGAACAGGTTGTACCGGTATCCTCCGCCGAAGTGGCCGAGATGGCCAAGCTGCTTGAGAATACCTTCCGCATGATCAATATCGGCATGGTCAATGAACTGGCCTTGATGTGCGACCGCCTGGATGTGGACGTGTGGGAAGTGATTGACGCTGCGGCCACCAAGCCGTTTGGCTTCATGCGCTTCAACCCCGGCCCCGGCCTGGGCGGGCACTGCATCCCGATTGACCCGCTGTACCTTTCCTGGAAGCTCAAATCACTGCATTACACCGCCCGTTTCATTGACCTGGCTTCCGAGATCAATACCACCATGCCGCGGTTTACCGTCAGCCTGGTGCAAAATGCGCTCAATGACCACGGCAAACCGGTTAAGGCCAGTCGCATCCTGGTGCTGGGCGCAGCCTACAAGCCGAATGTGGACGATGTGCGTGAATCACCTGCAATGGACGTGATCGGCCTGCTGCGTCAAAAAGGCGCTGACATCGCCTACCACGACCCCTATATCCCCCATTTATTACATGATGACTGGGCGCTGGATTGCGTGCCGGATGTGATGCAGGCTGTAACGGAGGCGGATTGCGTGGTCATCATCACCAATCACCGGGATTATGATTACGATGCCATCCTGGAGCAGGCGGTGTTGATTGTTGACACGCGCAACGCGCTGGGACGCAAGGGACTCAATCATCCCAAAGTGGTGAGATTGTAATGGCAAATTATCTGGTTACGGGCGCCGCCGGTTTCATTGGCCACCGGGTCAGCAGTATGCTGCTGGAAGATGGGCACACCGTGGTCGGCGTGGACAACATGAATGACGCCTATGATGTGCGTCTGAAAGAATACCGCCTGGCGCGCCTGCAGAAAATGGCTGGTTTTACCCACGCCCATCAGGACATTTGCGATTATCCCGTGCTGGAAAAACTGGCCCAGCAGCAGGGCAGGATTGACGGGATCATCAACCTGGCTGCCCGCGCCGGGGTGCGCTACAGCGTGATCAACCCGTGGGCATATCTGGCCGCCAACACCGAAGGCGCCCTGAATCTGCTGGAGCTGTGCCGCCATTACGATATTCCCAAATTTGTGCAGGCTTCCACTTCCAGCATTTACGGCGCCAACGCGCCCCTGCCGACCCCGGAAGACGCTGACAGCAGCCACCCCTTGCAGCCGTATGCGGCCAGCAAGAAGGGCGCTGAAGCGATGGCCTACAGTTATCATTACCTGTTTGACATTGATGTGACCGTTTTCCGCTATTTCACCGTGTACGGCCCGGCCGGACGGCCGGATATGGTCATGTTTCGCTTTGCCAAATGGATCGCCGAAGGCGAGGAAGTGCATTTGAATGGCGACGGCAGTCAGACCCGCGGCTTTACCTATGTGGATGATATTGCCCGCGGCACCATCCTCGGGTTGAAACCCCTGGGGTATGAGATCATCAACCTCGGCGGGCATCAAAATATCTCGATCAATGATTTGATCGCCATTCTCGAAAAGCTGATTGGCCGCAAGGCAAATGTGGTCTATCATGACCAGCACCCCGCTGATGCGATGGCAAATCAGGCCCTGGTTGACAAGGCCCGCCAGATGCTGGGCTGGAATCCTCAGGTCTCGCTGGAGGAGGGCATTCCCGATCTGGTCGATTGGTATATGCAGGAGCGGGAATGGGCGCGCGATATTAAGCTGACATGAATTTCTTGAAGCGATTGCAGGAAATCTGGCACGAAGACCGGCTGCTTCAGGGGATCATCCGCAATACCGGCTATTTGTTCAGCAGTAATACCATCACGATGGTACTCGGCATGGCGCAGAGCATCCTGGCAGCGCGCCTGCTGGGTGTGGCTGCTTTGGGCGTGCTGGGGACGATTACTGTGTTTGCATCGACCGTCAACCGCCTGTTTTCCTTTCGCATGGGCGATTTGGTGGTTAAGTATTTTGGCGGTTACCTGGAAGAGGGGGATTTGCCGCGCGCCGGTTCGTTGATCAAGGTGTCCGCTTCCATTGAATCGATCACTTCGGTGGTGGCTTTTCTGGTACTGCTCTTCCTGGCGCCGGTTGCTGCGGTCATTTTTGCCAAAGACCCGTCATTGACGGTCTGGTTTCGGGTGTACGGGGTGTTTATCCTCGGCAGCCTGATTGATGAGACCGCCGTGGCGGTGCTGCATGTGACCGATCGTTTCCGCAGTCAGGCGATTTTGAACCTCGCCCAGAGCATTTTGACCGCTGTCGTGATTGGTCTGGCTTTTTTGCTGCAGGCGGGTCTGCCGTTGGTGTTGTTCGCTTATCTGGCGGGCAAGATTGTGCTTGGTTTTGGCGGCGTTTTTCTGGCTGCCCGCAGCCTGCGCCGTGTGCTTGGCGCGCGCTGGTGGCGTCAACCAATGGTGAAGCTGCCCCCGTGGGGAGAACTGGCCCGCTTTGCGGTTTCCACCAACCTCAGCACCACGATCAACCTGGTGGTGCGGGACAGCGAGCAGTTGTGGGTAGCCTATTTCCTCTCGCCGCTGGCGGTGGGCTATTACAAGATTGCCCTGGCAATCGTAAATATGGTGGTCATGCCAATTACGCCTTTCATCAGCACGACGTATCCCAAGATCAGCGCCAGTGTGGCGGGTAAGAAATGGGCGCAGCTGCGCAGTTTATTGCGCCGGGTGACGGCTATTTCCGGCGCGTGGACGGCAGCTTCAACGCTTGGTCTGCTCGTCCTGGGGCGTTTATTCATTCGCATCATGTATGGCACGGAATTTCTCCCCGCGTACCCCATCCTGCTGGTCTTGCTGGTCGGGTATGGCCTGGCCAATACCTGTTTCTGGAATCGCCCGCTGCTGCTGGCATTTGGCAAGCCGATGGTGCCTTTCTATGCAATGGCCGTGTTCGGGTTGATCAAGGTCGGATTGGCTTTCAGCGTTGTACCTGCGATGGGCGCGATGGGTGAAGCGATCCTCCTGTCCGGTTACTTCGTCTTTTCGGTGGGCTGGATCGTGCTGGCTGGACTGCGCGAACTGCGCCGCGGGGAACAGGCATCCCTGGCAGCGGAGGCTGCGGGATGAAGATAGCCTGTATTGCTACTTCCCAGGTGCCTTCCAGTACGGCCAACAGCATTCAGGTGATGAAGGCCTGCGATGCCTTGCAGCAGGCCGGGCATGAGGTGCGTCTGTGGGTGCCGGAGGCGGACGAAGGGAACCCGGCTGATTTTACCAATTTCTACGGCTTGAAAACAAGGTTTAATGTGTGTCAGCTCCCTTCACGTAAGGGATTAAAGCGCTATGACTTTGCCTGGGACGCGCTGCGCGCCGCCCGCACATGGGGCGCTGAGCTGATCTATACCTGGTTCTCGCCGGTTGCCGTGCTGGGTCTGCGGGCCGGGCTGCCTGTCATCCTGGAACTGCATGACCTGCCCACCGGCAAGGCGGGGCCGCGCTGGTTCCGTCAGTTCGTCAAAGCGGACGGCAAAAAACGCCTGCTGGTGATCACGGATGCTTTGCAGCGTGCGCTGGAGACGACATACGGCCTGCGTTTTGATCCGCAAGCGATACGGGTTGCCCCGAACGGGGTAGACTGGCAGGACTATGCGGACATGCCGGACGCCCGGCAGGCACGGAAGCAATTGGGTCTGCCCGAACAGCCGACTGCCGTATACACCGGTCATTTTTACGCCGGACGGGGAATAGAACTGCTGTTTGCCGTGGCACTGCGCATGCCGCAGGTACATTTTCTGTGGGTGGGCGGGCGCCCGCAGGACGTGATCCGCTGGCAGGCGCGTCTGGCTTCCACCGGTGTGGATAACGTGACCCTGACGGGTTTTGTGGACAAAAAAGACTTGCCCCTCTATCAGGCTGCGGGGGACTTTCTGCTGATGCCGTATGAACAGGCTATCGCGGGCAGCAGCGGCGGCAATTCAGCCGCCATTTGCAGCCCGATGAAGATGTTTGATTATCTGGCCGCCGGACGGGTGATCCTGACCAGCGACCTGCCCGTGCTGCATGAAGTGTTGAATGAAGACAACGCTGTTTTTTGCCCGGCGGGAGATGTGGAGGCATGGCTGGCGGCACTTGTCAACCTGCTGGCTGACCCGCCACGCTGTGAGCGGCTGGCGCGGCAGGCCCGTCTGGACGGGCAGAACTTCTCCTGGCTGGCGCGTGCGCGGAATGCGCTGGACGGCTTCGTGTAGCCGGTATTATATAACGAACCCTGAGCCTGCCGAAGGGTGGGACAGGTTTGGCAATCCGCTCCGGCTTCGACAGGCTCAGCCTGCGCCGGGCTGCGAACCCTGAGCCTGCCGAAGGGTGGGGCAGGTTTGGCAATCCGCTTCGGCTTCGACAGGCTCAGCCTGCGCCGGGCTGCGAACCCTGAGCCTGCCGAAGGGTGGGACAGGTGTGGAAACCCGCTCCGGCTTCGACAGGCTCAGCCCGCGCCGGGCTGCGAACCCTGAGCTTGCCGAAGGTTGGGACAGGTGTGGAAACCCGCTCCGGCTTCGACAGGCTCGGCCTGCGCCGGGCTGCGAACCCTGAGCCTGCCGAAGGGTGGGGAGGCCTTGCAAAGCAGAAAACATTTTCCATACTGCTGTTGCACACTCATCTTCGTGGTGCTCCGCGCAGATTAAAACGACTAAAGCCGTTGCTGCAATTACTGTAACCAGGTATCTGCTTGTGGATTTTGTAAAAATTATCACTCGAGGATCAAAACCTGTTGGGAAGAAGTTTTTCTTTGCGGCTTGGCAGCTTTGCGTGAGCATGGCAGTTAAGCCTTCCCATTCAAGCGGTACACGAATCTCCCAAAATCAATTATCATGGTGAATATGATTACGAAAATCCAACTGGAATCCTTCAAAACCCGCTTGCTTGTTTCTTTCCTGGCTGCCCTGGTTGGCGGCGCGGGATTGGCGGCAGTCCCCCCCGCACCGGTTTTGGGCGGCTGGCTGGCGGCTGGCGTGCTGTTATGGGGTACAGGGCTGGCCCTGCTGTCTGCGTGGCTGTGGCTGGGCGGGAGCAGGACCCTCGGCTGGATGATCCTGCTGGCTTTCCTGCTGCGTCTGGTCTTCGGCGTGGGCATGACCCTGGCCTTGCCTGTTTTTGGTTATGACAGCGAGCAGCAAAAAGCAGGGTACCTGTTTTACGATGCTTTCCAGCGTGATTGTGAAGCCTGGGAATTGGCAAGTTCTGATAATGCCATGTGGGCCGCCTTTCAGAAGGATTTCACCACTGATCAATACGGTGGTTTGCTCTCCCTGAGTGCCGCGGTTTATCGGTATCTCAGTCCAGGTGCGCACCGTGCGGTGTTGATCCTGATTTTGTCGGCGTTTGCCCCTGCACTGGGGGTGGCTTTCCTTTTCTCCGGTATTTCCCATCGCTGGGACGGGCGCCTGGCAAAATGGGCGGGCTGGATCTTTGTGCTCTACCCGGATGCGATTTTCTTTGCCGGTTCGCAGATGCGGGAGCCTTTTTTGATTGGTCTGGCAGCGATTGGTTTTTGGGCTGTCCTCTTCTGGAAAGACAAACCCCGCGCAGCGGTGATTGCTTTTTTCGCCAGTCTGGTGGTGGGCATGCTCCTTTCCTCCCGCGTGACACCATTCATTTTTGGTATGCTGCTGATCCTGTTTTGGGCGGAGCATTTGATCCCGCGCAGCCGTACCTGGCAGATCGTCGGCTGGGTGGGGGTGGCGGCGGCCGGGATTGGTTTCCTGTCCCTTTCGTGGAACTGGCTGGAAACCTCCGCCTGGTGGGATTTGCAGGTCACCGAGGATGCTTCGGGCTGGGTAGCAAGTATCATCGCGGATTGGGACCTCAAGGTGCAATATGCTTTCATCACTGGCTATGGTCTGGCACAGCCGGTGCTGCCTGCCACGATTGCTGACCCGGCCATCCCGTTGTGGAAGACGATTGCCATGATGCGCGCATTGGGCTGGTATCTGCTGGTGCCGTTCCTGCTGTATTCCTTTCTGGCAGTCTGGTTCGTCAAGCCTGCCAAAGAACGGCGCATTCTGGCCTGGATGGCGGTGTTCAGCATCATCTGGCTGGTGGTGGCCGCCGCGCGCGCAGGCGGCGATATGACCGATAATCCCCGCTACCGGGTGCAGTTTATCCCCTTCCTGGCCTTGCTTGCGGCCTGGGCCGTTCAGTGGGCCTGGCAGCACCGTGATGGGTGGTTGGTGCGGATTATCGCAGTGGAATTGGTGTTTCTTGGCTTTTTCGGCAACTGGTATTTCAGCCGCTATTTCCAGTGGGGCGGGCGTCTGCCATTTTGGGATAACGTCAAATGGATCGTCGGATTGAGCGTCCTCATCCTGGGCGGCGGGGTGGTGTGGGAAGGCGTCAAATGGTTGAGAGGGAGCAAACAATGAGATTATCTCTGGTAACGCCAATTTATAACGAAGAAGAGAGCCTGCCCTTGTTGTACGATGCCGTGCAGCAGGCGCTGGCTGATTTTCACAAATCCTGGGAGATGGTGCTGGTGGATGACGGCAGCAAGGACGGCAGCATGGAGGTGCTGAAAGACCTGGCAGAGAAAGACCCGCTGCACGTGCGTGTGGTCGCGCTGCGCCGTAATTTCGGTCAGACGGCCGCCATGGCTGCGGGGATTGATCATTCCAGCGGCGAGATCATCGTGATGATGGACGCCGACCTGCAAAACGATCCCGCAGACATCCCGATGATGCTGGAAAAAATTGACGAAGGTTATGACCTGGTCAGCGGCTGGCGCAAGTCCCGACAGGATGCATTTATCACCCGTACCCTGCCGTCCCACATCGCCAACAAGATCATCTCGGCAGTGACCGGCGTGCATCTGCATGACTACGGCTGCTCGCTCAAGGCTTACCGGCGGGAAGTGATCACGGGCTTCCGTCTGTATGGGGAGATGCACCGTTTCATTCCAGTGTACGCCAGCTCGGTAGGGGCAAAGATCATTGAAGTGCCGGTCCATCATCACGCGCGCCAGTACGGGAAGGCCAAATACGGGCTGGAGCGCACCTTCAAGGTGGTGCTGGACCTGTTCACAGTCAAATTTCTGACCAGCTATTCCAATAAACCGATCTATCTGTTTGGCGGGGCGGGGGCGGTTCTGGTGCTGCTGAGTGCCGTTGCGCTCATCTTTTTGGCTGTGCGCCGCCTGGGATATGGGGTCTCGGTGCTGGAATCACCCATCTTCTGGATGGCGATCCTGATGGCGATCATGGGTTTTCAATCCATCCTGATGGGCTTGATCGCTGAATTGCAGACCCGCACCTATCATGAATCCCAGAACAAACCGACCTATACGGTGCGCGAGGTGATCAACCCTGTTCCTGAAACCAGTGGGGAAGAGGTCTGATGCGTATTCTGGTACTGACCCACGAATATCCGCCGGTAGGCGGCGGGGGCGGGCGCGTGGCGCAGGACATCTGCACCGGCCTGGCGCGGCGCGGCCATCAAGTGACCGTACTGACTGCCCAGTGTGACGCTCTACCCCAAAAAGAAGTGCTTGACCGTTTGACCCTGGTGCGCATCCAGTCGGGGCGGCGGCAGCCGTTCCGGGCGGATATGCGCGCCATGCTGGGGTATGTGTGGGCTGGATTTTGGCAGGGGCGGCGCATTATCCGCCGCTGGCAGCCGGACGTGATCCATGTGCATTTTGCCGTGCCTGCCGGGGTGGTCGCCTGGGCATTGTCGGTAACAACGGGTGTGCCGTATGTGCTCACCGCCCATCTGGGGGATGTGCCTGGCGGTGTGCCGGAGAAGACCGGTAACTGGTTCCGCTGGATCAAGCCTTTCACCCCGCCCATCTGGCGGCGGGCAGCCAGCGTGGCGGCGGTGAGTGAGTTCACCCGCGGCCTGGCGTTGAAGCACTACCCGGTTGAGATGGATGTCATCCCGAACGGGGTGGATTTGCAGGCGCTTGACCCCGGCGAGATGGCGGTGCATAACCCGCCGCAGGTTGTCTTTGCCGGGCGGTTCATGGCCCAGAAGAATCCCGTTCAGATTGTGGACTCTCTGGCCGCTGTGGCAGACCTGCCCTGGCAGTGTGTGATGATGGGCGACGGCCCGCTGCGCCCTGTGGTGGAAGCGGCGATTGCCCGTCATGGCCTGCAGGAGCGTTTTATTCTTCCGGGCTGGGTGACTCCCCAGGAAGTGATCGACTGTTACCGGGCCAGCGATATTTTCTTTATGCCCTCCCTTTCAGAAGGGCTGCCGGTGGTGGGGGTGCAGTCCCTGGCGATGGGGCTGGCCCTGGTGCTGGGTGCAGCCGGCGGAAATCTTGAGCTGGTGGAGGAAGGCGTAAATGGCTTCCTGCGTGATCCGCATGACCGGGAAGGCTTTGCTTCCGCTTTGCGTGAATTGTTAAGCGATCCTGCGCGGCTGCTGGCTGCCCGCCAGGCCAGCCGGGCAATGGCGGAACGGTTCGACCTGAATGCGGTTGTGGCCGCGTATGAAGCGCTGTTTGAACAAACCATGCGGTAAAATGTGGCGGCGCAGCAGGCTGCGCCATTATATCGTATGATCGGATGTCTCGCTTGGCGGCGGGGGAGCCTCCCGCAGGTTACCCACGGTCTGTGCTCGCAAGCCAGGCGCTGAGGGATGGTTCGGGTTGGTTCCTTCGAAATCTGCGGGAGGGGAGCACTGGTTTTTCCCGCAGGTTGGGATGACGCCCACTTTCCCATGCTTGTTAAGGTTGTGAAGGGGTGATCCTGGCACAACAAAGGTCCCTGCGGGAGGTTCCGGGCGGCGGACAGATCAGATACCCTGCTCCTCAAGGTAGACCTGTCCCTACCAAAAAACAACCCGGGTATGGGCGTTGTGGATAACTGAATGGTGATTGCCTGACCGTGGTTGCGCAGGAAGAATAAAACGCAGAGAAAACTTCCGCCGTTGTGGAATATTGCCGGTTGCCAGTAAGCTCTCAATCGAGTAGAATCTTTGCGGCTGTATAGAGGTTTATTAAACCGTTTGCATTTTTATTTTTTTGGACTGACTGAATAGAGCAAATCGGATATGCGCCACGGTATTTTCCGTGTGAAGAAAAGGATCATTAGATGACGAAGATAAAAGAGATTATTCCCAATGATTTTCAATTGCCGGAACGGATTAACCGGCTGGGTGAACTGGCCTATAACCTGTGGTGGGTGTGGCATCCAGAGGCCCAGCGGGTCTTTTCCTGGATTCGCCCGACTTTGTGGGAACGGGTGAATCATAACCCCATCAAGCTCTTGCAGCAAACTTCAGCCGAATGTTTGCAGGATGCCGCCGAGAACGAAGACTATTTGCAGTTGTACGATAATTGGCTGGCGGCATTTGATGCCTATATGGCAAATGAAGATACCTGGTGTGCTGAGGAATGCAGCGAGGTGGATAAAGGACAGATTGCCTATTTCTCCTTTGAATTTGGTTTGCACGAATCCGTGCCGGTATATGCCGGCGGGCTGGGGATTTTGTCCGGCGATCATCTGAAAGAGGCCAGCGACCTGGGCCTGCCCCTGGTCGGGGTGGGTTTCATCTATCAGCAGGGCTATTTCACCCAGAACATCACGGAAGATGGCTGGCAGGAAACCCGTAATTATTATCTCAATTTTGAAGAAATGCCCATCATTCCGCTGTTGAATACGGACGACAAGCCGGTAAAGATCTCTGTTCTGTTGGGGGAACGAACGGTGTGGGCGCGTCTGTGGAAGATCCAGGTCGGACGGATCTCCCTGTATTTGCTGGACTCCAATCTGGAAGAAAACACCCCGGGGGACCGCCAGCTTACTGCCCGCCTGTACTCCAATGACCTGGAAGTGCGCATCTCGCAGGAAATCCTGCTGGGGATTGGCGGCGTGCATGCGCTGCGTCGTCTGGGACTATACCCGACCGTGTGGCACATGAACGAAGGCCATTCGGCATTTCTGGGCCTGGAACGGGTACGTGAATATATCACCCAGAATGGTGTCGATTTTGACAAAGCTGCCGAAGAAGTGCGCAAGACGAGTGTCTTTACCACGCACACGCCCGTCCCTGCGGGCAATGACCAGTTTCCTGTATGGCTGGTGGAAAAATATTTTTATAACTACTGGCCGCAGCTCGGTTTGAACCGCGATGAGTTTATCCAGCTTGCCAGCCACGCCCAGCCCTGGGGAGAGACTTTCAGTATGCCGGTGCTGGCCTTGCGTCTGTCTGAATACGCCAACGGGGTCTCCAAGCTGCATGGTCAGGTTTCCCGCAAAATGTGGCAGTTTCTGTGGCCGGAAAAAGAAGAAAGCGAAGTGCCAATCAGCTATGTGACCAATGGCGTTCATAATGGTTCCTGGCTGGCACGCCGGACAGGCGACCTTTTTGATCAGTATCTGGGTGCTGACTGGGCGGATCATCTGGATGATACTGCCATGTGGGACAAGGTGCTGGATATTCCCGATGAGGAATTATGGGCAGTCAAACGTCATTTGAAACGCAAGCTGGTCATGTTTGCCAACCGGCGCGTGCGCCGTCAATGGCTGAGCAATACGGTGCATCCGGTGCAGGTGATTGCCGGCGGCGCGATGCTGGAGCCGTATTCGCTGACGATCGGTTTTGCCCGCCGCTTCGCTACCTACAAACGGGCGTACCTCATCTTTCGCGACATTGACCGCTTGCTTCGTTTGATCAATGATGAAGACCGACCGGTACAAATTGTTTTTGCCGGCAAAGCTCATCCGGCAGACGAGCCGGGCAAGATGCTCATTCAGCAGGTCTACCGCGCCGTCAAGGATGCCCGCACGGGTGGACGGCTGGTGTTTCTGGAAGATTATGATATGAATGTGGCCCGTTACATGGTGCAGGGCGTAGATGTATGGTTGAACACCCCCCGCCGTCCGAATGAGGCTTCCGGCACTTCTGGAATGAAGGCCGCTATGAATGGCACCCTCAATTTCTCCGTTCTGGATGGTTGGTGGTACGAGGGGTATAATGGCAAGAATGGCTGGGCGATTGGCGACGGCAGCGAATATGCTGACCATAACCAGCAGGATGATGCCGATGCGGCCAGTTTGTACGACACCCTCGAAAATCAGATCATCCCACTGTATTACAGCGGCCGCTCCGGTGACGCCCTGTCCCCTGAGTGGATGAAGATGGTCAAAGAGTCCATTCGCTCGCTGTCTCCGCAGTTCAGTATGGCCCGCATGGTGAAAGAATATACCCGCAATTTCTATCTGCCGGCAGCCGGGAAGAAGAAGTAGGATTTCGTTAATTTTGTACATGGCAGCCGGAATTTATTTCGGCTGCCATGTTGATTTAAGCTGGACAGACAGGCAGGGATCTGTCAATCGGGGAGCAGGACAATGCCAAATCTGCAAGCGACAAACCGGATTACAATAGGGTTATAATGGAAAAAGATATGCGCAATTATCGCAGTTGCCGTTTTTTGTGGATGGAGTGTTTCTATGGATGAAATTTTAAGTACGGTACTATTTTCTCAACCCTTGTGGGTGGGGACGTTGTTTATTTTTTTGATGCGGGTGGTCAATATTTCTACAGATACCGTCCGTTTGCTCTTTATGATCCAGCGCAGGAAGGTTGTTGTCTGGATCCTGGGATTTGTTCAATCCATTCTCTATGTTTTAGTGATTGGCTCTGTGCTTTCGCAGCTTGACAATTTCTGGTTTTTGCTGGCCTATGCCAGCGGTTATTCTACTGGCACATCGCTTGGTATGTGGATCGAAGAACGCCTGGCGCTGGGATATTTGCAGGTGACCATTATTTCTCCCAGTTTGGGCACCGCGATTGCCGAGAATCTGCGCAATGAAGGATTTGCGGTTACCGAGATCCCTGCCCGCGGCAAGGATGGCATGGTGAGCATCTTGCATTCCAGTGTGATCCGCAAGGATCTGCATCTGGTCGAAACGATTGCCATGGAAGCAGACCCGAAAGCATTTGTTACCACCGAAACCGTGCGCCCCGTGCGGGCAGGCTTCTGGAGAAAAAAATGATCCTGATTGGGGAATTTTATAAAAAGCACCGGTAATTACTCAGCTGCCTCGATGATGGCATTGCGAGGAACACGCTTTTGCCACGCGGCCTCGCAATGACATGCCTGAGTAGTTACAAGCACCGAAAAAATGGGGATGAATTGGGGTTTTTGATGAATATTTTTTCGAATCAAGCGGATTGGCATACATACTGCACCATATAGGGCAGTGTTTTTCACCTGTTTCAGGCTGTTTTCCATCAAAAACGTGTTTTGATTTTTGGTAAAACAGGCTATACTATAAAATAAGCACAAGGTGAAGAGGATTAAATTGTGATCTTTTTATGATTGCAGGAAAAGGTTGCAAAAGTTAAAGTGGACATATTGTCACACAGGAGGATGAACATGAAGCTCTATAAATTGTTTTACCAGACGGCAACCCTGGTTGTGGTATTGTGTCTGGCTTTGGCAGGATCCACATCCGCGGCCGCAAAAGCCCCTGCCGTTCCTGCTCAGGCCGGCACGGCTTTGATGTCGATGCAGGCCTCCTCGACATCGGTCAACGTGGGTGATACGTTCAACGTGACCGTGCAGGTAGCTGCTGGAACCCAGGAGGTGGATACGGTGCAGGCAAGCATCGATTTCGACCCGAATTATCTGGAAGTGGTTGCCCAGCCGACATCCAGCGGCGTTTTGACCACACCCCTGAGCAATGTTTTCGACAATACCCTTGGCACTGTCGATTTTGGTGCAGGGCTGTTAGGCAGCTCCACCTCAGGGACATTTTCGGTCGTTACCATTCAGTTTCGGGTAAAGGCGTCTACCAGCGCGACTACCCTTTCATTCCATTCCGGTTTGCCGCGCGAGACCAATGTGCTCTATCAGGGTAATTCTGTCTTTGCGGGCGGAACGGGCGTGACGATCACCGTGTCTGGCGGCGGCGGCGGGGCAACACCGACCCCCGTCCCTGGCACAACCCCGGCGCCCAATCCAGGCTCGTATCCCTATCCGTATTACTATCCTTATTATTACGGGAATATCCCCACGTTCAGCATTCTTTCTGTGGTGACGGATGACAAGGTGACCGTGCAGACGTATAACTTCCCTGCTAACAAAGATTTCATCGTGCGTATGGGGCCTTACGGCGGATATGGCATTGGCGGTGTTGAAGTGGGTACGCTCAACTCCGGCGCGGGCGGTTCCTTCCAGGCGACTTTTGATATTCCTGCCGCATTGAAGGGAAAATATCAAATCGCGATCCGCATGGACAGCACCACGGGCGGGTATTACAGCTTCAACTGGTTTTATAACAACACGACCATTTCATCCGGCGGTTCTTATATCCCTACCGGGATCCCTTATACGGATGTGATCAGTGTGGTGCAAGGGCAGAAAGTTACCCTGCAAACCTATAATTTCCCGCCTAATCTTGACTTCACGGTGCGGATCGGTGCGTACGGCACGTATGGGATCAATGGGATTGTGGTCGCCACCACCAATTCCGGTACGGGCGGTTCTTTCCAGGTCACTTATGATATTCCTGCCGCGCTTCAGGGCAACAACATGCTTTCCATTCGTATGGAGAACCCGGCTACCGGTTATTTTGCCTATGACTGGTTTTATAATACGGATGGCGGCGGTTATACTCCGCCTCCAGGCAGCGTTCCCCCGACGTATACCGGTTTCCCCTATACGAGTGTGACCAATGTGGTCAAAGATACATCTGTCACCCTGCAAACCTATAACTTCCCGCCCAACCTCGACTTCACCGTGCGGATCAACACCTTTGGCACGTATGGCGTCAATGGTGTGGTGGTAGATACGATCAATTCTGGTGCTGGCGGGTCCTTCCCGGTAACGCTGAATATTCCGGCCCAGTTTACCGGTGTGCCGATGCTGGCGATTCGTTTTGAGAATCCCTATACCGGGCATCATGCCTTTGACTGGTTTTATAACCAGTAAATTACCATCTCTATTGGCTTTGCTCTTGCCTCCCGCTGAAACTCGGCGGGAGGTTTTTTTATTCGTATTTCATTTCGTCTCTTCGAAAACGAACGCAGCGCTGTTGGAAGACTCGCAATCCCCGAACTGAGCAACAGGACGTATGCTTACGGCACGGCCTTGAAAAGCTGGTTGCCGTATGCCAGCAGGATGATGCGGTTTTCAGGGGATACGATGGCAAATGCGGTTGGCTGGCTATCTGGCACTGCATAGGCCTCGTCAAATTTGGGATAGAATTTTTCGTTGAGCGTTTTCAGACCGGTGGTGAACTGATACAGAACGGCCTGTTTGCTATCCAGAATGGTGATGTAGGAACTCGGCGCCGGGTTTGTCATCATCTGGCTGAACTGATGCTGGAAGGAGCCGGTGCTGATCTGTTCATCATTGACGGCGTTTTGGGCCAGGTCGATTGGCGTGTCAATGCATTTGGTAGGCTCTGCGAGTCTGACGCTCCCGTCTTCATTTTTGGCACCAATCCACGGATCGCAGATGGACATGCTTCCTCCTTCGTGGAGGAGATAAAGCTGGTTTTCAAAATAAGCAATATCCACCACATCTTGCAGATAGGGTTTGGCCTGGGTAAAGAAAAAGCGATCATCGCTGGTGTCATGTTCGTAGGTCAGCGCTTCTCCATCGGTTTTATCATGTTTGTAAAGCCACATGTTTTGGGTTTCCACGTTGAGGATAAAAAGACCGATTTCATTAACGCTGATTTTTTTAATGTTGCCAAAGCCGCCAGGTGGAGGCGCTAATGTGCCTGTTACGGGTTCGAGATTGGGTACACAGAACAGGTAATGGCCGGCTTCGTCCACAGCGAGGATGGAGGCTGCTTTAGGGATGGGGTTGGCGAACATTTTTTTGTTCAAAACCGCAAAATCAACGATGCGCTGGATGGTTACGCCGTCTACAGTGCCGGGGCCGCAGTCGAATCTTTCGTCCAGCTCGAATTCATAGTCTTTTCCGGATTGATAGATGCGCTTTACGGAGCCGCTGGTGCTGTCCAGCAGGTAAACGTCGCTCTCATTTGCCGCCATGCGGGTGATTTGCCAGTCACGGCTGGCACTGCTGTTCTGCAGGATGGGATAGTACGTTAAACGGGTGATGCCATGGAGGGTATCCAGGGTTTCTTCTGCTTTGTCACGTAATTGAACAGCCTGTTCACTTGTGCCGAGACGGTCGGCCTGATCCAGGTAGGCCAGAACCTGCATCCAGCCCGTCGCGCGCAGGGTGGGGTCCGAGGTGAGGTCTGCATCGGAAGCTGCTTGCATGGCCTGATTGAACAGACGCTGGCGTTCGTCCTTGCGCCCCGTGGTGAAATAGATGGCAGAGGCAAGGATGGTGATCAGGATGGGTACCACGACGGCAATGGTCAACATGGTTTTAGGGGACAAGTTGAGAGAAGCGCCGGCTGGCAGGAGTCTTTCAAAGGTTTGGGAAAGGCGGTTTTTGATCTTTCCCTGGGTGGCTTTGCCGCTTACCCACAGGTCGGCCAGCTTTTCCCTGGCCGCGGAGGGGTTGCGAGGCTGGCGGTGCGGCGGGGCTGGCTTGCTGACAGGAGCAACGATGTTTCGTTGTGCTGTTTTGACGGGCGGGAAGGTTTCTTTCTCAATTGTTGAAGCAGGCGGCGGGGATGTTTCCTGTGCGGCCTGGGGCGTTTCTGCGGGGATATTTTCACGGAGGAGTGTTGGCGGGGTCGCTGGAGGGGAAGCCGCAGGGGGTTCGTTCCCCGCCGGGGTTTCAGTTTTTGACGCTGATTCGCTGGGGATCCCTTGGACGCGGGGCTGGTAGATGCGGCCCTGTCCCCGGCGGAACTGGAGCAGTACGGCTCGTAAATCGCTCAGGGAGGGGTCCAGGATGCGGCGGCGGATTTGCCCCAACGGCAGGCGGGCAATCGCTTCCAGGGTATCGTTGTCCCAGGATTGCGGCGGGTCGGCGCAGAAGAGGAGCAAATCGCCGGGGTCCACCTCCGCCTGAAAATAGCTGAGCTGTACGGAGCGGCTGACACCGAGGCCGCGGCCGGCGGTGAAGGGTTCATAGAAAGTCTGGATGCCGGTTTTGCCCAGGGAGAAGGATTGTGTGTCACCGGCATGGACAACAAAGATTTGTTTCCCGCGCAGGACAGCGAGATTGAGCACCCCGATCTGCTGCTTCCCTCCCTGACCGGACTGATTCCTTTTTAAAAGGAAAGTATTCAGGTCTTCGGCAACCATACGCAGGCTGGTGGTGACCGTGCCGCGGGACTTAAAATATACCCCGGCCAGGGTTTCGAGTAATTCTTCTGTTTGACTGGAGGACAGCAGACCCTCCCCGCTCAGGGTCAAAAAGAGGAAAAGGATATCGCCGCTGCGGCTGCGGTGCGCTCGCGGCGGGGCATCTTTCACCAGCAAGCCGGGTATTTTTACGCTTTCTTGTCCCGCGCTGCGGTGGAGGGGCAATGAATAAATGTCAAATACTGATTTTTCTGTCATTTGGTTTACCTTAGAACTGATTATACATCTAATCGCCATCGGGTTGGGGAAAACACGTGGGTGGATGGCGCCAGGGCGTCCTTCTTGTTGTTGCATGCTTTATACCTGGTTGCTGATCCTGGTGCCTGCCCCCTGCTCTCTTACATCTTAATATCGTATCGTACAAATCTCTTCTTTTTTCTTGACGCAAAATTTGGTATGATTAATGACACATTTGAGGAAACATCTATCAGGGCTTATTTAAATAGGTAGAAACAGGAGGTTGTGTGCTTGTTTTTTACTGCCATATTGGTATACTTAATTAATAGTACTTTAATATTCTGTTTTTCATGGAAGTGTTGCTGAATCTGGCATGTTTGTTGCAAGTATTATGATGAGAAGCTAAAGGTTTACCTTTGCATTACCGATATAGGGAGATGTGAAAAGGTTTCGCATCGTCGGGCAATTTGTCCAGGAGGATTTAGGATGAAGACATTGAAAATTGCAGTTCTGATTGCCATGGTAGTGAACATGGTCTTTCTCACGGGGAGTGTACCGATGGATGCAGGTCCTGTTTCCCCGGGTGTTATGGAACCACCGGCCAAGATTTCTCCTCGCCCGGCAGCGGTTCAGGGAACAGGCTCGCAGACGGTCAACGGCTGGCCGCCCACCAATTATGGTGGCTCCGGCGTGGCGACCAACCCTGCTTATCCCAACCGCGTGATATTAAATGGCAATGTTGGTGATCCTGCCTGGGCGTTGTACGTTTTCACCCTGCCGCCCGAAGTGGCTGTGGATGGCGCCAATTTGCTGGACCTCACCATCGGTTTTTATGGCGGTGACTTCAACCCCGGCGGTGACCCGCCCGCGATTGAGCTGTGGAACTATACCACCAGCGGGTATGCCACCAACGCTGACCCCGCTTATGAAGCCACTGGCTGGCACATGATCAATACCACTGCCCTGGCGGCAGATCCGGTTTCGGATTATGTGGATGCCAATGGACAGGTGTGGATGCGCGTGCGCACATACCCTGGTGTCTCCGCTTTCGTGGATAACGTCAAGGTCAGCTATATTTACAACAAGGCGCCCAACCCACCCATTCTGAGTACCCCGGCCGACCACGCCATCAATGTTTCCACTTACCCAACCTTCAGCTGGAATAAAAACAACAATGATGCCAGCGTCAGTTATACGGTCAGGCTGCAGCGTTTTGGTGATGTAGGGTTCACCGCTGTTCCTGGTTGTATTGATGTGTTTACCCCAACCTGTACAATGACCGGGTTCCCCGCTGTGGGCACACCTTTGCTGCCTGGCTGGGCTTATGACTGGAAGGTGGTCGCCAAAGACGTCAGTGCTTATACAGTCAACAGCACCACAACCCGCCAATTTACTACCTACGGCACCTGCCATCCGTTGACCTTCAACGTGTTTGGCGACTCTGGTGTTGCACCGGTGACCTCTCCGGCGAATTCTACAGGATGCCCGGCCAATCATTATTATGCCGGTACGGTGGTGAATTTGACCGCGCAGCCCGATATGGGCAAGGAAGTGTACAGTTGGACCTTCACGGATGACGATACCCTGGAAGGGATGACTAACACGATCACCATGCCGAATGCGGCCCATGCCGTTCATGTTGTCTATGAACCCTCTTGCTACAAATTGACTGCTGCCCACACCGGAAATGGCCTCAACCCCACGGCCAGCCCGCTGCGCTCTTCACCGACCTGTGACCCGAAGGGCGATGGCTATTACATCTACGATGAAGCGATCACGATGACTGCTTATCCTGATCTGCCGCTGTGGTATCTGGCAAGCTGGACGGGTACATCTGGTGCATTCAACAACACTTTCACCATGCCGCCTTATGCCCATACCGTTACAGCCAATTATTCGCAGGCTTGCTACTCGTTGACCCTGGCCCATAATGGTAATGGCACCAATCCAACGGCCAGCCCGACCAAATCAGCCGGTTGTGATGCTGGAAAGTATTTGTCTGGTGAAACGATCACCCTGACGGCTAATCCTGACTTTGGTTATTCGGTGAGCGGCTGGACGGGGACAGATAACGATACCAGCACGAGCAGCACCAATACACTGACCATGCCGAACTTCAATGCAAACGCATCCGTAACCTATGCCGCCGCAGGCGCCACAGCTACGATTAATGGCAGCGTCAGCCTGACTGGCCGCCCGGTACCGCCGA
>Ga0334887_1002187_pt1 | contig 22574 bp, 26 predicted proteins | sample GraSluR1_MG_10_FD_207217 | JGI IMG/M metagenome (GOLD analysis project Ga0334887, IMG submission 207217) | Sludge microbial communities from methane-producing bioreactor in Wageningen University, Netherlands - Granular Sludge_18_07-R1 | ecosystem: Engineered > Bioreactor > Anaerobic >...
ATTATATATCAGTGGTCCATAGTTCAAATAGGTTATTAATAAGGTTATGCTATACTTTGTATAACCGGAGTGGGATCAAAAATCAGCGAGACTATTTAAACCGATCCTTAACCGATGACCAATGGAGGGTTCTATTGATACCCGTATCGATTCCCCGGGTCATGTTGATCCCCTTGTCAATCCCCCGGGTCATGTTGATGGACCTGCCGATCTTATGGGTCAGTTTGACCCCCCGGTCGGCCCCCGGAGCCAGAGAGGGGGTGAAATGGGTCGAGGAGTTTATCGTCCATATCTTCATATGATTCATATTCACCACGGAGCCCGATGTAAACTCCATCGGCGAGTTGAATCTCCACAGGTCGCCCTCAAAAGTGCATGGGGATACGGTGGCTATCCCCACTATCAACACAAATATGTATGCCAGTTTCATCGGATCACGCCACCGTGATGATCCGTTTCAGATTTAAAATCTTTCGGCGCCGTCTCCGGAGGAGAGGCCTCGCCCCGGCGGAAAGCTCCTTGATCATACCGCTTTGCCCTCTCTGGATCGTCCCCGCCCTCTCCTTCGATCCCTGCCCCCTGCCCTGGTCCAGGGGCGGATGCCGCAGGTTGAACCATCATGAAATAAAACCCACGGCTCTACCTCCTCACCACCCCCTCCACCTCATCGCAGAACCCCTGGACCTCTTCATCGGTGAGCTTCCCCTCGGGGATGACGAAGACCCTGTACCCGGCGGCGGTGAGCTTTCTGACGGCGAAGGGGTCGGCGTTTCTGGTGTCGAGAACTATTATCTTCTCTTTTTTAAATAATACGTCAGCGACGTATCCCAACCGGAGGGAGGCCGATAGCCGAAACTTGAGCCCTCGAGCCTCCAGATCAGAGACGACGCTATCGAGCTTGCGCAAGAATATCACATCCTTAGACGGTGCAGGAACGTGATACGCTATTACTCTATCTCCGGCATCCCATCGACCACATCGTCCCTTAGCCCTTCCAGGCCCCACCACAATCCGATGATGAACCGTTCCTTGGAGGTCTTCGACCCTGCTACCGGGGGCGGGCGGATCAACGGTGCGACCCGCCCCCGTGGGGGTGTTGGCCCCTTCCTCCGCCGGTACCGGCGGTGGATCGGGAGAGATCCACCCCGGCGATGGAGGCTACCCCCAGGACCGCCCCTGCGTTGATGGCGGTGGCGATGGTCATGAAGATGGGGAGCCCCACCGTGAGGTCGTAGCTCCATAGACCCCCCTCATGCCCCAAAAGCTCCATGTAGCCTCCTAGGGCCACGCTCACCACCACGAGGGCGGCGTTCCAGTCGATGGAACACCTGCTGGAGGCGAAGATCCCCAGGAGGGCCATGGCGGCGTAGAGGGCCAGAAGATCCCTTCCCGCCAGCGGGAAGTACCCCTCCAGATAGAAGAATATGGAGAAGACGGCGACGGCAGCTGCGAAGGGGAGCGGTCGCCACCGCTTGAGGCGATCGAAGAGGTGAAGCCTTTCAAACCAGAGCCTGCAGAGGTCCGATATACCGTAGATCGCCACCATCAGAAGCGCCCACGCCGATACGACGAAGAGGGTGGGGCCGACGCTGCCCGCATAGTCCACGATCCCCGCCGATGTGATGACCTCCTCAGCGACGAACATCAGCGCCGCCGAAGAGAGGATGAGGGCCAGAAGGTTTTTCGTCTTCATCCTGACCGCGGCGAGGATCGATACGGCTATGGCGAAGAGGAAATTGAGATCGAATAAGAACGACTTGGTGAGGTACCCATCCATATAGAAGCCGATGACCGCCGCCTCCGCCAACAGGAGGAGGACGAAGAAGTTGGTCCTCCTCCGTGATCTGTCCGCCTCCGTATCCCCCTGCCCCCTCAATACGAGGTAGACGAAGTCGTTCAATAGCTTCAGCAGGCCCGGTGTGAGGTACTTGAAGACGGGAAGCCTCGCCATGTCGTATAGGAAGAAGTCGGCACCGACGTTGAATAGGGTAGACCACCCCGGAAACCTCAGCAAAAGCTCGATCCCCGCATTGTAGAAGTCCTTAACCTTCGCCTCAGGCCGGTCCCAGTTTCCATCCTTGCCGCTGGCGTGTTTATAGGGGAGGGAGTCGAAGTCGAACTTCCTGGAGGCGTCGCCCAGCCCTCGTTCGGCAGCGAGCGACAGATGCACCACCTCCGACGGATCGTACCCCATAATCTGAGATGCAATGGAGTCTGCACAGACGACGTCGTTTGATGCGACGATCGTCTGAAAGTCGATGGGCCTGGAGCTCAGGGGGCCTATCGCCTCGTTTCCTATGGATCCATCGATGATCACCAGGTTCGGGGTGAAGGCCCGGTTCACCTCGTAGATCACCTCCTCGATCTTCATCCTGTGATACTTGGCCTTGTCCACCTCCGGGAAGGTGCCGTACATGTTCTTCATTCCCAGGGTGACGCCGGTGAGGAGGTGGGTCTTCATCGTCGGCACCGAGATGATGACGTCGGCGTAGACGACCTCTTTTGAGACCTTGTCGGTTCCTATGACGCTATCCTCTCCAAAGTTGAAGTCCGCGATCTCGGTCTCGGAGAGGTTCGCTAGCTTCACCCCCTTCTTCTCCGCCCAATCGACCCAGCCGGAGGCGGCGGCCACAGACCAGAACTTGTTCCAGATCATGTCGGCGTCGGCGATGGCGGGCACCCCGCCCGCCCCCTTCACCATATCGACGATCTCTTCGACGACCTCGGTGCTGGTGAACGTCCCCTTCACCTCCGGGACCCCGCCGCAGATGTTCACCTTAATCAGCACCCTATCGCCGCTTTTGACGAACCTCTCAATCCCGCCGAGTTCTGCAACGGCCTCCCTGACGGACCTTCGAGGGTCGGTCCCTCTTTTTACGGCGTACTCCGATGGCCCCCGGTCGGCGCGGCTCCTGACGTCGGTGTAGGAGTATACCTCTCCCGAGACCAGCCTCCGCTTCGAGACGAGGAGGGCGGCGGCATAACCGGCGAAGAGCCAGAACGGGTAAAGGACGAAGAGGAGGAGGACGGCGGCGGCGGGAACCATCTCCTTTGTGATTCCTGTGGTGTTGGAGTGGAGCATGAAATCCGAGCCCCTCGTCTCGGAGAAGAAGGGAAAGACGGAACGGAATACGTCGGCGTAGAGGAGGGAGCTGAATAGGACAAATACCAAAACGATGGCGATGCCTACCACTATCTTCGCATGTCTATTCCAACCGAGCCTCCGTCCCCCGAAGTAGATGAAGAGGCCGGACAAAACCAGCAGAGGTGGATCGATCAGAAAGCTCATGGAAGCTGACCTCCAGGTCCGAAGAAACTCTTGAATATTACAAGGCAGCTTTAAATATAAGCCTGCCGATAGACATATTTTTCATCCCCCTAGAACGTTAATATATATAAATTTCATATAAATATTTTCGCACCCTCCCCCTCGCCGCCGTTCCGTTGCCGCGACCCAACTTCAGATCGGCAAAATTCGCTCACCCCGCACCCCTTCAGGAGAATACCGGGGAGCCTTCTGCCGGATATCGCCGCCCTCCCGGAGAGGGAGCCAGATAGAGATTCCGCGAGATGGCCGCCGCCTATACGATCCCGCCGGTCCCGGCCATCGACGTTGAGGGGTCGCAGGACGGGCCTTGGAGGAAATCCAGGAGATCTCCTGCTTCAAAACTCGCGGGAGATGTCGTGGTAAACAATAAAGTATATATAGAAAATACTGATATATAGAGTATATAGGAGCTGATGAAGATGATATTAGAAAATATATTAATAGCGCTCCTCTCTGCAGGGATAGTCTTCTCCATCACCGTGGAGATCTTAAAGGATATCAGAGAGCTGTTAGAAAGTTAGATGAAGACCAGGGGTGTGCTCCGGATCGGATCCGGGCCGCCGGGTAGATGAGCCCGTTCTCCGGGGAGATGCTACCGCCTTTTGCCCTTTTCATGCCTTCCCCTTCTCAAATGCCCCCCTCAGAAAGCCGTGGAGGATCTTCGAGGGCTGTACTGGCCGCGGTACTGCCATCACGAAATATAGCAGGCACGGGACCATTTCGACGGGCCTACCGGGAGGCGTTGAGGACGGGGACGGAGAGGGGGACGTCTGCGATCCTCAGCCGCATGCAGGAATGTCGGACTCCTCCGACGGCCCGCCCCTTCGACCTTTCAGTCGAGGTTCACCCTGATCCCATGGGACCGGAGGTACTCCTTCGCCTCCCCTACGGTGAACTCCCCCCGGTGGAAGATCCCCGCCGCCAGGGCTGCGTTCGCCCCCGCCTCCTGGAAGGCCTGGAGCATGTGCTGGGGGCTCGCGGCCCCTCCGCTGGCGATTACCGGGATATTCACGGCCTGGGCGACGGCCCGGGTGAGGGGGATGTCGTAGCCGTCGTTCGTCCCGTCCCGGTCCATGCTGGTGAGGAGGATCTCGCCCGCCCCCAGATCCTCGACCCGGCGGGCCCAAGCGACGGCGTCGAGGTCGATGGCCTTCCTGCCGCCGTAGATCACCACCTCAAACCAGGCACGCGTATCGTCCTCCAGGGAGAAGACCTCCGCCCCCTCTCTCGGGACGGGGTTTCTTTTGGCGTCGATGGCGACGGTGATCCTATCGGAGCCGACGGCCTTCGCCGCCCTCCTGACGAGGTCGGGGTCTTTGATCGCAGCGGTGTTGATCCCCACCTTGTCGGCCCCGGCGTCGAGGATCTCGACGACACCCTCCACCGTCCCGATGCCGCCGCCTACGGCGAAGGGTATGGAGACCTCCCGAGCGGTCCGGCGGACGACGTCCACCATCGTCTTCCTCCCCTCGGAGGAGGCGGTGATGTCCAGGAATACCAGCTCGTCCGCCCCCTCCCGGTCGTAGCGGACGGCGAGCTCTACGGGGTCGCCCTGCTTCTTGAGGTCGACGAACTTGACGCCCTTGACGACGGAAGGCACTGAGTCCACCACCTTCACGTCAAGACAGGGTATGATCCTCTTAGTATCGGTCATGGCTGGCAGAAGACGCCACCGGGTAAAAATCTTCCCCGAAGGATGGGGGGAGCGGGGTCAAAGATGGTGAGATGGGAAAGCGGGGGGGCCCCCTTCATGCCTAAAGGCAGCCGATGGTGGCGGTGCAGGTCAACAGTTCGCATCCCAGGATGTCGGGCTCGCCGGCGAAGTGGGTGAAGTCCCAGCCCGGAGGCTGGCGGATGCCGCTTCCCGTAGCAGCACTCCTCCTCGCCCCCCCCATGGACGACGGAGGCGATGGTTAGGGGCTCGACGGCCCCAACCGTCTCCGGCCGACGAAATCGGGGATACCGTAAAAGGTGAGAGAAGGGTTGGCCAGAAGGCTCCAATCATTAAAGGTAAATTGGTGCGGGGGATGGGATTCGAACCCACGAACCTCTGCAGGACAGGGTCCTAAGCCCTGCGCCTTTGACCGCTTGGCAACCCCCGCTATCAGAATATCATCTTGACGCTGACTGAAAAGACCTGGACAGTCCACCAGATGGTCCCCGATTCTAGACCAGGAACCTCTCCAGCACCGCCTTGGCCGAATGGAGCCGGTTCTCGCTCTGGTCGAGGATGGCGGACTTTGGCCCGTCCATAACCTCGTCGGTGATCTCCTGGCCCCGGTGGGCGGGGAGGCAGTGGAGCACGATGGCTCCGTCGCTGGCGTGGCTGAGGAGGTCGGCGTTGACCTGGTAGCGTCGGAAGGCCTCCACCCTCCTGACCGCATCGTCCTCGTCGCCCATGGAGACCCAGGTGTCGGTACTGACGACGTCGGCGCCGGATACGGCCTTGACGGGGTCGGTGACGACGACGGTCCCACCTCCAAGACGATCAGCATGATCTAATATCTTACGGTTTGGCCCGTAGCCCGGGGGAGAGGCGACGACGATCTCCATCCCCATCATGGCGGCGGCGATGATCGTCGAGTTGCAGACGTTGTTCCCGTCGCCGATCCAGGCGACCTTCAGCCCTGAGAGCCGCCCAAACCTCTCCCGGACCGTCATCAGGTCCGCCAGGATCTGGCAGGGGTGCTCCTGGTCGGAGAGGACGTTTATGACCGGGACGGCGGCGTGGCGGCCCAGCTCCTCGAGGGTCTTGTGGTCGTAGACCCGGGCCGCGATCCCGTGGACGAACCGAGATAGGACCCGGGCGGTGTCGGCTATCGTCTCACCCCGGCCGAGCTGGAGGTCGTCTCTTCCGAGATAGAGGGTGTGCCCCCCCAGGTCGGTCATCGCCACCTCCAGGGAGACCCTCGTCCTGGTGGAGGGCTTCTCGAAGATGGCGGCGAGGCTTTTACCCGCCAGGATCGACCTGGCGGTGGGGTCGCCCCTCCCGGCCTTAAGGTCGTCGGCCCGGTCCAGGATCGCCCCAATCTCCTGGGGGGACAGGTCGGATATCGATAAAAGGTTCATCTGGTCACTTCCAAGGGTCATCCTCCCCTGATCATCTCTCCGATCTCGGCTATGGAGGTCGGTCCCTTGTCGCATGAAGAGACCTTCGCCGTGAACCTCTTCATCTCCAAAACCCCCCCCTCGCCGGGATCGCCAGAGAGGAGCTGGCTGGACCAGGGGCTCTTGGGCATGAAGGCGACGCCGGGATGGGGATCCTCGGAGATCTTCGCCACCGCCACCACTGCCCCGTGATCGGTCTCCATCCGGAGAGGCCTGCCGGCCTCGACCCCCAGACCCGACGCGTCCCCCCCGTCCAGGAAGACGACGGCGCTCTCGTCTCGGTACCCATCGCTATAGATCCCCAGCGCCTCCTGCACCTCCTGGAATATCCCCCTGAAGGTGACCACCGTCAACTCTCTTCCTTCTGCCATCTAAACCGCCTCCATGATCATCCTGACGACCTCGGCGTCGGAGACGTAACCCGACTCCGCGAAGGCGTCATATTCCACCTTAACCCCGTCGGTCCGGAGGGCAGAACCCCCTGCCTCGATCCCGGCGACGGCGACGGGGACCGTCACCTCGGCGAGGTCTGTGGTGAGGTTTCTGGAGGAGTTCACCGCGACGATGGGGAGCCTCGCCAGCTTCCGCGCCAGGGGCCCGGGAAGGACGGCGGCGGGGTCTGAGGAGACGATCATGGCTCCGTCGCAGACGTCCAATAACCTGGAGATCCCGAACTCCGGGCCGGAGGCGACCCCTTCCTTGAATGAGACGGAGTTGACGTGGCCGGTCTCGTCGAAGAGGGTCTGGTTGAACCCTCTCGTATTGTACTCTCCCAGGGTCGGGATGACGGAGAACCGGCTGACCTCGTTCAACCTCTCCACCAGGGAGACGAACCAGTCGATATCGCCCTTGATGGCTTCGGCGTGGCCGAGGCCGGTGAATATCGCACCGAACTTAGCCTTCCGCAGCTTCGTCGCCAGGTTCAACATCCTCTTTTTGTCCTCAATCTTCGGTATCTTGCCGCCGAGGGCGGACGAGAGCGCTTCAGCGAAGTCGGCGTCACCCCCCGGCGGGACTTTGAAGAAACCGTCGGCGGCGATCTGAGCCGTCGGCGACCTCCGGACGTCTACGACGATCGCCTCCCGATCCTCCTCGTATCCCCTCTGCCTCTTCTCGCCCCTGGGAAAGTAGGAGAACCGGGATAGGTGGCGGGGGTGGCTGCTGGAGGGATCGTCCCCCCAAAAGATGGATATGTCGGCGTAGTTTCGTACGTCGTCGAGGGTGCACGAAGGAACCTCCCCCGCCAGGATCTTCTCCGTTATCGCACCCTGAGAGAAGGAGGAGGGATCGTCGATGGCGGAGCCGAGCTTCTTTGCCATCTCGACCCCTGCCCTCTGGGCCTCCAGGGAAGAGGAACCGAAGCCAAATATGAGGAGGTTTTCAGCCCCTTCCAGAAGCTCCGCCGCCGAACCGACCGCCTCTTCGAGGGGGACCTCGGATCCTCGGACGGCCGGGCGGAGCCTCTCGACGGTGATGGAGTCGTAGTGGGCCCGCCCCTTCCGGCAGAGGTTCATCGTCTTTTTGACCGCCCCATCGAGAAGATCCACCTCGATATCATCACAGAGCAATGAACAACCTGTACAGAACGCCATAATTATCACCTAGATGAACTCGATAGCCTTGCTGGGACAGGTCGCGATGCAGGCGTTGCAGAGGACCTTCTCGGGACCGAACCGCCTGCATTCGTCGACGTTGACGCACTTGACGACGCCGTCTTCTACCATCAGGATCGCCTTGCCGCTGACGGGGCCCCGACCGATGGCCGTTCCCTTGGGATCGTTGGCGACGTTGACGGGGCAGGCGACGACGCAGTTGCCGCATCCATAGCACTTCTCGTAGTGGATCACCATCCCCGTCTCGGTGGCGTCGGCGCTCAATATGGGGGCGAGAAGCTCCCTGAGCCCCTCCAGCTTCTTTTCGTACTTCGCCTCCTCCACCAAAGGCGTGCAGTCCTCGATCGCCTTTCTCTTTCCCAGAAGCTCGACGGCGAATGCCATGCAGGTGGGAAGGCCGCACTTCTTGCAGTTAGTCTTTGGGAGGAGCTGATAGACTTCCATGACGCTGATCATTATCGTCCACCTCGATCTCCAGGATCAGAGGAGAAGATGTATTCGTCAATCGTATTAAGAATGTTGGCAGGCCGATCTCCCATACTTCGCGCAGACCGATCTTCGCGCAGACCAATTTTTGCGCAAACCTTTTCTCGGTCGTCAGCGTAAGGTCCCTGATGCCCTTCAGCCTCCCCCTCGCCCTCCTGGGCCTCCTGAGCGCCATCCCCCTGATCATCCTCTACATGATCAGGCCCAAGCCGAAAGACCAGCCCTTCCCTTCGACGGCATTCATAAAAGAGGGGGATGCAAAGCCGACGGCCTCCCTCAATCGGCTGATAAACGACCCCCTCTTCTGGATACAGCTTCTGGTGATCGTCCTTCTCGTGCTGGCGGCCGCAGGACCCTTCACGGTCGCGAGGGGGACCCAGGAAGGGCACCTGGTGGTGGTGATAGACCTCTCCGCCAGCATGGAGGCGAGCTTCGACGAGGCGAAGGAGATATTCCTGCAGTACACCGCCGGCCAGGACCGGATCAGCATCATCCTGGCGGAGACGATCCCCATCGTCGCCCTCCGGGAGGGGAACGGCCAGCAGGCGAGGTCTACCCTCGGATCCCTCTACCCGAGGGCGGTCTCAACAGACCTCTCCGCCGCCATGATGATGGCCAAGAGCCTCCTGGGGGCCGACGGCGGCTCGATCCTGGTGATATCGGACTTCTTGAGCTGGACCGGCGACGACCCCCAGGTGACGAGAGGGCTGATCATCAGCGAAGGTACGGATGTCGTCTTCGTCGACTCCGGAGGTGGGGGGGAGAACGTAGGGGTCGTCGGCGGCTGGATCGTCAGCTACGGCGAAGTCCTCAACTACACATGCCTCGTGAGAAACTACGGCGGAACGAGGACGGTCCCCATCAGGATCGAGGGGCCTGCGGGCACATCCACCACCATCAGGACGATAGACGCTGGCGGCGACAGCTACATCACCTTCGACGCCTTCCCCGGCGTCACCACCGTAACCCTGGAGATCGATGACGCCATATCCTTCGACGATCGGGCCTACGTCTACGCCCCGGAGATAGGGGACCGGAGAGTTCTCTACCAGGGGGAGGTGGGGCCGGTCAGTTCAGCCCTCAGGTCGATCCCCGCCATCGCCGTCGGGGGCTCCGGGGATTACCGAGGCTTCGATCTGGTGGTGATGGAGGGAGGTGGCTCCGACGGCCGGCTGAACCGGTACGTCTACGACGGCGGCAGCGTCGTCTACGTCGGCTCCAACGAATCCGAGAGCCCCGATTACCTCCCCGTCAGGATCTCTGGTGTCGTCAACGAGTCCGCCCCCCTCTGGACGAGAAACCCGGTCTTCGCCGAAAATGTTCACCTCGACGAGGTGGAGGTCTACAGCTACCTTCGGGCCGCACCCCGTCAGGGTTCGGTGACCATCGCCGAGGCGAACGGCGTTCCCATCATATCGTACTGGAGGCTCGGGAGCGGCACCGTCGTCTACCTGGGCCTATCCTCCGAGATGTCGGACTTCTACCAGAGACCGGAGTACCCGATATTCTGGTATGAGATGACGAACTGGCTCACCAACGTCCCCGACGTCTCCGACTCCAACCGGAGGACCGGAGAAATCATAAGGCTGGGGGAGATGACGACCGTCGAGACCCCCGGCGGGAGGATCACCACAGACCTCCTCCTTCTGGATATGGTGGGGATCTACAGGTTCCAGGGTAGGACCGTCGTCGCCAACATGTACGATCCCGTCGAGTCGAACCTCATGACGACGAGGACCCTGAACCTGGGGACCTTCACCCCAAGGGAGAGATCCGAGACGCTCATCGAGAGGGACCTGTCTCCCTGGCTCCTCCTGGGAGCCTTCGGCCTCATCGTCCTGGAGCTATTGATCCTGCGAAGGAGGCGAGAGGTTTGATGGAGGGGGTCTACTTTTCAGAGCCCCGCCTCCTCTGGCTGGTGCCCATGATATTGATCGGTGGAGCGGCCAGCCTGCGGTGGGAGAAGAACAGGCTCCTCGTCCTCAGCAGGACGGCGATATTCGCCCTTTTGGTGATAGCCCTCGCCAACCCCTACGTCACGGTGACGGAGACTGCGGAGACGAGGCGGCCCATCGTGACCGTCGTCTCGGACCTCACCGCCTCGATGGATATCTTCGATAGGAACGCCGCCGCCAGGGTCCAGGCGGACCTCCCCAACTCTCAGATCAGGACCTTCTCGGGGATGTCAACGCCCCTGGGGGAGAAGATCCTCCAGTACGCCCAGCCGGGGGGAGCCCTCCTCCTGGTCACCGACGGCTACAGCAACCAGGGCAGGGACGTAGAGGAGGCCCTCGCCCTGGCCAAGTCTGCCAACACCACCGTCTTCGCCCTGGAGATGGTGCCGACGAGAAACGATTACAGCGTCGAGATCTCGGGGACGAACACCGCCGTCCTGGGGGGGGACTACCCCTTCACCGTCGTAGTGAGAAGCTCCGGCGGCGAGTTCCAGGGGCAGCTCACCGTCAGGGCCGACAATTCCATCATATACCAGGGGAGGATCTCCGGGGAGGGGAGGTCCGCCTCCGTCAAGATCTCCCACAGGTTCCCTTCGACGGGAACCCACCTCCTGGAGGCGACGATAAGCTTCCCGCAAGACGCCACCGGGGAGAACGACCGGTACCAGAAAGCCGTCTACGTCGTCCCCAAGCCCGAGGTCCTCCTGGTGGCCGAGGGGTCATCGCCCCTCTCCCAGGTCTTAACGGACCATTACAGGCTCACCGTCGAGCCCGCCTTCAGCAGAGACCTTCTGGGGGAGGGAGGCAAGAGGTTCAAGGCGGTGATCCTGGACGACCAGAAGTACCAACCTGAGCTTGCCGGCCTCCGGGAGTACGTCAGGGAAGGCGGGGGTCTTGTGGTGGTGGGAGGCAGGGACTCCTACGAGTTCGGCGAGTACAGGAACAGCAGCCTCGAGGATATCATCCCTGTGAGGTCCGTCCCCAGCATCTTCGAGGGAGGGAAGACGACGGTGATCGTCATGGACATATCCGGAAGCACCCGAGGCGAGATGGTGGTGGGGGGCGCCACCTTCCTCGACTACGAGAAGTCTCTGGCCATTGAGCTGCTCAAGTCCCCGGAGTTCAGGGACGACCGGGTCGCCCTCGTCGTCTTCGGCACCGATGCCTTCGTAGTATTCACCCCCATCCTCGTCGCGGGAAGGGAGATGATGATCTCGGATCGGATATCGAGCCTCTCCCCCCAGGCCGGCACCCAGGAGGAGAGCCAGATGGATATCGGCCTCGCCCTCGCCTGGGATATCCTGAACTCCACCGGCGGCGACGGGGAGGTCATCGTCATATCCGACGGCCGGATCCGGCAGTACCCGGAGGTCTTCGAGGAGTCGGTGAGGATGATCAAGGAGATGGAGGCGACGGTCCATCTGGTGGAGGTGAAGTCCTTCGAATCTTCTCCAGGAAGCTTCAGGGACCTCGCCGCCCGGAGCGGAGCCGAGTACCATTCCGCCGTATATCCCGGTTCCGTCACCATCAGGGCCGAAGATAGGCCTGCGGAGGAGAGGCCGCCGGAGGTTGAGGAAGAGGAGGTCTCCCCAGGAGGGTATGCCCTGTCGATCTTGAACCAGAACCACTACATCACCGCAGACCTCGCCATCGCCGCCAACGCCACGGGCTTCAACGACGTCACCCCCAAGTCCGGGAGCCAGAAGCTGGTAGCGATGCTCGACGGAAAGCCGATCGTCACCACCTGGAGGTACGGCCTCGGGAGGGTGGCGGCGGTCACCACCGACGACGGCTCGGCCTGGGCCCCGGAGCTTTACTCCGCAGAGAACTCGAAGCTCCCGTCCAGGACGGTGAACTGGGCCATCGGCGACCCGAGGCCCGAGGCCGGGAGGATCGATGCCGAGGACGGGTGGGAGCTGTCCCCTCTCGAGATCATCATAACGAGCCCGAGCCCTCCGAACCTGGGATCGGCGCAAGTGGACAAGGTGGGGGAGAACCGGTACCGCGCCGTCATCACTCCGGATAGCCGGGGGATATACACCGTCGGCGATTACGGTATAGCCGTCAACTACCCCCTGGAGCTGAGGGACGTCGGCTCAAACCCCGAGTTCTCAAGGCAGATCATGGCATCCGGAGGGATGCTCTTCTCCGAGGATGAGGTGGGAAGAAGGCTCGTCGAGGAGGCGAGAAAGAAAAGCGAGATCACCACCCAGAATAGGGTCAGCCGTCGGTGGTCGCTCCTATTTGCGGCCCTTGCGATCTTCCTTGCAGAGGTGACGGTGAGAAGGCTCAGAGAGGTGAAGAGATGACGGCCGGCAAGGCCCCGTCTCCCTCTGACCCCTCCCGGGCCGGATCGGGATGAACCTCCGACCAGAAGGGGGAACCCGGATTTTTTAGGTCGATCTTCGGAGGCGGCGGTGAGGAACGGAGGCGATGCACGCCGTAATTTTTCAAGCACCAACGCCCACCAATAGCTATTTAGCTTATAGACATATAGTCTGGAAGTAGTAGGGCTCATTTGCGGGACAGAAAGCGACGGCGAGAGGTCTTCGGGATCAAAAGACGCCGCTGGCGACCTCGCCAATGGAGACGCCTTGCCCAGATAAGCAAGATCCCTCACCGAGGGGGTGGGGGGAGAACGTCTCAGTAGGCCGCTCCGACGAATGGGTTCATATATTCTGTGGAGGTAACTACCAGAAGATGAGTTCCGAGATGTGCCCAGTATGTGGCCTTCCCAAAGACCTTTGCATATGCCAGGAGGTAGCCAAGGAGCAGCAGAGGATCACGGTGAAGATCAACAGACGAAGATACGGAAAAGAGGTTACAGTGATCCAAGGGATAGATCCTCACGAGATCGATCTCAACGAACTAGCTACATATCTCAAATCGGAGCTTGCCTGCGGGGGGACCGTCAAGGGCTACGGCGTCATCGAGCTGCAAGGCAATCATACCGGGCGTATAAAGAAGATCTTGGTTAAGAAGGGCTTCGGAGAAGGTCAGATCCAGATAAGTTCCTGAGAAACCAGATCCAAAAACGCCCTCAACCCCTCCGCCCTTTTTGAGGAGGCCTCCGGCAGCCACATGGTGAGGGATGACCGCCGAAATTTTTAAAAATGGGCAGACTTCACGAAAATCTCAGCAGGATGCCCCCGACTTCAGTCGGGGAAGGAATGCGCGCCTACTCTCGCTTCTCCTTGGCACCGAAAGGTTCATCTCCATAGATGGGATATGTATATACACATGATGCAGACGCTCAAGGTCAAACTTGAACCGACCCCAGAACAGGTTCAAGCTATTCGCGAGACGATGCATCAGTTTAACGCCGCCTGCAACTTCGTGGCTGACAGAGCGTTTGAGCTTCGTACCGCCAATAAAATCGAGCTGCAGAAGGTCGTCTATTATTCGATTCGGGAACAATTTAACCTTTCCGCTCAGATGGCGGTCAGAGCTATCTCTAAGACCTGCGAAGCCTACAAGAGAGATAAATCGATCAAACCGACCTTCGATCTTGACGGATCTGTCGTCTACGATCAGAGACTCATGTCCTGGAAAGGTCTCGATCTCGTTTCTCTCTTGACTGTCGAAGGCAGGATAAAGGTCCCTGTTGTCATCTGCGAGTACCACGAACCCCGGCTCAATCGGATCCGAGGACAAGCCGACCTCATTTTCGAACGGGGTGAGTTCTATCTCTGCGTCGTCGTTGAAGTTCCCGAGTCTCCCAAGATCGAACCGATTGGCGTTATCGGCGTCGATCTCGGGATCAAGAACATTGCCGTTGATTCGACCGGCGAAGAGTTCTCCGGTGACGGTATCGAGAACGTTCGATCCAAGATAGATAACCTCAAGGCCGATCTTCAAAGCTGTGGGACCGATAGCTCCAAACGTCATCTCAAGAAACTCTCGGGTCGAGAGGCTAGGTTTCGTCGGGACGTGAACCACTGCATCTCCAAAAAACTGGTTGCGAAAGCCAAAGACACCTCTTCCGTGATCGCCCTCGAAGATCTTCAGGGTATCCGGGAGAGGACGACGGTTTCGAAGGCTCAGAGACGCAAACAGCATAGCTGGGGATTCTATCAGCTCAGGCAGTTCGTCGAGTACAAGGCAGCGATCGCTGGAGTTCCAGTGGTATACATCAACCCTGCCTATACGTCCCAGGAATGCTCCGTTTGTCATCACATATCCCGGTCAAACCGACCTACTCGGGATCAGTTTGCTTGTGTCTGCTGTGGTTTCTCTGGCCCTGCTGACACCGTCGCAGCTCGAAACATAGCTGCAAGGGTGGCCGTCAACCTGCCCATCGTGGCCCGATTTTTTGCGGAGCCGCAAGCCCCCAATACTGGCGAGCATCATGCCCGCCAATTCATTGGTGGGTAGTTGACTGTTGGAGCTGAGAGGTTGTCGCCTTTTTGATCGATCCCTCGACGGTGAGGTCGGAGCCCTCCGCCAGGACTATGGCAAAGATCCACTCGCTCAGCTCCGGGCAGTGTTCGGGGACGCATTCGTTTATGCAACCTCCACAAGGCTCGAATATCTCACCGACAAGAAGAGAGGCAAAGCGACCGCCGGCGGGCTTAGTCCCAGCGTACCACAACCTAAATGTTCTCACCCCATCGGCCGATTCGGGCTCCCTTCTTATCAGATCCTCCCTCAAAAGCTTCGATACTATGCGAGAGCATTTACGAGAATCGATATCCAAACATTTCCACAGGTCGCTCTGCAGAACCCCTTCCTCACACGACTTGATGTACTCCAGCGCTTCCTCATACATCTGGACACCTGGAGAGTCACTCCACCGGACTTATGAGGATTATGTTGTTTCCCCGGAGTATCACCGAACCGAGGGACCGAGCCCTCTCACCATGGACGATCTCCACAGTCTCCAGGAGATGGAGGTTGAGATAATCGTCGACGCTGTTGAGGGTTCCCTCCAGAACGTGGTGTTCTGACCCCTTCATCTCCACCCTGATCTTCGATCCGATCAACGCTTGAACTTTCTTACTTGGAAACACAACTATTTCCTCTCTATAGTTTATCTCGATTTGAAACCTCGGGCGACGAGCCGCCCTTCTAGCAAATTGAGCAGAAACTTATCAATGCGACGGCCTTAAAATGGAGGCGATAGAAAGTGCGCGCACTATACCGCCACAACTTCCCTTATGCCGTCTACGTTCTTCTTCAGCTCTCGTTCAACGAAATTCTTGAGGGTCATCTGGGAAAAAGGGCAACCAGCGCAGCTTCCGGTCAGCCTGACTGATACGACGCCATCATCGTTTATGTCCACCAGCTCGATATCGCCACCCTCCATCCTCAGGGCGTTCCTGATGACCTCAAGCACAGATTCCACTTCGGATCTCAAATTAGGCATCGATGCTCAATCTCCTCTGACCTTCATAACCGTTACCTTTTGCCCCATGATCGTATACCTTATCCCTTTTAAAGCTTGTTCCAGCCCTTTAACGATAGGCTCGCAGTCCCCGTCGATGACGGTGTTGACGAGAACCCCCGGCTCTGCGTGATGTCTGACGGCCTCGATGGTCATCTCCGGGTCCTCTTTAATACGGAAGTCTCTCCATTCCCTGGGGGCCATCCCCTTGTACTCATAGAGATAAAATCCCGTTATCCCGAGCTCTGTGAGGGTATTTATCACCCGGCCTAAATGCTCGTGATCTACAAATATCTTGACCAATGTCTTCATAAGATCCCGTGATAATATTCCGACATGGGACTTTAAATAACTTCGCCCACTCGAAGATCAGAAGTCACCAGATACGCTTTTATCCATTCGGATATCTTAGTCCGGCGATGAATATGGGCTCTGGCAAAGACATCCGAGACGTGCTCTTTGAGGCGGGGATATCCATCGACGATGTGGTCTCTGCCGCCCTGGAGCTTTACGTACCGCATCCCGGGGTGGAGGATCGAGAGATGGCCGATGAGGTCTTCAGAAGAGAGCTCGATATCGCCCTCGCTGACCCAAACCTCGCTCTTCTTATCTACGCGGGAGTTCTCCTGGAGAAGGAGGGGAAGAGAGGGAGCCTCCCCAACATGAAGAGCTCCGATTACGAGAGGGATCTGACTTACCTCATAGCCGACGAGGTGATCGGCATGACCATAGCCAAATACGTCGGAGGCTACAAGGGGACCTTCGATTACGTCCGGTACGACAAGGCCAAGCCAGGGATCCTGGGAGAGCTCGGCCCCTTCATGGACGACGTCATCGCGGGGCTCATCGGCGGAGTCTCCGCAAACATGTACACCCGGGCGGTGTTCGACTGAGAGACCTCCTCCTAGCCCTCAAGTCTGGCTTCGGCTTTCTCACGACGATACCCGTCGGGATATCCATGGAGGGGATCGACGCCCTGATGAGGCACATCTATCTATTCCCCCTGGTGGGAGGGGCCCTGGGGCTGATCTACGCCTCCGTGGCCCTGGCATTGACGGCCTTCGTCCCGGCAGGGATCGCTGCAGCCCTCATCTTAGTGGTGATCGTCAAGCTCTGCGGCATAAACCACGCCGACGGCCTCGCCGACTTCGGGGACGGAGTCTCTGCCCACACCACCGTCGAGAAGAAGATCAGCGCCATGAAGGACGTCTACATAGGTACCGGTGGCGTCGTCTTCGTGGTGCTCGCGATCCTCGCAGTCTACGCCTCCCTGACGGCGATCCCCGGCAGAGACCTCCCCATCGCCCTCATCGTGGCGGAGGTGGCGGCGAAGCAGTCGATGATAGCCTTCGCCGCCTTCTCGGCGCCCCTCCAGAAAGGCTTCGGTCAGATAGCCATCGAGAACACCGATAGATCCGACTTTATCATCGGCCTTTTGATAGCTGCCGCCATCTGCTGGGCCCTCGCCGGCCTTGCTGGCATAGCGGTCCTCCTTGCAGCCCAGATATCGGCCCTCTACTTGGTCGTCGTCTCCAGGAGAAACTTCGGGGGAGCCACGGGGGACGGCTTCGGTGCCACCAACGAGGTGGCGAGGGCCGTCGCCCTCGTCTCCGCTGCGATACTGACCGCCAACGGACTTGGATGGGAGGTTCTCCTCTGGACGCCGTGGTGATGGCAGGGGGGCTTGGGACGAGGCTCCAGATGGGGGAGAAGCCGATGGTCCGCCTCCTGGACCGGCCCCTGATCAGCTGGGTGGTCTCCGCCCTGAGGGATAGCTCCATCGAGAGGATCTTTGTGGCGGCGACCGCGAGAGTCCCCGAGACGATGAAATGGGCTGGAGATATCGGGATCGAGGTGGTGGAGACGCTGGGGGCAGGGTACGTCCCAGACATGATCTTAGCCATCGAGGAGGCAGGGATCGATGAGCCCGTCCTGATCGTGATGGCTGACCTGCCCCTTTTGAGAGGAGATATCGTAGACGAGGTGATGGAGGTCTACGAGGAGGTCCCAGAGCCTGCCCTCTCCGTCCACGTCCCCCTGGAGACGTGCCGGCGGATCGGAGGAAAGCCCGACGCCCTATTCAACTATCGGGGTCAGCTCATAGTCCCCTCGGGGGTGAACGTCCTCCTGGGATCGAAGATCAGGTTCGAGCAGGAGGACTATCATCTGATCCTCGACAGGGCAGAGCTGGCGGTGAACGTCAACTCTCCGGAGGACCTGGCGAGATGCGAGTCGATCCTCCGGGGAGATCTGAAGATCTGATTTTGGGGTGAAGAGATGGATTACATCATGATAGACAACGAGAAATACTCGGTTGAAGACCTGGAGACCCTCACCGGAGAGGCAAAACCCGAAGCTGCGAAAGGGTACGTCCTCCTTTTGGCAAGGGTGCTCAAAGACCCATTCAGCCTGCCCAGAATGCTCAAGGAGATATGCTCCCTCAAGCTGAACGACGAGGAGAGAAGAGACCTCAGGATGGCCCTCATCAGGGTCCAGATTGAGAGTGAATTGAGGATGAACGAGGATATCCAGAGGTACCAGCAGAGACGGTACGTATCCCAGGTGATCGAGATCCTCCTCTTCAAAGAGCTGCTTCTAGCTTCAGGCGAGCCTGAAGAGATGGAGTAAGAAGCTCGCCGGGAAGACTCCGAGAAGGAGTCTGGTCGAAAAGAATACGGTCAAAACGGACGGATAAAAATAGATAGAAGAGGTGTGCCCCTCAGGGGGCACCCTTCCTCGCGTTTACTTCTTTGGTGGCCACTGCTTTTCCATCCAGCCGGGGATCCGGCCGGAGTCCTCGGGACCTACCAGGGCCTTGACCTTAAACTGGTAGAGGTCTTCCAGCTCTCCGCTGAACTTCGCGGCCATTCCTGGAAGGATGAAAGACTTGTGGCTGGTCTTCTCGAAGTCCACTCCGGCCTCAGCGAAGGCGTCCTTAATCTTGCTGGGAGTAATTTGGCCGCCAGCGACGGATGCCTGGACGCCGATGCCGTCGGTGTTCACCGCCAGCAGGTAGGAGTCGATGTTGTTGGACGCGAGGTCAGACTCCACCGTGTAGTATGTCAAGGCGAAGTTGGTGGTGAGGAAGATCGGAGAGTCCTCGGTCGGGTTGCCCACCTTGTTGAGGCCTGGCTTGACCTGGACGGGAGTCCTGGGGTCGGTGTAGAGGTTGAACCTCAGGTGCATGTCGGGCATGACGCTGTGAGGCTCCATCGAGTGCCTGATCATGATGTCAGCGCCACGGATGACGAAGGTTGCGGCGAGGACAGACTCCCAGTAGGCAGCTCGAACCGGATCTTCGGAGGTCATCCAGGCATTGATCGGCAGAGCCATGACCGGATAGTTGAAATCCTTCTGGCCCTCCTCAGTGGCGGCTCTCCGCAGCTTGATGAAGTTCTGGAGAGATTCCTGGAGCTTCTCACCGTTGGGCGCAGTGCCCGGGTCCAAGACGAGATCCTCAAGTCCCATCTCCTTGAAGGTTAAGGCCATGCTCTTGAGGCCATCGAGGTCGAAGGGGACTCTCAAAGTCACCGGGACCTTGTAGTCATAGGCCAGCTGGGCGACTTCCTTCCAGTTGTCCTTGGTGGCGGCGTAGATGAGGGGCCTCTTCGCGGCGGAGACCTCGAGGCCCGCCTTCAGGACTTTGGGGTCGAAGGAGCAGAGGATCAGAGGCTTCTCCGTGTTCTCCATCACCTTCTTGACGCATTTCGCAAACTTGTCGGCGTCGCCGGTGACGGATCTCACGGCCACCATCTCGACCTCTTCCCAGTTGCCGATGTAGAACTTCCGCCATGTGTCGATCAGCTTGACCCTCTCGACGAGATCCGCCTCGTTCATGGCGTCGGTGACATCGTAGGCGAATGGGGGCTTGTTGAAGAAGGTCATCTGGTGGCGGTACATCACGTCCTCGCCTCCGACCTTCAGCTGCCGGTCACCGGTCCCAACGTATACGAGAGCCACCTCGGGAGCGATGACCTCCTTGAGAGAAGCCAGCTTCTTGCCGTACTTCTTCTGGTTCTTCTCTTCAAAGAGGGGCTTGCACTCCTCGATATTTCTCTCTCTTGCGATGAGACCTGCTGCAAAGGCCATGCAGGTCTGCTCACCGCACTCGCCGCAGTTGGTCTGGGGCAGGAACTTGTAAAGATTGAGCGGGCTAGATTCCTTCAAGGCTATCACACCTCCATTGAGATCCAGTTGGTGGTGTCAGGAGTCTCCGCCTTTACCAGGCCCATGAGAGATTGGGTGATCTCCTGGAGGTAAGCGACGGCTATCGGGTTCATCATCATGAAGATGTCGACGCCGGCCATGGCGAGAGAGAACCCGGTGAGGATCTCCCAGATGGGGCCCCTGAGCATCCTGTCTCCCCAAGAGGAGTCGTCTTTGTTGGGGGAGTTTACCATCCAGGCCTCTCGAACGCCCCAGGCGTTGGTGGTACCAGAGGACATGGGGAAGCTCAGCTCCAGGTCGCCCTTCAGGCCGCCGAGCCTGATCCTCTCCATGTTCGAGTAGGCGAAGTCCATGCCGTAGGCGAGGGCCGCGGTCGTCGGGTCCATGACGATGGAGTCTCTCGGGACGCCGGCTACCTTCATCAGCTTCCTGTCCAGCTCCTTCTGAGCGTTGATCTCGAGCTGAGTCCAGGCGAGACATACGTTGTTGTTCTCGGCGCAGGACTTTCCGATGGCTTCCCAGTCCAGGTTCAGGCTTGCGCTGGCGATGAGGGCGCGCTCGCCCTGGGCTACCTCACTGGCCTTGGTCAGAACCTCTACGTCCTTCTCGGGGTTGCCGCTGCCGCCGATGACGATCGGAACGTCAACAGCCTGGAGGACGTCCTCCACCACCTTGACGGCTTCCTTGGCGGAAGTGTCCTTGATCAGGGGGTCTGTGCTGATGAGGTGAGTGGTCACCAGGTCTGCGCCGAACTCCTTGACCGCCTTCTTGGCCCAGTCTGCGGGGTCGTTCATGACATCTTCGTAGTGCATCTTTACGGCTTTGGCCATTCCGATGGGCATGTCGAAGACGTCGATGGTGACGACGGGCCTGTTGGGCATAGCCGCATCGAAGAAGAAGGGCATCGCCTTCTCGCCGCCGATCTTGATGACGTGGCCTCTCGATCCGCCGTCGGCCTTGGTGGCTCCGAGCTGGACCTCCTCGATCTGGGTCTTCCAGGTCTTATCGGTGCCGACAGAGAACTTGGCGCTAGCCAGGGTGTCGGGTATCTTGAAGGCCGGAACAGCGGCTGCTGCCTTGGCCAGCTCTGCTGGGGCGGGCGATATCGCCTGAGCAACAGCCACGGGCTGAAGGAGGCTCTCGACAGGATAGCCGAAGGCCTTGGCCATGTTGACCAGCTGGACCGCCACCTTCGCCACCTCTTCGCCGAAGTAGTAGGCGAATAGAGGGCCTGCGCCAGCAGCTCCAGCATCTATCTCCAGTTCTATATCTCCCTCGATGGTGACCCCCTCGAGGGACTTAACGTCCATCTCTGCTAACTGCTTATTTAAGTCGGATATGTTAATTTTCTCTCCCATGTTCATCTCCCCTCATAGACCGATCTCTTTGAGTATATGCTCCTCCACTTCCATCACGGCAGGAGAGTCGTCCGGAAGGCCGACGAGCGGGTCGCCGACCAGATCGAGCCGGGCTACATTCTCGTCGTAGGGGATCAAGCCGATAACCTTCAAGCCGAGGCCACTTGCGATCTTTTGGATCTGATCTTTGGACAGATCGCGAACCTTGTTTGCTATGACGTAGAGGTTGCCGTACTTAAGATCCAGCTCGTCGGCGAGCTGTCTGATCGTCTCCGCGGTCTTAAGGCCCCTCCTCGATTCGTCGGTGACGACGATCAGAGAGTCCACATCAGAGATCGTCTTCCTGCTCAGATGTTCAAGCCCCGCCGGAGAGTCCACGATGACCAGGTCGTAATCGTCGATCGTCTCGTCCATGATCCCCTTCAGCAGAGAATTGAGATAACAGTAACAGCCAGATCCTTCCGATCGGCCCATCACCAAAAGATCGTATCCGTCCTTCTCCAGAAGGGCTTCGAAGATCTTGGCCGCAAAGAGCTGCTTCTTGTCATAATCTGGCGGCAACGAGACCCTAGAATCCTGAATCTCCTCCCTTATCTCCCCCACGGTCATCTCCACATCGTCCCCCAGCGCGTCTGCAAGGTTGGCGTCGGGGTCGGCGTCTATGGCCAGGATGTTGGTCTTTTCGTCTCTCTTCAATAGAGACCTGATGATCATGGCGGTGACTGCGGTCTTGCCGGTGCCGCCCTTTCCGGTTATCGCTATGACTTTCCCCACGGTTCCGGCCTTCTACTTGCCTTTTGCGCTCTTGGGCTTTATGACGACTTCCTTGATGGTGATGTTGGCACCCCTCAGCTCTAAGACCATGCCGCCGGATCCACCTGCGGGCGCGGCAAAGGCGGGAACTGCTCCTCCTGCGGGTGCAGCCGCAGCGGCGGGGGCTGCTCCTTCAGGCTCCTTCTTCTTCAACTTGAGTGATAGCTTCTTGCCAGCCATAATAATATCTCCCTCTCAATTTCTCCCTCATCCTTCAAAACCAACCGTCACGCCATAGGCGTGACGATCGGGACAAACCTCTCACTTAAGATATAGGAGGGAGAAGGCGGACGCTCTACTTTGCGAGCGTCACCTTCTCGATGGTAACCTTTGCGTCCTTGAGGACCAGCTTGATCCCTCCGG
>Ga0334887_1002191_pt1 | contig 22551 bp, 15 predicted proteins | sample GraSluR1_MG_10_FD_207217 | JGI IMG/M metagenome (GOLD analysis project Ga0334887, IMG submission 207217) | Sludge microbial communities from methane-producing bioreactor in Wageningen University, Netherlands - Granular Sludge_18_07-R1 | ecosystem: Engineered > Bioreactor > Anaerobic >...
TAAGAACCTATCCGTAAATTGCCATGTTGAAGAGAATGTGAGCACAGGCGAACTGAAGAAGGGCCAGCCAGTTGGCGGCTGATTTGGCCCAACGGGTACGGATGGCCCGGCGTTTGCTAAGCCAACCGATGGTGCGTTCAACGACCCACCTACGAGCCGGGTAGCGCAGTTCGCCTGGAATCGGACACTCTTCAATCACGGGTTCATTGCGACGACGACGATGTTTGATGTGTGCGACATAGTGAGCTTGTGCAACCGCTTCGTGAACGTCGTCGTAGTCATAACCTTTATCGGCGCAGAAGCGCTGCTCTACCGCTGCTGGGTCTGGACGGTCAACGACAATAGAGACGATGAGATCATCCGCAGACCATTTGTCGTGTTCGTTGGCGCCGGTCACATGCAGGGCCAACGGTGCGCCTCGTTCATCGACCAGCAGATGGAGCTTGCTGCCCTGTTTGCCCCGGTCTGTGGGATTGCGTCCCGAGGCGTCATCCGCCAGAGGTGCAGGCACCATTTTGCTGTCAACCGATTGCCATTCCCAACCGATTGCTTGGCGCTCGGCATAGTATTCCGCCAGTCGGCGCAGAATGGCATTGAAGACGCCGGATTTCTGCCAGGTTTGGAAGCGCTCGTGGAGCACGCTGCTGCACACGCCAAACCAGGTCACATGAATGGCTTTCCACTGGCAGCCGGTCCAAAGATGGTACCAGATGCCATTCCATACGGCTCGCACATCCGCCGGTGGTCGACCCGGTCCCGTACGCACTGGCACAGCCGGCAAACAGGGCTCGATGAGCGCCCATAGATCATCTGGTACTCGGAAGTAGTCAACGTTCTTCGGCTTTGTGTTATCCTGTTTGTCCATGACGCACCTCGCTGTTTGATGGTTGTTTGGGCAAACACCACTATGCAGCTTGGTGCGTCATTTTGTCACGTCCTCAGATAGACGTTTTTGATTTTCCGGATAGGTTCTAAATACAAGGCGGCGGAACCAATCGCTTGCCGATCAGCGTTGCACGAGACGGATCAGCGACCAGCTTCGGGCACGGCCTCCCTCTTGTGCCGCATAACATGTCCCAGATGATTAACGCGTCGACCTTCTGCCGGCGATGGATGATCTCCGCGCTCAGGCGGGTGTGGATTCCCGACCAAGCGTTATGCGCCGGGTCGGATCCGGGATTCTGGCACAGGGACCAGATCACGAATTCGTCTGCGCTGTTTGGGCGCTCGTAGATATTCGTATTGTTCCCGTCGAGACAGCCCTTTGTCTCGATGACGCAAAGGCGCCCATCAACTGCTCTGACCTCGTAGTCATGCCGTTCGCCGGCGCCGCTAAAGCGCCACTCGCGGATCCGCCCTGTCGCCTGCAGATAATCGAGCGCATCATCGACGAAGCGTCTCTTTTCCGCCATTGCGGCGGCTTGACTGCCGCGCAGCTTTTCGATGGCGCTCCGGAAGAGCCCTGAATCCCAAAACTCCTGATCGGAAAGGCCGTGCTCGCCGATGTTTGGAGCGGCGTTGCGCAGCGCTTCGGCATAGTCCTCAATGGACTGCTTGGTCGATTCTAGAAGTCCGCAAGCGATAATTGACTGGCGCGCCATTCCTGAGATGCCTTATCCGCTTTTGTGTTCTGCCCACGAACGAGTTCGCGCAAGATGTGCCGTTCGATCCAAGCAATGACCGGCACGACGACGGCGTCGCCCATAAGGTGATATGCCTCGTTATAGCGGGCCGGCAACAGATACGTGTCACTTAGGCCCATGAGCCGCGCCGCCTCGCGCGGGGATAGCAGGCGCGAGCGAACGCTATCGCCTTCCACAACCAGAATGATCTGCCGGGATGAGCCGCCGGCAGGAGTGCGCAGACAGCCCGAAATGCCGTCGAAGCGAACCTCCGCCCGCTGGACGCTCTTGCCGTCCTTTTTGCGCGTCCGCTTGTAGATCGTGCCGACGTGCAGCTTGCCAATAGCCTGGGCCGCCTTCACTTTCGCCAGGTTCGCATCCGACATGAGCGACAATAGTCGTTGCGTCTCCTCCGCCGTATGCCACTCAACGCCCTCAGGTTCCCGCTCGATGAGTTCGCGCAAATGCGGCGGAGTCTTAGGCGGCATCGGCAAGTTCCACCAAAGCCACCGCTTCTTAACCTCCGCCGGCAGCCGCTTATACGCCGCGATCAGGTGCTTGGGCTGCCAGATTCCATAAGGCGCAAACTGCACCAGTTCCTCGGCTATGTCCCACGAACGGTCTACAGCTATAATGAAGAGGCGGGGCCTCGATTGCGGAACAAACCGGTCCGCGTTGATGACTAATGCGCCCAGGTTGTAGCCCGCTTCCGCAATCACACGGCTAAGTTGTACGAAGTCCTGGCCATTGTTGGAACTCAACAAGCCCACGACGTTTTCGATCACGACGACTGGAACGCCGCGCCCGTCCCGCTGAAGTTGCAGCAACAGTCGCCAGAACGGCCAGAAGGCGCCGCTGCGCTCGCCGTCGATGCCGCGGCCAGCGCCTGCCAGCGAGAGGTCTTGGCAAGGAAACGACGCCCAGGCTAGCGTCGCCCTTTCGGGAAGGTTTGCGACGCGTACATCATTGATGTCTGCAATCAGGAGTTCGTCCGCGCCGTCAAAGTTCGCCCGATACGACTCGCCTTTTGTCGCGCTGATGTCGTTGGCGAATAGACAGCGCCATCCTGGCCCAAGCCCCAGCCGCGCCAAGCCGCCGCCGGCAAAAAACTCATAATAGGTGAAGTCCGGTCGCATCGATCTATCCATCGGAAATCCATCAGGGGCGCCAGTCGCGATCCTGACCTATGCTAAGTATAGCCAATGCCAGAACATCTGTCCATAGACGCGACGGGACTGTCAGATGAGGCCATAGGCAGACTCAACGCCCCGACAGCCCTAATTGATATCGAATAGCCAGAAATGAGAAGAACAATGCGCGCCGTCCAGGTGATTGCCCCAGGCCAGGTCGTCTTCGTCGAAACGCCCAAGCCCGAACTCAAGCCCGGCCATGCCCTTGTCCGCACGCGCCGCCTCTCCCTCTGCGGCAGCGACGTCCACATGATCTACCACTCGCTGCTGCACAAATACCCCTTCCCGCCCGGCACCTCCGGCCACGAAATGGTCGGCGTCGTCGAAGCCGTCGACCCGCCCGACGGCCCCATCCAGCCCGGCGACCTGGCGCTCACCCTGGTCATGGGACACCGCTCGATGGCCGAGTACTACCTGGCGCCCGTGGAACATGTCTTCCCCCTCCCGCCCGGCAAGCCCATCGAGCACTACCTCCAGGCCCAGCAACTCGGCACCGTCATCTACGCCTCCAAACGCCTGCCCAACCTGCTCGACCGCACCGTCGCCGTGATCGGCCAAGGCTCCGCCGGCCTCTGGTTCAACCTGATGGCGCGGCGCATGGGCGCCAAACAGGTGATCGGCGTCGACATGCAAGGCCACCGGCTCGCCCTCTCCGCCTACTACGGCGCCACCCACACCGTCCACAACGCCGAAATCGACGCAGCCGAGGCTGTGGCCGAAATCACCGGCGGGCGCATGGCCGACGTCGTCGTCGAAGCCGCCGGTGAGGTCTCGGCCATCCGCCTCGCCATCGACCTAGCGCGTTCCTTCGGCTTCGTGCTCTACTTCGGCGTACCCCGCACCGCAGGCCTGCCCGACATCCCCTTCCCCTTCGAGCCCTTCTTCCAGAAATGCCTGCAGGCGCAGGCTATCGTCAACGCCATGGAGGAGCCGAACCAGTCCTCCACTCGCCTCGCCCTAGAACTGATCGCGGGCGGCATTGCCGACCCCGGCCCCATGCTCACCCATCACTTCCCGTTCGACCAGGTGCTGGACGCCTACGAACTGCAACGCACGCCCGACGAGGGTGCGGTCAAGATCGTCATCGACATGCCCGAATAGCCCGGCCCCTATGCCGCCAATGCAAACGGTCCATGCCGGCGGGCGACGCTGCCCATCGGCATGGACCGTTTCGCGCGTAACGGGCGGCCTGGCCTACTCGGCTGCGCGCGCCATCACGAAGTCAAGCGTCAGCGTGATGCCGTCCGTCACGCGCAGGATGTTGACAATGCTCGGCACGGGGATGTTGAAGCTCTCCAGCGTCGTCTCCAACGTCGCCGTACCGCTCAGGCGGTCGCCTTCCAGCGTCGCCATGACCTCCCACACCACCTCTTGCGTCGTCTCTTTCACCGTCATATCGCCCGCCAACTGGAACGAGATAGGCTCGCCCTCCTGCGGCTCCGCAGGGAAGTTGCGCACCTCGCGCACGTCGAAGACGGCAAGCGGGTAGGTCGACGACTCCAGCCACTGCCGGCGGATGGCGCGATCGCGCTGCGACCGGTCGCTGCGCAGCGTGCTGATATCCACGACAAACTGGTCGAACTCGCTGGCCGCGGGGTCGTCATAATTGAGCGTCATGCCGCCCTGCACCTGGCTCGTGACGCCGATCGCGGTCGCCAGCGTGTTGTTGTCGCTGATGAAGACCTCGTTAATCGAATAGCGGGCTTCGCTTTCCTCGGGCACGATCACGAACTGCGCCAAGCGCGACCCTCCCGCATCGCCGGCTTGCACCGCGGGTTCCGCCGCCGGCTCTGCCGTCGCAGCAGGGGGTTCCGTAGGATCAGGCGGCGGAGCCGTCGCTGCTTCCGTCGCAGCCGGAGCCGGCGCGGTCGCCGGTTCTGCATCGGCGGCGGACGAGCAGGCCGCCAGAAGGAGTGCCGCCCCCAGCAGCGCAACTGCGGCGCAGCGCCGCATAGTATGCCCCGTGATCTGCCGTATACTGTGCTGTGCGATCATAGCCGTCTACTGGGGCGTGGCCGGCAGGTTTTCGACCGGCGGCAGGCTCTTCAGGAAGGCGGCGATCGCCAGTCGATCCGCGTCGGTCAGGCGAGACGTGCCGCGATCCGCCACCTGCTTCATGGCGGCGTGCGGCTCCATGCCATCGTCATACAGACCCGTCGCCAGGAAGGCGGCGATCTCCTCCTCGCTCCACAGGCCGAGTCCGGTCGACTCGTGGGGCGTCAGGTTGGGCGCTACCGTATCGCGGAAAGGTGCGCCCGCCAGCATCATGCCCTCAACTGGACTGCCGTCCTCATCCGTCGGCGTGTGGCACATGCCGCAGCGCGCCAGCGAAGCCAAATACGCGCCTCGCTCTACCGGCTCAGTGGGCGCGACCGCCGGGGCCGCCATCTCGCCCTCATACGCCGGCGGGTCAAAGGCCAGATCACGGTCGGGGATCGGGTTCTCTATCGGCTCCAGGCTGCGCAGATAGGCGATCAGGTTATACACGTCCTCGTCCGCCATGCCCGCATAGCGCGGCATGATGAACAGATTGCCGCCGCCCGGACGCTTGCCGTAGCGGATGGCGTCGGCTAGTTCGTGGTCGCTGAGGCCGGCGATGCCGGTCGCCGGGTCCGGGGTCAAGTTGCGCGAATGAACCACGCCGAAATCGCCCTCGAACTTGTTGCCGCCGGCCAGTGCGCCCAAATCGCCGTTGAAGTGGCAGCCGCAGCCGACCACGGCGGCCAGCACCAACTCGCCCGCGGCCGGGTCGCCCTGCATGGCGCCGGCAGGCTCTTCGGCGGGCATCTCGGTGGCGGCAGGTTCCTCGGCGGGCATCTCGGTGGCGGCAGGCTCTTCGGCGGGCATCTCGGTGGCGGCAGGTTCCTCGGCGGGCATTTCCGTCGCTTCCGGTTCCTCGGCGGGCATCTCGGTGGCTTCCGGTTCCTCGGCGGGCATTTCGGTAGCCGCAGGTTCTTCTGCAGGCGCTTCTGTCGCCATAGGCGCCTCTGCGGGCGACGGGCCGGGGCTGCACGCAGCCAGCGCCAGCAACCCCGCGGCCAGAACCGCCAACCACATCATCGGTCGCGCCATATGCGACCAACCGCGAACTCTCCGTGTGGACCGCATCTCTTCCTCCCTATCGGTTTGACTGCACGTGGAGTTTGCGCCCTATGCTCGGTGAGGCGCGATGCAGGCGCTACAGAAAACATAGCACAAGGTAGCGGGTACGTTCGCAGCGCTATGTAAGCGCACTCACAAAGTCGGCAACATGCCTGCCGGCTAGCGCGCAGGCGTAGGGCTCGTTCGCCCCCATTATGCCTATCATGAGTCCCATCCTCTACCTGCTGCACGCAAGGATGCCATTTTTTGTTGTCGAATGCCGCACATGACCGTATCCAAAGTTGCGCCCTCTGCGTCTATTATGTTGACAGGTGCAATTTTGTGTGCATTTTAATCTTTGGCAACACCGTGCATCGAGTACGCACGCGCTTGATTCGGTAAGGAGACGCCTTCTCATGGCAGAACGTCACAGTTTCTTGTACAAGACCATGCGGCTCTTGGCCTATGGCGTGACCGTCGCAATAGTCGCCGCGCTCTTTGTGATTGGCATCGCCGCCGTACAAACGCAGTTAACAGCAGGCGATTATGCGGCGCCGCTCACCCTGTCCATCCTCGGCTCCGAGCCTAACGACAGCGCCCAGATCATTCCGGACCAATACATCGTTGTCTTCAACGAGGCCCATCTGCCGCGCACGCCCGAAGGCGAGGAGTTGTCCGCCGAACTGATGGCGAATGCCGTCATTCACCGCTTCGGCGGCGAAGTCCACTATACCTATCAAAATGCGCTGCAAGGCTTTTCCGCCACGCTTTCGCCGATCGCGCTGGACGCACTGGAAAGAGACCCGCGCATCGCCTTCATCGAGCCTGACCGGGTCGTGCGCATCTTCGACGAGCAATCGCCCGTCGTTTGGGGCCTAGACCGCGTGGACCAGCGCGATTTGCCGCTGGACAACACCTATGCCTACAGCGCCACCGGCGCCGGCGTCCACGCCTATATTGTCGATACCGGCATCCGCTCCACCCACGAAGAATTTACGGGGCGCATCGGCGAAGGCATATCCCTGATCGAAGACGACAAGGGCACGGAAGATTGCAATGGTCACGGCACCCATGTGGCGGGCACGGTCGGCGGCACGACCTACGGCCTGGCCAAGGACGTGACGCTGCACCCGGTACGCGTGCTCAACTGCCAGGGCTCCGGATCGTATGCGGGCGTCATCGCCGGCGTCGATTGGATCGCGGCCAACTACGAAGGTCCAGCCGTTGCCAACTTGAGCCTGGGCGGCAACGTCTCGGCTGCGCTCGATACGGCCGTGCGCAACGCCATCCAGGCTGGCGTGACCTTTGTCATCGCCGCGGGCAACGCCAACGCCGACGCCTGCAATACGTCCCCGTCCCGCGTGGGCGAGGCCATTACAGTCGGCGCCACCACCATGCAGGACAAACGCGCGGGCTTTTCGAACAAGGGCGCCTGCGTCGACATCTTCGCCCCTGGCGCGGAAATCACCTCCGCCGGCCACAAGACGGATACCGCCGTCGCTACCCTCAGCGGAACTTCGATGGCGGCGCCGCATGTCGCCGGCGCGGTCGCGCTCTACTTGGAGCAGCATCCCCGCGCCCTGCCGGAACTGGTGACGGAAGCAGTGCTAGCCAATGCCTCCGCCGACTATGTGGCCGACGCCGGCATTGGCTCGCCGAACGCCTTGCTCTACGCCCGCTTCGCGCAAGAGGAATCGACGCCCGCGCCAACCGAGCAACCGACCGAGGAGCCGACAGATGAGCCAACGGAAGAACCGGCTGAGACCCCGGCTGATAAGCCGGCCAATCAGCCAACGGAAGAGCCGGCTGAAGAACCGGCCCAAACCCCTGCCGAGACGCCGCTTGCCGAGCCTGCACCGGCTGGTATGGAGACCCCCGAACCGCCCGCCGAGCCGGAAGCGCTCCCCGCGCCGCCGCAGGACGAAGCTGAGGAGCTTGAGCCGGGGGTAATTCTCAACGGCGCCTTCGAGGGCGATGCCTCCGCCTGGGTCCAGTCTTCTCGTTGGGGATATGAGTTGATCTGCGGCTTCACCTCCTGCGGCGACAACTTGCAGCCCCACACCGGCGACCGTCTCGTCTGGTTGGGCGGAGCGGACCTCGAGACCGCGCAGATCGAACAGCGAATCATCCTGCCCGCAGGCAAGGCCGCGCTCCTCGACTACTGGTACCGCGTTGAGTCCGAGGATCTGTGCGGCTATGACGCCGGACAAGTCCTTGTCATCGCCGGCGACAAGAATACCGCACTGCGCAGCTTTGACCTCTGCCGCGACGAGCAGACCCGCGAGTGGGCCCACGACCAGATCGACCTGACCCCCTTCGCCGGGCAAGAAATCACCCTGGCCTTCCGTGCGGAAACCGACATCTTCCTGCGCAGCAGCCTATTCATCGACGACGTGGCCCTCTTTATCGGCGCCAACGCAGCCGAGGCCTATCTCTCTTCGGTTCAGGCTGCGACCGCCAATGGCCAACCCGCAGGCGAGCCTGCGCCCTGGCTGGGCATTCTGCCCCAATAACCGACAACCGGCGGCAGGGGGCTGCGCCCACGAAGCCAACCTCCCCTGCCGTTCATGCCTCATAGACGGCTCTCGCGCCGTCGACCGATCTCTGGACCGCTGCCGGATTCCCCGGCGGCGGTCCGCCCTTTGCGGGCCTCTCTATATCAATTGCACCGTGCTGGCGGCGATAGCCGCATGTCGTGTAGGGCGAACGTCAGTCGAGCGTAGATTCCCCGTCGCCGGAGAAGAGCCTGCGCGCCCGTCTGCCCGGCCCGCGCCGTGCTATACTATGGTTATTCAGCGCCGAGAAGTTGCCTTTGTGACGGATTCCGGACGCGGATTCTGCCGGTGCGACGGCTTCTCGGCGTTCACAATAGCCCAGATGCCACCCCCTTTTGATGCGGGCGCTTGCGCCGAAGGGCCGCGGTCTCCAAGTGAGACCGCGGCCCTTTGGTTCTCCGCCCGGCCGTTTGTGCATTTTGTAGCAATCCCTCCCGACGAAACCGATCCGCCGCTGCTACACTAACGCGCAGAAGGACCGATCCAAGTCCCCCCTGACGCGTGGAGGGAAACGCATGACCGGCAGCAGACATCACATCGTCGTCATCGGCGGCGGCTTTGGCGGCCTCAACGCCGTCAAAGCGCTCCAAGACCAAGACGTCGACATCACCCTGGTCGACAAGCGCAACTATCACCTCTTTTGGCCTCTGCTCTACCAGACGGCAATGGCCGGCCTCTCCCCCGCAGACATCGCCGCGCCTTTGCGCAGCATCTTCAAGCGGCGCGAGAATGTGCGCGTGCTCATGGCCGAAGCGACGGACATCGACCCCGACGAGCAGCTCATTCGCTTCGCCTCAGGCGGCGAAACCGGCTATGACTCGCTGATCGTCGCCGCCGGCTTCCGGTATCACTACTTCGGCAACGACGCCTGGGAACGCATCGCCCTCGACCTGCAAGGCCTGGACAAAGCCCTCGCCATCCGCCGCCGCATCCTCGCCGCCTATGAGCGCGCCGAGCAGGAAACTGATCCCGCCCTCATTGCGGCCTTGCTCACCTTCGTGATCGTGGGCGCAGGCCCTACCGGCGTCGAGTTGGCCGGCAGCATCGCCGAAATGGCGCGCCACACACTCAAAGGCGATTTCCGCCGTATCGACCCCGCCCAGACGAAGGTCCTCGTCATCGAGGCTGCGGGCCGCGTGCTGCCCGCCTTCGACCCGGCGCTGTCCGTCAAGGCGCAGCGCTCATTGGAAAGGCTTGGCGTCACCGTTCTCACCGGCGCTATGGTACAGGACATCGCCGCGGACCATGTGCGCGTGGCGCGCGACGGCGCGACCGAACGCATCGCGACCCACACCGTCATGTGGGCCGCCGGCGTCAAGGCCTCGCCCCTGGGCGAGTTGCTGCACCGGCGCACGGCCGCGCCCATCGACCGCGGCGGCCGCGTGCAAGTTGCCCCCGACCTTAGCGTGCCCGGCTATCCGAATCTATACGTCATCGGGGATATGGCGCATGTGGAACAGGCCGGGCAACCCCTGCCCGGCCTAGCGCCTGTCGCCATGCAGCAAGGCAAACACGCCGCAGCCCAAATCCTGCGCCGCATCGACGGCGAGGAAACGCAAGCCTTCCGCTACGTCGACCGCGGCGTGATGGCGACCATCGGCCGCGCCGCGGCGGTAGCCGACATCCGCGGACTGCGTCTCAGCGGCTTCACGGCTTGGCTGCTCTGGCTGTTCGTACACCTGATGTACTTGGTCGGCTTCCGCAGCCGTCTGTTTGTCTTCCTGCAATGGGCGTGGAGCTACGCCACCTTCGGGCGCAGCGTACGCCTCATCGTCGGCAAAGACGAGCACGCGCCGCCGCGGGCCCCTATCGAACCCTAGTTGTGGTATTCCGAGCCGGCGCGGGCGCGAAACGGATTGCCGTTGCCGCCCGCCGGGCCGCGATCACTCGTCTTCAACGGGCCGGCGGCGTTCGCCTCCTCGGCGCGACGATCCAGGCTGAACTGCGACCAGCCGAAGTGCAGCGCATAGGCTACCTGGTTCGCCGCCTGTTGCAAGGCCTCACTCTGCTTGCGGCTATACGCCCGCTCAGTTTGATGAGGCCCCAATTGCAGAAGCCCATAGCGCTGGCCGCCATATTCCAGCGGCACGCTCAGTCGTGCGTCCCGATTCCAGCGCCCGAACGTGTGGAGCGTCTGTAGCCGCCCGTCCATCCACAGGCTAACGGCGCCGGACTCGGCTTGCAGCGAATGCGCCGCCTCCATAAGCAGCCGCCTGGCGAGTTGGGTGACATCGCTCAATTGCACATAGGCCTCGACTTGCTCTCCGAACGCGCGCAGCCTGGCAATCTCCTCCGACTCGAAGCGAAACTCGCGATCGACAAAGGCCTGCACGCGCGACTTCAGCGGCGTGAACGCCGCCACCAGGATCAGGGTGGTGGCAATGGTGGCGACGTCGCTCTCTTCGCCCGTCACCAGAAAGAAAGTCTTCTGCGTAAAGCTGTGCAACGCCGAAAAAACGCCGGCCAGAATGGACGTCACCGCGCCATAGACAAAGGCGCGGCTGGCGAAGGTGTCCACCTCCCACAGGCGCAGACGCAGAATCGCCAGGGCGACCGAAAACGGAAAAAGCAGCATGGGTAAGAGCAAAAACACGGGGTTGAACGTCATCGGGACGCCCGCCAGCGGCGATAGCAGCCAGGCGCTGATCGGCGTAAAGGCCACGATGCTGCCCACGGTGACCATGCGCGCCTGGCGGCGCACGACCGCATTGGCGCCGGCGACCGCGCGATACAGCATCATCCCGAAAAAGATCAGGATGCCCAGCCCCGTGTAGCGGTAACAGAAGCCCCACACTGCCACATAGGCCCACGGTTCGCTCCTGTTGCCGAGGGCCGCTATGCCCCAGAGCCCCAACCCAATCGAGACTAGATAAGGCACGGCTAGAAGTGCAGAACGCCGCTGCACCGGCAGCCATTCCTCCGGAAAACGCCACGCCAGGCTGATCAACGCCCCGCCGATTGTCGCCAACGCCCCCGTCCAGATCGCAGCAAAGACGTGGGTCGTATATAGATCGAACATCAACATACAGACGAGCGCGGTCACTATGCAGAAGAACGACAGCGCCCGCCCCGGCCGCGTCCCGCCGCGCAGGCGGTAGATCCACCCGCCGATACACAGATACGCCAGGCCGACGAAGTAAGGCAGCCAGAAGATGCGCACCGTGTCCGAGGCGGTCAGCGCGGTCAACGGAATCGCCGGATAGAGATACTCGCTGCCGTCCGGTTTGCGTGTAAAGATCGAAATCCTGTCGCCGATCTGGCGGCTGGCAAGGATGCGGTTGTAATCGCGCGAACTGGTCACGGGCCTGCCGTCCAGCCGGATCACCTGCTGGGGATGGTTGATGCCCGCCTCCCGACCTTGCCACCCTGGGCCGTTGATCCCGCTGACCATCAGTGTCGGCTCGACGACAAAACCCGCGAACGGCTGGTGACGCCACGAAAGCGCCAACACCAGGGCCAGAACGGAACAAAGGCTGGCGAGGGCAAACCCCGCCAGCGTGATCACGCGGCTGATTCGTTCGAGGTAATCGACAGGTTCTTGGGTTCTCGCGGTCATTGGCGTCTCCTCCGGCGGCGCGTCATGCGCTTGCCCGTGCGCCGGTTACGACGGCGCTTTCCGCCTCGGCCGCCGCCGGCGCCAGCCGCTCCATCGTGATCAGGGTCAGTTCATGCTCCTCGTCCCAGTCGCTGCCGGCGAACTTGCGCGCCGCTGTGCGGATAGCTTCGATCAGCGCCTCATCCGCCTTCGGATGCTGGCGAATGATCTCCTTAAGACGCTCCACGCCGAAAAGCTCGCCCTCAGGGTTGGTCGCCTCCACCAACTCGCGCTGGCAGAACAGCAGATATTCGCCCCTGCCAATCGTGATCTCATCCTGGTCAAAGACGACATCCAACTGCTCGCCCAGGCGGAATGGCAGTGCGGGCAACTCCGCCGTATCTTCGGCTGTACGATAGAAGGCCAACTCATGGCCGGCATTGGCGTATTGCAACTTGCCGCTGGACGGGTCCAACAGCGCATAGAAACAGATGATGGAAACCTCGTCCGGAGTTTCGGGACAGAGGAACTCGTTACTGCGCGATAAGGCCTCTGCCGGCGACATAAGGCAGCGCGCCGTACCGCGCAGGGTGGCGCGCGCCGTGGCGAGCAATATCGCAGCCGTCACCCCGCCAGCGGTAATGTGGCCCACCGTCATCACCAGGCGACCGTCGGGCAAGAGCAACATGTCATGGAAATCGCCGCTCACCGCCGTGCCGGTCTCGTGATGAATTGCCATCCGCCAGCCGGGCATGACCGGCGGATGCTTGGGCATGAGCGAGCCCTTGATCACCTGGGCTACGCGTGTGCCGTGATAGGCGGATTCGTGCGCTTCGAATTCCGCCCTTCGCTGTTTGAGCAACAGCGCTACGCCCACGATCGGCAGAAGCAGCCCCATCGTCAACAACAGCGTCAGCAGATCGCGGTAGCGCCGCGTGTCGCGTGTCAGCGTCGCCCAGTCATCCTCGATCACGAGCGTCCACAACGTGCCGGGAATGGGCGCATAGGCGGCGACGATCTCGTTCTGATCCGCGTCCTGCGTCCGCACCGCGCCGCCCTGCGACTCAAACACCAAGCCGGGCAAGGCGTACGTGGCATAGGGCAGGCCGATGGCGCGCGAACCGGAGTCAAACAGGATGTTGCCGTTGCCGTCCACCACATAAGTAGAGCCGCTCTGCCCGATGCGCAGCCGCACAATCGCGGCGTAGAAAGGGCTGAGCGTCGACTCGCCCAAGCGCAACATGCCGAGCAGCGCGCCGACGAACTGGCTGCGCTCTCCGAACACGGGGACGCTCACGACGATCACCTGCGAACCGTCCGGCCCGTCCGTCTCGGCGTTCGAGAAGATCGGCGCAGCCGAACCGAGCAGCCGGCGAAAATAATCGCGGTCGGACCAGTCCTGTGCGATGAGGTCGCCGCGCACCGGCTCCGTCGCCACTACCCGGCCGTGATTGTCCAACAAGATCAGCCCGCCGTCGAAGACCCCCTCGCGCACGAGCAGCGACTCTTGCAGCGCTTGCTGCCGCACGGCCAGGTCTCTGTCATACAGCGCCTGCGTGCGCGCAAAGGTTTGCAGCGCATCCGAGAACTTCGTCATTTCGCTGCGGATACGCGCCGCCGACAGATAGGTCAACTGCCGGTCGCGTTCGATGAGCAGTTCGACCGCGGCGCTGCGATAGGCTATGAAGGTGTACACGGCGAGAGACGCCACCGCGAACAGCGCCACCAAGAACAGCCAGGCGATGTGGTAGCTGTGCCAGCGGCTTTGCTTGGTCGTTGAGTTCACTTCGTCACCTCAATATCGGGCAGCCGGGCGCCATCCGCCGCGCCGCCCAAGTTATCCGTCAGCGCGGCCTTCGCCGCGCCACTCTACGTTTGTCCGCGGCCAGGTTGGGCCATCTCGATCATGGCCGACGTGTTTTTCATGATGTCCATGCGCGCCTGGCCCAACGTGTAGATCTCCTCCCAGGCGGCTAGAGTCAGACGCCGCGCCTCCGCCATGTTGGCGAAGATCTCGGCCGTCACCGAATAACCCTGGATGTGCCCCTCGGCGAAGGCGCCGATGTCGATCTCTTGCGACTGCTCCGGATATTGGGTGCGCACGATCTCGACCCATTCATCGACCAGCGAAGCGCGCGCCGGCTGGAGCAATTGCGCCTCCGCCATCGCCCGGCCATACTCGAGGCTGACAAAGAACTTCATCAGTTCCCAGGCCGCTTCCGGGTGCTTCGTCCCCGAATAGACGGCGAATCCGTCCGTCGTCGCTAGGGTCACGCGGCGTATGGGCCCGGCAGGGAATGGCGCCACACCGATGCGAAACGGGGCCAATTCCAGTATGTCGCGCAGCGCCCACGACCCGTCCTCCACCATCGCCAGCGACTGCTGGATAAAGGCGTGGCGGGTCTCTAGGTTCTGTATGTCGAGCTTGTTCGCCATCACACGGTCATCCCATATGCGGGCGCGAATCCATTCCATCGCCGCCATCGCCTCCGGCTCGGCCATAAGACTTCGAGTCGGGTCTTCGGGATCGACGAAGTGACCGCCCCACCCGTTGACGTGGACCTGCAAGCGGTCCCAGGCGATATCCGCCATGCTCCCCCACAGGTCGATCTTGCCGTCGCCGTTGCGGTCCGCCGTCAGCCGCCGCATTGCCTCCAGATACGTATCGTGATCCCATGTGTTGTCGGGATAGGCGACGCCGTACTCGTCAAACAGGTCCTTGTTGTAATAGAGCGCCAGCGCGCCGTGGTATTTGGGCAAGGCGAACCGCATCCCGTCCGGCGTCAGGAAGCTGGCATATTGCGCTGCGTCCCAATCGGCAATCGTAGCGGCGTCCAGGTCCGCCTCTACATAGGGATGCAGATTGAGCAGATAGCCCTCTTCCGCCCAGATGGGCAGCATTTCGCAGCAGCCCGAAAATACGTCCGGTGCGATGCCCGCCTGCATGTCGGCGAGCATCTTCTCGTCCGAATTCTCCGGGTCGGGAATGTAGAACACCTCGATATCGGGATGCTCCTCGTGGAAATCCGCCAGCAAGAATTGCTCGCCCAGGCAGCGGCAGTCCTGGTATACGAGTTGAATCTTGCCGTCTTCATGGGGCGCTGTACTGGCGGGGCGCGGCGCGCAGCCGCTCAGGGCCGCGGTCGCAATCGACGCCCCTGCCATCCGCAAGAACGTGCGCCGCGAAACGCGTCTCTTCTCCAACGGCGTCCGTCTGTCGGTCGGCGAGAGCACGGCAGACGACGCCCCAGGCATCCGCGGATCGGATGCGGCCTCCTCACTGACTAGACGCTGCCGGTGACGCATATGGCCCTCTCCTTCTGCGCAGCAGCACTGCCGCGCCTGCTCTCGCCCCGCTCCAATATCGAGAATGGCATGCGCCGCATAAGCCCGCATGCCCGATCCCGTCAAACCGTTAATGCGTCGGCCCTTCGCATTGAAGGGTGAGTCAGCGATATAATCTCGTACAGAAACGCTGTTGGAGCGATGAAGGTGCGATCTCAGCGCGGGGGAAACCTTACCCTGCCAAAGTAGCGTCAGGGTTGCGTCAAGGTTGCGTCGGGAGATTATACATAATTCGTCCGAGTGCGCAAATCGACTACAGCGGTGCAGGCGCCTTACCGAACAGCGCCGATTTTGCATTCCGCCTGCGGGAACACCGCCCTCTGCGCCGACGTATACTGAATAAGGGCGACGAACGACGGTCGCGCCCGGTTCAGGTTCGGTTCGGGGAGAAGAACTATTATGCAGAGCATGACTTACACATTCCGTCTGCGCCTGTGGTCGCTGGCGCTGATAGCGGGCCTGCTTGCCGCTCTGTTGCCGGCCCTAGCCCAACCGTTACAGGCAGCCGAGCCGGTAACCCCCGCCCATTCCGACCCTGTGTGGCAGGCGAGTTATTGGAACAACACCACGCTAAGCGGCCCGCCCGCTCTGGAACGGGCTGAGCAGGCGATTGACCACGACTGGGGCGAAGGCTCGCCCGCTCCCAATATCAGCCGCGATGGCTTCTCGGCGCGTTGGACTCGTTATGTGGACGTGTCACCCGGCCTCTATCGCTTCACAGCCGCCAGCGACGACGGCATCCGCGTCTATGTCGATGACCGCCTCGTCATCGACCGATGGATCGTACGCAGCATTGCCGTCGATACGGCCGACATCTATCTGGACGGCGGGCATCACCTGATCCGCGTCGAGTACTTCGAGCAGGCCGGCACCGCGGCGGTGCGCTTCTTCCTGTCACCGGCGACAGAAGGCGGCGGCCGCTGGCGGGGCGAATACTACGACAACCGCTCGCTTTCCGGCCCGCCTGCGCTGGTGCGCTACGATGAACGCATCGACTTCAACTGGGGCGAAGGCTCGCCCGCGCCGGGCCGGATCGGGCGCGACGATTTCTCGGTGCGCTGGGCCGGCGTCCTGAATGAGACGGCGGGCCGCTATCGCTTCACCGTCACCGCCGACGACGGCGTGCGCCTATGGGTGAACAACCACCTGTTGATTGACAGATGGCGCGATCAACCTGAAACAACCTACCAGGATGAGATCTATCTGCCCGGGGGCGATGTGCCGGTGACGCTCGAATACTATGAGCACGTCGGTTACGCAGCTATCCGCCTAAGCTGGACGCGCATAGACGCCCACGAAACCGACGCCTGGCGCGGCGAATACTTCGACAACCGCCATCTGGCCGGGGCGCCGCGCCTGGTGCGCAACGACGGCGACATCAACTTCGACTGGGGCGGCGGTTCGCCCGCGCCGGAGATGATCGGCCGCGACGACTTCTCCATCCGCTGGACGCGCGCGCTGAACTTCCGCGAGGGACGCTACCGCTTCACCGTCACCGTCGACGACGGCGCGCGCCTCTACATCGACGACCGCCTCGTCATCGACGAATGGCGCGACGGTCCGCGCCGCAGGTTCACGCACACGCAGCGCCTGAGCAGAGGCGTCCATACCATCCGCCTAGAGTACTATGAACACACGGGCGATGCCGCCGTTCGCCTGTCGTGGAAGCGAATCGACGGCCAAGAGGAGGAGAGCAAAGACCGGCCCCGCGTCGGCAACATCATCACCTGCGCGCCGGCGCAGCCCGGACATTGCGCCTGGGTCAAGATCTATCGCATGGAGCCGGATGGATCGTGGATCGACGTGGCGGAGCGCGGCTTTGCCACGTGCGACGCCGCCGGCTTTCTCAAGATCGACGGGCTGCCGGTCGACGAGAACCTTTACGGCGGCGCAGGCCACCCCTATCGCGTAGAGTTGTGGACGGACAGCGGCCTGCTGCATTCGACGGGCAACGTCGCGCGCGGCGAGCCGGAATTCCGCGTGCGCGCCTTTGCCGATAACAACACGCCCTGGTCCTGCACGCCATAACCCCGCAAAGCACATGAAAAGGGGCCGGTTTTGCCGCCGGCCCCGCCGCGCTTAGCCCAACCCCACACGTTCTCTGGTCGGCTTGTGCAACTCGAAGATGTCGTGGATGGCGCCGACCGCCACAGCCCGGTCGCTCTCTTCCACCACCAGGCTGACATTGGCCTCGCTCGACCCCTGCGCGATGGCGATCACGTTGATGCGCTTCTCGCCCACGGCGCGGAAAATGCCCGCCGCCAGCCCCGGCGTGCCGCGCATCCCGCTGCCTACCACGGCGATAATTGCAATTTGTGACAGACCGGAAATATCGTCGATATACTTCCGCTCCAATTCCACTTTGAACTCGGCGCGCAGGGCTTCGATCACGGTTTGCGCCGCCCCGTCCGGCACAACAAAACAGATGCTCTGCTCGCTGCTGCTCTGGCTGATCATCAGCACATTGGCGCCCACGCCGGCCACGCTGCGGAAAGTCCGCGCGGCGATGCCGGGGACGCCCATCATGCCGCGCCCCGCCACGGTAATCAGGTTCAGCCCCGATATGGCGGTGATCGCCTTCACCGACCCGTGCAGATCGCCGTCGCTCTCGTTGCGGATGTAGGTCCCCGGATGTTCGGGCTGGAAGGTGTTGAGCACGCGCAGGGGTATGTTCTTCTCGATGGCCGGCGTCACGGTCTTGGGGTGGATCACCTTGGCCCCGTAGTAGGCCAATTCGGCCACTTCTTCATAGCTGAGTTGGTTCAGGCTGCGCGCGTTAGGCACGATCCGCGGGTCCGCCGTCATCACGCCGTTGACGTCAGTCCAAATCTGGATCTCGTCGACCCCTAAGGCCGCGCCGACGATGGCGCAGGAATAGTCGGAGCCGCCCCGCCCCAACGTAGTGGGAATCCCCTGCACGGTCGCGCCGACAAAGCCGGTGACCACCGGCACAACACCGGCCTCCAACATAGGCAGCAGCCGTTCGCGGCAGCGCTGGTCGGTCAGCGCCTTGATCGGCGCGGCCGCGCCGAATTCGCCGTCGGTCACGATCAGGTCTGTCGCATCCACAGCCTCGGCGGGCACGCCCTGCGAGCGCAACACCGCGGCCAGCACCGGCGCGGCGAGCCGTTCGCCCAGCCCGCTTACCAGGTCCATCCCGCGTTTGGTCACCTCGCCCAGTACGGCGATACTGTTGCACAGTCGGCTGAAGGCCTGTAGCCGCTCATCGGTCAGGCGAGCCAATTCGGCGCGCTCCAATCCGTCTTCGATGAACTGGCCCGCCACAAAATGGTGCTTGACCCGCAAAGTGTTCTCGGCTTCCAGATAGAACTCATCGCCTTCGGCCGCCCGCCGCGCCGCCTCGATCAGCAAATTCGTCACGCCCGCCATGGCGCTCGTCACAACCACCACGCCCGGCTGCGCCGTTTTCGCTTCTCGCTCCACTGCGTCCGCCACAATCTTGGCGACTTGGGCAAACGCCTCGACGTTGCCTACCGACGTGCCGCCGAACTTCATTGCGATCATGTTGTCTGCCTCCGCACTGTATGATGCCCTGTACTGTATGACGCCCTTGGCGAAACCGGCCCTCGAAAGGAGTTGGGCAACTGGGCTTGAATCCTCCAGAAAACTCGAAGCTCCCCGGAGACGTCTCTCGGTCACTCTCTACAAAAACAGAAGCCCTCTCATCTTTAAGAGTCAGATGAGAGGGCGCAATAGACACAATTCAGCCTTGTCTCTCATCTTCCAGATTACTCTGCCGGACTTGGCACCTTGATTGGGCGAGACTTTCGTCGCCGTCACCAGGTTGCCGAGGCTTCAAAGGGCCGGTCCCTCCGCCTCTCTGGATAAGAGCTTGAGCTATTCAATTGTTGCAGACTATATCAAGAGCCCGGCGCAATGTCAAGCGCGCATTTGGCCCGCGTTGCGTTTTCGCGCCGGAGAAGCGCTCAACCGGCGATGGCGAGCAGTCGCTCCACCGCTTCGCCTGCCGGAATATCCGTCTGCTCGCCGGTGGAGAGGTCCTTCACTGCCACGACGCCCGCCTCCACTTCTCGCGGCCCCAGCAGCAGCGCATAGCGGATCTTGCGTTCATCCGCATACTGGAATTGCCGCCCGTAGCGGTCGTCATCCGGATAGAGGTCCACGCGCAGCCCGCCACGGCGCAAGCGCTGCGCCAACTCCAGGCTTGCCCCGACCGTGCTCTTGTCGAAGATCGTTACCACCGCCTGGGGCTGGCCCGCCAACTGCGCCGGGAACATCCCCTGCTCCTCCATGATCAGGATGATTCGCTCCAAGCCCAGGCTAAAGCCGCACGCCGGGATCGTCTGCCCGCTGAACATGCCGATCAGGTCGTCGTAGCGCCCGCCGCCGCCGCCCGAACTGCCGAAGCCCAGAAACTCGATCTCGAAGATCGGACCGGTATAGTAGCTCAACCCGCGCGCCAGGTACGGATCGACGCGCAGACGCTCTGCGGCAGGGCCGTAACGGCAGTAGTCGATCACGCTGCGCAGTTCGGCTACGCCGCGCGTGCCTAACTCGGAACCCTGCAGCAGTTCGGCCAGCCAGTCCAGGATGGCGCCGTTGGCCGCAGGCATGCCCGCCATCGTCTGCAGCAGGCTCTCCGCAGCGGCGCGACTGACGCCGCGCTCGGTCAGTTCCGCCGCCACGCCGTCCAGACCGATCTTGTCCAGCTTGTCGATGGCGACCAGCGCCGAGTCTTCCAGTTCCGGCTGCACGCCTGCCGCCTCCATCAGCCCGCGCAGGATGCCGCGGTGGTTGAGGCGCAGCATAAAAGCCCCCTCGCCGCTAAAGCCCAGTTCCTCCATCACTTGCGCGCCGGCGTTGAGCACCTCGGCTTCCACCGTCTGGCTGGCGGAGCCGATCACGTCCACGTCGCACTGGAAGAACTCGCGATACCGGCCCTTGGCCGGGCGGTCAGCGCGAAAGACCGGCTGAATCTGGTAGCGCTTGAAGACGCGCGGCAGTTCATTGCGATAATTGGCGGCCACGCGCGCCAGCGGCACAGTCAGGTCATAGCGCAGCCCGGCATCGCCCACGCTATCGACAGTCGGATCGTTGCGCAGCGCGTCTTCGAGCTTGTCGCCGCGCTTCATGATGCGGAAAATGAGCTTGTCGCCCTCTTCGCCGTACTTGCCCAACAGCGTCGAGAGCCGCTCCATCGCCGGCGTCTCCAGCGGCTCAAAGCCATAGCTCTGATAGACGCGCTCAATCACGTCGATCACGTAGTTGCGCCGCAAGACGTCGAGGGGCAGGAAGTCGCGCATCCCGCTTAGGGGCGCGGTATTCACTTTCGCCATCTTTATCACTCCAGTGCTTTTAGCGGATCGGTATACGGCAGGTCGAACGCCTCGGCCACCAGGTCGTGCGTCAGACGGCCCTTATGCGTATTCAGGCCGTGCAGCAGATCGGGGTTGCGGCGCACCGCATCCAACCCGTCGTTGGCGAGGCTCAGCGCATAGGTCATGGTCTGGTTGACCAGGGCGAAGGTGCTGGTGCGCGGCACGGCCCCCGGCATGTTCGCCACACAGTAATGCACGACATCATCCACCACGAACGTTGGATTGCTGTGCGTGGTGGGGCGGCTCGTCTCGACGCAGCCGCCCTGGTCCACGGCCACGTCCACGATCACCGCGCCCTTGCGCATATGCGACAGCATCGGCTTGGTCACCAACCACGGCGCGCGCCCGCCGGGGATCAGCACTGCGCCGATCACCAGATCGGCGTTGAACACCGCCTGCTCGATGTTGTACTCGTTGCTGGCGCGCGTCTGTAAGCGCCCCAAGAAAATATCGTCCAGGTATTGCAGCCGGTCATGGTGGATGTCGAGCACGGTCACCTGTGCGCCCATGCCCAGAGCCACTTTGGCCGCGTTGCCGCCCACCGTGCCGCCGCCCAAGATGGTCACATCCGCCGGCGGCACGCCCGGCACGCCGCCCAGCAGCACGCCGCGTCCGCCGCGGTGCTTCTCCAAATACGCCGCGCCGATCTGCGTCGCCATGCGCCCTGCCACCTCGCTCATGGGCATGAGCAGCGGCAGTTTGCCCTCCGCTGTCTGTACCGTCTCATAGGCAATGGCCGTGGTGTGGCTTTCCAGCAGGACCTCGGTCAGTTGCCGGTCCGCGGCCAGATGGAGATAGGTAAAGAGAATCTGATCGGCGCGCAGGAAGCCATACTCCGGCCCAACCGGCTCCTTGACCTTTACAATCATCTCGGCGGCCCAAGCTTCCGCCGCGGTGCGGACAATCGTCGCGCCGGCCTCGGCATATTCCTCATCGCTGAGGAAGCTGCCTTCGCCCGCGCCGGTCTCGACCAGTACCTCGTGGCCGCGACGCACCAGCACCGTCACAGCGCCAGGCGTCAGCCCGACCCGATTTTCGCCGTCTTTGATCTCTTTGGGCAATCCGATCCGCATCGTGGAGTCTCCCGAACCATTGTAAGCCGGTGCAATACGACGCCAATCCGCCGGTGCGTCCGCTCCAAACCGGCGCATCCATTCTCATTGCGCCAGTGTATCAGCAGGCCGTGCATCAGGCAAGATGCTCGCACCCCGACCTGAGCAGGAACGCCCACTCGAAATTTGCGAGTTTCTTGGTTGGCGCGCTGCGCCGTCTGCCGCCACGCGCTGCACGAATTTTCGAAGCGGCTGGGCTTAAGTGCAATTACATTGGTCCTTAGGGATTGACGTCGAGACCCTACACTTCGTTCAGAGTGACAGTAACCCCAGGAATTCGTGAAACCGTACTTAATTCGATCAATTCGTGGAATTCGTGGCGGCTCTTTACGCCTACGCGTCGCCATGATAGCCGTCTCGGCGCGTTCCATCCCCGCGCGCTTGCCAAAGTCGCCCTTTGTGGGCAGAATGAACCGGCATGGACCATATAACAATCGCAGCGGCGACAGGACGTTCGGAGTCATCCAGATGAAACAGGTATCGGCGCCGGCGCGCAGTGTGCTGCGCACACTGCGCCGCATCGCCCACGCAGCCGGTACAGCCTGGCAATTCGTCTTTTGCGCGCTCGCCAACCTGCGCCGCCGCCTCCTGCGCCGCCGGTTGCCCGACTATGTGGTCATCACCATCGACCACACCGTCTCCGAGCGTGCGCCGGACATGCCCTGGTGGACCGCGTATATCCCCGGCTTGAAGCTGCCGCTCAGCCTACAATACATCAGCGAGGCCCTGCGCCGCATCGCCAGAGACCCGG
>Ga0334887_1002192_pt1 | contig 22550 bp, 18 predicted proteins | sample GraSluR1_MG_10_FD_207217 | JGI IMG/M metagenome (GOLD analysis project Ga0334887, IMG submission 207217) | Sludge microbial communities from methane-producing bioreactor in Wageningen University, Netherlands - Granular Sludge_18_07-R1 | ecosystem: Engineered > Bioreactor > Anaerobic >...
CAATAATATTCGGAGAAAGATGCTCCCCAAAGAAGGAAAAACCGTACATGAAAAAAATCACCCTTGTTCAAATGAATGACAGCCACGCCTACCTGGACCTGCATCCTGAGTTATTTTGGGAACATGGCAAAGCCGCCTATCGCTCGGCGGGCGGCTATGCCCGCATTGCCACCGTGCTGAACCAGATTCGGCAGGAAAACCCGGGGCAGGTCCTGTTTCTGGATGGTGGCGATACTTTCCACGGCACCTATCCGGCCGTGCACACCAAAGGTCACGCCTTGGTGCCCATTTTGAATGCCTTGCAGCCGGACGCCATGACCGCCCATTGGGAATTTGCCTACACCCCCCAGGGGTTTAAATCCCTGACCAACGAACTGGACTACCCTATGCTGGCGGTGAATGTCTATCAGAAAAATACAGTCAAGCGCTTTTTCAAACCTTACGAAGTCATCGAAACGGCCGGATTGCGGGTGGGTGTGATCGGCATCGCTTCCAATATTGTTGACAAAACCATGCCCCCTCACTTCAGTGAAGGCATTTTCTTGACCAATGGCGAGGAAGAACTGCCAGAGATCATCCATACACTGCGGGAAGAAGAAAATGCAGACCTGGTCGTGCTCCTCTCCCATCTCGGCTTTCCCCAGGATATGCACCTGCTTGAAAAGGTGCCGGGGGTGGATGTGGACTTGAGCGCCCACACGCATCACCGCCTGGAACAAGTCGTTCGTCAAGGCAGCACCCTCGTTGTGCAGTCCGGCAGTCACGGCTCCTACCTCACCCGGTTAGATCTTGACATTGATGAAGGTCAGATTATCGACTTTCGACATCAATTGATCGAAATTTCGGCTGACATCAAACCAGACCCCGAAGTGGAAGCGCTTGTCCAGACTGCGTTGCAGCCTCACCGCGAAGAACTCAATCAAATCGTTGGTGAAACCCGGCTGGCGCTGCACCGCGGCCTGAACCTGGAAGCGACCATGGACAACTTCCTCCTGTCCGCCTTGCGCCACCACACCGGCGCCCAAATCGCTTTTTCCAATGGCTGGCGCTATGGCGCGCCCGTGCTGCCCGGGCCGATCCGGCTGAACGACCTGCACAACATCGTCCCCGTCAACCCGCCAGTTTCCACAGTGGAAATTACAGGCGAAGAACTGTGGGCCATGCTGGAAGAAAATCTGAACAGCGTTTTCGCCCGTGATCCCTTCCAGCAGATGGGCGGCTACGTCAAACGCTCCCTGGGGCTGCGGGTGTTTTTCAAGGTAGAAAACCCCTACCCCACCCGCATCCATAAAATATTTGTCGATGAAGTCGAAGTACAGCCCACGCAGCGCTATCAGGCCGCCTTCATCACCGAACAGGGCGTCCCCGCAGCCTACGGGCAAAACCGCCAGCAGCACCCGGAGAAAATGATCGCAGTCATGCAAACCTACTTAAAGCAAACTGGGCCATTTGATCTCGGATTACAAGGAACGTTTACGTTGATTTGAGATCTGCCCCTATCATTTTTTCCATCATATCCGTCGTCATTGACATCGGGCGTTCAATCGGCTGGCCGAGGGCGCGTTCCCACACGCAGGCCGCGGTCGTGCCCAGCATGCGGCTGACGCCAAACAGCACGGTGTAAAAGTCAAACTCGCGCACGCCATAATGGTATTGCAGCGTGCCGCTGATCGCATCCACGTTCGGCCACGGACTTTTTACCTTGCCCTGCCTGGTCAGTACGCGCGGCACCACCTGATACACCAGTTCGACCAGCTTGAACAGCTCATCATCTTTCATGTATTCCTTGCCAAACTCCAACTGCGCGGTGAAGCGCGGATCAGTGTGGCGCAGCACAGCATGTCCATACCCCGGGATCACTTGACCCGCATCCAGCGTTTGCCAGGCGAATTCTTCCAGCTCGGCGCGGCTGGGGCAGCCGCCAAACCGGGCTCTCAGGTCTAATAACCAGCGCAGACATTCCTGGTTGGCAAGACCGTGCAGCGGGCCCGCCAGGCCGTTCAGCCCCGCTGAGCAGGCGTAATACACATCGGAAAGGGTTGAGCTTACCAGATGAGTGGTATGGGCGGTCACGTTGCCGCGGCCCTGGTCAGCATGCAGAAAGAAGAACAGACGGCACAGTTCCTGATATTCCAGGTCATCACCCTTGCCGATCATGTGGGCAAAATTTGCGCTCCAGTCCAGATCAAGGTCCATCGGGATAAATTCCCCTTTGCGATATTTCAGGTTATAGATATACGCCGCCAGCGCAGGCAGGCTGCCGGTCAAATTCAGGCTGTCTTCCAGCGTGGGAACCCAGTAATCCGGCTTGCGGATCCCGTTCTGGTAAGCCCGCACAAACTCGGATTCATTCTGCATGGCCAGGATCGCCTGCGAAAGCATCGTCATCGGGTGGGTTTCTTCGGGCAGCGCCTTCAACATGCGCAGCACGTAGCCAGGGATCATCCGGCGCTCTTTCCACTCATCTTCAATGAAAAGCGCGTCTTCCAGCGTGGGCAGTTCACCGACCAGCAGCAGGTAATACACCCCGCCCGCCAGCGGAATTTTCGAACCCTCTCGCTTGGGGAGCTGAGCCATCAACTGCTTGACAGACAGCCCCCGCATGTGGATGCCGTCGTAAGGGTCCACATAGGAAATATCCCCAACCAGCATATTCACGCCGCGCAGGCCGCCCAGCGCCTGGGCCACGGTCACTTCGCCAACCTTGCGGTCGCCATATTCTTTCGCCAAACGTTTGATGCGCTGGCGCATGGCAGGCAGCTGAACGGCGATTTTTTCCTGAAGCGGGGTGTATTCAAGGGTAAACATGGACGTATTCGTTGTGAGATTTTGATTTGTAACCACCATTCTGTTCCTCCATAAAGATGTGCTGTTCGCAAGATTTTGACATCCTGATAAAAAAAACTCCCTGAAGGTCAGGGAGTATGATCGCATATACCTGATCCTTCTTACACTACACCCATCCCGCCCTGTGGCTTAACAGGCTGAATGATCTCGATTAGCTGTGGGAGTCGAGGGACAGGGTGAAGCAGGATCGGGAAAATATTGAGCGTCCTCATCCGCGGTACCCCATATTCCTGGAAACTTCATTTGCAGCGCTGGTAATCACACCAGCGTATTCGCGCATCTTGGCATCATTGAAACGCTGCGACGGGCCGGAAATGGTCAAGGCAGCAATAATCTCGCCGCTCGAATCAAAGATGGGGGCAGCAATCCCGGAGGCTTCCCGCTGCCATTCCCCCGTGCTGACCGCATACCCCTGGCGGCGCACCACTTCCAGTTCCGCCTCCAGTAAATTTCGATCTACAATCGTATTGGGGGTAAATGGTTTGAATTCAGAAGCATCCAAAATCTCGCGGGTGCGTTCAGGGGGCAGAAAAGCCAAAAATACCTTGCCCGCCGAACCGGCATGTAAAGGAAGCCGCCGTCCAATACGGGTGACGAGACGCACGGTATGCGGGCTTTCGCGCCGTTCTACACATACCCGTTCTGCCCCTTGCAGAATATACAGGCTGATCGTTTCCTGTGTCTCGCGGTGAATCTGGTTCACCGCCGGCATGGCAGCATTGCGTACATCCAGCGTGGCAGTGTAGACCCCGGCCCAGGCCATCACCCCCGCTCCCAGGGCATACTCTCGGGAATTCGGATTCTGACTGAGCAGCCCCACATCCTTTAAGCTGCTCATCAGGCGCCCTGTCGTGCTGACAGACAGATCAACCATGCGTGCCACTTCGCGCACGCCAAGTTCCGGCTGCGCCAGGGTAAAACAATTAAGAATAGAAACAGCTCTTTCAAGGGTTTGCATCATTCGGCCAGCAGCTTTCTTCTGTCTCGCTTGACGGGACATCGTCTAATCTAATGGGACGATTATACAACTTTTCATCCCTGCTTGTCAAGCAGTCGTGCATTAATCCCGGAGCGTCAGGCTTCTCCCCGAAATATGCCCATATCTTGACACACTTCAACCCGCAAAGTAGAATTGTCCCATACAATCAGACAGTGTCCCGCCAAGCAAGACAATCACCAGGCAAAGGAAAACAGATGATACCCTCAATCACCCCTTCCCCATCCGGCGAACGGATTACGCGCAACAATGACGGTCAATTGCTCGTCCCCAACGCCCCCCTCCTCCCTTTCATTGAAGGCGACGGTATCGGCCCGGATGTCTGGCGTGCTGCCAGAGCGGTGATCAACGCAGCCGTAGAGAAAGCCTACGCCAGGCAGAAGCAGATCGCCTGGCTGGAAGTGCTGGCCGGGCAAAAAGCCTTCGACCAAACCGGAGAATGGTTGCCGCAAGCTACCATTGATGCCTTCAATACCTGTCTGGTCGGCATCAAAGGCCCGCTAACCACCCCGATCAGCGGCGGGATCCGTTCCCTGAATGTAGCCTTGCGCAAGGCGCTGGACCTGTACGTCTGCCAGCGCCCGGTGCGCTGGTTCAACGGGCTGCCATCCCCCGTTCGCATGCCCGAAAAAATCGATCTGGTCGTCTTCCGTGAAAACACTGAAGACATCTACACCGGCATTGAATTTGTGGCGGGCAGTCAGGACAATAAGCGCTTCCTGACCCTGCTTCAAGACAACTTCCCTGCTGAATATGAAAAACTGCGCTTTACTGAGAATGTCGGCCTGGGGATCAAGCCTGTCTCGAAACAAGGCAGCGAACGCCTGATCCGCGCTGCCATCCAGTGGGCGCTGGATAACCAGCGCAAAAGTGTGACCCTGGTTCATAAAGGCAACATCATGAAATACACCGAAGGTGCCTTCCGCACCTGGGGCTATGCCCTGGCAGAAGCAGAGTTTGGCGCACAGGTGTATACCTGGGAGCAGTGGCAGCGCACCAAATCCGCCAGCGGAGAAGAAACCGCCAACGCAGAAATGAACACAGCCCTGGCTGCCGGCAAGCTGCTGATCAAAGACCTGATCGCTGACATCGTCTTTGAAAAACTGCTCACCGCACCCGACACCCTGGATGTGCTGGCAACCATGAACCTGAATGGCGATTATCTCTCCGATGCTGCGGCAGCCCAGGTAGGCGGCGTGGGCATCGCCCCCGGCGGGAACATCAACTACGTCACCGGGCATGCCCTTTTTGAAGCCACCCACGGCACCGCCCCGCTCTTTGCCGACAGGAACGTCGCCAACCCCAGTTCGGTGATCCTCTCCGGCGAAATGATGCTCCGCCATCTGGGATGGAACGAAGCTGCCGACCTGGTCAGAAAAGGCATCGAAACCGCCATCGGCCAACGCACCCTGACCTTTGACCTGCACAAACTGGTCCACGGGGCAAAGCTGCTCTCCACATCAGAATTTGGCGATGCCGTGATTGGGTGTATGAATATGTAGGGACTGGTCTCCGACCTGTCCGCCGCGCCCGCCCGAGAAGCCAGCTTTGGATTGGCAAGATAACCCAACAGGCGTAGGGGCGGTCAGCGTCCAGTGCGTTGCTGAATTGCAAATCGCCCCTACACAGACAATGTGGATAATACCAATTTTTGCACAAAACTGCGCAATTAAGGAAAATCACCGGAGAAGTCCTATGAACAAAACCACATCCCGCACAATACTGACCATCAACAACAAACTCTATACGATCTACAACATCAACACCCTTTTCGACAACCCCGCCGACCTGGATCGGCTGCCCTTCTCCATCCGCATCCTGCTCGAAGCGGCCTTGCGCCGCTGTGACGGAGTACACATCACCCTGCAAGATGTGCAGCGCCTGGCTGCCTGGCAGCCCCGGAGCGATGAACGGCCCCCGGTGGCGTTCTTCCCCGGGCGGGTGATCATGCAGGACTTCACCGGCGTGCCGGCCGTGGTCGACCTGGCCGCCATGCGCTCAGCGATGGCCCGCCTGGGCGGCAATCCAGCAAGGATCAGTCCCGAAGTGCCCGTTGACCTGGTCATTGACCACTCCGTGCAGGTAGATGCTGCCGGTCAGCGGGATGCGATCCAGATCAACACCCGCAAAGAATTTGAACGCAACCAGGAACGCTATGCCTTCCTGCATTGGAGCCAGCAAGCCTTCGATAATTTACGCATCATCCCGCCCGCGACGGGCATCATCCACCAGGTCAATCTCGAATACCTGACCCAGGGACTGCTCAGCAAGGAAGTAGACGGCGAAACCGTACTCTTCCCGGATACCCTGGTCGGCACCGACTCCCATACCACCATGATCAATGGCGCCGGTGTGGTCGGCTTTGGCGTGGGCGGCATCGAAGCCCTGGCGGTGATGCTCGGCCAGCCCCTGTCCATCCTCACCCCGGAGGTGGTTGGCTTCCGCCTGACCGGCTCCCTCCCTGAAGGCACTACCCCCACCGATCTGACCCTGACCGTCGTACAGATGCTGCGCAAAACGGGCGTGGTCAACAAATTCGTGGAGTTCTTTGGCGCAGGGCTGTCCTCTTTGTCTCTGGCAGACCGCGCCATGGTCGCCAATATGACCCCCGAAACCGGCGCCACGGTCAGCTTCTTCCCCTTTGACCAGCAAACCGCCGAGTACCTGCATCTGACCGGCCGCGAGGAAGAGAATGTCGCCCTGGCGGAAGCTTATTTCAAAGCACAGCGCCTCTTCCGCACAGACGAAACCCCAGCGCCAGTTTTCAGCCAGGTGATTGAGCTGGATCTGGGCACGATTGAACCCAGCCTGGCCGGGCCGCGCCGCCCGCAGGATCGCATTCGGATGAAGGATATGAAATCCGCCTTTGAGACTGCGTTGCGCAAGCCCAAAAACGAAGGTGGATTTGAAGCAAAATCGACCCCGGCAGGTAAATTACAGCATGGTTCGCTGGTGATTGCTGCCATCACTTCCTGCACCAACACCTCCAACCCGTACGTGATGGTCGCCGCCGGCCTCCTGGCCCGCAAGGCGGCCGCCAAAGGGCTGCGCGTGCCGGACTACGTCAAAACCAGCCTGGCCCCCGGTTCCCGGGTGGTTACCGAATATTTACAGGCCGCCGGTCTGCTCACCGATCTGGAAACCCTCGGTTTCCATGTGGTCGGCTATGGCTGCACGACCTGCATTGGCAACTCCGGCCCGCTGGATGAGGCCTTGGTGAAGGAGATCAAAGATAATGACCTCGTCGTCACTTCAGTGTTGTCGGGCAACCGCAATTTTGAAGGGCGCGTCAGCCCGTGGACACGGGCCAATTACCTCGCCTCGCCGCCGCTGGTTGTAGCCTATGCCCTGGCCGGTAAGGTCAATATCGACCTGAGCAGCGAGCCGCTGGGGGTAGATGGAGGTGGAAAGGCTGTTTATCTAAAAGATATCTGGCCTACGTCAAATGAAGTATCGGCCGTGATCGAACGCGACATCACCCCGGCCCTGTTCCAGCGCACGTATGCCGACGTACAAAACAGCAGTCCGGAGTGGAACGCCATCACCAGCAGCGACAGCGAACTTTACAACTGGCAGGCTGATTCAACCTATATTCAGGAGCCCCCCTATTTTGACGGCCTGACCGCTAACGCTCGTTCCGTAGCGGATATTTGCAGCGCGCGGGCGCTGGCCGTGCTAGGTGATTCAATCACGACCGACCATATCTCACCTGCCGGGGCGATCCCTCTGGACAGCGCCGCCGCAGACTACCTGAGCGGGCGCGGCGTGGTAACAAAAGACTTCAACTCGCTGGGTTCGCGCCGCGGCAATGACCGCGTGATGGTACGCGGTACATTTGGTAACATCCGCCTCAAAAATCAACTCGTGCCAGGCGTTGAAGGAAGCTGGACCAGTCACCTGCCGGACGGCGCAAAGATGCGCATCTTTGACGCCGCCATGCAGTACAAAGAAGAAAACGTACCGCTCATCATTCTTGCAGGCAAGGAATACGGCACCGGCTCCAGCCGTGACTGGGCCGCCAAAGGCCCCCTCCTGCTGGGCGTGAAGGCTGTCATCGCTGAATCTTTCGAGCGCATCCACCGCTCCAACCTGATTGGCATGGGCATCCTCCCGCTGGAATACCTGCCCGGACAGAACGCCGCCAGCCTCGGCCTGACTGGCCGTGAAACCTTTAACCTCCTCGGCCTTGACGAAGACCTGTCACCCGGCATGAAAATCACTGTGCAGACCGTGGACGAAACTGGAACGGCAAAGGAATTTACCGCAATCTCTCGCATGGATACGCCAATTGAAGTAGAATATTATCTTAATGGCGGTATCCTGCACCAACGTCTGCGCAGCCTCCTCAAGAGCTGACAGCGACCGCCATCAGGAAGATTTCTGTGAGTCTGGCGATTCATACCAGACTCACAGCTATATCATTTAATCAGTTTAACAGGAATTGGATAACTTTGTCCTGCTGACTCAATGGTTTTAGCAGGCATCGGCAAGGGATTCAGCAAAACACTGAACACCGTGCCTCGCCACTACGATAATATGGTTGCGTTTCCTTGCGCAGGTTTGGTAGGGACAGGTTTCTAACCTGTCCGTTACCAGGGCAAAAAACAACAAAAGGTTTTTGTTTCTCCCTTTGTTATCCGTTTATATTGATCTGTAAGGCACGAATCTCCCCTTTCCCTACAGGGAAAACCAGCAAGGGGGGCAAGAAGGAACAATTATGGCACTGAACAAGCACACCAACATCATCCTCCTCGGCCTGGGAAAAGTCGGCCGGGAACTGGTCAGCCAGGTGCTGGCTTCACCGCATGACCTCAAATTCACCGCCCTGGCAGACAGCCGCGGCATGATCGGTGCTGCGGATGGATTGACCACCACGCAAATTCAAACTGCCATAACTACCAAGGCGGCCGGGAATTCTCTGGCTGACTTGCCCGAGAGCCTGTCCGCCTCAAACCTGAGCGCGTTCCTGCAAAGCGGCAGCATCCTCGTTGACACCAGTGCTTCAACCACAACCACGCCCCTGCTCAAACAAGCCCTCGCAAAAGGCTGCGGTGTGGTGCTGGCGAACAAGAATCCCCTCGCGGGTGCCTGGGCAGAAGCCGAAGACCTCTTCACCAGCCCCAACCTGCGCTGCGAATCAACCGTGGGCGCCGGACTGCCGGTGATGTCCACCCTGCGTGACCTGCTCGCAACGGGGGATACCGTCACCACCATTAAAGGCTGTCTGAGCGGCACACTCGGATTTCTGTGCACCCGGCTGGAACAGGGCGCTGCCTACAGCGCCGTCGTGACCGAGGCCAAAGAACTAGGCTATACCGAACCCGACCCGCGTCAGGACCTCAGCGGTCTGGATGTGGCCCGCAAAGCTGTCATCCTCGCCCGCACAGCCGGTATCGCCCTGGAAATTGCCGATCTGCCCATCGAGAAACTGTACAGCGATGCGCTCGCTGAAGGAACATTGGAAGACTTTCTAACCAACATGCACACCCTGGATGACGCGTTCAACCAGCGTTTGCAGACCGCCCTGGCAGAGGGAAAGGTGCCGCGCTACGTGGCGCGCATCTCCGCCGCGGGGGCAGTAGTTGGCCTGGAAATGGTGGCAAAGAACAGCGCCCTGGGTGCCTTGCAAGGCCCGGACAATTACATTGCCTTTACCACCCACCGTTATGGACAAAACCCGCTGGTCATTGCCGGGCCGGGCGCCGGTGTTCCGGTCACCGCTGCCGGCGTTTTCAGCGATATCCTGCATCTGACAGCACAGATGAACAATTGAGGTTGATTTTATGAGCACCCTTATCGCAAAATTCGGCGGCACGTCCGTCGGCAGCACTGACGCCCTGCAACAGGCAGCGGCCATTATTGAAGATCAAACCAATCATTGGGATCATGTCGTGGTGGTCGTCTCGGCAATGAGCGGGGTGACCAACGCCCTGTTGACCGCTGCCAAAGCCGCCTCCCGGGGGGACGAAAAAAGAATCACAACCACCATTGATGACATCCACTTCCGTCATCAGGAGACCATCCGCGCCCTCCTGCCACAAGGCGAAGCGCGTACTGCCCTGGAAAACGAGGTCAGCACATTCATCCAGGATTTACGCACCTTCTGCCACAGTATTCTGGTGATGGGCGAAGTGACCGCCCGCGGTACTGATTCGATTGCTTCCCTGGGCGAACGCATGAATGCACGCATATTCTCCGCATTATTGGCTTCATTGGGTACCCCCAGCATCCCCGTGGACGCCACCCAACTGATTGTTACGGATGATCATTTCATGAACGCAGTTCCCAATATGGAATTAACCCGTGCCCGCATTCAGGAAAACCTGCTCCCGCTGCTAAAAAAAGACCTGACCCCCGTAGTGACCGGTTTCATCGGCGCTACCATAGACGGGATTACCACCACCCTCGGACGCGGTGGCAGCGACTATACTTCCGCCATCCTGGGCGACTGCCTGGACGCCGACGAAGTGTGGACCTACACGGATGTGGACGGCGTGATGACAGCTGACCCGCGCATCGTACCTGCTGCGCGCGTCGTGCCGGAACTTTCCTATAAAGAGGTCGGCGAAATGGCATATTTTGGTGCGAAAGTGCTGCACCCCAAGACCATCCGCCCGATCATCGAGCGCGGCATTCCCTTGTGGGTCAAGAACACTTTTAATCCCACCTCCCCCGGGACGCGCATCACCAAAGAGTCCCATACCAAAGCGGGCATGATTACCGCTATCACCACCATCCGCAGCTTGAGCATTGTCAACGTGGAAGGCGCCGGGATGCTGGGCGTACCTGGCATCGCCGCCCGCACCTTCTCCGCAGTGGCGCGGGAAGGGGCATCCGTGCTGATGATCTCCCAGTCCTCGTCCGAGCAGTCGATCTGCTTCATCATCCCCACCGAAAGTGTGGCCGGTGTATTAAGCTCCGTCGAAGAAGAAATGGCCCTGGAATTAATGCGGCGTGACATTGACCGCATCTGGGCACAGGAAAACGTGGAAATCCTGACCGTGATCGGCGCTGGCATGCGCGAGACGCCTGGCGTTTCCGCCCGGATTTTCGGTGCGCTGGGGAGCGCCAACATCAACGTGATCGCGATTGCCCAGGGTTCCTCGGAATACAGCGTTTCGCTGGTCATTGACAAAGCAGATGCTGTCCGCGCCATACAGGCCATCCACGCCGAAGTGGTGGAGAAGGAAAACGGGGCGTAGACTGGGTGTAAGGATTATCATCCGTCCTCTTGTCCAGGTACTCAATTCTCTGGCGGGGTAATCCCCCCTTCCCCTCTTCCCCCTTCGGGGACGATGAGACAAGAGGCAAAAGCAGGAAACAAGAATATCAACGCTATAAATCTTTCACGCCCACCTATGGGCTACAGGTGAAAAAATCATGAATAAAATACCCGTTGCAGTGTTAGGTGCCACAGGCATCGTTGGACAACGTTTCGTACAAATGCTCGCCGACCACCCCTGGTTCGAGATTGCCGCGGTGGTGGGCTCCAAACGCAGCGCCGGACGCAAATACGGCGACGCGGCCAACTGGGTCATCGCCGGTGACCCGCCGGAAAACGTGATCGACATGACCGTGCTCGGTCTGGAGGATGACATCCCCGGACGGGTGGCTTTCTCGGCCCTGCCCACCGGCGTGGCCCGCGAAGTCGAACCCGGTTTCGCCGAAAAGGGCTTTGCCGTGTGCTCCAATGCTTCCGCCTTTCGCCAGGCGCCCGGCGTACCGGTCATTATCCCTGAAGTCAACGGCGACCATATCGCCATGCTGGAACACCAGCGCATAGTGCAAAGCTGGAAGGGTCTCATCGTCACCAGCCCCAACTGCACCACCACCGGCATGGTCATGGCGATCAAGCCCCTGCACGATGCCTACGAAGTCGACAAAGTCTTTGTAACTTCCTTCCAGGCCATCTCCGGCGCGGGCTATCCGGGCGTATCCTTCCTGGACATCAATGACAATATGATCCCCTACATCAAGGGCGAAGAAGAAAAGATGGAAAGTGAAAGCCTGCTTTTGCTGGGCAAGATGGACGGCACAACCCGCATCCCCGCCGACATCGTCGTTTCGGCCCAGGCCAACCGCGCCCCTGTGCTGCACGGTCACACCGTGTGCCTCTCGATGAGCTTCAGGAACAAACCATCGGTTGAGGAAGCCATCGCCACCCTGCAAAACTACCGCGGGCCGGAAGTGGCCTGGAACCTGCCCTCCGCACCGGAGCGCCCGGTGGTCGTCACCATGCAGCCGGATCGTCCGCAGCCCCGCCGCGACCGTGACGCCCAGAACGGCATGGTTTGCACCGTGGGCCGCGTGCGCCCCTGCCCCCTGCTGGACCTGCGTCTGGTGAGTGTCACCCACAACGCCATCCGAGGTGCCGCCGGCGGCTCTGTCCTCAACGCCGAACTGCTCGTCTCAGGAGGCTACATCTCATGAAAACCTATGGACGAGGTGCGATCAGCGACTTCCTCGATGACCGCGTCCTCTATCGCAACCTGATCCCGTGCAGCGCCGGCCTGCCCGGTCTGCCGGAACTACGCGCACCGCTGAGCATTGACCCCGCCATCACCCCGCGCAAAACGACCATGGATTATGCCCGCGTGATCCACGCTGTGTTGAACGCAGCCCAGGAACAGCGCGGCGCACCCCCGCTGGCACGCTTGATCTACGTCGGCGACACCCGTATGAACGACGGCACCGCCTTCAGCAATATCGCCGCAGTCAGCGGCTGGCCCGGCATGGCCTTCATCGGCTCGGAGAAGATCGGCCCATTAAGCTATGCGAAGGAAGATCTGCCCGTCGGCAGCATCTATACCGCCTCCCGTTGGACAGCCTTGAAGCGCTTTAACCAATCCCTGACAAAGCACGCCTTCACCGCGGATGAAACCACCGCCGTGTTGATCGACATGGACAAGACCGCCCTGGGTGCCCGCGGGCGCAACGATGGCCGCATCGACGAAGCCCGTCTGGACGCCGCCCGCCTGACCGCCGAAGACATCCTCGGACCAGGCTATGACCAGGCTGCCTTCCAGAAAAGGTATGATACCCTCAACCAGCCGGAATTCCACCCGCTGACCGTCGACAACCAGGATTATCTGGTCTACATCTGCCTGACCCTGAGCGGCGGCTGGATCAACCTCGACCAACTGCTGGAATGGTATTACGGCAAGCAGGTCACCAGCTTCCCGCAGTTCGTCAGCAAGGCCGAGGCTGCCAAAGCCAGCTTCCCCGCCAACCTGCACGGGATGCACGACAGCTTCCACGAAAGCTACACCCAGGGCGACCCGACCCCCTTCAAAGCCTTCCGGCACAGCGAGTATCTGGCCACCCTGGCCCGCCTGGGGCAGCTGCCCGACGATACCCTGCCGGAAATAATGATCCAGAAAGAAATCGTAATGACGCAGGAAGTCTATCACGCTGCCATGGGTTGGAAAGCGCAGGGCGCTCTGCTGTTTGGAATCTCTGACAAACCGGATGAGGCTTCCCTCCCCTCGGCCGCACAAGCCGCTGAAGGCATGCGTCCCATCCATGAAACCGAAACACATATCCTGGGAGCGTGACCGATGAGTTTCAATTGCTGGTATGAATGTATTCGCTGCGGCAAACGCTATTCGATCTATGACGTCATCTATCGCTGTGAAGACTGCGGCGGCCTGCTGGAAGTCGAGCATGATGTGGATGCCCTGAAAGAGGGCCACAGCGCGGAAGAATGGAAAGAACTGTTTGACCTGCGCGAACACACCCGCCGCTTCCCCTACGGCAGCGGTGTGTGGGGCAAGAAAGAATGGGTCTGCCCGCAGCTCGACAATGACAATATTGTCTCCATGTATGAAGGCAATTCCAACATCTATAACGCCCACCTGCTGGGGGCCCAGATCGGCGTACCTGACCTGTGGGTCAAGCTGTGCGGCAACAGCCACACCGGCTCCTTCAAGGACCTCGGCATGACCGTGCTCGTCTCGGCGGTCAAGCAGATGCGGGCAGACGGTAAAGACATCAAAGCCATCGCCTGCGCCTCAACCGGTGACACTTCCGCCGCCCTGGCAGCCTACGCCGCCGCCTCCGAGATCCCCGCCGTGATCCTCCTCCCGCGGGGCAAAGTCTCCACCGCCCAGCTCATCCAGCCCATCGCCAACGGCGCGCTGGTGCTCTCGCTCGACACGGACTTTGACGGCTGCATGAAGATCGTCCAGGAACTCGCCGAGGACCCCACCATTTACCTGGCCAATTCAATGAATTCCCTGCGGATTGAGGGACAAAAGACGGTCGGCATCGAGATCGTGCAGCAGCACAACTGGGAAGTGCCGGATTGGATCGTCCTGCCCACCGGCAACCTGGGCAACGTCTCGGCCCTGGGCAAGGGCTTCCTGCTGATGAAAGAACTCGGCCTGATCGACAAACTGCCGCGCATCGCCTGCGCCCAGTCGGACCAGGCCAACCCGCTCTACCTGAGCTTCCTCACCGACTATACGGAATACAAACCCGTAGCCGCAAAGAAGACCCTCGCCTCCGCCATCCAGATCGGCAACCCGGTCAGCTACGAACGCGCCGTGCGCATCCTGCGCTCCTTTGACGGCGTGGTCGAGCAGGTCAGCGAAGAAGAACTGGCCAATGCCGCCGCCCGCGCCGACCGCACCGGGCTGTACTGCTGCCCGCACACCGGCGTGGCCCTCGGCGCCCTGATCAAACTCCTCGACAAGGGCGTGATCCAGTCCCACGAGCGCGTGGTCGTCATCTCCACCGCCCACGGCCTCAAATTCTCCAACTTCAAGGTCGATTACCATAACATGCGCCTTGAGGGGATCGAATCCCAGTACGCCAATCCGCCAGTCGAGCTGGAAGCGAGCTATGAGGCGGTATTGAAAGCGATTGGGAAGAGAAAGCTTTAGGACACAGCCAGACCCGTTTTGCAAAACCACGCAAAACGGGTCTGTTTTTTCGTAGGTACAGATCTTAGCGAAGCATCCCCTCATCATACCCGAAGGGTATTGGGACTGACCTGTCCGCCACCACTATTGTAAATATACCGCTATGTGGCTAATCATCAAACTCAAACATCTTGCCTTCAAGAAAACTGAACCCGGAACTTGCTTTTTTGAGAAACTCAAGAAAATCAATACGGCAATGAACCGCGATATCCCACTCGCCACCGATGAATGGCATCATAACAATTTCAAAGGGATATGCATTCAGGTTATACCCATAAACCTCTCTCCTCCATTAGAACCAAATACTAAAAAACCAGGCATGAAGTAATTCATGTTTTCATCCGCAAAGTACTTTATTACCAAATCTATTTCAAACATATTTATAAAGATTCCATCAGCTCCATTTGAATAGCGGAGGAAATCCGAATACGCAGATGGAAGTGATTTTCCAACTACATGCACTAATTTTTGAATCAAATCCTCCGTCGCACCAGCTCTAAATAGAAAACCAAAATCTGAATATTCGTTATTCAAAATTATCGATTCCTTTTGTCCAAGATGAATATTTACAAATGAATATCATACATCAGATAAACTTGAAAAGCGTGAAATAACTGCCTGCGAAAAAAATCGCATTCAGCTTTTGCTATCAAACTATTCATTACTCCAACCTTTCCAAGGGATTCTACCCTCTCCACCACCTCCGCCACCACCCGCGACCCCAGCACCAGATTCTCCACCGAAATACGCTCGTTGATGTCATGCATGCGTTCTAGCTCGGCGGGGTATGATGAAATAATGGGCGTTACCTCGAACCCAGGAACCGCCGGTTGTTACGCTTGCTTCTCCAGTAACACTTTGATATCCGTCAGCGTCTCATTGATCCGAAACGCAAGGATCAACAATTCCGCATAAATACGCACACTGAGAATACCCAGGAAAATAACCACCGGGCCACCCACCAGGGCGACAAGAAAATAAACAAATCCTTCATCAATGGCAGTGATGATGCCGCCGATGACAACGCCCAAACCAGACAGAATGCTGATCACCACCCCGATCCAGAACAGAACCCTGATAATGACCGGTGTAACCATCCTTTCAAAACTTGCAAGTCTTTTCAAACCCATGACAACCTCCTGTATCAAAAATGAACGAAATAGACATATACTCCTTTCAATAGCATACAGGGTTTTGCCATTCCTCACAAGAAGAATCTCAGACCAATTTCTGATACTGCTCAAATGTAATTTTTTCTCACAAACCCGCCTTCAAAGCATGCGCCACACCGGATTTTTTCACAATACTGTATACTATCTTGACAAACGCATAAAATCCAAATGCAGGTCACTTATTAATTGGAAGGAGAATCAAGATGGCATACATCACCCTGACCAAAGACAATATTGGGTCCGAACATATCTGCTGTGCATTTTCTGACAAGAAATGTGCGGACAGCTATCAACAAAAAAAGAACTGGCTTGCCAATGAATTTGAGCATGGCTTTGTCTTCAGGCATCTGGACGAAAGGGCAAAAGTGTTCATTGAATACGGCCCGGCAGAAGAAGCCTGGATACCAGTCACTGCGCCCAACTACCTGATGATCCACTGTTTTTGGGTCTCAGGAAAATACAAAGGCACCGGGCACGGGAAAGCACTGTTGCAGGAAGCTATCGATGCCGCCAAAGCACAAAATAAGGCTGGTTTGGTCACCGTCGTTGGGACAAAGAAATTCCATTTCATGAGTGACACAAAATGGTTTTTGAAGCAGGGCTTCGAAGAATGCGACAGTACCGAATCTGGATTCAGTCTTCTCAAGCTGGATTTCGCTGCCGGGAAGGATCGCCCCCGGTTCAATGATTCTGTCAGAAGCGGAACATGCCCCGATCAAGAGGGACTGGTGGTATATTATTCTAACCGCTGCCCGTATGCAGAATATCATGTCACCGAATCGTTGGTGGAAACCGCCCAAAAACGAAACCTGCCCTTGAAGATCATCAAATTTGAATCCAAAACCCAGGCGCAACAGTCCCCCTCCCCCGCCACAATTTTCAGCCTGTATCTCAACGGAAAATTTGTTACTACCGACATCAGTGCCTGCATGGACAGCCGATTCGACAAAATTGTGAGAAGATAATTTCTGCACCAGTCACCTCCCCGTTTCACAACTACCATACGATATAATAGCAACCACACCCAACGATCCAATCACCCGTCCAAACCATGAACCCCAAAGACACCACCCTGCACGACCTGCGCTCGCTGCTCGAAAAATCCAGAAATTTCGCCATTTACCGCATTGCGGTGGATGCCGCACACCCCTATGGCGGGCACGTGGTCATGGTCAGTCCGTCCATCCAGGATGTGATCGGCGTCAGTGACCCGCAGGACTACGGCTCATGGTTCCAGTACGTCCACCCGGAAGACATCCAGCGTGTGCTGGACGCCAACCACCAATCCTTTGAGGGCGGCACGGCTTTCGACGAATCCCTGCGCATCTTCAACCCGCAGAAAAACGCCTGGGGCTGGGTGCGCATGCTGACCACCCCCGTGCATGACGAAGAGGGTAGGCTGACCCATTTCAACGGTCTGGTGATCGACATCACCGAGCAGAAGAACGCCGAAGAACGCCTGCGCGAACAGCTTGCCTTCGAGAATCTCGTCACCACCCTCTCCACCCAGTTCATCAACCTCAAGACCGGTGAAATCGACGCCGGTATCTCTGATGCGCTGAAGACCATCGGCTCCTTCAACCAGGTGGACCGCTGCTATATCGGTCTCTTTTCACAGGAAGACAACACCCTGCAAATCCGCCACGAGTGGTGCGCTTCGGGCATCGCTTCGCTTGCCGCTCGCCTGCACCGCCAATCGCTGGACAGCCTGCCTTACCTGACGGGCTGCATCCAGCGCGGTGAGATTGTCCATTTGCCACAGCTCGATTTACTCCCACCGGAGGCCGGGGCAGACCGCCAGAAGACCGCCGACCACGGCACCCAGTCCATGCTGCTCGTGCCCATGTTTTATCAGGAAAAGGCCATTGGTTTCCTCGGGTTCGACTCGGTCAAGGCTCAAAAATCCTGGACGGATGAGAGCATTCACCTGCTGAAGATCGTCGGCGAGTTATTCGTCAATGCCCTCCAGCAAAAACGTTCGCAGGAAGAACTGCAAAACGCCTACCAGACCCTGGAGCAGCGTGTGCAGGAACGCACCAGGGAACTCCAGATCCTGCTCGACTTCGCCGCCGCCACCAACAGTTCGCTCAGCATGGAGCCCATGCTCAAAACGGTGCTGGAACGCCTGGTGCATCTCATCCAGGCCAGCCGGGTAGCCGTGATGCTGCGCGATGCCATCACCAACCAGCTTGAGGTGCGCTCGTACAGCCCTGACAGCCATGCCGCACCGGATGAACTGTTGAAACTCAACCTGGCTGGCGAATCGGTAGTTAATACGGGCGAGATGATGACCCTGTCCTCTCTCACCGCGCCAGCCGTCCTTGTCCCCCTGCGCACCCGCGGCGAAGTGATCGGCGCCCTGGGAATCATCAGCCAGGAAGGCAGTCAACTCAATCCAGACAGCTTCCCCCTCTACCAGTCCATTGCCGACCGGCTGGCGATTGCTGTTGAAAATGCCCTGCTCTACCAGCAGGCCGAGATCAACGCCGCCGTCACCGAGCGCAACCGACTGGCCCGTGACCTGCACGACGCCGTCACCCAAACCCTCTTCTCCGCCAGCCTGATCGCCGATGTCCTGCCAGACGTCTGGCGGCAGGACCCGGCAGAAGGGAAAAACCTGCTGGACGAGATCCGCCAGCTCAACCGCGGCGCTCTGGCCGAGATGCGTACCCTGCTGTTGGAACTGCGCCCTAAGTCCCTGGAAGAAGCCCAACTGGACAACCTGCTCCATCAGCTTGCCGAAGCCAGTATGGGCCAGCTCGGCGTACCGGTCACGGTTACCATTGAAGGGCTTTGCCAACTGCCGCCGGAGGTAAAGATCGTCATGTATCGGGTAGCACAGGAAGCGCTGAACAACATCATCAAACATGCCCAGGCCGCCCATGTCATGATAAACTTGTTCTGCTCTGAAAACGCAACAGAACAGTGCGCCCGCAGCCTGAAACTGGAAATCATTGACAATGGCCGCGGCTTTGACCCGGCCACCGTGCCCGCTGACCACCTCGGCTTGCGCATCATGCGTGAGCGGGTTGAATCCATCGGCGGCCAGATCAACATCAAAAGCCAGCCCGGTAAAGGGACCCGTGTTACCGTCATCTGGCAGCCGAAAAGCACCCAGGAAGTGTAACGGCGGACAAGATCAAATGCTGTCTTGGATGGCGTCCCATAGACATACGCTAAGAAAAAGAAAATAAATGCTCCCCGTGGAAAGGTTGGATTTCTATAAATTGGATGGCAAAATGTGTGCAAAGGTTCATAAATTGGTTAGCAATGTCCCCCTTTTCAAGGTTCGCGCGAGATCAACCTTACCTATTCGGGTACGATGTGAAAAGGGTCGGTTCGCAAGCCATTAAATCTTACGGGCGCCGGGACTGGGCAGGTAAAATGCGAAGTGCGCCGACCTTTCCAAAGGAAGTTTGCCTTAGCATATGCGCGGCGTCCGCCCAATCGATCTGCCAATTCATGCCCCTTCTATAGTCGTGTTCAAATGGCAATCTGACAAGCACAAGATACGGCAATAAAAATTCGAAAAATTAAACGCTGCGATAAAACCTTTTTCTCCAACCCGAGGTCAACACCTTATGAACCCAGCACAAACCATAAAAGTCCTCATCATTGACGACCACGCCATGGTACGCCGCGGCCTGTCCACCTTCCTTAAAGTGCGTCCTGAACTGGAACTGGTCGGCGAAGGCAGCAGCGGAGAAGAAGCCCTGCGGCTCTGCCAGGCCTTGCAGCCAGACGTGGTGCTGATGGACCTGAAAATGCCCGGCATGGACGGCGTTATGGCTACACGCATTATCACGGAAAAATATCCCTGCATTCGCATCATCGTCCTCACCAGCTTCCAGGAAGAAGACCTGATCCGCAAAGCCCTCGGCGCCGGCGCGATCAGTTACCTGCTGAAAAATGTCTCGGCCGAAGAACTGACCAAAGCCATCCAGTCTGCTCATGCCGGTTTCTCGACCCTCACCCGCGAAGCAATGGAAGCCCTGGCCCGCCCCACCAGCGAAACCCCGCTGGATGCCCCTGTGGCCGACCTGACCCGCCGTGAACTGGAAGTGCTGGCCCTGATGGTAGCAGGACTCACCAACCCCGACATCGCCGAACGCCTGGTGGTCAGCCGCTCAACGGTCAAGGCCCACGTCAGCAACATCCTCGGCAAGCTCAATGCCGCCAACCGCTCGGAGGCGGTATCGATCGCGTTGAAACACAAACTGCTGGAATAAAACACACACACTTCATAGGGGCAAAGCACGCTTCGCCCAAAAGGACAAGCTTTACCCGTCCTTCCTGAGATAAACTGCCAATCCCTAAATATCCCCCACCTGGCCTAGACCAAAGTTCCCCACCTGCACGATGTGCCCGGGGAGCTTTTTGGTTAACATAGTAATGTACAAGAATGTCCAATGATCCTGCGATCAACTACACAGAAAGGAGGCAGCGATGTTGGAAAACTTGAAAGTACTGATTGCCGACGACCAGCCGAAAGTGCGTCTTGCCCTGCGCGTGACTCTGGAACGCCAGAATGGGCTCTCGATCATCGGTGAAGCCAGTGATGCCATTGATATGCTCACCCAGCTAAAGTCGCTGCGCCCCAACGTATTGATCATGGACTGGGAACTCCCCGGCCTGGCCGGCAGCACCCTGTACGCCCTGCGCGTCATCCTGCCGGAGGCGACCATCATCGCCCTGTCCAGCCGGCCGGAGAATCAGCGGCTCGCCCTCGGATTTGGCGCCAACGGTTTCGTCAACAAGAGCGCCCCGCCAGAGACCCTGCTGCACATGATGAAAACGCTCACCCACTGGAATATGCAGGCTGTCCCCGCAGCCTAAGCTCCCGGTCAACAATCCGCTGGCCACCTGTACGGAAAGGCACGCAGCAGGAATAGCGGTAAGACCCTTTTGAGTATCATCATCATCATTTTGCACTGATGCTGCAGAAAGGAAACTTCCATGCCAACAATCAATGATGCAGCCCCAAATGGTTTGAAAGGTTTTATGCCCGGTGGTAAGATTGACATCCTGTCTGGCGAGAAGTCAATCACGCGTAGGGTGCGTTGGCCGCGGATGCGGCAACGCACCAATCAACAGGCTCCACTTTAGAACCATTCAAAACCAAAGGTAAGTTTTGGTGCGTTCAACTACGAACGCACCCTACAAATGCTTCGCCCTTTGGAAGCAATAGCTTGAGGAAGAGAAAAATGTTAGCAAAGATTAAACATACCTACAACGAATATCCGCGAAATTTCTGGATCCTGATCGGCGCCGCTTTTATTGATCGTCTGGGCGGCGGACTGGTTTTCCCGTTCTTTGCAGTATATATCACCCAGCGATTCAACGTCGGCATGACCCAGGTCGGACAGTTATTCGCTCTCTTCTCGGTAACCGGAATGATCGGCGGCATCCTGGGCGGTGCCATGGCGGATAAATTTGGCCGCAAGAAAATCATGATCTTTGGTCTGGTCTTCAGTGCGATCACCATGCTGCTGTTTGGCCTGGTCGACACACTGGCCCTTCTGTGGCTGGTGAGCGGCACCGTCGGTCTGCTGGCCGACACCGGATTCCCGGCGCATCACGCCATGGTTGCCGACCTGCTGCCGGAAGAGAAACGCGCCGAAGGCTTCGGCATCATGCGCGTGGTTGCCAACCTGGCCATCACCATCGGCCCCTTGATCGGCGGCCTGATCGCCACCCGATCCTTCACTGCGCTGTTCATTCTGGACGCGATCACCAGCACCATCATGGCGATCATCGTTCTGGTGAAACTGCCCGAAACAAAACCCGAAGCCGCGCCTGAGGCGGAAAAACAGAGCCTCATACAAACCATTTCCGGCTACCGCATTGTCCTCAAGGACGGCTTGTTCCTGGCCTTCATTGGCGCGCAGATGCTGATGGTCATCGTTTACATTCAGATGAATTCAAGCCTGCCGGTGTATTTGAACAGCGTCATGGGCATGGCCCCCAGCGCATATGGCACGCTTTTGAGCATGAACGCCGGAATGGTGGTGCTGTTCCAGTTCTGGGTAACCCGCAAGGTTACCAAATACCGGCCAATGATCGTCATGGCCGCGGGAACACTTCTATACGCCATCGGCTTCGCCCTGTTCGGCTTCATCTCCGCATTTGGCTTTTTCATCCTGGCAATGGTCATCATCACCGTTGGTGAAATGATGGTCAGCCCGGTGTCACAGGCCCTGGTGGCGCAGTTTGCCCCGGAAGACATGCGCGGACGCTACATCGCGATGAACGATTTCTGCTGGATCATCCCGCATGCCGTCGGCCCGCTGGGCGCAGGGATCATCATGGACAACTACAACCCGGTTTCCCTGTGGAAAATCGCCGGCGTGATCGGCCTGGTAGCCGTCTTCAGCTTCGTGCTGCTGAACACCCGCATGGAACACCGCCGCAGGATAATGGCCCAGTCCAAACGGGAACGCAGCCCAACAGGCGGCGTAGTGATTGAAACAGTGTAAGAAAAATTACCCTGAAAATATTTCTCTCCCTCTGCAAACGGGGGAGAGAGTTTTTAAACTTCTATTACAACAAAAGCTGGTTTAGAAAACTTCCTCGAAAATTGTAACCAATGTAGGGCGATTGCAAAGCATGCAG
>Ga0334887_1002197_pt1 | contig 22516 bp, 16 predicted proteins | sample GraSluR1_MG_10_FD_207217 | JGI IMG/M metagenome (GOLD analysis project Ga0334887, IMG submission 207217) | Sludge microbial communities from methane-producing bioreactor in Wageningen University, Netherlands - Granular Sludge_18_07-R1 | ecosystem: Engineered > Bioreactor > Anaerobic >...
TCCTGGGCGGGGTTGAAGGTCTGCACCTGGTGGGGCGCGAGGGCGATCCGGCACCTGAGGCCGGCGCCGGCGTAGACTTCGAGTCATTCAGTGGCGGTAGAGCCAACAACCGCGGGGAGGTCTTCTATCTGGTCAAGTACGCCGGGCCGGGCATCACGGACGAGAACAAGTGGGCGTTGTATTTCGGGCCCGTTGGGGCTGGTCGGCAGACACTGCGGCTTGGGGATCCCGCGCCGACGTTCCCGGCGGACATTCTGCTTGAGCACTTCTCGCCCCTTGAAGCGGCCATGAACGACACGGGTGACATCATCCTGCCGACGCAGATTGCGGGTCCGGGCGTGACGGCGGATAACAATGTGGTTCTGTGGCTGCGGCATCGGGTTCTGGGGCGCTGGGTGCCGCTGCTGCGGAGTGGCGACGAGCTGGATGGGCGGATGGTGTACGCCGAGGACGATCACGATTTTGCCATCGGGTACTTCTCTCAGACGGGTGGAGCCGACGGTCGACGGCAGAGTCTCAACGACGAAGGCGCGCTGGCGATACGGGTGGAGTTTACGGACGGGACGCACGGGATCTACCTGATCTCGCCGCCGGTGTTTGGGGATGGGGATGGGGATGGCGTTGTGGACGATAACGACTGGGCGTTGCTGTTGGATTGCTGGACGGGTCCGGCGGGCAGCGTGACGCCGGAGTGCGCGGTCTTCGACCTGGACCTGGACGGTGACGTGGACCTGGTGGATCAGCAGATGTTTCAGCAGTTGTCGTGCAAGTGAAGTATCCGGAGGTTCGTAACAGGTTGGCGACAATCAGGCTCGGCTGCGCCCCACATCTGCCACGGGGCAGCACGTCCCGGCCCGTTCTGCGGCCGACTGCCAACGCGCCGCCCCCGTTCGCCATGTCAACTGCAAATAACATTGACCCCGCCGCAGCGTCAGCATAGGATTCATTCGTTCCCATCGGTGTCCTGTGGAAGCGCGCGGCGCGCAGCGGTGGGCGCGCGCGGCCGCTGGGTGGTCGGGACGGATTAACAGTCCGCCGCAAGACCCAAAGCAGCGGGCTGCCAAAGTGCATGGCGTTACGGTTCGGCAACTCACATTCTGCCTGCACAGGAGGTACACGTCATGAGATTCGCGGGAATCACGGCCATGGCATTGTCGCTCGCGGTTCTGGTCGGCGCGCCGCCATATGTCGCCGCGGGTTGGTATTCTGTCAGCGCAGCGCGGGCGGAGGGCGCACCGATCGGCGCCGGCGCGCCCGGCGCAACTGTCCCGCCGGTCGCTGACGAGCCGGGCACTCTCGCCGGCCCACCGCTGGTCAGCGACTACTCCAATAGCGGTTGTCTGGACTTCGTGGACAACGGCTACTGGGTTTGTCCGGAGGATGACTCCGTTATCTTCACGGCGGACGCCGCGGGGCTGCACGTGCTCCATGAGAACGCTACGTACAACTGCTGTGCGGATGAGATTGTCATAGCGCTATCCGCCGACGGCACCATGATTCACCTGGCGGAAACCGAAGCCCTGACAGTGCCTTGCGATTGCCTCTGCTGCTACGACGTAGAGGCGCTGATCGTCGGACTGGCACCCGGCAGCTACACGGTCGAGTTATGCTGGTTCGACGAGGATACCTTCGAACAGCGCTGCTACGTGGCTGACGTGGAGATTCCGGGCCTGGGCCCCTACCCGATCGCCGGACCGCCGGCCGATTCACCCGCGACACCGCCCAGCCCCGCGGCCGGCGCGGCGCAGGCGCAGTCCCACGGACCCGTCAGCTTCAGCGGACCGCCGTTCCTGAGCGACTACTCCAACAGCGGCTGCCTGAACTTCGTGGACAACGACTATTGGGTTTGTCCGGGCGACGATCTGGTCACTTTCACGGTGGACGCCGCCGGGCTGCATGCGCTTCACATGAACGCAACTTACAACTGCTGTCCCGATGACATCGTCGTGGCCCTGGAAATCACCGGCACCACCATCCACCTCGAGGAAACGGAAGTGCTGACCACGCCGTGCTGGTGCATCTGCTGCTACGACGTTGCCGCAACCGTCGCGGCTTTGGCCCCCGGTACCTACACCGTCGAGTACTGCTGGTACGACTACGACACGTCCGGGCACCGCTGCCACGTCGAGGAAATCGTGATTCCGTAGCCGCCGAGCTTGGCGCTGCGGCTGCCGCACGGGCCATCACTCGCCAGTGCTCCGGGAGCATTCAGGATAAGCCTGCCCCGAACTGGATGGTTCCGGACGCCGCACCGCGCTGCCCGGACCGCCCCCGCCATCGGCTGCCGCCATGCGGTGGAACAGGACCACCGCCGCCGTCGCCAACGCCAGCGCGATGCCGAACGAGGCCCAGCCCAGGTAGCGGTGCGCGACCCAGCCGAGCACCGGCATCGTCAGTCCGCGCAGGCCCGTGAGTGCCACGTGGATGCTCATGTAGAGCTCCGTCTGGTGCTCCCGGGCGAAGTGCAGGTGCCCGAGGTTCCACGCGATATCCCCGCCGCCGCGCCCCAGCCCGTTCAGGATGCGCCCCAGCACCAGTATGGCCACGGCCGGCCCCATCAACGCCCCTCCGCTCAGATCCAGCGTGGCCACGCCGAGCGTCACGCAAACGTAAGACCCGGCCCAGGCGGCGCTGTTGTACACCCGGAAGCGCAGCACCCCGACGCGGTCGAAGAGCTTGGCCCAATAGCGGATCGACAACAGCACCATGACAATCGGAATCTGGTACAACATCAACGTCGAACTGAAGTAGCGGAACTGGAGCTGCTTGGTGAACACGGTCACGAGCACGGGATCAGTGAAGAAGTTCGCCGACCCAAGCAGAAACTGCGCCAGCATGTATTTGCCGAAATAGCGGTCCCGCCACATGATCCCGACGACTTCCTGCAAACCCGTCACCAGCCCCAGCCGGCCGACGCCGGTCTGATTCGCCCCCGCACGCGCGCGAAAACGCCGCGCTTCGCCCTTCTCGCCGCGCACATGCATCCGGCTGATGAAGCCCAGCGACGCGAAGCCGACCAGCGCCACCAGCGGGTACACGAACCGGTAGTACTGCGGGTTGCGGTCGAACAACGCACTCAGCGCCGCCGTCGTCAGCAACGACAGCATTATGCTCACCGTGTGCAGCCGTCCGGCTATCTGCGCGCGGTGTGTCTGCGGATAATTCGCCTTCCACATCGTCGTGCGCAGCGTTACCAGCCCCGACATGAACACGTGCGCTAGCCCCACCTGCACGGCGAAGATGTAGCCCCCCCACGGCTTCCACATCGCCGGCGTCAGCCCGATCGACCCGACCACCAGCAACGCGCCGCTGCCCAGCACGACAAACATATGCACCCGCCGCCGGCCGCGGATGACCACCCCCCACACAATGTTCAGCAGGTACGCCAGCACCGGCATCGCGAAGACCACCGTCGTCAGCAAGGCCGACGCGTTGAACGTCTTCGACGCCACAACGCTCGCCATCGAGCTCTCGATCGAACCGATCACGATCCCCCACAGCGACATCTGCCGCAGCTCCGCCACGTAGTTCGGGCGCGTCAATTGGGGCAGGTCACGTGTGCGGAGAAACTCAAGCATCCGGTCCATTCCTCGGCGTCCCCCCGAAAGGGCGCAGATGATACCGCCACAACGCCCGGCCTACGAACCCCGCCCCGCCCGCCGCGCCGCCCATCCCCCAAGCCGCGAATGACCGCCGCTCGCTGCCGCTTTACCTTTGACACCGACGGCCGGCGCGCCGATAATACTTGTAGCGTCCCGTCGGAACGCAACTTACGTACCCGGGCGGTTCGACCGCCCTGGTGCGGGCGCTGTGGGCTATGCCCCGGTGGGGCGGCCGCCCCGCACCCCGAGGATGACCAAATGCTCGCTTTCCTGCAGGGCCTCAGCCCGTTGCACCTGCTCGTCGTCGCCATTGTCGCACTCCTGCTCTTCGGCAACCGTCTGCCCGACGTGGCCCGCTCCCTCGGCAAGGCCGTCAACGAGTTCAAACGCGGCCTCAAAGACGTGCAGGACGAGATCAGCCGCGACGACTCCAAGTCCGGCGGCGACGGCCCACCCCCCAAGCTGAGCCCCCCGACCGAATCGCAGCGACTCGACGACGGCTCCGCGGACCACCCCGCCCCCGACAACACCGCGACCGCCCACAACGACCGCGTCGAATCTCCCGACCAAGCCAAACGCTAGCCGCCCCATAAGCGCCCCCGTTCCGCCCGCCCACGCCACCAGCCGTTCTCCCACCTCCGAGTGGGCGCGGCCCAACCTAACAGATACGATGCCGGTTCACGCGAGCTGCCTTGCCGTGCGGCCACGTGTCAAGCCGCACTTTGCTGCTGCCGTCCTACGGAGTCTCCATGACGGAGTTCGCGACTACCGCTCTCCTTCTGGCCACCTTCGGCGTGCTACTGCTCATCTGCGCGCTGCTCGGCCGCACGGTCGAGCGGCTCGGACTCCCCATCGTCTTCGTCTTCCTCATCCTCGGCATGCTCGCCGGCTCCGAGAGCATCGGCGGCATCGAATTCGACGACTACCAGTTCGCCTTCCGCCTCGGCACCATCGCCCTCATCCTCATCCTCCTCGACGGCGGCCTAAACACTTCCCTGCAGGCCGTGCGCCGCTCGCTCGCCCCCGCCGCCATCCTCGCCACCATCGGCGTCGCACTTACCGCCGCCCTCGTCGCCCTCTTCGCCAACGCACTCGGCCTGACCTGGCCGCAGGCCGTCCTGCTGGGCGCCGTCGTCTCATCCACCGACGCCGCCGCCGTCTTCGCCGTCCTCCGCGGCAGCCGACTGCAACTGTCCGCCCGCGTCGGCACTACCATCGAGCTGGAGTCCGGCGTCAACGACCCCATGGCCGTCATCCTCACGCTCACCGCCGTCGAGTGGATCTCCAGCCAGGACGTCCCCACCTGGCGCCTCGCATTCGACATCCCCGTCCAGCTCGGCCTCGGACTAACTGTCGGCCTCGCCACCGGATACGCCGCCCGCCTCCTGCTGACCCGCGTCCGGCTCTCCACCGCCGGCCTCTACCCCATACTCACGCTCGGCCTGGCACTCATCGCATACGGCGTTGCCACCGTCCTCCAGGGCAGCGGCTTCCTCGCCGTCTTCGTCGCCGCCATAGTCGTGGGCAACGCCCAAATCCCCTACCGCAGCGGACTCGCCCGCATCCACGACGCCCTCGCCTGGCTCAGCCAGATCGCCATGTTCCTCATGCTCGGACTGCTCGTCTATCCCTCCCAACTCCTGCCACTGGCCGGCGTCGGCGTCCTCATCGCCGTCTTCCTCGCATTCGTCGCCCGACCACTCGCCGTCCTGCTTTGCCTGCTGCCTTTCCGCTTTCCGACCCGCGAAGTCGCCTACATCGGCTGGGTCGGCCTGCGCGGCGCCGTACCCATCATCCTCGCCACCATCCCCGTCATGTCCAACGTCGCCGGCGGCGCCGAGGTCTTCAATCTCGTCTTCTTCGTCGTCGTCCTAAGCGCCGTCCTGCCCGGCGCAACCATCCGCTGGGCCACCCGCCGCCTGGGGCTGGAGACGCCCGAACCGCCCCAACCGCTCGCCGCCCTTGAAATAAACTCCACCCGCCTCCTCAGCGGCGACCTGCTCGCCTTCCACGTCAGCCCCGCACTCGCCGTCTGCGACGCCAGCCTCTCGCAGATTCCCTTCCCACCCGCCTCGGCCGCCGTGCTCATCGTCCGCGGCGAGGAGCTGATCGCCGCCCGCGGCAACACCACCCTCCAAAACGGCGACCACGTCTACGTCTTCTGCCGCCCCGACGACAAACCATTCATAGAGCTACTCTTCGGCCGCCCCCAGGGCGAATGACCAACCCCGCCAACCGCGAGACCGGCTTCGAAACCAACAACAACCGCCTCCTCTGGTACGAGGAGTACCAGCCGGACGGCCTCGGCGGCTGGGAACAGGACCCCATCCGCACCGTCCGCTACGTCTACTACATGACCGGCCACGTCGCCAACATCACCGTCAAGGACGAGTACGATGGCGTCGGCACGCCCGCCGACTTCGATTGGCACTACGACCTGGCCCTCTACTACACCGACGCCGGCCTGCTCTGGCGCGTGTTATGGGACCGCTGGACGCTGGACGCCCAGGGCCGCATCGACGATTATGAACGACTCGCCGGGCGGGAGCTCTACTACGACGGCCTCGGCGAACGCTTCCTAATACGGGATCTCGACCCGCCTTGACAGGCGTCAGCCGGCGTTCCCACGCGAGGGTGTATGGGCGACTCGTGCGGACTGAGTTCAGGCTGCTCCACCGACCATCACGCTGCCGTCCGCTGGGGTGTCCGGGTGGGTGCCGCCGCTCGCATCCTCTTCTGGGCCACCCTCGTAGGCTGTGGCGTCAGTGCGCTCATCGCAGCGTCTTTGCCACTGCTTGCCGTGGGAAGGGCCGGCCTCGCGTACGTACGCGCACTGGGGCTGGCTGGGGATGTCGTTAACTTGGTCGCCTTGTTCCTCCTCACACAACCACCTCACGAGGCCCCGCGCTGGCGTGTAGCCGGTGCCTCGGCGCTGATGTCACGAATCATGCTCATCTGCGCCGTTGCAGCGCAGCTTCTGTTCCCATTCCTGCCGCAACTCGATGAATCCGACATCGCGCGTGGCGTCGTACGAGTTGCAGGCGCCTCGGCGTGGTGTGCGGCCGCCTTCTTCGCCTTAACCTACATCTCGTCCCTCGCGCGGCAGTTTGGTGCTGAGCGGTTGGCCAGGGCACTGAAGCTGGCAAGTGCGGCCGTCGTGGCAGAGTGGGCAGTCTTCCACCCCCTCCAAATCGCCCTCGCCAGCACCCACGCCTGGTCGGCCGCACTCGCAGTGACAGGTCTCGTCGCGTCCGTTCTCGCAGGTGCTGTTGTACTTACCTACGGGCTCGTATGTCTGTACGCATTTGCCCTGCGCTTCCCGCGAATCGTGGTCGGTCGTTGCCTTGTGTGCGGCTATCCGATCACGTCGGCATCTCGTTGCCCCGAATGCGGACACGCGCACGACCCGACGGAACCACAGGCGTGCTGCACCGGGGTGCCTCAATTGTCCGTTCCCGACGCGGAAGGAGCGGCAGGGCAGCCTGCCGAGAGCGAGCAAGCCGCAGGAGCATCCGACGAAGCCGAGACGCCGGCAAGAGACAACGATTGAGGCCCGAAGTGGCCTCAGAAACCCCGCCGCACCGCGTGGCCGACTCGCCACGCGGTGCGGCGATTTGCTGGATTCCACCATGCTGCTGACGGACGAAACCGCTTCCGCGACGGCCACGCTGGCCTACAGCGCCTTCGGCGAGCCGGTCGGCGACCCCGCCGCCCTGCCCACGCGTTACCAATTCGCCGGCGGCCACGGCTACGAGTCCGGCCTGCTGACGCTCCCCGCCGCCCCCGGCACCGCCCCGCTGACGTTCCAGCACCTGGGCGCCCGGTGGTACCAGCCCAACACCGCCCGCTTCATCCAACGCGACCCCATCGGCCTTGGCGGCGGAATGAACTTGTACAGCTACTGTGTTAACAACCCTGTAGCGGTTACAGATCCGTCGGGACTGGTTCCGCCCGAAGGCACGACCTGGCCACCCTCCACTCGGCGCGGAGGTGGCTTCGGGCCGCGTCCCGGCGATCCGCCGAAGCCCAAGGACAAGCGCCCACCCAAACCGCAGCCCGCCCCAGATCCTGTCCAGGAGATCGTGCGAGAGAGAAAGAAGATAGTAACGGCCGGGCAGGCTGCAGCTACTGCGGGCCTGGTTGGCGGCTCCGTCACGGCTGGCAGTACCAATCCCGTTGGTGCCATCGGCGTCGCTCTGGCGATACTTCTGGACGAACTGGTGCACCCAAACGAGCCTCTGAATCCGTGTCTGCTGGGCTCAATGGACGAGTGGTACGATTGGCACTACGGCTCGACGAGACGCCCGGACTTCCTGCAGTGAGACGCAGTGGGGAACAAGCAAGGACGTCCATATGATTGCTCCGCGACGAATGATCTTCCGGGTCATGCGCCACAGCCGACGCAATCTTCCGTCCTATCTGCGGCAGACCCGTCGGCTGACGGACGTTACACTATACGCGTTCTTCATCGTCATCAGTGTGCCAATCGTGATTGGTGTGTTGTGGGGATACGAGATCATTAGTGTCCCCCCGTGGCGGCTCGGCTTGGGACCAATTGGTGCGTGGTCCTTGTTCGCATGCCCCATCGTCTTGTACCTTGCCCTGCTGCACGATTACTATCGACTACGCAGCCCGATCAAGCATGTTTGCGCGTGCAATTGTACCGCCTGCACCGAATGCGGCCACAACCTGACCGGCCTGCCGGAGCGGCACGCCTGCCCGGAATGCGGTCATTGGTACGACCTGAAGGAGGTCAAGGCACGCTGGGCCGGGGTGCTTGGCGTGCCCGTTCCTGACCCGGAAGCAGCATCGAGGCAGCCTGCCGAGAACGAGCAAGCCGCAGGGGCAACCGACGAAGTGGAGAAGCCGGCAAGAAAAGACTGTTGAGCCACCAAGTGGCCTCAGACACCCCACCGCACCGCGCCGCCGATCCGGCACGCGGTGCCGCGATTTGCTGGATTCCACCATCCTGCTGACGGACGAAACCGCTTCCGCGACGGCGACACCGGCAGTATGCTGGCGCATGGCGGTGCGGAACATGTGCAGCCGCCCTTGAGTTGGTTCAAGTATCGGGACTAATAACATGGTGCCAATGGCATGAGCAACACGTGGCTGGTGGCACAGGTGGCCGTCGATATCCTGTATGCTGCGGTGGTCTTGTTCGCTTGCGGGGGCATGGTGGCATCCGGCATGGCCGCGCGGCGCAGGCGACGCCATCATCCGCAGGCGAGCGTTCTTGCAGCGCACGCCGTCGCCGATAGTCTGTCCTTGGCAATGATCGCATGCGTGTTTGCGGCCATGCTCTTCGATCCGCAGTCGACGCCGACGCATCGCTGGATTGTCGGAGTGGCGTTCCTGGCTGCTGCAGTAGTGCAGGCAACCCGTGCGATTCGATCGCGCTGCAGACGGCCAACTGATACCAGCCCCGCGGATGAAGCAGGAGACGATGCCAATCTATAGCCAGGTATGCTCTGCCGCATCTGCCACAGGCGTGCCGCGCCTCTCCACAACCCGCAACGCCGCCGTGATGACGAAGTGCCGTGATTGACCTGTCGCCGCACCGCGTAGCCGATCCGCCACGCGGTGCGGCGACTTTCTTCCAATGTCCCACGGGCCGTCGCGTGCGCGCCTCAAACTGCGCCAACACCCGCCAGAATCCGCCAGCCACCAACCAGCCCCAAAGGGGCGAAAGCCAGTAGCCCGGCGGCGTAAGCCCCGGGAACGCGCCACGCACCCTCCACCAACCAGCCCCAACGGGGCGACACTATCTCGCGACTGCCAGAATCCACCACCCCGCAACACTCGCCGCCAGCCACCAACAATCCCGCCCCAACTCTTTGACCCCACCCCATTCACGCGCCATATATCAAGTGCTCACGCAGTGCCCGGAACGCCTTGGCGAACCCGTCGGCCCCAGCGCCCAACCGCGCCGGACAAGCTGACCGTCCCGTGACACGTGCGCTCGGCGGAGGACCACCGCCGCGACCGAGCCGCAACGCGAACCGCAACGCTCGATCCGAGCCGCACGGCTGAAGGCGCGAACCGCTCGAACCCCGCCGCGACCGTCCAAACGGAGCCGCGACCGTAAGGGAGCGGTGCCTTGCTGCCTTCGCATCTTCGAGCAACCGCCTCTCGCGTCGCACCCGCTCGCAGCGCGGCCGTGGTCCTCAGAGGACGCCAATCGCATCGGCTGTGAACCGGGCCGCGGCTGCCTGCAACGGAACCGCCGCCTCGCGGTCACTCAGCGCAGCACCGGAGCGGCTCTTTGACAACCAAATACAGAGGCCCCGGGCAGCCGGACGCCCCCGCCGCGCTGCGGATACGGGGGCGCCGGGTCTGCGGGCGGCACGGTATAGCCGCGGCTAACTCGTCAGCAGCTCGACAAACGGATCTATGTCGAACACGTTGATGACGCCGTCACGGTTGGCGTCCGCGGCGCAGCGTTGCTCAGCCGTCCCGGCCGCCGGGTCGGTTAGCACCAGCACGAACGGATCGATATCAAAGCTGTTCACCAGCCCATCGCCGTTCACGTCACCGGACAGGCACTCAACGTTGGAGAACACCATCGTGAAATCCTCCGAGTCGGCGTAGCCCGTGCTGCCAGTATCGACCAGCCGCAGCGTGGCACGCCAATGTACACGGAGAGGATCGAAGTCCGGATGCTCGTTGTTGATGTTCCAATTGAGGTGCAGGTGAATGCCGCCCGGCATGCTGCCAAGCTGTTGCAGGTCACCTGGTCCCAGTGGCGTGAAGCCGTACCAGATGATGAAGGCCGGATCCACATCCACGATTTCCAGCCAGATCACCGCTCCGGAGCTCAGCATGTAGCAGTCATGCTCCGGGTCGTCAGTGCTAATGGCATCGAAACCGGGATGGTCGTCCGACCAGCCGGGATACCAGATGCTGCCTTCCTCCAGAACCACGACGGCATGGTCGGGATCGAAGCCCAGTGGACTGAGCTTGAGTTGCTCCTCCCCCGATACGGCCACCCACAGGTCGCCAGCATGCGGATCATGCGCATGGCTCAGGGCGGGCACAAGCAGCAGTACACAGGCGGCAACTGACAGGCGGGTAGTAAGCGCTAACATTCGTGATGTTCCTTTCTCAGATGCTTGCCGGCGTCGGCAACGCTCTCAGCGGCCGACGTCGGGGTCATACATGTTGCGAAACCAGGCGATGTCCGGCGGGCGCGAGCCGGCCAGATCAATCGCGTACGTGTCTTCAAACCGCAGCGTCCGGGCGTGGCCGTCGACGAAACCGTAGTTGGCCCGCCCGGAATGGCGGGCGAGCGCCATTTCGGTGGCGGCCTTGGCACGCCAGTCACCACCCGGCGCGTAGATCCACTTCTCGGCGTGAATGTGATCGGCAGTGGCGAACTCGCCCGTCTCGGCCAGTTCGACCCAGTAAATCGTCATGGCTGGCCGTGGAATCCGTCCCAGCCGCTCGAAACGCTCCTCCTTGAAGATCTGCAGCGGGTCGTCAGCCGCCAGGTAGAAGTTGCTGCCGTAGCTGGTCTGCCGCCACACGCGCTCCGCGCTCGTGCCGACCTGCCGGGGCTGGACAAAATGCAGACTGCCGTCGGCCGGGCAGCGGCGAACGTCGCGCACTTCTTCGCGCAGCGTGGCCGAGCTCCCCTGTCCGTGGATATCGCCGCCGGTCCGGCCGTATTCCTCCGCCATGACATGAACCCAGCTCTTGCGCGGGTCCGAGGCGGCGCCGTGCTTGTACCCATAGGATGGAAAGCGGTCCTGGTTGCAGTGCAGATAGGTCTGCAGCGCCAGGCTCAGCGAGCGCATGTTGGACAGGCACACCGCCGTGCGGGCCTGGGTCCGCACACCGCCCAAGGCCGGCAGCAGCACGGCCATCAACAACGCGATAATGGCGATCACGACCAGAAGCTCAACTAGCGTGAAGCCGTGTTTCGTCGACATTGCTGGTTATCCGTATGATTCACGTGGTTCCCGGCTCGCCGACAGAACGATTGCCCCTGACGCGACCAAGGTCGCGCCGTCTCAGGATGCAAGCTGACACTGCATGACCGCGGGCGCCCCGTCACACGGTCGTTGACGGTCGTCCGGCGTCACGCAGTCGCAACTGCAGCTAAGTGGCTTATTAGCAAGAGGTTGGCGGTGGCCGCGGCGCCGGCACGAGCCAGCGGTACGAAATGTGGCGTTCAGCGGGGTAATCCGACCACCGCTGCGGTACGCCCGGACCGTACTCGGCCAACTGCACGGGCAGGCTCCAGATCGCCTGGCCGGCCGCCAGTGCGTGCGTGCATAGGGGGCAGCGGTCCGGATTGTGCGTCGGCGCGGCGTCCGGTTGTCCGGGTTCGTTATCGCAGTGATTCTGGCAAGCGCGGCAGTGAACCTCAGCAGACAGGTGGACCCGATGCCCGGCACCGTGCAGCGCGCCCGCCAAGGCCGGCAGACACGCCAACACCAGGCGGCTGCCTACGCGCAAGGAACTGAGGAGTGTTTGACGAAAGCCACGCGGCAACATGCAACAACCCGTTGAACCAGCGTCTGACGACTGCCTCCTAGTGCTATCGGACAACTTCTGCTGTCTTATTGATATCACATTATCATTATATGTCAACTGGCCGGCGACCAGCCGCCGGCCGCTCCTGTTTTGATAACAGCCGGTGCCTGCGGTAACATGCCGGCCGTTACGCACTTGCCCGGTGGAGCAGCTTGTCAGTCGCCCTAACCCATGCCGTTGCGATCGCCGTCGGAGCGTTCCTTCTCTTTCAAGTCCAGCCATTGATGGGCAAGTTCCTGCTGCCGTGGTTCGGCGGCGGTCCGGACGTGTGGAGCGCCTGCCTGTTCTTCTTCCAGACCCTGCTCCTGGCGGGCTATGCCTATGCCCACCTCAGCATCCGGTACCTGAAGCCCCGGGTGCAGGCGGCTCTACACGTCGTGGTGCTGGCCGGCGCATTGCTTGCGCTGCCGATACTGCCGGATGCGCGCTGGGAGCCGGCCGACAGCGCCTACCCCGCGGCCCGCATCCTGGTAATGCTGGCGGCCACCGTGGGACTGCCATACCTGCTGTTGGCCTCGACCTCGCCCCTCCTGCAGGCCTGGTACGCCCGGCTCACCGGCGGTGCCCCCCCCTACCGCCTGTATGCCCTGTCCAATGCGGCTTCGCTCCTGGCGCTGGCCAGCTACCCGGTGATCGTCGAACCGCTGCTGACACGCCAGCATCAGGCCTATCTCTGGTCGGCCGCGTGGGTCATCTTCGCCCTGCTGTCCGCCGGCTGTGCGCTTCAGGCCTCGCGCCGCGCCGCGCTCCCGCCAGAAGAACCGCGCCGGACGAACGCGCGCGTCGCCGGCCGGCGCGGCCGACCGCGTGACGAGGCCCGCGCAACAAACCCGCATCCCTCCCTCGGCACGCGGTTGCTCTGGCTCTCTCTCCCGGCCGGGGCGGTCCTCGTGCTGCTGGCGGCGACCAATGTCATCTGCCTCGATCTGGCCGCAGTCCCCTTCCTGTGGATGCTGCCCCTGTGCCTCTACTTGCTATCGTTCATCCTCTGCTTCGCGGGCGAGCGCTACTACGCCCGCCGCGCTTGGGTCGTGCTCTTCCTGCTCGGCGTGTTCGCCGTCATCAGCCTGACCGCGCGACCGGAACTGGCCGGAGCACGAGTACAGATCGTCATCCACCTGGTCACCCTGTTCGCCTGTTGCATGGTCTGTCACGGCGAGCTGTACCGGCTGCGCCCGGCGCCGGCCCGGCTGACCACCTACTACCTCACGATTGCTGCCGGTGGCGCTCTCGGCGGCTTCGCGGTCACCTTCCTGGCGCCGCTCCTGTTGCGCAGCTACGTTGATCTGCAACTCGGTCTGCTCACCTGCTGTGTGTTCGCCCTCCTGGCCGACCCCAGTCCGGCTTTGCGTCAACGCCGCGTCCTGTATGCCGTGCTGATCGCCGGCATCGCCGTGGCCACCCTGGTCCTGGAGCGCTCCACCGACGGCTCCCTTGACCGGGGAGTAGTGACGCGCACACGAAACTTCTACGGCGTCCTGACTCTGCTGGAGCGCGAGGTCGAAGACCCCACCCGCCACTACCACATCATGCGGCACGGAACGACGATTCACGGTGCGCAGTTCGCCCATCCCGCCCGGCAACACCTGCCGACCACCTACTACAGCGAAGAAACCGGCGTCGGCCTGGCAATGACCAGCCTCGCAGATCGGCCCACCCTGCGCGTCGGCGTGGTCGGCCTCGGCGTCGGGACGCTAGCCACGTATGGCCGCCCCGGCGACCGGTTCCGTTTCTACGAGATCAACCCGGCCGTCACGCGTATGGCCCAGGCGCACTTCACGTTCCTGCGGGACACACCCGCACAGACGGAAATCGCGGAGGGCGACGCGCGGTTGGTGCTGCAACGGGAGCCGGCCCAGGACTATGACCTTCTCGCGCTCGACGCCTTCGCCAGCGACGCGGTGCCGGTGCATCTGCTGACGCGCGAAGCCTTCCAGACCTACCTCAGACACCTGCGCCCGGACGGCATCCTGGCGGCACACGTTTCCACCCGGCATCTGGACCTCGAGGCGGTGGTCCTGCGTCTCGCCGACGATCTGGGCCTCTACGCCGTGTCCATCGCGACGCCGGAGGACAAGCCGCGCTGCGTCTTCCCGGCCACGTGGGTCCTGCTGGCGCGCCATCAGGCCCCGCTCGACCATCCTGCGATCCGCGCCGCCGTCACGCCCCCGAGCCGCGATTTCCGCCGGATCGCTGTCTGGACGGACGACCGCGTAAACCTGCTGCAAGTGCTCCAGTAGCCGCCGCGCGCCTTGGCGCGGCACGCCCGTCCGCCAGCATCAGCAGCGCGAGAGTCCCGAACAGCACGGGGGAACTTGACCACCCTCAGCGCATGTCGCTCAGCACGTCGAATTGCAGCGGCGGCGCCGCCGTTTTGGGCTGGTACTTCTCGAGCAGCGCGCGGAGCTTGACCTGCCGCGAATCGATCTCCAGGCTGCGATGCCAAGCCTCCAAAGCCTCGTCGCGATATGTCAGGTTGCCCGGCTCGTTCAGATGCTGGGTCATGCGCACCACGCCGAAACCGGCCCAGGCCGTGGCGTTCCTGGAATCAAGTTGCATGGCCTGCTTGTAGCGGGCGGCCGCTTCCTCGTATTGCCCCTGCCGCCACAGGCAGTACCCCATGCGCTCATGCCCCGGGGCGAAATTCGGATCGATGTCCAATGCCACACGCAGCGTCCGCCTGGCCGTATCCCACCGTTCCTGGTGCAGGTACACCGTGGCCATGTTGACCAGCACCGCCGGCTGCTGCGTGTCACACTCCAGCGACTCCTTGTACGCCCGAATGGCGTCGTAGCCTCTGCCGCGCACGTGGTAGATCGTACCCAGGTTGCTCCAGGCCGCCGCATTGCGCGGCTCGATTGCCAGGGCCGCCTGGTAAGCCTGCTCCGCCTGCTCCAGTTCGCCGGTGCTATGGTAGCAACTGGCCAGGGCCACCCGCGCATCGAAGTTCAGCGGTTCCAGCTCGCACGCAATCAGGTAGGCCCTGATGGCCTGGCTCAGCTTGTTCAACGCCCGGTACACCTCGCCCAGCTCATACGTCGCCACGAAATTGGCCGGATCCAGACGCACGGCCCTTCTCAGCGCATCCACCGCCTGGTTCAGGCTGCCTATCTGCTTGTGCGCCAGCCCCAGCTTGACGTGACCTTCCACCGAGTCCGGAGCCAGCCGCACCGCCTCCTGGAACTCGGCCAGGGCCGTCTCCAGCTTGTTCGCTGTCAGGGCCGCCTCACCTTCCGCCAGGTGCACACGCGCCTGCTGCTGATCCACCGCGCAGCCGCCCCCCAGCGCCAGGCTGCACCCCAGCAGAACCAGCCAACGTCGTGATAGTCTGTCGCTGCTCACGGTCGCCTGAATAAGACTCACACCCATGCTGCCCTCGCTCGCGCCGCCGGCGAGCCATGAGTCTGCGTATGTACCATCAGCGCGCCGCCGGTGTCAACAATGACCGCCGAGCCGGCCGGGCGCAAACTCCCCCGCCTGACATACTTATCGGAAGTAACCCGCGACTTGCTGTAGCCGGCCCGACCCGCGCCGCCGCAACAACTCAACGAGCGCTCAGTTCGCCACGCCCTCCCCCGCTCGCCGCGCCCATCGCGCTCCGCGCCTCCCACACCCGCACGTAGCTCGCCGCCAGTGCCCGCACAAGCTCATCTTCGTCTTCCTCGGCGATCCGGCGCGCGCGCTCCAGGCCGGCGGCACCTTTGCGCTCGCCCAGCAAACGCACGGCCATGAGCCGCACCGCCCAGTGCGAATGCTCCAAACAGGTCGTCGCCGCCTGCCAGGTGCGCGCATCAAGCCCGACATTCTGCAGCGCATCCAGCGCTCGCACGCGCAGTTCCCACGACTGGCCCTCCAAAGCCGCCACCAGGGCGCTGCGAACCGGCCGCTCCGGCACCGCCTCCGGTGTGTAGCTCAACTGCCCCAGACTGGCCCGTTGCTGCTCCCCGCGCAACTGGGCCAGTTGCTCGACCGCCAGCAGGCGCGCCGGCTCAGTCGGCGCGTTCAACTGCCGCAGCAGCACGTGCACCGCCTCCTGGCTCGCCGCCAGCGGCGCGCGGCTGAAGTACACCGGGCGCAACTCCTGGCCGCCCAGGCTCGGCTCCCACTCTCCCGCAGTACCGGCTTTCCGCACCGGATCCAGCAGCACCCGCAGCACCACGCGCTGCACGTGCTGCGGCGTCTTGCGCGAAACACGCTTCACCGCCCCGACGTCGATTGTTCGCCGAATCCGCACCGTCGCCCCCGGTGCTACCACCCGCGGCCCGTCCAGCGGCACCGCCAGCAGGTACGGGTATTCCCGTTTGCGGTCGCCCTCCAACTCGAAAGAGAGCAGAAAAACCGGATTGACCATGCCCTCCGGCCCCAGCGTGATCGGGAACTCCGCCTGGCTGGTAAGCGAGAACTCCGCCCACCACGGCTCACCCACCGCCACCGAGCGCTGCTCGGGCTTGACCACCGCTTCGAGAAAACGCCCCGGCTCCTTGTGAAACGTGAGCACGACGCGCTTGAAGTCCGCTAGCGCCGCCACAACCTCGGCCGGCGGCCGCGGCGCCGGCAGGGCGTACCCCAGGCGTTCGAGAAAATCTCGCTCCGGCCCCACCAGCGGAACGTCTGTCAGATCATTCAATATGCGCTGCGCGACGGCATCGTCGCCCGCCTCGATCGAGAACTCGGCCAGCTTGAACGCCGCGTACGGATCCCGGCCGGCCAGCGGCAACAGCGTCTGGACCGCCTCGACCGTGCGGGCGTTCGCCGCCAGCGCCCACCCCAGCACCCGCTGCACGAAGGCATCCCGCGGCGCCCGTGTTGCGGCATTCTCGGCCAGCAGCAGGGCCCGCTCGGGCTGCGCCTGAAAGACGCAGTAGAACCACGCCGCCTGGGCTACCTCGTTGACCGAATGCGCGCTGGGCTCGTGCATACCGGCGAAACGCCGCGCCAGCAGCCGCTGTGCCCGCTCCATTTCGAGCTGACGCCCCTGCGCGCCCAACAGCCAGCAGTACAGCAACCCCGCTTCGGCCGCCACCGCCGGATCGCGCCCGATGGCCTGCTCCACCAGCGTGGTCGCCCCGGCGACGTCGCCGGTGGCGACCGCGTGCCGGGCCAGTTGCAGCAACTGCGACCCCGGCAGCGGCGCGCCCGCGTAGGTGCGCGCGTGTATGTCGCGGACATGGTTGTAGAAGGCCCCGGCCTCCTCCTCCAGACCCACGCTGTCCAGCAGTTGCGCGACCTGCCACGCGGTGTCCACGTGAAACGGACACAACTCAAGCAGCCGCAGCGCGCTGCGCAACCACGTGGCCGGCGGCGTGTCCGGCTCCATCAACTCCAGCTCGTACGCCACGGCCTCGGCATTCCACGGATCCAGCGTGCCGGCCTTCTGCACGTGCGCCAGCGCGGCCGACCGCTCCAGGCGCAGCTCGGCTAGGCGCGCCAGGTGCACGTGGATCATGCTCTGCCGCGCGCGCGACGTGCTCTCGGCCAATAGCCCATTCAGCCAGGCCTCACGCTCTTCAACCGTGTCCCGGTTCTCCAGGCCGACCGCCAGCCACTGCGCCACCGCCCCCAGGTTCTCCGGTTCGGCGGCCAGCAAGCTCTCCAGCGCCGCCTGCGCAACCGGCAGGTCACCACGCAGCAGCGCCAGCTCGTACAGCCAGGCGTGCGCCTCGCCAAGCTGAGGATCCAGCCGCACCGCCGCCCGCAGCAACGTGTGAATGTGCTGCACGTCGCTAAGGGTCTGTTCGCCGGCACGCGTCAGACCATGATCCCGGGCCAGATCGAGCAACAAGCGCGGCGTGGACGGTCCCGCCGCCGGTCCACCGCCGGCTACGCCGCCCGCCAGCCCGATCAGCCAGAAGGTTGCCAGTGCCCGCCAGCGCGACAGAGTCGCCATCGCCTGCTCCCGGCCCATGTCGGGGCCCGTGCAAACGCACGCCGTGTTCCCTGCTTCGATGCTGTTACGACCGCTTCCCCGCCTCGCGCCGGGTGCGCTCCCGGACCTGGACCCGCAGCTTGCTCTTGCGATGCTTAGCCCGCACGCGCTTGACTTTCTTGTTCACGCCGGCCTCCAGGATTGTGCCTTGTTTGCCTACTGATCTTCCGATGTGGCCCGCCGCAGCACGGCCCGCATCGAGCCGCGCGAGTAATCCAGCCGCCAGTCACACCCATACGCCTGCACCTGGTCGCGTTTGAATTCGGCCCGCTCGAATACCGTCGTATCCACGACCACGCTGCCGGAGCCATCTACCTCGCAAGCCATCTGGTAGGCCCGCTCCACCGGGTGGTGGAACAGATCCCCAAGCATCTCAATGACGTAGTCATACGTATGATCGTTGTCGTCCAGTAGAACCACGTGCCAGAGTGGTGTTCGCCGAACCTGGGCCGCCGCCGCCGGCTCGAGCGCCGCACATCCCTGTTGCGAAAGACCCATGGTCACACTCCTTGTGAACCATACCCCATTCCGCCGCATAGCATAACCCGACGGGTAGCGTTCGTGTAGCGCCCCGACCAGGCCCGGCCGGCCACACAACCCCGACGACACGCCGCTATGCTTGTAACCAATTACAGGAAAAATGCTTACGGCCTATGGCCCCGCCCGGCTGGCAGAACACCTCCACCTGCCTGCCCCCCGCAGCCGACAGCCGCCGTGGAGCGCGCAAAAGGCCTTCGGCTTGCAAGCCCAGCAAGTGGGCCGCCCAACGCCACGGCGCCTCTCGCGCCATACTGCTACGCTCTGCGGCCCGAGCCAACCGCCCTGACGCGCAGCAGCCACAACCCCACCGTGCTCAGCAGCATCGTCTGAACCAGGCCGAAGCCGCACATTCCGGTCACCGGCACCATGGGAACATCGTCGGGATCGTCGTCGGAGCCATCGAACTCATCGAACTCATCAAGCACTTCCACTTCCGACCAGTGTTGGAATGCGACACGCACGATCTTGTGGTGGTTCATCGTGACGGTATTCACCGTCTCCGTTGAATCGTCGTCATCCGTGCCGCTCCACGCCCGCACCTCGTAGCCTTCGTCGGGCGTGGCCACCAGGGTCACCACCTCGCTCTGCCGATACACGCCGCGGCTCGGCGTCAGGCTGCCGCCCGCGCCGCTCACGGAAGCCGTAAGCTGGTAAATGCAGAACGGATCGACGCTGATCGCCACCGTCACCGTCCGGTCCCGGCTCATCGTCACCGTAGCCGTGTCATCCGCGACAACCTCATCAACGCCGCTCCAACTGCTCACGTGGAAACCGGGAACCAGGTCGGCCGTCAGCGTCACCAGCGTGCCCTGGACGTAGCGCCCGCTGCCATCGGGGTCCGGCGACGCCAGGATCTGCCCCGTGCTCGCCGACGTGCCCGTCACGGTAAGCAGGTAGCGCTGCTGCGAATACTCACGTTCCAGCGTCACCGTCCCGTCACGCTCAATCACCACGGACTCGGTCATCGGGCTGGTCCAGCCCGTCACCGCCGCGTAGCTGAGCGTGTACTGCCCCACCGGCAGACCACTGACCAATTGCCCACTGTTGAGCCACGCCCCACCACCCACGCGCCAGCGGGCGCCCGCCGTCAACGCCGCGCTCGGCGCCAGCGTCACACGCAACGCCCCGCTCCACACATCCGCCTCGTAGTCCTCCGACGGCAGGTCCGTCGACACGTCGTCGTAACGGCGCGTCGCCGGCATGAAGCTGCACCCGGACCGCGTCGGCGTCACCGTCCCCGAAAACCCCTGCGACACCGTCGCGTGATATCGCCCGCCTTCGTCAGTCGTCGGACTGCCCGGCAGCCCAACCAGGATGACACCCGCGACCGGCCGATCATACTCGTCCAACACTTCGCCCGATATCACGAAGTTCGGCGGAACAGCCGCGTAGTCCTGGTTGGTGACGTCGCTCGTCGTGAACGCGTAGTTCCGGCTCGCCGGCGTGAACGAATACGCGGTCTTCTGCGGCGTCACCTGGCCGGCGAAGCCGTAATACACCGTGGCGGTGTAGTAGCCGTCCTCGTCCGTGGCCGGGTCGCCCGGCAGGCCGATCAGCGTCACGCCGGCTAGCCCAACGTCGCCCGTCGTCACCACCCGCCCCGAGATGATCGGCGTCAGCTCATCCGTTGCCACGTTGAGCACAATCGCCCCCGTTGCACCGTCCCGTCCCGCCACGCGGATGTAGTACGTCGCGTCAGCCGCCGATACCATGCTCACCCGCGAAGTCCCGCCGCCGCAGCCGGCATCATCATCGTTGCAGGCCAACTCAGTGCCGCCGCACGCGTCGTAGACGCTCAGCACCGTGTCGAAATCGCTCCCGCACGTGTCGATCGTCAGCGTGCCCGGCACTTGGACCTCATAGCGCCACCAGACGTCCTGAGTCCCACCACCGCCGCACGACGCCACGCCGTCCGTCCCCGCCGCCACGTTGCTCCCGCCGAACGTCCCGTCGGCAATGGCGGGCGCGTCAGCACAAGTGTCGCTCGGACCGTCGCCCGCACCAAGCCCGCTCACCGACACCGTAGCCCCCCCACCGCCCGTCAGCGTCACGGCATTCGCAAAGCTGCCCTGTAGCACCGGCGAGAAACGTACAGTGATCGTCGTGTCCTGGCCCGGCGCAAGGCTGTAGTCGCTCGCCCCCACGATTGAGAACGGCGCCGCCAGCCCACTCGCGCTCCCCGCCAGCGTATCGGTACCCGTGTTCGTAACGGTCAGCGCCAGTTCGTCAGAATCTCCCGCCGCCACGCTCCCGAAATCCAGCGCGGCCGGCGACACGTCCATCTGCGGCCCGTCCTGACCGGCGTAGGTCACGAAGCAGGCCGCGTAGCCGACGCTCGAACAGCCGTACGCGATCCGCATGTAGCCGTCTTCGCCCCAGCCGGGACCCCACGAGTTGCGCAGAAACCACACGCCGTTGGTGCCCTGGTTGTCGTCCCAACCCACCAGCAGGACCGCGTGGTTCACCGCCCCCGCCGAGCTGGCGTTGAAAATGCCGCTGGTGTAGCCCGCGAACGCGGCATCCACCCGCACCGCCACCGCCACCGGCCCATACTCCATGATCGCCTGCTTGATGTCGGCCACCGCCGGAATGGCCTGGCTTGGATTGACGTAGGCCCATCCTTCGATCGTGTACGGATGGGCATACGGACACCCGCACGCCGCCGCGCTGGCCACGTACGGGAAGTCCGCCTCGAGCACCGCCCCCGTCCCGCCGCACGAGTCCGTCTTCCACTGGTGATACTCGTGCGCGAACCAGCCCCCACCGCAGTCGTAGCCGCTGGTATTGCAGCTCACCAGCCATTGCTCCGACAGGTCCACCACGTCCCCGTCTTGAATCAGGATGTTGCATTCGAGCGCCCCGACGGTCGCGAATGCCCAGCAACTCCCACACGCCCCCTGGTCACGCACCGGCGGACAGCCGGCAATCGTGCGCCAGTCGTACGCCGCCGGCAAACCCAGACGCACCCCCCGCGCCATCGCCGGCGCGCCGCTCTGCCAGTCCTCCGGCACAACCAGACCGCAAAGGTCGTCAATGCTTCGCCCGCTCGCCGCCGTGGAGCCGACCGTAAACGTCCAGCCCTCCTCCGCCGGAGACTGTGCCAGAACCACCGACGCCCCGCTTGCCGCCAGCAGGCCCACCACCCAGAACACCAGTCCGAATAAGGTCAGGCCGCGCTGCGTCATTCCCAAACTCCTCGACCGGCCTTAAGCCGGAACTCGGCGTCGCCAGGTAGTCCGATAACAATGCGGCACCCAACCCCCCTGGCTGGCTGCCCGACACGCCGCAGACTTACACTATCTATTATGCAAAGTGTTCCGGCCTAGCAACAAGGACGGCTGCTCCGCGCCGCGCTTCATGGCTCGGCGCCGCCCCCAGAAACCGACAGCCCGCCACCCGCTTTCCGGATAATTTCCCCCTGACAAAGCCGCTCCGCGCGGTATAATGACCTTGCCTCCTGGATTCCGACCACGCCCGGCCGGCCCGGGCGCCGGGGGCCCGACCTCGCGGGGAGCGTCGGCCCAATAAACCACCAGTTCACCGGGAGGCACACAGGGGCACGCCTATGCGTGCAGGCACGCGCCACCGGGCTCCGCTCACGGCCGCCGCGGCCGTGCGTCGCTGCTCTGCTAAGCGCAAGCTATCTCCAGGCAAGTCACCGGGTGGGGGGAGAAGGAGTGGGATCATGCAATTACGGCTTCCATCAACAGCGTTGGTCATTGCCGGCCTGCTGGTCACCAACGTCTGCTTCGCCGGCCAGTTAGCCGCCCCAGACGGCACGCCCGAGGCGAACATGCCGGCCGACCATGAGTTGAAAGTGTCGGCGGAGCGGTTCCGTGCGCCTGCGGGGGGCGACGAGTTGCCGGCGGCAGAATGGGCGAATGCATTGGCTGGGGTGGTCGCCGAGCGC
>Ga0334887_1002204_pt1 | contig 22468 bp, 19 predicted proteins | sample GraSluR1_MG_10_FD_207217 | JGI IMG/M metagenome (GOLD analysis project Ga0334887, IMG submission 207217) | Sludge microbial communities from methane-producing bioreactor in Wageningen University, Netherlands - Granular Sludge_18_07-R1 | ecosystem: Engineered > Bioreactor > Anaerobic >...
CTTGGATGGCTAGCGAAACGCAGAAGCATTGCCACGCGCTGGTGCAAAAAGCCTCAAAATTGGCTGGCTTTTGTCCATTTGGCTTGCGCTCAAATCGTTCTTAATTTAATTTTCGGATAGGTTCTTAATGGGATTCCAAGAGTATTTGGCATTGGATATGACACAATTAATGAATCCCTCACCATTGGGATGACTCTTAAAATGAGTTTTATATTGCTGCTTGTCAAAGTGCTCACCACATCCTTGACTGTTGGCACGGGTAACTCAGGGGGAATATTTATGCCCTCGCTATTCATGGGCGCAATGTTGGGACAATGCTATGGAATGATAACAAATCTTGTCTTCCCAAAATTTACCGCCCCCGCCAGTGCCTATGCCCTGGTGGGGATGGCCGCATTTTTCTCTGGGGCCGTCCGCGCCCCGATCACTGCCATCCTCATCATTTTCGAAATGACCGGAAATTACAACCTCGTTTTACCCCTTATGTTAACCACTGTTTCCAGTTCACTGTTTTCAAAATGGCTCAGTGAAGACACAATTTACACGAAAAAATTAACCCGCCGGGGGATCGCCCCCAAAAATAAACACAACCGCCATTCTCAAAATTGACAATCGCTTAAAAGCAAAAACCCCCGGACATCAAGCCCAGGGGCAAGCTTCTCTACACTAAACGAAGAGCCTAGCTCTCGTCAGTCGAGATAACTTCGCGGCCTTTGTAATGCCCACAGCTTGGGCAAACGGTGTGAGGCAAGCGCATCTCGCCACAGTTGTTGCACTGCACCAGATGTGCGGGTTTCAGAAAATCATTTGCCCGGCGGCGATCACGACGGCCTTTGGAAATTTTTCGTTTTGGAAGCGGACCCATTATTTACTCCTGTAAATGATTACATATTTCTTATTTTTTAAACAAGCTTGCCAATTATACGAAAGAAACCCCCTTAGGTCAAGGATGAGTTTGACACACTTTGAGAACCTCAAATGCCATCTTCTGGAAAAGGACTTCTTTGAGCAAGCCCACCCACACGCAATTACCAAAATTTAGCAAATTGCCTCTCCGAATTACAAAAACTGTATTAAAATGAATAGCATGGAAATTCAAATCGCAGTTGCCAAGATCAATAAATATGCATCGTCCGACAGCGGAGACACGATTGAAATTGTCGAACGGCCTAATGGCGGCATCTCTGCTGTCATCGCAGACGGGCAATCTTCCGGCCGAGGAGCAAAATCTTCCTCTACGATGGTTGTCCGCAAAGTGCTGTCCCTCCTGGCCGAAGGCGTTCGTGACGGCGCGGCAGCCCGCGCCGCATCCGATAATCTCTACACCGAGAAGCACGGTAAAGTAACCGCCTGCTTGAGCATCCTCTCGGTAGACCTCGAAACCGGCACAATTGTCGTTACCCGCAATTCCCCCACCCCGGTCTATGTAGCCTATCAGGACAAAATTGATAAAATTTCTTCGGATTCGAAGCCCATTGGCTCCTCTCGTAACATCCGTCCTTCGATTTCCGAATTTTCCCTGCGCTGCGGCACCACCCTCGTACTGTTCACCGATGGTCTCATCTTTGCCGGTGAACGCTATGGACTTGAAATGAATGTCAGCACCTTGATGGAATCCATGCTCGAAGAAATGGAACCCTCAGCACAATACATGGCCGACAACATCCTCACCGAAGCCATGCGGCTGGACCAGAATCGCCCCAATGACGATATCAGCGTGGTTGTTTTGCGTGTTCTCCCGGATGAAACGGACACGGTACGCCGAATGGTCGTCCGTCTCCCGGTTCCGCCGCTGCAAAGACCCTGTTAACATGACACGCCAAACGGGTCATACAATCATCGGTATTGTAGGGCCTTGCGCGGCTGGAAAATCCACGCTCATTAAAGAATTAACCAGACCGGACATTATCGCGAAACATATTGCTCAGGAGCATTCTTTCGTTCCCGCCATGTGGAAACGTTTGACATCCCCTGATATCCTCATATTTCTCGATGTTTCCTTTGAAGAATCGATGAAACGCAGAAAACAGAACTGGTCGATAAAAGACTACCAGGAGCAGCATCGTCGTCTGCGTCATGCCCGCCAGCACGCCGACCTTTACGTGGATACCACCAGTCTTACCCCGCAAGAAGTGCTTGAAAAAGTATTGCAATATATCGACGCTTCAGCACCTCCCCCATCTCCACATCCTCCCCAATCACCATGATGACTTCAGCCGTCATTGCCAGCCGGCCGTTTCAAGCTTTAATAAGATGCGCTAACTTCCCATCAAGCCTCTTCTTATCTTTCTTTTTTTCCACGATTTTAAAAATAGCGGTATAATTTGACGAAACGCCAGCCACTGGCTGGCATTTGTCATTATTCGGAGGCTTTGAAAGAATGAAACAAAGATATGTCAAATTAATCTTGATCCTCCTGTTGCTCGCTGTTGTCATCTGGATTGACCTCCCCAACAACCCGGGAATCCATTTCGGCAGCATCGATCGCAATCTGGACACCGTACTCGGCCTCGATCTGCAAGGCGGTCTGCAGGTGCTGCTGGAAGCCGACCTGCCCGCTGAAACGGCAATCGACCCCGCAGACATGCAAACTGCCCGCCAGATCCTCGAAAACCGCAGCAATGGTCTTGGCGTCAGCGAAGTTACCTTCCAGGTAGCTGGCTCAAACCGCATTGTTGGCGAATTTCCCGGCCTCGAAAATACAGAAGAGGTGATTGCCGTCCTTAAGGAAACCGGCCAACTGGAATTTGTGGACACCGGCGACAACTTCTTCACCCCTGGCACAGAAATCATCACCGACCTAAACGCCCCCCAGTTGACCCAGCCCGCAGACCTGACCGGCGAAGTGCCCGTTGTATATCATACTGTCATCACCGGCGCCAATCTGAAGGATGTGTCGGTTACCCAGGGCCAGCTGGGAGAAATTCTGGTGGCCTTCAAACTGGATCCGGCGGGCACAAAAGCCTTTGGCAATCACACCACCAACAATGTCGGCAAAGCCCTGTCAATTGTCCTCGACAAGAAAGTCATTTCTTCTCCACGCATCCAGACAGCCATCACTGGCGGGGAAGGCACGATCAGCGGTAACTTCACCATTGAAACTGCCAATAATCTGGCTGTCCAGCTGCGCTATGGTTCTTTGCCGATCCCCTTCAAAGTCGTTGAAAGCCGGCTGGTCGGCCCCACCCTCGGTATCGATTCCCTCAACAAGAGCCTGATTGCCGGTATCGCTGGTTTGATCATCATCACCTTGTTCATGGTCATCTACTATCGCCTGCCGGGCGTCATTGCCATGCTCTCTATCGCCACCTACGGCGCCATCACCCTGGCGCTCTTCAAACTCATCCCCGTCACCCTGACCCTGCCTGGCATCGCCGGTCTCATGTTGTCTACCGGTGGCGCACTGGATGCAAACATCCTCATCTTTGAGCGCTTGAAAGAAGAGCTTCGTTCCGGCCGCAGACTGGGGCAGGCAGTCACGCTCGCCTGGCAGCGCGCCTGGCCCTCCATCCGCGATTCAAACCTGGCAACCCTGATCACCTCGCTGATCCTCTTCTGGTTCGGTTCTGCTTTCGGCGCCAGCACGGTGAAAGGTTTCGCTGTCACGCTGGCAATCGGTGTAGTCGTCTCTCTGTTCTGTGCGATTTTTGTCACCCGCACCTATCTTGATGTTGCCTTACAACTTATCAACACCACCGATCACGACAAAAACGTGAAACGCTTTGGTGCTGGATAAAGGATGACGCTATGAATATTCTAGGAAAACGTTACATTTTCTTTGCCATTTCACTTCTGGCGATCATCCCCGGTATGATCATTCTGATTACTGGCGGTGGTTTGCCTTTATCGATCGATTTCACTGGCGGCAGCCTGCTCGAAGTGAGATTTGAGTCTGGCAGTGCCCCCAACACGGAAGAGGTGATTGCCCTGTACAACGACCTCGGCTATGAAGACGTTCAAATCAAGACCACGACCGACCAAAATGTGCTCATTATCCAATCTGCAAAACTGGAGGACGAGCAGCAAGCCGAGATCGTTGACGCAATGGAGGTTGAATTTGAGGATACCGTTACCGTGCTGCTTTTCGATAACGTCTCCTCCGCCATCGGTCAGGAAGTTACCAGCCGCGCATTCCTTGCTGTGGCTGTGGCTGCCTTGGGCGTGATCCTCTACATGACCTTCGCCTTCCGCGGTGTCGAGCATGCTTTCCGCTATGGCGTCTGTGCCATTCTGGCAATGATCCACGATGTGCTGATTGTCTTGTCCCTGTCCGCCATTGGCGGCAAACTGTGGGGCTGGCAGTTCGACTCACTGGCTTTGACCGCTCTGCTGACCGTGATTGGTTTCTCCGTGCAGGACAAGATCGTAGTCTTCGACCGGATGCGCGAGAACCGCAATATTTACCGCAAACTGGACTTTGAAACCCTCGCCAATCACTCCATCATCCAAACCCTGGGCCGCTCAATCAACACCCAGTTGATGACCTCGGAGTTCATGCTCCTCGCCCTGGCCCTTTTCGGCGGCCTGACCCTGCGGGAATTCGCCATCCTCCTGCTGGTGGGCATGTTCAGCGGAACCTACTCCTCCATTTTCATCGCTGCTCCCATCCTTGTAATCTGGGAAAAGAAAGAATGGAAAACCTGGTTCAAGAAGAACAAAGCAGTTGCATAACTTTTTGAAATAACAAAAGAACCCCTGAAAAATCAGGGGTTCTTTCTTTCTTCCTGTCTGTTCTAACCCAATCCCTTAATTCCCTGGTTGCCTGATTGACCAATTACCTGATTCCCCCCAATTAACGATAAAATAAAATCATCATTTCACCTTTGGCTTCACCATGTTTTTTCAAATTTTCAACGAGAGGAAAAAATAAATGCGCAAAGAAGTTGTTTTAATCACCGGTGCAAATGGAGAGATTGGACACGGCCTGATCATGCACCTCAAAGAAAACGAAAATATTGAAATACTCGCTCTGGATGTTCAACAGCTGGACCCCGAATTACAGCCCTACTGCCACCGCTTCATTCAGGGAGACATCCTCGACAACATGCTCCTCGGCCGGCTCGTTGCAGAATATGAAATCAGAACCATTTATCACCTGGCCTCCATCCTGTCAACCAAAGCAGAATATAACCCCGAAGCCGCCCACCGCATCAACGTGGAGGGCACATTGAACCTGCTGCGCCTGGCAGTGGAACAGGCCCGCTGGCAAGGCAGATCCGTTAAATTCCTCTACCCCAGCTCGATCGCCGCCTATGGGCTGCCGGATATGGAAACCAAAAACAAGGTCGGGAAGATCAAGGAATACGAGTGGCTCGATCCCAACACCATGTATGGCTGCAACAAACTCTATTGCGAACGGCTGGGGCGCTACTACACGCTCTTCTACCGACAGCTCGCTGCAGATAAAAATTTGCATACCATCGACTTTCGTGCCCTCCGTTTTCCCGGCCTGATCAGCGCCGTCACCATCCCCACCGGCGGCACCAGTGACTATGGCCCCGAAATGATCCACCACGCCGCACAAGGTATACCGTATGAATGTTTTGTCCGCCCGGACACACGGTTACCATTTATGGCAATGCCAGACGCCGTCAAATCGCTGGTTGACCTGTGGGCAGCTCCCAAAGACTCCCTCAAACAACTGGTCTACAACGTAACCAGCTTCTCCCCTTCCGCGCAGGAATTTAAGCGCGAGGTACGCAAAGCCTTCCCCCAGGCGCAAATCACCTTCAAACCTCATGAAAGCCGCCAGAATATCGTCGATTCCTGGCCGGCAGAAATTTGCGACGCCGCTGCCCGCCAGGACTGGGGCTGGAAACCTGATTATGACATGAAGCGTGCCTTTGAAGAATACCTGATCCCCGGGATCAAACAGCGCTACCAAGACAAGTAATCTCCAAACCAGCCAATCGTCTGAATGGCTACACGCAATCAACAGGCGGGGATGAAAATCTTCGTCTGTTGATATGATTCTTATCCTGATACGGTATATTAATCACACACCCTTCTCATGTAAACAAACGGAGAAGACCCAGTACCTGCACAAACGTGCGACACGTTCGACAAAATATACAATCTCTCACCCCTTTTGGAGACACCCCATGACCGACAATCCTCAGGAAAAAACACACCAACCCCAATTCATCCCCTTCAAGGCAGAGACCCGCCAACTGCTCGACATCCTCATCCATTCCCTCTATACCGACCGCGACGTCTTCATCCGTGAACTCATCTCCAATGCCTCGGACGCCCTTACCCGCTTGAGTTTTGAAATGCTCACCAACCGCGACGTGAAAGATCCTGATGCTGAACTCGCAATCTGGATCACTACCAACCCTGAAGAAGGCACCATTACCATCCGCGACACCGGCATCGGTATGACCGAATCCGAGATGGTGGAAGACCTGGGTACGATTGCCCATTCTGGCGCGCGCACCTTCCTGGAAGTTGCCCAAAAAGGGGAGAAGAAAATCACCGAGATCATCGGCCAGTTTGGCGTCGGCTTTTATTCGGCCTTCATGGCGGCTGAATGGATCAAGGTCACTTCCCGCTCCTACCATCCCGATGCAGACACCACAAGCTGGTTTTCCACCGGCGGCGATACCTTCTCCATTGAACCTGCCGAAAACAAGGAACGCGGTACTGAAATTACCATCAAACTCAAGGAAGACGCCCAGGAATATACCCAGGAATACCGCCTGCGGCAGATCATCAAGAAACACTCCGACTATATCCCCTATCCAATCTATATTGGTGATACAGATGAACAGGTCAACCGTCAAACCGCCATCTGGCGCCAGTCCCCGCAAGAGATTACAGCAGAAGAATACACAGACTTTTACAAGCAGTTCACCCTCGATTTTGAAGGAGAACTGGCCCATACCCACATCATCATTGACGCCCCGGTGCAGCTCTACGCCCTCTTGTATATCCCCTCTTCCGGCGACCATAATGTGCTTACCCCGCGCAAGAAAGACGGCCTGCAATTATTCGCCCGCAAGGTACTCATTCAGGAATATTGTCAAGACCTGCTGCCGCCTTCCTTCCGCTTCATTCAGGGTGTGGTTGACTCGGAAGACCTGCCGCTGAATGTCTCCCGCGAAACGATCCAGTCCAATCGCATCATTGCCAAATTAAAACAGATCATCACCGGCAAAATCATCACCAGGTTGAATGAACTGGTTGAAAAAGAGCCGGAAACCTACCAGAAATTCTGGGAAACCTTCGGCATGTACCTCAAGGAAGGCGTTGCCACCGATGCAGAAATTTACGATGATCTTCTCCCCTTGCTGCGCTATCACACCTTGCAAAACGGGAAAAGTTGGCAGTCCCTTGACCAGGCGATTGAGAAATTCGCTGCGGAGCAAAACAAAATCTACTATATCCTCGGCGAGGATGAAAACGCCATCCGCACCAGTCCTCACCTGGAAATCTTCCGCGAGAAAGGCATTGATGTCCTCCTGATGACCGACCCGGTTGATCCCTTTGTTCTGCTGCGCATGAAAGAGTACCAGGGATTTTCCCTGGTCAACGTCGCCAGTGACCAGCTGGAGCTGCCCCAATCAGAGCAAGACGAAGCAGAAACCCCGGAAGCAGATCAATCCGTTCAGGACGCCCATAACGGACTGGTCAACCTCTTCAAAGAAGCCCTTGGCGAGCAGGTGGCAGATGTACGTACCACCAAACGACTCGTCGAGTCCCCGGCCAGGCTGGTAGATGCCGAAGGTGCCCTCAATGCTGAACTCCAGCATGTTTACAAGGCACTCGACAAGGAATTTGAGATTCCCAAGAAAGTGCTGGAAATCAACCCCGGCCATCCCATTCTGATCAATTTAATGAAACATCCTGATGATGATCCCCTGCGGGCTGCGATCATCACGCAAATATTTGAGAATGCCCTGCTCATTGAAGGCCTGCATCCTAATCCAGCCGGCATGATCAGCCGCATCCAGGACATCATCAACGCAGCCCTGAAATAACACGACAGCACACCCACACAGCCTACGGCCAAACCGCGGAGATTGTGTGGTTTTTTTCTGATCCCTACGGCCTGATTCCCTGATCACTTTCATGAAAAGATTGCATCTCCATCCCCTTTTGCCATATAATTCAGATGATTGACATAACTCTTTACGAACGCTACAGGAGATATTATGGCGCGAAAATCGTTGGGCTACACAGAGCTCGAATGGACATGCCCAAATTGCATGACCAAAAATAAGGGAACCCAAAAAACCTGCACAAGCTGCGGCGCTCCCCAGCCCGAAACCGTGCAATTCCAGCAGGGAAGAACCCAGCAATTTATCGAAGATGAACAGCTCATCCAGGCGGCCAAAGCCGGCGCTGATTTTCACTGCGGTTTCTGCGGCGCCCGCAATGTTGCCACAAATATCACCTGTGTACAATGCGGCGCAGATCTGACAGGCGCTGCCCGGCGCCAAACCGGCCGGGTAATTGGAGCATTCAAGCAGGGCGAAGCACAAACTGTTGAATGTCCTCACTGCGGCGAATCCAATCTGGAAGACCAGGCTTTCTGCACAAACTGCGGCGGTAGTCTGTCCGTTGAACCACCGCCTACAGCGCCTCCTGCCGCCGCCCAGGGAGATACATCCGCCGGGGCAAAACCCAAATCGAAATCCAGAACGGGGATCATCATCGGCGCGATCGCCCTCGCCCTGTTGCTTTTATGTATCGTCCTCATCCTCGCCCTCACCAGAAAGCAAGACACGCTTACCGGCACTGTGCAAAATGTCGCCTGGACTCGTTCCATCCTCGTCGAACAATACGAGCTGGTCACCCGCGAAGCCTGGCGTGACGAAATTCCCCCGGATGCCATCCTCGGTTCCTGCGAATTGCAATATCATCATACCCAGGAGCACCCTTCCCCCAATGCAGAAGAAGTTTGCGGCACCCCTTATACCATCGATTCCGGCACCGGCGTCGGGGAAGTAGTGCAGGATTGTGAATACCGGGTATTCCTCGATTTCTGCGAATTTCAGATCAATGATTGGGAAACATTTGATGAACTCACCATCCAGGGTACCAGCCTGAATCCTGCCTGGCCGGATGCCCAGCTATCAGATATCCAGCGCTTTGGCGAGCGGGAAGAAAATTACGTCGTCTATTTTGCCACCGATGAAGGCATTCTTGAATACAACCCGGCCACTGAAAGCAAGTTTCTACTCTGCCGGCCTGGTTCGGAATGGCTTTTATCGACCAACGCTTTCGGCAAAGTGATTAATATTGAACCGGCCACCAATTAACCAACCTCAACCCTGTACCGCGAAGTGCCTTTGAGATAAAATGTGCGCAGACAGCACAAATTCTCATGTCGAAACATATTCTCAACAGGTAAGAATGTAACTATTTTTCTGTACAATCATCCTGTTCAATGGCTTGGCGCACGAAATTTCTCCGCTTTGCGGTATACTTTACTGTTGTTCTGGTAATTACCATTTTGGTGTAATAAAACTGGCTTTCTAAAAAAATTCACCCAGGAGGATGAAACGTGGACATTTTGAAAACGTTGGACGGACTGTTCCAGCCCAAATCAATCGCAGTGATCGGCGCATCAAACACAGAGGGGAAAATCGGCTATTCGGTCATGAAAAATCTGGTCGTCGATAGCAAGTATGCAGGCCCCGTATACCCCATTAACCCCAAAGACAAAGAAGTATTAGGCAAAAAAGCATACGCATCCATTCTGGATGTACCTGGCGATGTCGAGGCCGCTGTGATTGTCGTCCCCTCCAAATTCGCTTTGCAGGTCACCAAAGAATGCGGTGAAAAAGGCGTCAAGGGTTTGATCGTAATTGCCTCTGGTTTTAGCGAAATGGGAAAACAGCAGCTTGAACTGGATATGGTCAACATGGCCCATCAATACGGCGTGAGAGTCCTTGGCCCAAACATCGTCGGCGTCCTCTCCAATGCCAACCACATGAATGCCTCCTTCGCCCCTTGCCTGCCCCTGCCTGGCGGTGCTGCCCTGGTTTCCCAGAGTGGCGCGCTGCTCATTGCCATGGATACTGCCACCTATACCCGCCGCGTTGGCTTCGACAAACTGATCTCCATCGGCAATATGTCCGACGTTGATTTTGGTGATTGCGTCTCCTGGCTGGATGCAGACAAAGACACCTCTGCCATCTCCCTGTATATTGAAGGCAATAAAAATGGGCGCAAATTCATGAAAGCCGCCCAGAAAGCCAAAAAACCAATCATTGCGCTGAAAGCTGGTATCTCCGCACACGGGGCTGCCGCTGCTGCTTCCCACACCGGTTCCCTTGCGGGCGCAGCCAAAGTGTACAACGCCGCTTTTCAGCAAGGCGGAGTTGTGCAGGCCTCTGACTTAAACAACCTTTTTGACCGTACTCTGGCCCTTACCCTCCAGCCGCCGCTGAAAGGTGACAACCTGCTCATTATCACCAATGGCGGCGGCGTCGGCGTGCTGGCAACAGATGCAGCGGAGCGTTTCGGCATTCCGCTGGCCTTCGCTCCCGAAGATGTGCAGGTTGAACTGAAAAAGCACATGCCCGAATTTGGTTCTGCCAAGAACCCGGTTGACGTTACCGGTATGGCCGGCACAGAGTGGTATGTCAAGTCCTGCGGCTATGCCATCACCCATCCCTGGGTAGATGGCCTGGTGGTTCTCTACTGTGAAACCGCCGTGACCGACCCGATGGACATTGCCAAAGGCGTCAAGAAAGCGATCGACCAGGCTGGCATCAAGGACAAACCGCTTACCATCTCCTTTGTTGGCGGCGAACGTTCAGATGCCGCCATCCGGTGGCTCGTCGAAAATGGTGTACCCGCTTATGATGCCCCCGATACCGCCATCAATGCGATGGCCGCCTTACGTGAATTTGCAAAAATCAAAGAGGATGTAGCCGCCGCAACAGAATATGTCGACAGCGGCAATCGTGAAGCCGCTCTCAAAATCATTGAAGGCGCCCGTGCCGATGGCCGCGATTCCCTCACTGAAGTGGAAGCAAAACTCGTTTTCAAAATCTATGGCATGCCAGTTACCCAGAACCTGCTCGCCACCTCGGAAGACGAAGCCGTCAAACTGGCGAACCAAATCGGCTATCCGATAGTCATGAAGATCGTCTCCCCTGACATCCTGCATAAATCCGATGCGGGTGGTGTAAAAGTCAACATAAAAGATGACGCCGGTATCCGCGAAGCATACCGCACCATCATCAGCAATGCCAAAGCCTACAGAGCGGATGCAGATATCCACGGTGTGGTCATCCAGGAAATGGCCCCCTGGGGTACTGAAGTCATCATCGGTTCCGTCAACGATCCCACCTTCGGCCCGACAATCATGTTCGGCCTCGGCGGCATCTTCGTGGAAGTCCTCAAGGACGTCACTTTCCGTGTTGCCCCGGTTTCAACCCGTCAGGCTGAGAAGATGATCACCGAGATCAATGGCGCGCCCATTCTGGATGGTGTACGCGGCGAAGCGCCGCGCGATCGCGAAGTCCTGCTGGATACGATTATGAAATACTCCCAGATGGTATTTGAACTGGCCGATCAGATCAGTGAGACCGACGCCAATCCCCTCCTGGTATACGAAGAAGGCAAGGGCCTCAAGGTTGTTGACGCCCGCGTCATCCTCAAGAAAAAATAAACATATCAGTAGATCCGTTTCCAGCAAAGCCGCTCCTTTGTGGGCGGCTTTGCTGTTTGTCTCATGGTACAATTCGGCGAGAACTTTACAGAGCATTTTTCTCTGCTGTGCCCACAGAAAACACAACAATTTCTTCCTGCAAAGGAGCTATTTTTCCGCGTGCAGAACTTTATAAGCCGATTAACTAAAACCAAATACACACCTTGTGCGATTCTTGTTTTTATGATCGCTTCCTTCGGTGTCTTGATCCCCTCTCTGGGTTTCTACTGGGATGATTGGCCCATGATCTGGTTTGGTCATCTTACCGGCACATCAGGCTATATTGACGCTCTTGCCAGCGACCGTCCCTTCCTGGCCGGCATCTACCTGATCACCACCAGCATCCTCGGCTCCACTCCTGGCGCCTGGCATATTCTGGCATTGCTCAGCCGCTGGCTGACCGCCTTTACCCTGTGGTGGACATTAAAAAAATTGTGGCCGGACAATGAAGAGCAGGTGGCCTGGATCGCTCTCCTGTTTGCCATCTATCCGGGTTTCAAACAACAATCGATTGCCGTGATCTACTCGAATGGTTTCTTCCTGCTCACAGCACAATTCCTTTCCTTTGGCCTCATGTTGCAAGCCATCAAAACGCAATCGCAGCGCAAATACTGGCTGCTGACTGCCGCAGGCATGCTCAGTCTGGCAGCCTGCTCTTTTTCCACCGAATATTACATCGGTCTCGAAATGATCCGCCCGCTCCTTGTCTGGTTTGTCATTGCCAAACCAAGGCAGAATATTAAACAACACTTGCTGCACACCCTGCGTCATTGGGCTCCCTATCTGGGCACCATCAGCATCTACCTCGTCTGGCGTGTGTTCATCTTCGCTTTCCCCACTTACACGCCTGAAACCCTGAAAGAATTATCCGCTAATCCGCTCCAATCCACTCTGGAACTGGTCAATACCGTCATCCAGGACATTTTCACCTCCGGCTGGCGGGCCTGGTTCAGTATTTTCCGTTTTCCATCCCTGACAAACCTGACGTCAAAGTCCAATATGCTTGTATGGGGCATTATTTTTGCCACCTCGGGGCTGGCAATTATATACCTGATCAAATTGCACCCCGAACAAAAAAAATCCATACACAAAGCCGGCCAGACAAAATGGTTTCATCAGGCCATGCTGCTGGGCGGCGTCGCCTTGCTCTTTAGCGGTGCCCCGTACTGGGTATCCGGCCTGCCAGTGCAGTTACGCTTCCCCTGGGACCGCTTCACCCTTTCTTTCATGCTGGGCAGTGCCATTTTTCTGACCGGTTTCATCGACTGGCTGCTCAGAAAACGCATTCAAAAAGTCATCCTCCTCGGCCTGATCATCGGCATGGCGAGCGGCGCAAATTTTGAAACTGGCAATACTTTCCGACGCGACTGGCTGGCCCACAATGACTTCTTTTGGCAGCTCACCTGGCGTGCGCCCCAACTGGAACCAGGCACCGCCATCCTCACCGACCAGCTGCCGCTCAACTATTACAGCGACAACTCTCTCACTGCGCCTCTCAACTGGGTCTATGCGCCTGACAACCACAACACGGACATTCCTTACTACATGGGATTCACCACCGTCCGCGAAGGCCAAAGTATCCCCGCCTTTGAAGACGCCCTGCCCATCCATCAGGACTACCGCAGCGCAAGCTTTACCAGCACCACCTCAAAAGCTGTGGTCATCTCTTATTCCCCACCCGGATGTCTAAAAATTATTGATCCTGACTACAATACCGATTTCCCCATCTATCCTGATCAACTTACCGAAGCTTTTCCCATCACCCACCCGGCACAGATCATCCGTGACCCGGCACAGCCAGCCGCTCCGCCGCAGCATATTTTTGGTGCAGAACCGGAACATACCTGGTGTTATTATTATCAAAAAGCCGATCTCGCCCGTCAATATAAAGATTGGGAGGCTGTCATCGCTGTGGGCGACGAAGCTTTTGCAAAAAAATACTATCCCGAAGAACTGACAGAATTGTATCCCTTCGTGGAGGGCTATGCAAAAACCGGCAACTGGCCGCGGGCGCTGGTACTCATCAAGGATGTCAAAATTCTCGGCAAACCTGACCTGACCCAGCATTCATGCAGTCTGCTCAATCGACTATACGCAGAATCGCCCGTCACGGAACCTGAAACCTTAAGAGAATTTGAAAATATCTGGTACGAAAAACTGCACTGTCTGGACTATTACCCGCATTACCAACCTAGAGATTAACAATGACCAATGCCCGTCCCTCCATATCTGTAGTTGTGCCCGTTTACAACGGTGAACAAACCTTGCGCACCCTGGTGGCGCGTCTGGCCGCCGCCTTGCCATCCATTGCGGACCAATTCGAGGTAATCCTCGTCAATGACGACAGCCCGGATCAAAGCTGGCCGCTGATCATCGCCCTGCACGAAGAATATCCATTCGTGCACGGCATTCAACTGATGCGAAACTACGGCCAGCACAACGCCACTTTGTGCGGGGTGCGCGCTGCCCATTATGAGATCATCGTCACCATAGATGATGATCTGCAGCACCCCCCCGAAGAAATTCACAAACTCACCGAAAAACTCGCCCAGGGGTACGATGTTGTCTATGGCTATCCCACCAAATTACCACACTCCTTTGTGCGTAATTTCTTCTCACGGGCAACCAAACGCATCCTCGCCTTCGTGATGGGTGTCAAAACCGTCAAGGAAATTTCGGCATTCCGCGCTTTCCGCGCCGGCCTGCGCCGCGCCTTTGATAATTATCAGAACGCCGGCGTCATTCTGGACGCCCTCCTCTCCTGGGGCACTACCCGCTTCACCAGCGTCCTGGTCGATGAAGAACCGCGCACAATCGGTGAATCCAATTACAATTTCATCAAACTCGTCCATGAGGCGTTTCTTGTCCTTACCGGATACAGCACCGCCCCTCTCAAACTGGCATCCTATCTCGGTTTCAGCGCTACCATTTTCGGCATCCTCAGTTTCCTGTACGTCATCAGCAGCTACTTCATTCGCGGATCAATCGACGGCTTCACCTTCCTGGCTTCCACCATCCTCATCTTCAGCGGTGTACAGCTCTTCACCCTCGGCATCTTCGGGGAATACCTGGCCCGCATTTTTGACCGCAGCATGGAGCAGCCCACTTACGTGATTGGTGAAACCACGCCAAACAAGGAAGCAGACTGATGCCCGGTAAAACCGGTGTTATTCTCCAGCCCTCCTACATCCCCTGGCGCGGTTATTTCCACCAGATCGCCAAAGCGGATGTCTTTGTTTTTTATGACGATGTCAAATATGACAAACACGGCTGGCGCAACCGCAACCGCATCAAAACCCCGTCCGGCTCACAATGGCTGACCATCCCCGTCTTCTCCAAAGGGGTTGAGAAAAACCAGACTCCTGTCAACCAGATCGAGATCAACTGGAATCAGAACTGGAACCGCAAGCACTGGACCGCCCTGGAACTGGCGTATGCCAAGGCGCCCTATTTTGAGCATTTCGCCCCCCTCATCTCCAATTTTTACGAGAGCCATCCAACCCTGCTGGCCGACTTCACCATCGATACCACCATCCAGTTGGCCCGGGCAATCGGGATCGCGTCCACACAATTTACCCGCTCATCTGAGCTGGATCATATCAGCGGTCAAAAAACAGATCGCCTCATCCAAATTCTCACCCGACTGGGCATTACCCATTACATCTCCGGCCCTTCGGCAAAAGACTACATCGATCCTGAACCATTCACCCAGGCCGGTATCTCGCTGGAGTATATGAGGTATGATTACCCCAAATACGAGCAGCTTTACCCGCCATTTGACCCGCAGGTCAGCGTGCTGGATCTGCTCTTCATGCACGGGCCAAAAGCAATAGACTACATTCTATAATTTTCAGAGGCACACATGGAAAATAATGACAGCTTAAACAACGTACGCGACTATTTTAGCAGCACCCTGAAAACACACGGTACCACCCCAAAAGGCGTGGACTGGAACAGCGAAGAAGCGCGGGAGCCGCGTTTCGATCAGCTAGCCAAAGTCATCGCCCCCAACAAGGAACCTGTCTCCGTTCTCGACTACGGCTGCGGATACGGTGCGTTGGCGGATTATTTTATGGCAAAACACATTCCCGTCTCCGACTATATCGGCTACGACATCGTTGAAGATATGGTGCTGGCTGCCCGGCGCCGTTTTGTCGGCGTTCCGGGTGTTTCGTTTACTGCCCAATTAAGCGATATTCCCCCGGTTGACTATGCTCTCGCCTGCGGTGTTTTCAATATGAAACTGGAAGCGGAATACAATACCTGGACAGAATTTGTAGTAAATTCTTTGACGGAAATGAACGATTTCAGCTCGCGCGGCTTCTCTGCCAATTTCCTCACCAAATACTCCGATGCCGACCGGATGCGGCCAGATCTGTATTATGCTGATCCCTCTTTCCTGTTTGATTACTGCAAGATCCATTTCTCCAAAAATGTAGCCCTCCTGCATGATTACGACCTCTATGACTTCACCATCATCGTCAGAAAAGAAAGCTGATTTTAAAGGATCATGATCGACTTCAACCAGCCAACCATTGTTGGCAAAGAATTTGAATACATCGCCCAGGCATATAAAAACGCGCATGTCTCCGGCGACGGCGAATTTTCAAAACGCTGCCACGCCTTCCTGGAAGAAAAACTCGGCGTCAAAAAAGCCCTGCTGACTTCTTCCTGCACCCACGCGCTGGAAATGATGGCCCTCCTCCTTGACATCCAGCCGGGGGATGAAGTCATTATCCCGTCTTTCACCTTCGTCTCCACGGTCAATGCCTTTGTTTTGCGCGGCGCAAAACCCGTCTTTATTGACGTCCGCCCGGACACGCTCAACCTTGACGAAAACCTCCTGCCCGGTCTGATCACCCCCAACACCAAAGCCATCGTCCCCGTGCATTACGCCGGTGTAGGCTGCGAGATGGACGCCATCCTGGAGGTCGCCAACGACGCCAACATAGCCGTCGTCGAAGACAACGCTCACGGCCTGTTCGGCAAGTACAAGGGCCAGTACCTGGGCACATTTGGCAGCCTTGCCAGCCAAAGCTTCCATGAAACCAAGAACTTCTCCTGCGGCGAGGGCGGCGCCCTGTTGATCAACGACCCCGCGCTGATCGAACGTGCCGAGATCATCCGCGAAAAAGGCACCAACCGCAGCCGCTTCTTCCGCGGCATGGTCGACAAGTACACCTGGGTCGATGTCGGCTCCAGCTACCTGCTTTCCGATATCCTCGCTGCCCTGCTCTATGCCCAGTTTGAAAGATACGAAACCATCCAGAACAAACGTAAACTCATCTGGGATACCTACCAGAATGGGCTGGCAGATTGGGCAGCCGCCAACGGTGTTCAGCTTCCCCATGTCCCCGAACACTGCGAGCAGGCTTATCACATGTACTACATCTTATTGCCCTCACTGAAAATCCGCACAAGGTTGATGTCGTATTTGAAAGAAAACCATATCCTTACTGTTTTCCACTACCTGCCCTTACACCTCTCTGACATGGGCCAAAAATTCGGTGGCCAGCCGGGCGACTGCCCGATCACTGAAAATGTCAGTGACCGGCTTTTACGCCTTCCCTTCCACAACAGCCTGGAACCAGAAATGCAGCAGCAAGTCATTAAAGCCATTCGCCAGTTTATGTTTTAAGTTTTTTTCCATCAGGAGCCATTTATGGAACACCATCTGCCTTGCGATCCCTCCGATATTTCCCGTTATGTTTTTTGTCCTGGTGACCAAACACGCGCCCGCAAGATCGCCGCTCAGCTTAATGACTGCCGGCTGATCCTTGAAAACCGCGGCTATATTGTTTTCTCCGGCACATATCAGGGTGTTTTTATGACTGTCATTGGCACCGGTATGGGCGGACCGGCCGTTGCCATTGCCCTGGAAGAACTGGCCCACATGGGCGCAGACACCTTTCTGCGCGTTGGCTCCTGCGGCGTGTTTCAGGAATTTCAAAAACCTGGTGACGTGATCATCTCCAATGGCACCGTGCGCTTTGGCGGCACAGCCAATGCCTACTTGCCGTTAGCATACCCCGCCGTCCCTGATTTCGCCATGACACGCGCCCTGGTCGAGGCTGCCGAAAACCACGGCATTCTCCCCACCGTCGGCATAGGCATCACTACAGACGCTTTCTACGCCCCCAATGACGCCAATATCCATGCCTTGTGGAGCAAAATTGGCGCGGTATATATCGAGATGGAAAGCGACACCCTTTTCATCCTCGGCACATACCGCCGCTGGCGCACTGCTGCTATGTTCACCTCTGACGGCACCGCCACCGAGATCAAACCGGAATGGGGTCAAGCCGACTACCAGAGCGGCCAGGACCAAACCATCCAAATCGCCCTGGACGGTATGCTGGCGATTGCCCGTGCCGACAGGGCAGGCTAAAGATCGTGCAAACCGGGATCAACGCCGATACACTTGTCGCCAAAGCGTTACAACAAGCCAGACACGGGCAAAAAGATGCCGCCAGGCGTACCCTGGCACAAGCATTGAAGCTCGATCCCGTCCACCCGCGCGCATGGTATCTTTTATCTCTCCTTCTGGATGACCCACAGAAAATCATCCAATGTCTCGAACGTGTACTCAAAACGCAGCCCAATAACCGGGCTGCGAAAAAACGTCTGGCGGAGTTGAACAACAGACAGCCTGTGCCGTTGCAAACCCAACCTGCCATCGCAGCCAAGCCACAACCTGCGCAAAAAAAGAAAAACAAGTTCCTTCCACTGTTTCTCACACTCATCCTGGTTGGCCTGTTCAGTTTCGTTGCAGGCGGCATCTTCCTCTGGCGCCAAACTCCGGCCATACAAGTCTTCGCCGCCAACCTGGGCACATCCACTCGTGTCATCAACAGCACCCAAGCTTCACACTCTGCTGTCCTGGCGGCTGGTTCCAGTTCCACACCCTTTCAACCGCTGCTGCCTACCGAAATGCCATTGCCAACCTTGACGTTTACCCCTGCCCCAACCTATACCCCAACACCAACTGCGACAGCTACCATCACGCTCACCTCAACCGAGACAGCTCAACCAACGCCGACACCCACGGTTTCGCCAACCATTTACCCCTTGCTCCCGCCCGCACAGGCGCATATCACTGACATCACCGGAGACATCCAGAAGATGCCCCTGAGCTGCGAAGCCAGCGCGGCCACGGACTGGGCAGCCTATTTTGGACACAAAATCAATGAATATGAATTTCAGGACCGCCTGCCCGTCTCTGACAACCCCGACAAAGGCTTTGTGGGCAGCGTATTTGGCGCCTGGGGACAGATCCCTCCCGCCCCTTACGGCGTCCACGCCGAACCGGTGGCAAAGCTGCTCCAGCAATACGGCCTCAATGCGCATGCGGTACACGCTTTCTCCCTGAACGGCATCAAAAAGGAAGTCGCAGCGGGACGCCCCGTGATTGTATGGGTCACAGGATTGGTCGAGCCCGGTTCCTCTGTGCCCTATCTTGACTCGGAAGGTGACAGGACCCTCGTCGCCCCCTACCAGCACGCTGTCATAGTGATTGGCTACAATCCATCCAGCGTGACCATCCTGGATGGCGGCAAATTCTACCAGCGCAGCAATCCGGTATTCATGCAGTCCTGGCAGTCCCTCGGCTTCCAGGCGATCATCATGAAAAATGAATAACACAATCCTAAAAATCGACTACCTTCCTGCTTGTTTTGTGATCAAACCGTAAAACAGGAACCCTTCGCAGGGATGGATTGTGATGGTTTTCACAGAAAACACACACAGATTGAAAAAAACCTTATTTTTGAAAGACAGGAAAAAACTTTGAAACTCCATTTAGACTGTTATGCCTGCTTCATGCGCCAGACCCTGCAAGCCGCCCGCTTCTCTGGGGCAGACGAAGCCACCCAGCGCCGGGCCCTGCTGCGCACCATGCAAATCCTGGCTGACTCGCCTGCTGACGCCACGCCACCCCAAATGAGCGAATCCATCCATCGCGCCATCCGCGAAGAAACCCATTGCAGCGACAATTATCGTGAAGTCAAAAAGACCAGCACGCAACAGGCAATGGCTTTTTACCCAATGCTTAAGCAAATGGTTGCCAAATCTGAAGATCCGTTTGAAATGGCAGCCCGCATTGCAGTGATTGGCAATATCATTGACTTTGGGGCTGCCGAAACCATCAATCTTGATCAAGATATCGAAAAAGACCTGGCCGATTCCCTCACCGTAGACCACACTACCCATCTGAAAACCGAATTGGAAAAAGCCCCCTGGGCGCTCTACCTGGCCGATAATGCTGGCGAGACGGTCTTTGACCGTGTTTTTATCGAAACGATTCGCCACAAAGACCTGCGCTATGTGGTCAAAAGCGGTCCTGTGCTGAACGACGCCCTGCGCGAAGATGCCGAAGCGGTTGGCCTGGACAAGATTGTGCCCATCCACGAAACCGGCGTCGATGCTGTTGGTGTTGTACCGCAGCGTTCCAGCAAAGAATTCCTGGACTTGCTCAATTCTGCCCCCGTCATCATTGCCAAAGGCCAGGCCAATTTCGAATCATTGGGCGGCACACACTACAATGTCTATTTCCTGTTCAAAGTCAAATGCCCCATGGTCGCCGATATTACCGGTCTGCCGGTCGGCAGCAAGCTGGTCTACAGCGAGCATATTTGATCCCCACCCCGCCTTCGTAGTACCAACGCATGCCTCGCCCATAGCCGCCAGGCGCTAATGAAGAATCCCTTACACCCATAAACCCCCACAATAAAAAAACCGGTCGCTGTTCAGTGACCGGTTTTATATTCAACAACAAATCTGCTCACATCTCAACATTCGCAAGCGGTACCCTGGATTTCACCAGCGCTTTAATGGCTTCCGGCGATTCCAGATTCAAAGCCTCAGTCGCCAAACCGCGCATATCTTCCGCATCCAACCCGCGAATGATCTGCTTGACCAACGGCACCATCGGCGGGCTCATACTGAATTCATCCAGGCCCAAACCAATCAAAAGCGGTACTGCCAGCGGTTCACCGGCCAACTCTCCACACATCCCCGCCCATTTATCATAAGCGTGCGCCGCGCGCACCACATCGCGGACCAAACGCAGTACAGCCGGCTGAAAAGCATTCGAAAGATGAGCCACCCGGGCATTGGTGCGGTCAGCAGCCAGAGTATACTGGCTGAGGTCATTCGTACCAATCGAGAAGAAATCTACTTCCTTCGCCAGCTGATCTGCCATCACCGCAGCAGCAGGAATTTCAACCATGATCCCCACTTCAATGTCCTCTGCCACCTCTTTCCCCTCGGCAAGCAGTTCTGCCTGACACTCTTCAAGAATAGCCCGCGCGCGGCGCACTTCATCCAGGGTAGCAATCATCGGAAACATGATTTTTAAATTATGCCCTACGCTGGCGCGCAGCGCAGCACGAAGCTGCGTTTTCAGCAATTCTGGATGAGCAAAACACAGTCGAATCGCCCGCTCGCCGAGGAAAGGATTCATCTCTTTGGGCATATCCAGATAGACGATCTCTTTGTCACCGCCGGCATCCAGCGTACGCAAAACCAGTGGACGTTTTCCCATCACATCCATGATCGCTTGATAAGCATCATACTGCTCATCTTCTGTTGGCAAAGACGCGCGTTCCAGATAAAGAAATTCAGTGCGCAGCAACCCAACGCCATCTGCTCCATTTTCCACTGCTGAATGAGCATCCTCAACGTTACCAATATTGGCGCCAACTTCAACCTCACGTCCGTCAGCAGTGATGGCAGGCTCTGCTGCTTGCTTCAATGCATTTTCCCGAACCATCTTCACCAATGCTGCGCGCTCACGATACACCCTCACGGTATCTTCATCAGGATTGAGCAGCAACAATCCCTTGCTCCCATCCATCACCAGCGGCGTACCATTTTCAATTTCCAGCACAGCCCTGCCGGCCCCGGCGACCGCCGGCAACCCAAGACCGCGTGCCAGAATAGCTGAATGAGACGTAGCCGAACCTTCGGCAGTACAGAAACCTAACACGAGGGACTTGTCCAGTAAAATCGTATCAGAAGGGGTCAAATCATCCGCAAAAATGATGGATGGCTCATTCAAATCTGCCGTCGGAGATTCGGCCACACCCAGCAAAATCCGTAATACCCGGTCTGACACATCCTGAACGTCCAAAGCGCGGGCAGCAAAATACTCATCGTCCATCACTTTGAGCATCTCCGTGAAGGTACTGGTCACATTCACCAGCGCCTGCTCAACATTGATACCCTCAGCTTGTACAGAAGACTCCACCTGACCCCACAATTCCGGGTCTCGAAGCATCATCAAATGTGCTTCGAAAATTTCAGCCTCACTTGCTGCCGCCTCTTTGATTGCTTTTTCATGCACCTGCTTCAGCTGCTCTTCAGCAAGATCAATAGCATCGTTCAACCGATGAATTTCAGCCTCAATATCTGTAACCTCACGAGGACTAACAACCAATTTAATGCGGCGGAATTGAAAGACTGGACCAATGGCAATCCCTCGCGAGGCCCCCGTTCCCTCAAGTTTGATCATTATTTTTCTCCGAAATCATCTTTGACCAAAGCGACAAGTTCCTGCAATGCAGCCTCAGCATCCTCACCCTCAGCATGAATCGTGATTTCAGAGCCTTGATTGACACCCAGGGTCAACACGCTCAAAATACTCTTGGCGTTGATCGTACGGTCATCTTTGGTGACCTGAATATCCGCTGCGAACTTGTTGGCAGCCTTTACAAAAATTGCAGCCGGACGAGCGTGTAATCCTACCTTATGGGTAACAACGATTTTTACTTCAGGCATGGGATTCTCCTCTTTTTTATTAAGATT
>Ga0334887_1002210_pt1 | contig 22410 bp, 22 predicted proteins | sample GraSluR1_MG_10_FD_207217 | JGI IMG/M metagenome (GOLD analysis project Ga0334887, IMG submission 207217) | Sludge microbial communities from methane-producing bioreactor in Wageningen University, Netherlands - Granular Sludge_18_07-R1 | ecosystem: Engineered > Bioreactor > Anaerobic >...
TTTTAGCTGATCCCCAGGCTTTACCGGCCTGCGAAATTTAACTTTGTCGATCGATGTTACATATACCAGGCGGCGCTCGTTTTCCTTGATCTCAGTGTAGAGCTTCAGCAGTACAGCCGCTACCTGACCCATGGACTCGATGACAAGAACTCCGGGCATTACAGGTTCGTCGGGAAAATGACCCTGAAAAAAGGGTTCGTTAATTGTTACATTTTTAATTCCTGTCACTTCCACCAATTCATCTGTCAGCACCAGATCCTCTATCCTGTCTACCAGGAGAAATGGGTAACGGTGCGGGAGAAGGTCCAATATTTTATTGATGTCGTATTTCATCCTTTTTGCCTCCAGTTAAAAGATTGGGTCGAATAATTATAAAACTCTTATTATTCTGTCTACAAGCCTTCCATGAAGATCATGTCCGGCACATATGCCAATATAGTGAGCAGTCGGGATAGTTCCCAATAGAGCAAGATCCCCAAGAAGATCGTTTATTTTATGTGTCACGCACTCAAGAGGAAAACGAAGCCCTCCCTCGTTCAAAAGGCCCTTTTCGTCAAACATAAGGGCATTTTCCAGTGACCCGCCCTTTGCGAGGCCGTTCTTTTTCAGATAGTCCAGCTCAGATGTCAGTCCGAACGTTCTGGCCTTTGATATCCTTTGAAGAAATACATCCGGGGTCACTGTATATGATGCCCTTTGTGTCCCGATCGGAGTACCGGGATAGTCTATCACATAGGTAACCATAAGTCTCTCAGAAGGAATGGCCATCATCGACCTCTCCTTATATGGATCGTCAATGACGATTGGGACGGCGAGAGCTTTTTTTCTCTGCTCCCCATATTCTATTATCCCCGCCTCTGCGATCGCAATGGCAAACGGGTGAGGGCTTCCATCCAGGATGGGGACTTCCTCTCCCGACAGTTCAATTACTACGCTGTCGATCTCAAGTCCTGAGAGAGCTGCAAGAAGATGTTCAGCTGTCCTTACAGTGGTCCCGTCAGGGAGCCTGAATCCGGTAAGCCTGCTGTCTTCGTGAACTTGGGCCGAGGTGATCGGAAAAAGTCCGCTCCCTGTTGAGAAATAAATGCCCTCTTTCCGGGAAGGATGGACTGATATTGTGGAAATCTCTCCTGAGTGCAGGCCTATCCCTGTAAATTCTACTCCCTGAGATAATGTATGTGACATTATTTGTTCTCAGGCTCCGGTCCATTGAGCCTTTTTTCAATATTTTTAACATTTTTGATCAAATCAGGGAGCTGTCTGATGGCAGCGATCTGACGGAGGTCTTTTTTATGGTCGATTGCAGGAAAACCGGAAACTACGGAATTCGGAGGTGTATCATCTGTTATGCCGGCCCTTCCGGCAGCTATTACCCCATCCCCGACCCTTGCATGGTTGGCTACTCCGGACTGGGCCGCCATCGTAACGCCCTTTCCAAGGGTGCTGCTGCCGGCAAGCCCCGTCTGACAGACTATTATGCAGTACTCCCCGACTTTGCAGTTATGGGCGATCTTCACATGGCTGTCGATCTTGGTGCCCCTGGATATCCTTGTCTCTCCAAAAGTTGCTCTGTCAATGCTTGAACAGACCCCTATCTCGACATCATCTTCAATCACCGCTATACCTATCTGAGGTATCCGAAGCAGCCCCTTTTCAGGATCAGGCATGAATCCAAATCCATCACTGCCGATGACCGCATTGGCATGCACTATGCAGTTTCTGCCCAGGGTAGACCTGTCATATATTACTACTCCGGGCTCTATCAAAGTATTATCACCTATAGATACGTGTTTTCCCACCCAGACATTCCCGGCCAGGACGCTTCCGTCACCGATCCTGCATTGGTCTGATAAGACGCAGCCGGGGCCTACAGTCACATTCTCCCCGATCACAGCGCTCTCCGATACCACTGCTGTTTCATGTACAGAGGGAGATGAGTAATTTTTGTCTGTATCAAAAAATTCAAGAAGTTTTACAAGCGCTCTTCTTGGGTCTTCAACTTCCACTCCCTGCCCGTTTTCAGTGATCCAACCCTTGTTTGTGAGGAGCACAGCCTCAGGATGGACATGCGGTATAAGCTTTTTTTCCCACAAGGGTGATATCGATCCGGGACAGGGATCTTCCGGTGAAGTTATCGATGTGACGATCCGGCTTCCTTCCCCCTTAAGCGTTCCGCCGATCATCTCTGCTATATTTGCCAGTGTCAGTCCTTCAATTCCCATGTTTGTCATTTCCTTTCAAATACTACAGGTTACCTATCATACGAAGTCCCAGTGAATCCTCGTCCCTGGTGTCATAGTGCAGTTCGAACGAAATATATTCTGTCGCCTTGTAGCCTATCGCAGCGTTGTATTCACCGTCTTCTCTCCAACGGAGCCATACATATGGCTTGTGCATCCTTGGATCTATATTTATGCGGCCCCACCACATGCTGTCCCTTGAGGACCATTCACCGCCTACCCAGACATCTCCCCACGGAGACCATCTTAGACCAATTCTGCCTTCCGGATCCCAGTCCTGTAATTCTATAATGCCCTCGCCATATATCTCCATGTTCCATCTTGAAAAAGTTTTAAGTTTTCGGCCCAGATGTATGCCGATCTCTCCCGTTTTGTCCTCTGTGCCTGCGTAGAGCGCCGCCCAGGCGGCTATCGTGTAATGCCGGCTCTCAACGTTGACCTTCATCTGTGATACCTGTCCTGCGGAGAAAGAAGCCTTCGGCTCTGCTGATGTTCTTTCAACTATTCCCCTTGTCTGGAGAAAGTTTTCTGTCCACACATTTATCTCTTTTTCATGCTTTTTTGCCCAAACGACGGGAATTCCGATAAACGGGGAGGATCTTTGCATAAGGTCTTCTCTCAGATCCTCGTGCAGCAGTGTGGGCAGAGAGTTCGACGTGAGTGTCGGGTTGACCGCAAGAACAAGGGGAAGTTCGGGGGCAAGAGAGACCTTCATAATATATTCATCGTTTTCAGAATGTACCATAAGTGTAGGTTTCCAACCCGGAAGGACAGGGGAGAGTATCTTCTGAACCTCTTCTTTAAGTCCTGTGTCGCACCAGTTTAAAGCTTCTACGGGGAGATCCCTGATAAGTTCATTGAGCGGTTTTTCTGTCCCTGCAATATCTGCCTTGATCCATTGCAGCGGCGGATCCTGGATCTGAGGTTCCTGGACTTCGACCCTCCATTTATCGGGAGCCTTTGCAGTGGAAAGTTTTATCTTTATCACACCAGAACTAACGTAGACTGAATCAACTTTGTACCCGTCAAAGAGTTTACCTGCAATGACCTCAATAACTTTTTCTGAGTTTTCATCAGACTGTGACTCAGGCATTCTTTCGGCAACAGCAGATATGCTTCTTTCGATAATCTGTCCAAGCCACTCCTGAACACCCTCTGTCTCAACAGAATATGCAAAAGCTCTGCCTGTAAACATAAGAAGGGTCGCGGCTATATAGATGGCCGCAACCCATGATTTTAAGAGATATTTGCCCTGCTTAGAAAAGTTCCCCGAAACCAAAGTGGAATCTGCCCTCATCGCCCGTGGCGTAATCAAGCCTGAGGTTTCCAAGCGGGGTGTTTATCCTTACGCCAAATCCAGGGGATGACCCCATCTCGCTGCCGAAGCTCGCGGTATCACCCTCTTTTCTCCATGAGCGTCCGATGTCATAGAAAGCTACCAGTGAGAAGTTCTTGTCCATCGGGACTCTGAGTTCAAAATTGCCGAGCAACATCTCTTCGCCGTGGTAACGGTCGTCGTCATAACCACGCAGAGTTGTGTCTCCGCCTACCGTGTACATCTGTTCGTACGGGACGTCCCCTGAAGAAGAACCGACAATAATTCTTGAAGCAAATATGACCGGTCTGTCAGTATTCCCTCCGAAAGAGGTCTCAAAGAAATCTTTAAACAACTTATCAACTGTAAAGTAGAACTTCGCTTCCAACCAGTATTTGAAATAACTATAATCTACACCCGCGACATCTGCCTGCCCATACTGCACATTAAGAGTTTGAACGTCCCCTTTTGAATAGGGAAGGTATTCATCGATGTTGAGACGACGGACCGATGCGGTGACCGAATAGTATGTACCGTCACCAAGGTCGTCGAGTATAGTGGTAGGTGGTACTTTTTTATCTATATCCTTATTGCCCCAGTTGCTTTTTTCATATTCTGGCGTCGGGTTGTCCGGTTCGTTTGTGACTTCGTGCCAGTCAAAGAGCAGGTACCAGTTATAAAGGGATTCATCTTTGAACTTTCGTCCAAAGCCCAAAAATGCCCCGGTCTTGTCCCTGTCGTACCTGAAGCGTTCCTGATCATCAACATAGTATCTTAGATCTGTCCATGCTCTCTTGTATCCGCCGACTTTCCATGCTGTAACTTTTCCGCTCATATATGGCTGTTCGTAGCTCAGCCAATACTCTTCTCTGTTTCCGAGGTCAAATCCTACGCTGAGCTTCATCCCTCGTCCGCCTATGTTGGTATTTTCATAACTCAGCCCGCCTCCGAAGCCGCTCTGCGTTCCATATGCAATGTTGAAACCAAGTTTTCCGGTGCGCCCCTCTTCGACAGTCAGTACAACTATCACATCGTTAGGGTCTTCATCAGGTTCGAAGTTAACGTTGACATCGCTGAAGAATCCTACTCCCTGGAGTCTGCTGAGTGATAAACGAAGCTTGTTGGCGTTAAAAAGCTCTCCCTCTTTTATTTTGAGGTATCTGCGAACTACATGAGTCTTTGTTATCTTGTTTCCTTGTATAACTATCTGGCTTATCTTTGGCTCTACTATGACAACGTTTATCTCCGTGCCTTCTATACGGACGTCGGCAACGTTTGCCATAACATATCCGTCTGCCTGATACTTTTCCTTTATTCTCTGGAGGTCGTTCCTGAAAAATGTCCTGTTGAAGATCATTCCCGGCTTGGTAAATATCATCTCTTCAAGTTTTTCACTTGAATATATGGTGTTGCCTTCAAAATTTATTTTGCTTACAACAGGGTTTTCCTGTACAAGGAAGACTACATCGACACCATCCGCTTTGTCCGTCACCCTGTAATCCGTAGCGACAAAGAACCCCAGCTCAAAGATAGCCTCGGCGTCCTTCCTCAGCTTTTCTTCGTCAACAGGTTCTCCAACTTTTGAAGTTATTATGCTCATGATATGTTCAGTTACGACTTCAACATTTCCCTGAACACTTATATCAAGAATAACAGGTCCAGTAAGGGCCTGTATCTTTTGTTCCTCTTGCAGCTTTTCCGTTCCGTTATCTGCTGTTGTTTCCTGAATATCAGGGGATGTCAGGTTCTCTTCTGCTGCATAAGCAGGTGTGAGTATAAAAAGGAAAACTAGTACTAAAACTGAGAAAAACCTGGCATGGAAGGACACAAAAAACCACTCCTCTGAAATGGATAAAGATTTCAGCGCCCATATAGGCGCAATACTGCTATTTTATTACTTTTATCGCAGGAGTATCTCCTCTGAGGGCCTTCTCACCTATTTGCAAGAGAGCCAGGAGATCCTCTGCGCTTATTCCGGTTTCGGATCTCTCCGGCGTGTTTCTGACAGTGGGCATTTCTGAAATCTCTGTATTTTCCTTCTTGACCTGAGCGGAGGCCCTCTTTTTTACAGGTGCAGAAAAGACGCTCTCTGTCTGAGCTATTCCTGCATTTTGGCCGCTGAGGTCTGCCCTGAGAGTTCTGATCAGTTCATCCTCCTCACGGGTGACCCATGTAAGGATCTCCTCTTCAGAGCTTTGGACAGACTTCGTTTCAGTTTTAGCTGTCCAGGGCCTTTCAGATTCAACTGCAAGAGGGATGGTTGAAACCATTACGATAAAAATTGCTATACCAACGCTTTTGATACTCATCGCGACCGCAGATCTGCTGAAAATACCGGGGGCCGGGCAATAGTCGCTCTCCAGTTTATGAGTCAGGTCTTCCCTTATCTCACGTACCTCTGCCGAGAGGCAGTCAGCTTCCACAAGAGCAGAATCCCACCTTCCTGTATCACAGGCGGTGGAAAGCCTGTCAAGCCATCTTTGGATCCTTGATATCTTCTTTTTCATCCGGTCTCTCCTCCATGCCTATCAGGGATGTCTTATTATTATCCCGTTTTACATGGCGGAAGTGGCTTCATCTGCTTTGAGCCACTTACGTAATTTTGCTATCGCTTTTCTGCGTATCCTGTAAATGTGGCTTATGTCAAGGTCTGCTTCTTCAGCAACCTCTTTTGCCGCTCTGCCTTCGATCACAAGAGCCTTCACTATGTCTGCTTCTCTTTGTGACAGGCTGTTCATAGCCTGCTCAAGGTCGAGAGTCCATTCGGTCCGGTCTGCATGCTCAGAGAGTGATGCTGCCAGCGGAGCTTCATTGATGAAAACTTCATCATCGACCGGGATCGGCGCCTTAGCCTCTACGCGTTGGATAAAATTTATCATCCCGCCCTTGATCTTGTAGTAGGCGTATGTTGAGAAACAGTTGTTTCTTTCTACGTCAAAACGGTCTACAGCATTGATAAGGGAAACCATCCCTTCCTGGATCAGGTCAGGATAGGTCCCGTAGTGAACTTTAAGTTTTTTTGCGAGCCAATAAACCATAGGCCTGTATGCTAAAATCAGTTCCTCCCGAGCTTCTTCATCTCCGTTGGAACACCTGAGCCACAGGTCTTTTTCTGCTTCTGATCTACTCTCGTCTTTTCCTGTCATCACATTTTCGGGATCGCTTTTCAAATGCATATCCTCGTTTCGCCTTTTTATGCCGGTCATCAGCAGTCACACCTACAATGGTGATTTTACCATTAATCTGCTAAATCTACCACGGCAGAGGAATATCTTTGATGCAATCGATCTTTGTCCTCAGGTGTATGGTGTCGTTGAAAAAGACTATGAAAGCTTTATTCTTCCTGTCTACACCAATGCCTGAAAGAGAGCAGTTGTCCATCTTCATCTTCCAGAAGACATTGCCTCTGGGTATCTTTATCAAGGGAAGCAGGAGAGCTCTGAAAAGAGCTCCATGTCCAACTACCACCACATGTTCGTCCTTTAATGCCAATATTTTTTCAGCACAAGCTTCAGCTCTTTTGTAGACAATATCGGAATTTTCTCCGTTCGTTGCAGTAACATCGACCTGAGAGGACTTCCACCTTTCAAAAAGATCCTCCCCAAACCTTTCCTTTATCTGAGGAACGGTAAGTCCCTCCCATTCACCAAAGTCGACCTCCCTAAGCTCGTCCCATGCCTCGACGCTTTTCTTTCCTATCGTATCAGCGATTATCGACGCAGTCTTCATTGAACGGCCAAGCGGGCTTGATATGACTCTGTCTACAGATTCACATGAAAGCCGCAGAGCTGCCTTTTTAGCCTGTTCCTCCCCCTCGGGTGAAAGTGGGACATCTGTTATGCCCTGGTAACGGAACATCTTGTTCCACTCCGTTACCCCATGGCGGACAAGAGTAATTTTTCTTTTAATGACCAAAGAAAGTCCCGGGACCTCCTGTGGGTATTTTTTGTTCTTTTGGGTAACTGAGTTATCGTAGATGGACATTGTATCTGTCTCCTTCATGCTGAGTGATCGTAAATACAGTCAAACAATAGTCAAACAATTGTCAAACAGTAGTCAAACGGTTGTAAGAACCAAAAGCACTGTGTTGCCGCCATTGGACTTCCTCTCCCTCGGTCCCGAATGCTCCAATCGGGAATCTAGGGTCTTGGGGTTTAGTGTCCATAAATTCAGTTATAGCAATAATCCAGAGACACTGGATCCCCGATTTAAGCACTCGGGGACGACGATATATAAAAGCTTTTCATTCACAGCCGGAGGGGTCTTTCAGCAAATTCTCCAGCGGCCGAAGGACGCGAATTCACCGCGAGTTTATTCCTCGCAAATTCCCCGACCCTGCCCTTGTCCCCTCACAACCGTTTGACTATTGTTTGACTATAGTTTGACGATCGTTTGACCGCCTCTACAACTGCTCGACTGCTTGCCTATCGCTTGCCAACTGCTTGCCAGCCTTTTATCCGCCCCTACAACTGCTCGCCGACTGCTTGCCAATTGCTTGCCTGCCCCTGCAGCAGTTTCACTATCGTTTCCTAACCAGGAATTCTAACAGATAGCAGGCTTGTTGCAAAATAAAAAACCCCGGTACATCGACCGGGGTTTGTATTTTTTCGAGTGGAGCCAGCGTCCGGATTCGGACCGGAGACCTGCGCATTACGAGTGCGCTGCTCTACCAACTGAGCTACGCTGGCCTCTAAAATAATGGCGGTCCCAACGAGATTCGAACTCGTGTCGCCGCCTTGAAAGGGCGGTGTCCTAGGCCTCTGGACGATGGGACCGCAAAAATGGTGAGCCGTCCGGGACTCGGACCCGGGACACCCGGATTAAAAGTCCGGTGCTCTGCCAGCTGAGCTAACGGCTCAAAAATGTACATCACGATGGGTAATTTTACAGGTTTTTACGAGAAAGTCAATAAGGACTTGCTAAATTATATAATACGATCAGGATTTTTATTGCCCATCATCTCTTTTTCCGCAAATCCCGCAAGCACATTCGGTAACTTCCAGCTGTTCTTTCAGCCAGTCTTCAGCAGGATGATACCTCCAGCCAAGCCATGTGGCAACTTGCAGGTGAAGACATTTTACTGCGTAAGGGGCATCGTGCCAGTTTATCCCTCCGACTCCGGTAGGCATATCTATGTCTTTTAGAGATATGCTCTTTCTCAAAAGAGCATACTTTTCATGCCAGAGGGAAACTTCTGCCTGCCTTGCCCTGAAGAGTTCTTCCAACTCTCTTATCTTCTGCAGAGATTCCAGCTCACCGCATTTACGGTCTAAAAATGGGCATGTCAGCCAGAACATTGTAGGAAAGGGGGCCCCTCCCCTTCTGTGAGGCCGGCATATCAGAACCTGCGGAAAACTGTAGGAACATCTTGCGGCAACAGAATGGATCATAGAAAGGTCAAAGCGCCGACGGCTGTTCCTTTTCCTTAGGACTGTGATATCTTCATCACTTAAAGGCGACCAAAAAGCCGGCAGATCATCTATCGCCGGCTTTTTAAGGGGATTTTTTGTCATCATGTCCTCAAAGCTATTTTTTGCCGGCCGGACTGCTTCCTGTTTTTCTTTTAGTGCTTCGGACTTCTTTTGATTTGCTGAGGTCGGCAATTTTTTCATCGCTGAATTTGAGGAATGTAGTAAGCTTCTTCTCAAAGTCATCTTCACGGTAGACCGGTCTGGCCGGAGGCTCTTTGACTTGAAGCGCCTTGATGGAAAGGTCTATCCTGCCCTTTTCATCGATCTTGATAACCTTAGCGGTTATTTTCTGTCCAACTTCCAGAACATCCTCAACTTTTTTTACATAGTTGTGGGAGAGTTCTGATATATGGACCATCGCCTTCTGCCCTGATTCGAGCCTGATAAACGCGCCGTAGGCGGCAACGTGCTCTACTGTTCCGTTCAGCACATCCCCCACGCTTGCTCCTGATGCTGCGGGTACCTTATCTACCATATGCGGTTCTGACCTCCAAGAAAAATATGTCTCCGTTCTGCACGGAGTATCGTAAATATTATGGAGCGCATTTTACCATAATAAATAAAAATAGCTACTCCTTTTGTTGTATAAAACTGTCTGTCCTGCGCTGAAGGGCTTTGTCTATCGCTTCGACGACCCTTTCTGCCTGGACAGGTTTGATGAAGAATTCTGCCGCCCCAGCCCTTATGGCCTCAACGACCAGATTCTGCTGCCCCATCGATGCCGACATTACTACCCTGGCCTCGGGGTATCTTTCCTTTAGCTCCTTGAGGGCCTGTGTACCGCTCATTTCAGGCATCATTATATCCATTGCTATAACGTCGGGTTTAAGTTTTCCGTATAATTCAATGACCTCTCTGCCGTTCTCAGCCTCTCCGATAACGTCATATCCGTTCCGAAGGAGCAGGTCTTTCAGTATCGAACGCATGTAGGCCGAATCATCGGCTATAAGGATCTTTGCCTTCAAGATATCACCCTCCCTAAATTTTTAACGAGAGACTGCTATACCAAGCTCCTCCAAAAAGAGCGGGCTGAGGACCTTTATATATGTTCCCTTCATCCCAAGGCTCCTGCTTTCTATGATACCAGCGCTTCCCAGTTTTCTCAATGCGTTGACTATTACACTTCTGGTCACGCCGACTCTGTCTGCAACTTTACTTGCCACTACAACACCCTCTGAGCCGCCCAGGTCCTCTATGATGTGTCTTACTGATTCAACTTCTGAGTATGAGAGGGCTCTCATTGCCATCTGGACCACAAGCCGTTCACGGCCGCGCTCTTCGATAGTCTTTCCCCTGTCGTTGAGGATCTCCAATCCGACAACTGTGCCAAGGTATTCGGCAAGCACAAGGTCCCTTGTATCGAACTGACATCCAAAACGGGCAAGGATAAGTGTCCCCAGCCTTTCTCCGGAACCATTGATCGGCACCAAAAGGACATGCTTGTTTGAGTAAGTGCATGGCTGGTCCGCATAAGCACAAAGACCGTGGTCTGTGTGATTCAGTATCGATTCGTGGAACGAGTTTACCTTTTCTACGTAGGCTGCCGGCATTTCACCGTCCAGAAGCTGGTCTGACATTATAGGGCAGTCATACTCGCTTATCCATGCGTAGCCGAGTATCTTGCCCTCTCCGTTGATCACGTATACGTTGGCTGCAGAGAGGTCTGACATAAGCCTTGCAAGTTTGGGATAGTCAGGCGTCCCTCTATCCTTGCGCGACTGGAGAGCACGGCTGACCATCCGCGTTTTCTCAAGAAGATCCTGCATTGCGGCAGGATTCATAATTTTGGGTCTTGCTTCAATTAGTTCTTTCGGTGTATCCATTAAACAACTTCCTTCCTCTTTTTCTATTTTGATAGTTACTCGTGTGCTCTCGGATGGTATTCCATATAACTTCTCTTCATCTGTTCTGCTGTGATAGAGAGATACCTTTGGGTCGCGGCTATGCTTTCGTGACCAAGAAGTTCCTGTACGACCCTCAGTGGAGCTCCGCGCTCAAGCAGATGTGTTGCAAAACAATGCCTCAGCGTATGCGGCGATACCCCGTAGATCCCTACACGCAGAGCAGCTCTTTGTACCAGTCTGTGTACTGTTCTGACCGTAAGCCTTTCCGCTCCTTTTTCTGATAAGAATAATGGCCCTTTTGTCCCTTCTTTTGAGAGGAGTTTCCAGTCCTCAAGAAGTTTTTTTACGCCGGGGCCAAATGGCACCAGACGCTCCTTTGAACCTTTTCCGAAAACTCTTATCATTCTCTGATCTGTCTCTATGTTTTCCCAGTTCAGGTCTATCAATTCAGATACTCTAAGACCCGAACCATAAAGCAACTCCAGTATCAGTCTGTCTCTTTGATAGTGTTTACCATTTTCAGGACCTTCTGTAAGAAGCTTTTCAGTCTCCTCAAATGAGAGCGCCCTTGGAAGAGACGACGGCAGTTTGGGACCCTTCAGTCCCGCTGCAACGCCATAATCAAGTACTTCCCTTGAAGAAAGCCACCTTATGAAGCCTCTTACAGCGGAAAGCTTTCTTGCAGCGGACGATTTTGCTATTCCGAAACCTATGATATTTGAGAGGTAGACCCGAACTGACTGTGAATCTATCCCAGAAACATCAGAGATGCCCTGTCTCAGCAAATACTCCCTGAACTGCTCCAAATCGACCCTGTAGTTAGTAACAGTGTTTTTCGAGCGGCCCCTGGATTCTAAGAATAACAAAAACTGTTCGATATTTGTTGAGATATTTTCTGCCATGAATGGTATTCTAGCATGTAAAGTTGAAATTTCAAGCAAATTTTAAGAAAATTCACAAGATACGTGCATTTGTTTACTATTTAGCCGAAAATGCAGGAGGAGCCAGGGTTCGGCCTCATCCTGCGTGAAGCAATTGTGAAACTGCGACCAAACATGTCGCGTGAAACAATAGTGAAGCTGTCGTAGGGGGCAAGGGTAGGGTCGGGGAATTTGCGAGGAATACACTCGCGGTGAATTCACGTCCTTCGGCCGCTGGGGAATTTGCCCGCTTCGCATCGCGGGGAATTTGCCGGAAGACCCACTCGGCGGTGAATGAAAGTCTTTTTTATATCGTCGTCCCCGAATGATCCAATCGGGGATCTAGTGTCTCTGGATTATTGCTATAACTGAATTTATGGACCCTAAACCCAACGCCCCTGGATTCCCGATTGGATCATTCGGGAACGACGGAGGGGGGCCAGACTTGGATCCCGGCTCAACCCCCCCATACCGGGGAGACGGGGAGGGGGCCAATGCAGGGAACGACGGAGAGAAGGAACAGTTACCGTATCGACTGTGATTTTGAACCTCCGCGGCCTTTGGCCGCACTTCACCGCGATGCGAAGCGAGCAAATTCCCCAGCGACGTACGTCGCGAATTCTCCGCGGCATTACCTACGCCGCAATTCTCCGCCCCTGCCCCTTGGTCCCTACGACCGTTTGACCACTGTTTGACAATTGTTTGACTACTGTTTGACCGCCCTTCCAACCGCTTGCCAACTGCTTGCCTACGCTTGCCAATTGCTTGCCAGTCTTCACGACTGCTCGCCATTAAAGGTTACTTATCGACGGTAAATAATTCTCCTTGCTCTGCGATAAACTTACTCATCGCAGCCATCGCTCTCTCATGATATGCTTCGCACCGTTCGGTGCGCTTTTTGATTTTCTTTCCATCAAGTTTTGGGAATATTCCGAGATTTACGTTCATTGGCTGGAAAGTTTTTGGAATGGCGGTCCTAAGGTAATTCAGAAGTGACCCTATTGCGGTCTCAAGCGGGAAATCCGGCATGGGAAGATCTTTGAGCTGCGCTGTCATGAATAGTGCGGATGCGAGACCCATTGCGGTGCTTTCAAGATATCCCTCAACACCGGTGATCTGTCCTGCCAGAAAGATATCCTCTTTTCCTGCGGGTCTGAGGTATCCGTCGAGGACAGTAGGTGCACATACAAACAGGTTCCTGTGCATTACTCCCTTACGGACGAACTCAGCATTTCTGAGCGCGGGTATCATTCGGAAGACTCTCTCCTGTTCGCCCCACTTGAGGTTGGTCTGGAAGCCGACCATGTTGTAAAGAGTCCCCTCTTCGTTGTCCTGACGCAGCTGCACTACTGCACAATACTCTCTTCCGCTTTTTTCATCCGTGAAGCCTACAGGCCTGAGCGGACCAAACAGGAGGGTCTTTTCTCCCCTCTTGGCGATCACTTCCACAGGAAGGCAGCCTTCAAAGTGCCGCATTTCCTCGTTTTCGAAGCTATGCTTTTGAGCAGTCTCAGCGTTTACCAGCGCCTCCCAGAAGGCGCGGTAGGCATCTTCGTCCATTGGGCAGTTTATGTAATCTCCACTCTCTCCGTATCTGTTTCCCCTGAATGAATAATTGGGATCTACGCTTTCAAGTGTGACTATCGGGGCGACAGCGTCGTAAAAATAGAGGAAGTCCTTGCCAACCAGTTTTTTGAGACTCTCAGCAAACTCATCACTCGTCAGCGGTCCTGTTGCGATAATTGAGGGTCCTTCAGGCAGTTCGGTCATCTCTTCCCTTATTACCTCTATGTTGGGGTGGGATAAAACAGCCGAATCAACAAGACGTGAAAAGACCTCCCTGTCTACAGCAAGTGCATTTCCTGCAGGGACTCTGCTTTTTTGGGCACATTCCATTATGAGGCTGCCCAAAAGGCTTAATTCTGATTTAAGTATTCCGGCAGAAGTTGTCGGTTTTTCCCCACCGAATGAGTTGCTGCACACCAGCTCGCCAAGAAAAGCAGTCTCATGTGCAGGGGTCTTTTTTTGGGGCCGCATCTCATGCAGCCTGACAGAAAACCCTCGTTGTGCAAGCTGCCAGGCTGCCTCTGAACCGGAGAGGCCTCCACCTGTTATCGTTATCTTTTTACATGTCTGTCTCTGCATTTTCAACTTCTGTGGGATCTGTAACTGTTTGTTCCTGATTTTCGGTTCCGGGCTTTTTCCAGGATATGAAGTCGCAATCAGGATACCTCGTGCAGCCGTAAAACATTCTTCCCTTGACCTTTCCTTTGGCAGCACGCCTTCTGACAAGTTCGCCCTCCCCGCATTTGGGGCATTTGATCCCGGTCGTCCTGACAATGTTCCTTGTATATTTACATTCGGGATATCCGGAACAGGCGATGAATTCTCCGAATCTTCCGCTTTTGACAAGAAGATCTTTGCCGCATTCCGGACAGGGTTCACCTACCAGCTCGGGTTCAGGTCTCATGTTCTCTGCGTGGGCTGATACGTCGTCAAGTACCGGTTTGAATCCTCCCCAGAACTCTCCTACCACTTTCCTCCAGGGAAGTTCTCCTGCCTCTATCTGGTCAAGCTCATCTTCCATCATCGCAGTGAAATCTACGTTTATGAGGCTTGAGAAATACTTAATAAGAAAGGTATTTACAAGCCTCCCCAATTTTGTCGGGATGAGTTTTTTGTCTTCTTCTCCCCGGTCTACATAGTTCCTTACCGAGAGAGTGTTGATTATCGCTGCGTAGGTCGAAGGCCTTCCTATGCCTTTTTCTTCAAGCGCCTTGACAAGGCCTGCCTCTGTGTACCTTGAAGGCGGCTGTGTGAAGCGCTGATCTTCTATTATCTTGTCGATAAGAAGAGTCTCCCCTTCTACTGCCGGTTTCATGTCTGCATCCTTGACTCCCAGAGGAAAGACCTTCCCCCATCCGTCAAATACGACTACCGCGCCTGACTGCTTGAGAGAATAATCTCCGCTTACGCATATCAGAGTTGTCCTTGCAATTATCGCAGGCGCCATCTGGCTTGCTATGAAACGGCTCCATATTAGATCGTAAAGTCTGTACTGCTCCGGTGTAAGACAGTCTTTTACGGATGCAGGAGTTATAAACGGGTCTGTCGCCCTGATAGCTTCATGGGCGTCCTGGGATCTCGCCTTTGAAGCATAGGCGTTTGTGCCTTTTGGCAAATATTTACTGCCGTAGTTGTCAAGAATGAATTTTTTTGATGATTCGACTGCCTCGGGAGATATCCTCAGGCTGTCTGTACGCATGTATGTTATGAGCCCGACCGGTCCTCTTCCGGGGATTTCCACACCCTCGTATAAGGACTGTGCTATCCGCATCGTCCTGCCCGGTGCGAAACCGCATCTTCTGGATGCCTCCTGCTGGAGTGTGCTGGTCTTGAAGGGCGGAAGTGCAGCCTTTGGACTCTCTTTTGTCCTGAATTCATCCACCTTGAGAACCGCATTATTTAACTCTTTTTCGACTTTTTCAGCCTCTTTTTCGTCATGTACAGAGAGCGGTTTCCCCTGATACTTATCTGCCCTGAGCTTGTATTTTCTCTTTCCGTCCGTACTGCTGCTTTCAACATCTATCAGCCAGTACTCTTCGGGGATGAATTTGTCTATCTCATCCTCGCGCTCACAGATTATCCTGAGCGCCACTGACTGGACCCTTCCCGCAGAGAGGCCGCGCTTAACTTTGTTCCACAGGAGGGGGCTCAGCTGATAACCCACCAGCCTGTCAAGTACGCGTCGGGCCTGCTGCGCGTCAACTTTGTCAATGTCTATGGCATCAGGGTCTTTTACAGCATCAGTGACTCCATGCTCCGTTATCTCCTGCATCCTTATCCTGCATTCCGACTTAGGATCTATGTCGAGCAAAGAGGCCAGGTGCCAGGCTATGGCCTCTCCCTCACGGTCGGGGTCAGATGCAAGAAGGGTCTTTTTGCTGACCTGGGATGCCCCTTTGAGACCGCGTATCAGGTCTGCTTTGCCCCTGACCTGAATGTAATCCGGTTCAAAATCATTGTCGATATCTATTGCCAGCCGGCCCTTGGGTAGGTCCCTAACATGCCCTACGCTTGCAAGCACCTTGTATCCGCTTCCCAATATCTTTTCCAGTGTTTTGGCCTTTGCCGGGGATTCTACGACTACAAGGGTCTTTCCCTCATACTGTTTGAAATTCTGTTTGCCATTCACTTTGGAAGAAGGCTTTTTGGATACAGTTTTTTTCGCAGCTTTAGGAGATGTTTTCTTTTTTACTGTTTTGGCGCCCGTTTTAGTCTTTTCTTCCGCAGTTTTATCAGTCTTCTTTTTGGCAGCTGATTTTGTGGTTTTGGTTTTCTTCTCAGCAGCTTCGTCAGTCGTCTTTTTTTTAGTTCCTTTGACAGTCGCCATTAATTACACCTCTTTCAAACATTTACGCTATACCGGCCTGAGCCCGAAGAACATATTATTCCCTTTGCAGACAAAATTGCAATTGTTTTTAAAATGTCGGCGGCGCTCATTTTAACCTCAAGAGCTATGTTGTCAACCGTCTGCCCTCCGCCAATCCTTAAAACCTTTAATATCTCCTCTTCTTCACGTGAAAGGTCAACGTCCTGCACAGGATCTGCCAATCTATCTTTATTTGAAAAGGGAGCAGATGCACCTGTCTCAAAAAAATCCTTCAGATCGATAAGGGGGTAGGCCCCTTCAAAAATAAGTTTGTTGCTTCCGTATGCCATTCCTTCGTCTATCCTTCCGGGAACCGCCCATACTTCACGTCCAAGTTCTGCCGCAATTCCTGCGGTTATCATAGCCCCGCTTTTTAGAGGAGCTTCGACGACTACCAGCTTTGAAGAGAGAGCTGCTACTATCCTGTTTCTTTTTGGAAAATGCCACTGTTCTCCCTGGCTGCCGATCGGAAATTCGGATATGAGTGCACCGCACTCCATGATATCCCTGAAGAGGTTCGCATTTGACCTTGGGAAATATATATCTGCTCCCGTGCCGAATATTGCAAATGTTTTTCCTCCAGATGTACAGGTCCCCATGTGTGCGTTCCCGTCTATACCTGACGCTCCTCCGCTTATTAGTGCTATTCCTGCATATGCGCAATATTCGCCTATCCTTTGAGCTATTCTTCTTCCGTATGTACTTGCCCTTCTTGTCCCTACTGCCGCTATACACCGATGGGGCATCTTTTTTTCGCTTCCGTGCCAGTAAAGCACCAGAGGAGGATCCTTAAGGTCTTTCAGCTTTGCAGGGTAATCCCCGTCATCTATTCCGACTGCCCTTATTCCAAGCTTCAGGCATTTTTCGATCTCTCTTTCGGCCCATTTCATGTCAATTTTTGTTTTGAGAGCGACAGCAGCCCGTTCTGTGATCCCGAGCTCTGTAAAAAGTTTTGAGTTGCACTTCCAAAGCTCGTCCATGGAGATCTGTCCTCTTTTTAGGGCAAACCACAATTTTCTTCCCTGGCCCTCAAGGCCGTTAAGGAGAAGAAGCGTCTTTATATTTTCATCCAAGAGAGTGCTTCCCCTTCCCGGTAGCTCAGAGCCTCTGCAACATGTTCAAGCTTTATCTCTTCTGATCCGGCAAGATCGGCAATTGTTCTGGAGACTTTGAGCACCCTGGAAAGCCCTCTTCCTGAAAGCCTTACACGGTTAAGTGCCCTCAGCAGAAAACTTTTGACCTCAGGTGTCAGTAATATCTTCCTTCTAAGCAGTTTTTCAGGGATCTCTGAATTTGATCCTATCCCATACCCGGACCAACGCTTTACCTGTATCTCCCTGGCGGCCCGTACCCTTTCAGCAACTTCTGCACTGCTCTCTCCGCACTTTCCCTCAAGAGAGACGAGCTCTTCAGGCATAAGCCTGGGTATGGAAATATGAAGGTCTATCCTGTCCAGAATTGGGCCTGAGAGGCGCCTTCTGTACCTGTCTAAAGCCGATGGAGAACATGTACAGTGTTCAATGGGGTCTCCCGCAAAACCGCAGGGACATGGATTGCAGGCTGCGACCATCAGGACCTTTGCAGGATATACAACGCTGCCCGAAGCTCGGCTTACAGTTATCTGTCCATCCTCAAGCGGCTGCCTGAGAGCTTCCAGTACATCCCTTGTGAACTCGGGAAACTCGTCGAGGAAGAGTACTCCCCTTGATGCCAGGCTTATCTCGCCCGGCCTGAGTGTGCTCCCTCCGCCGCAGAGGGCTACAGCACTTGCTGTGTGGTGGACTGACCTGAAAGGTCTCTCTCTGACGGCTGATATAGAATTCCCCACGGTGCTTCTTAGAAGAAGTACCTCCATAAGCTCCGGGTCGGAAAGGGGCGGAAGTATCCCCTTGAGTGCCCTTGCCAGAAGTGTCTTCCCAGAGCCGGGTGACCCCACCAGCAATAGGTTATGATGTCCTGCCGCGGCTATCTCGAGTGCCCGTTTGGCAGCGGACTGCCCTTTGATGTCTGAAAAATCCGGATCTGCCTGCGGAGGAGAATAATCCGCCTCACAGTAAGCGACACTTGGCAGTTCGATCTCTCCCCTTAAATGCGCAAAGAGATCCCCCAGTGATCTTACCCTCCACGCAGAGACTCCCTCTACCAGACTGACCTCAGCTGCGTTTTCTTCAGGCAGGTAGATATCCCAACCCTTTTCGCGGGCGAGAAAGGCGGCCGGTACCGCTCCTCTTACTTTTCTGAGTCTTCCGTCAAGTGCAAGTTCACCTATGAAGAGTGATGGCTTTTTGACCTTGACGCCTCCCTGGACACAGGCTATCGCGACTGCGATCGCAAGGTCAAGCAGGGCTCCTTCCTTTGGAACATCAGCAGGGGCGAGGTTGATAGCCACCCTTCCACGGAGCGTTATCCCTACACTCCTCAGAGCCGCCCTGACCCTTTCCCTGGCCTCTCTGACGGCAGTGTCAGGAAGACCGACTACTGATATGTTGAAAAGTCCCCCGGTTATCTCGACTTCCACCTCTACCGGAACTGCCTTGACTCCCCGAAGCGTTATACCTGAGACAGAGTTCATAGTATTCCCTCCGTTATATCTTTGATGTGTTCTATTGAGGGTCCACTGCCCTCTTTGATCGTTATGGCAATTAGATCTATACGCCAAAATCCGATGTACTTTCTGCTTTCTGTCCATATCCTTGCGGCCCTCTTGAGCTTTTTTATCTTTTCCGGACCTACTGTAAATTCAGGAGGCATGACCCAGCCAAAGCTCCTGGTCCTGACCTCGACAAAAACGATCTCATCGCCGTCGTTGGCAATGATGTCTATCTCACCATGCCTGCAGCTTACATTTTTTGCTATGATCCTGTATCCGATTTGGGTGAGGTACTCTGCCGCCTTTTCTTCACCATATTTTCCTGTCTGCAGGTGAAGCGGGAGCTTTTTTGAAGGGTCTGTCCGGCCTTTACCGGAAGACTTTTGGATCGGGATTTTATTTCTTTCTTGAATAGAGCGATCGAGAGCCCTTTCAAGGCTCATTCCGCAGGTTCCCTCGAGACTCCCCTGAAAGAGACTCTGTGTATCGGTGAAGGACCTATTTCCAGCAGTATTCTTCTGTGTTCAGCCGATGGGTATCCCTTGTGGGCGCTGAAACCGTACTCAGGATAGAGCTTGTCCATAGTGCGCATTATCCTGTCCCGCAAGACCTTCGCTACGACAGATGCAGCAGCTATTGCTGGCACCCTGTCGTCTCCTTTGACAACACATCTCTGATATATGCCTAGTCCGGGAATGTATGTGCAGCCGTCGACCAATACTATGTCAGGTTCGGAGTCGAGGCGCTCTACAGATCTCTTCATGCACCAGAGAGATGCCTGCAGAATGTTTATCCTGTCTATCTTATACGGTGAAGCAGCCTGCGCTCTCCACTTTATACCGCATTCACACATCCGGCAGAAAAGATCCTCTCTCCTTGAGGGCGAAAGTTTTTTTGAGTCTTTGAGTCCTTTTGAAAGGAGGTACTGTCTCTGTTCGCTCGTAAGGATGACAGCAGCTGCAACAACAGGACCGGCAAGCGGACCTCTCCCTGCTTCGTCTGTTCCTGCTGCAACTATCCCGGCCTTTCCAAACATCACCTTAGGCTCTCCCACAGAGGTGGATCGCCCGGGCTTTCAAGGCTCATCCTGCCCAGTCTTCCGGTGGCAAAGGCGTCAATGAATACCCGGCCGGCGCTTTCAACGTCCACAACGCCGCCCGGCAGTAATTTGCCAAGCCTTTTGCCTACGGATCCGAGTATTTCGGCCGGAGTCCCCTCAGGCTTGATCCCCCAGGCTGATTCAACACCCTGCCAGAGGTTTTTGGTGATCAGAAAAGATATGCATTCTTTTGCGTGTTCTTCCCAGTTGCCTATTACCTGACCTCTTGAAGATCCTATCCATGAAATGATACGGTGTGCCCTGGCATCGCTGTGTGGATCAAGTATCCCGGGTGAGTCGACGAGAAGGAAACCCTCTCCCCTGAACCATGAGACTCCCTTGGTTATTCCGGGGATGCCGCCCACCGGGGCGGCTTTTCTTCCCACCAGCTGATTGATAAGCATAGATTTTCCAACGTTTGGGATGCCTACCACCGCCATCCTCAGATCACGGAATGCAGGCTTCTTTTCCTTGAGTTCTTTCCTTATCTGGCTGAGCCCCCCCTTACGGAGATCCAGAGGCCACGTTGGAAGTTTTTTGGACTTCAGATGATCTGTCCATATTTTAGTGATTTGGGGATCAGCAAGGTCAGCTTTTGAGAGGATCGTCCATATCTGTATCTTAGGGGCAAAAATATGAAGGAATGGTGACGAAGAGAGGTTCGGCGCCCTTGCATCCCGAACCTCTAAAATAAGGTCGATATTGGCTGCAAGCGCCTCAAGCTGGCGCTTGCCTTTTGCCATATGCCCGGGAAACCATACAGTCCGGCCCATTTATTCGATCAGCCCTAGCCTGTTGAGCGGCCAGTATCTGAAAACAGCAGGCCCCCGGAAGAAATTTCTCGGCACAAACCCCCAGAACCTGCCGTCCTGTGAGTTGGGCCGGTTGTCTCCCAGACAGAAATAGCTTTTCTCCGGCACTGTTTCAGGCAACATGTCAAAAGTGTCTTTATTCTTTACGTATGGCTCGAAAACCTCTTTGTCGTTGACGTACACCGTGCCGTTCCTTATCTCTACCTTATCTCCGGGAAGTCCGATGATCCTCTTTACAAAATCCCTTCTTGGATCGACCGGGTATTTGAAGACGGCTATCTGTCCTCTTTTTGGCTCAACTTTGGGCATCGCATACCAGAATTTTAGTACGAGTACACGGTCCCCCACTTCCAGGGTGGGTATCATCGATCCGCTTGGGATCCAGAACGCCTGTATAACAAAGGTCCTTAAGATAAGGGCAAGAACAAGTGCCCAGAAAACTGTCTCTATCGTTTCACGCCACCATGGTTTAGGCATAACATTGATTCCTCCAATATATATCAGAAAAAGGACAAGCAGCGCAATTGTACTGATGGCTCTTTTTCCGTCAGACATTTTATTTGTCCTGATCTAACGCTTCCTCCGACGCCTCTATATCAGCAATATACGACGCTCCGCCCTCAAGTTCCGGCATGACCTTGCCCGACGGTCCGAATTCAAGGGATACCCTGTTTAGCCCTCCAGGATTATAGACATCGACCACAGGACCTGTCAGTCCTGCAGTAAAGGCAGCTATTGCGCTTGCTGTGGAGCCCGTTCCGCATGAAAGGGTAAGGTCTTCCACCCCCCTCTCGTACGTAAGGACTTCAAGGCCTGCCTTATATGTTGGCCTTGGTGAGACGAAATTTATATTTGCCCCTTCAGGGAAAAGGTCAGCCCTTAAACGTATCGCCCTGCCGATCTTCCTGTATCGATCTTCAGAGTCAAGGCGGCTCTTTTCAAATATTACTGCATGAGGGACACCGACTGTCAAAAAAGTATAACTGAAATCATATCCTTCAACTGATTCCGGGACGTCGCGGACAATGTTCGAAATGTCAACGGGAGAAAGTTTGAGGGATGCTTTTGTTCCTTTTACACTTGCATCTACCCTTCCGCCCAGTGTCTCAAAGGTCATATCAGATTTATTTACGATTCCTTTGAGAAATGCAAATCTGGCAATACATCGTGCACCGTTTCCGCACATCTCACCCTCTGTACCGTCACGGTTGAACAGCCTCATTTTGAAATCATGGATATCTGAGGGTTCCGCCACCAGTATGCCGTCTGCGCCCAGGGACTCTCTCCTTCTGCAAAGGGCCTTGGCATATCGTGAAAGTGTTTCACCGTTGTATTTGAGGTCCATGTTGTCTATAACGAGGAAATCGTTTCCGTTGCCGTTCATTTTTGTGCATAGGATCATCCGGCATCCGACCCTTCGTATGTATTTTGCCAACGGCAACTATTTTACACCAAATGCGCTGACTTGTGGGAACGGCATACTGCCTGACGTCCCACCGCAGCCCCCCCTCTTTGCCTGTACCAGTGAAAACCGCGATCCTCGTCAATTCTGCCCGCAACCTCCGGAGCAACAAATATCAGCACGTAACTGTCAATGATCAGGGAAAATGTCACCTTTTAGGAGGATAACTGATCAGCAGAAATGTCATCCCTGTTGTTTTTTGTATAGAACATATCAGTGTAATTG